>Ga0206683_10000026_pt1 | contig 92254 bp, 83 predicted proteins | sample M280m12015metaG_FD_155483 | JGI IMG/M metagenome (GOLD analysis project Ga0206683, IMG submission 155483) | Ammonia-oxidizing marine archaeal communities from Monterey Bay, California, United States - M2 80m 12015 | ecosystem: Environmental > Aquatic > Marine > Intertidal zone | place: USA...
GAAAATTTGAATTCCTTCATCAGCACAAGCCTGAACATCCTCAGAGACTGAAACTTTTAAGATAGAACATTCAATAGCAAATTCTTCTACTCCTTTTAATTCAGCTTTTTGATGAGTTTCACCTGCCGCTCGCCTTAATTCAATCCGATTTTGTATATCTTTTCCAGCTCTATAAGTTGCAGACTCTCCTACATAGGTATTGGTTGCCATTTCGGCAATTTTTGATTTAATAGCACCAAATTCAACAATGGGGGTATTAAATTGTTTTCTTTCTGAAGCATATTGTACCGCATGTGTGGTTATTCTTCGTTGTGAATCCAAACAAGCAACGGCTAGTTTAATTCTTCCGACATTTAAAGCATTCATAGCGATTTTAAATCCATTTCCTCTTTCCGAAAGAATATTCTCAACGGGCACCAAAGTTTCATTAAAAAACACCTGTCTGGTTGAAGAGGCATGAATCCCTAACTTGTGCTCTTCTTCTCCCAAGGTAATTCCGTTTTCAGGATTATTTTCAACTAAAAAGCCTGTAATGTTTTTATCGTTTTCAATTCTAGCAAAAACAATAAAAAGTTTACAAAAGCCGGCATTGGAAATCCACATTTTTTGTCCGGTAATTTTATAATGAGTTCCATCTTCAGTTAAAACTGCTTTTGTTCTTCCACTATTAGCATCACTACCAGCACTTGGTTCGGTAAGACAATAAGCACCAAACCATTCTCCAGAGGCTAACTTAGGAACGTATTTTAGTTTTTGATCTTCTGTTCCGTACAATGTTATTGGCAAAGTTCCGATACCTGTATGTGCACCAAAGGCGGTACTAAATGATCCTGTTCCACTAGAAATGTATTCGCAAGTTAGTAGAGTAGATACTAAACCCATTCCCATTCCGCCATATGCTTCGGGAACAGATACCCCTAAAAATCCGAGTTCTCCTGCTTTTCGCATGCAGGCTTCGGTAAAGTTATAATCCTTATTTTCAAAGCGGTCTCTAAATGGAATAATTTCTCGATCATTAAATTCCATTACTGCTTCTTTCATCATTTTTTGTTCTTCTGTAAAATCCTCCGGTGTGAAAATATGTTCACATTGTGATTCTTTTACTATAAACTGGCCACCTCTTATTACATCCATTTCTTCCATTTTTTTATCAACTTATATTTTATTTTAAAAATTCAAATATCCCGCAAGCACCTTGTCCTGTTCCAACGCACATAGTTACGGCTCCATATTTACCTTGCATGTTTTGCTTTCTCATTTCATCAAATAATTGTACAGATAATTTGGTGCCCGTACATCCTAGAGGGTGCCCCAAGGCAATAGCGCCCCCATTAACATTAATGATTTCTGGATTTAAATCTAACTCCCTAATAACTGCCAATGATTGAGAAGCAAATGCTTCGTTGAGTTCTATCAATGCCAAATCATTTTGTTTTAAGTTAGCTTGTTTTAATGCTTTTGGAATCGCTTTTACGGGTCCAATACCCATAATTCTGGGTTCAACTCCGGCAGCGGCGTAATTCACTAATCTTGCTATAGGCTCTAGTTTTAATTCTTTTACCATTTCTTCACTCATAACAATTACAAAAGCGGCACCATCACTCATTTGAGATGAATTTCCAGCAGTAACACTTCCTCTAGCAGCAAATACAGGTCTTAATTTTGCCAATGCTTCTATACTAGTTCCTTTTCTTGGACCTTCATCTTTAGTAACCGTATACGATTTTGTTGCTTTTTTCCCGTTTTCATCCAGATAGGTTTGGTTAACAGAAATAGGAACTATTTGATCTTGAAATCGATTTTCTGATAGCGCCTTAAGGGCTTTCATGTGAGATTGATATGCAAATTTATCTTGGTCTTCTCGTGAAATATTGAATTGATTCGCTACCGCTTCGGCAGTGTTTCCCATTCCCCAATAATAGTCTTCATGACCCTCATTAACAATATCGTAGTTTAGTTCTGGCTTAAAACCAGTCATTGGTACCGAACTCATACTTTCTGCCCCTCCAGCAATAATGCAATCTGCCATTCCTGATTGAATTTTAGCAGTAGCTATTCCAATAGTTTCAATACCAGACGAACAAAATCGATTAACGGTTACGCCTGGAACGTCTACTGTTTTTAATCCCATCAAAGAAATAAGTCTTGCCATATTTAATCCTTGAGATCCTTCTGGCATAGCGTTCCCAACAATGACGTCATCAATTCTTGAGCTATCTAGTTGCGGAATTTCATTCATCATGTATTGAATGGTTTCTGCGGCTAATTCGTCAGTTCTTTTAAACCTAAAGACTCCTTTTGGTGCTTTACCAACAGCAGTTCGGTATGCTTTTACTATATATGCTTGTTTCATTTTTTAATTTCTTAAAGGTTTTCCAGTTTTTAACATATGTTCAATTCGTTCTAAAGTCTTACGCTCTGAACATAGACTTAAAAATGCTTCTCTTTCTATATCTAATAAATATTGTTCGGTAACAAGTGTAGGTTCCGATAAATCACCTCCTGCCATCACGTAGGCTAATTTATTTGCAATTTTTTGGTCATGTTCACTAATAAAGTTAGATGCTTCCATAGAATCTGTTCCAACTAAAAACATCCCTAAAGCTTGCTTACCTAATACTTTTACATCTTTCCTTTTTACAGGTTTGGTATAGCCTAGGTCGGCCATTGATTTTGCAACAGCTTTTGCAACAGCTATTTGCCGGTCTTTGTTAACTACAACGATGTCTTTTCCTTTTTCAAGAATTCCTAAATCATAGGCTTCATGAGCAGAGGTAGATACCTTTGCCATCCCTATCGTTAAAAAATATTCTTGAAGTACATTTAATTCTACATCATTTTTGTGAAATAAATCGCTGGCTCTCAATGCCATTTCTTTAGAGCCACCACCACCTGGAATGACACCAACACCAAATTCTACTAAACCAATATAACTTTCTGCAGCTGCCACCACACGGTCTGCGTGAAGCGTCATCTCACAACCGCCACCTAAAGTCATCCCTTGTGGAGCAACAACCGTTGGAATCGATGAGTATCGCAATCGCATTACCGTATCTTGAAAATACTTAATGGCCATATTTAATTCGTCATATTCTTGTTCAACAGCCATCATAAAAATCATTCCAATATTGGCACCAACAGAGAAATTTGCACCTTGATTTCCAACGACTAGTCCTGAAAAGTCTTTCTCTGCAATGTCGATCGCTTTGTTTAGTCCTGCCAGTACATCGCCGCCAATAGTATTCATTTTACTTTGAAATTCAACATTTAAGATACCTTCTCCTAAATCTTCAACAACGCAACCACTATTTTTAAATACCTCGTTAGATTTTCTTATGTTATTAAGAATAATAAAAGAATCTTGACCAGGGACTTTGATATGTTTTTTTTGAACGATATCGTAATAGTAAGTCGCCCCATTTTTGACGGTATAAAATGATTTTATTCCAGAAGCTAGCATGTCGTTTACCCACGTAGCGGGTTCTTTTCCAACTTCTTTCATTAATTCAATTCCTTTTTCAATTCCTATAGCATCCCAAATTTCGTAAGGACCATTTTCCCAGCCAAAACCAGCTTTCATAGCATCATCAATTTTATAAAACTCCTCTGAAATTTCAGGAATTCGCTTGGAAACATAGGCAAACATTAAAGCAAAACTTTTTCGATAAAATTCGCCTGCTTTGTCCTTTCCGGCGATTAAAATTTTAAAACGATCAATTACCAGGTCAACACTCTTGGTTAATTCGAGAGTAGGAAAATTTGCTTTTTTTCCTTTACGATATTCTAACGTTTCAAGGTCTAAACCAAGAATCATATTTTTACCATTTTCTCCTTTTACTTTTTTGTAAAACCCTTGACCAGATTTACTTCCTAACCAATTGTTTTCCATTAGTGTGTTGATAAACTTTGGAAGTTTAAATACTTCAAGTTCTTCATCTTCTGGACAATTTTTATAGATACCATTTGCTACATGAACTAGGGTATCTAATCCAACAACGTCAACTGTGCGAAATGTTGCAGATTTTGGTCTTCCTATTACGGGTCCCGTTAATTTATCTACTTCTTCAATAGTCAAGCCCATTTCTTTCACTAAGTGAAAAAGACTTTGTATGCCATAAATACCGATACGATTTCCAATGAATGCTGGAGTGTCTTTGGCAATTACAGTTGTTTTTCCTAGATATTTTTCACCATAATTATTTAAAAAGTTTAATACTTCTGTTGAGGTATTTGGACCAGGAATAATCTCAAACAGTTTCAAATATCGAGGTGGGTTGAAAAAGTGTGTTCCACAGAAATTTTCCTGAAAATCACTGCTTCTACCTTCGTTCATGAATTTGATGGGTATCCCTGAGGTGTTAGAAGTAATTAAAGTTCCTGGAGTTCTATATTTATCTAATTTTTCAAACACCTGCTTTTTTATATCCAATCGTTCTACAACAACTTCGATAATCCAGTCCACCGATCCTACTTTTTTGATATCGTCTTCTAAATTACCGGTAGTGATCCTGCTTGCGAATTTTTTATGGTATAGGGGTGCTGGTTTTGACTTGATAGATGCAGCTAACGCGTCATTTACGATTCGGTTTCTGACCACTTTGTCTTGGAGTGTAAGTCCTTTTGCTTCTTCTTTTTCAGTAAGTGAGAAAGGAACGATGTCCAGTAATAAAACTTCTACACCAATATTTGCGAAATGGCATGCTATACCGCTTCCCATAATTCCAGAACCGATAACGGCTACTTTATTAATTCTTCTTTTAGACATATGATAATCTATTTTAACTTATAAGTATATTTTTTTAGAATTTATTAATTCTAAAATCGTGTTAGTTACTTTTTTAAATGCTTTTAAATCCTCTGGTGATACAGCTTTGTTAACCGCTTCGTCAAAACCAATCACCACTTTTTTTGAAAAATCTCTCATTTCGACTCCAAATGGCGTTAAATGAATTAAAACTCCTCTGCCATCGAGTGGGTTGGGTTTACGATGAATAAGTCCTTTTTCTTCCATAGCCTTTAGTGTGCGAGAGAGGCTGGTGGCTTCAATTCCCATTTTTGGACCCAATGAAGTAGAGGGTGTTCCTTCCTCTGGATCAATACTTATTAATGCAAATCCGGTGGCCATGGTACTCCCTTTTTTTCCAGCTTCTTCATTATACATTTTGGTTACACCCATCCAAGTAGATCTTAGGAGATAATCTATCGTTTTTTCTTTCATAATCCAAAAATACAAATAAAATACTATGCATGCATAGTATTTTACGTTTATTTTTATTTTATTATATTTAAAAAAAAAGGAGTGGTGAAACGAATACTAAAAAATATTTTTGCAGTCATAGTTGGCTGGATCTTTGGAAGTTTCTTAAATATGGGATTGGTCGAACTTGGAAATTTAGTATTCCCAATTAAAGGTATAAACATGAATAGTATGGAGGATTTAGCAATAGTGATTCCTACATTAAATGCTACATATTTTATTTTTCCATTTTTGGCCCATGCATTGGGAACTTTCTTAGGAGCTTTTATAGCATGGAAAATTGCATCGAGTCATAAAATGAGAATAGCGATGACCATAGGAGGCTTATTTTTATTAGGTGGTATTGCAGTTAATTACTTATTACCGGGTCCAAAATGGTTTACAATTTTAGACCTCATTCTATCTTATTTACCTATGGCATATTTTGGAGGTTTTTTAGCTTCTTTTAATTCAAAAACAGTAATGAAATGATTATCTAATCCAAATAAATAAATATTTAAATAAAAACATGTCTAATAAAATAAAATTTCTATGGGATTTTAGGGGGCCTAATTCATTAAAAATTGCTGAACATCATTGTGTTCATTTAAGAGAGTACGCTACTAAAGAAAAACTTGACTATCATCAAATTGAAAAACAAATAATTTCTGAAATGTATACCATAGCTTATTTGATTATTGATAAGACAGACATGGATCTTCACCGGAAATTACTAAAGCCACATCGAGGACAAATCGTAAAATAATAGTAACACTTGTTTAAAAATAAAGGTGCCTATGTGTCCAAAAAAAATAAAGAAACCCTGGCCAACGAAAGCTGCTATGGAACAAGTTTATCAATTAAATTTATGGGGATCCAACGAAACGAAATTTTATTCTGGTGAAGGCTCTCATCATTCAAACTATGTTGAGCCCTATATAACTGTTGTTTCTTCATTTTTATCGTCGTTTTCAATTCCACCAGTAGTTTGTGACTTGGGTTGTGGTGATTTTAATATTGGAAGACAGTTGGTTAAATACTCTAGTAACTATATCGGGGTAGATATAGTAAATGATCTGATCCTACACAATAAAAATATATTTAATCAAAAACAGTTAGAATTTAGGTGTTTGGACATTGCTAATGATCCGATTCCCGCAGGGGATTGTGCAATTATAAGACAGGTATTTCAACATTTGTCCAATGACGAGGTACAGCAAATATTGAACAAACTGTATCAATTTAAATTTGTAATTATTACAGAACACATACCAAACCATCATTTTATTCCAAATATTGATATCCTTTCAGGGCAAGGAATTCGATTAAAGAAGAATAGCGGTTTGGATGTTACAGCAGCGCCTTTTAATTTTAAAGTAATTGACAAAAAGCAGTTATTGAAATTGAATGTCATCGCTAAAGACGAGTTAATAGTTACAACACTTTATCAAATGTTTTGATCTGATTTTTATAAAAAAAAGCTATTATTAATATAATAGCTTTTTAAATAACCAATTTGGAATACAGATTTTCTTTTTCATAGCAAAATCATCCCTTTGCATATAAAACAATCCTTAAATAAAATACCCTACTTTTTTTTAAAATTATTTTTTTTCTTGTAGCGAAGTAATCCTAATTCAATGCCAATTGCAGTTCTGGCTAACATCGAAAAATTAAGACACCCATTACCCAAATACCTAATGTAACTCCAATTTCAATCCAAGTTAGAGTATATTCAGCAATTTTCCCATAGGTTCCTGGAATAAAACCAGCTTTATTAATTTAAAATAGGGGATAACTGTAATTGGGGGAGAAATAATTAATTACAGAGTGAAGTTACAATAATATTTAATTTTATAAAACTTATCCATTATAACCATAAATACGGTTGTATAACGATGCGTATTTTTCTTTAATGACCTTTCTTTTTAATTTCATAGTTGGGGTAAGATGGCCTGATTCTATGCTCCAAATATCAGGAGTTAATTCAAATTTTTTAACTTTTTCCCAATTACCAAATTGCTTGTTATGATTATCTATTTCATTCTGAATCCTATCAATTAATCTTGGATTTTTAACAATTTCTTCTGCATTAGTCCCGATTTCAAAACCTTTTCTTTTAGCCCAATCCTTCACAAAATCAAAATTTAGCTGGATGAAAGCTGCCGGCATTTTTTCTCCATCTCCGATAACCATAATTTGTTCTATAAAAAATGATTCTTTCATTGCATTTTCAACTACTTGTGGTGCTACATATTTTCCTCCACTAGTTTTAAACATTTCTTTTTTTCTATCGGTTATTTTCAAAAAACCGTCTTGATCTATTTCACCTATATCACCAGTATGGAAAAAATCATTTTTAATAACTTTATTGGTCAATTCTTCGTCTTTATAATAGCCCATCATAACTTGTGGTCCCTTAACTAAAATTTCACCATCAGAAGCTATTCTGACTTCCGTATCTTTAATGATCTTTCCAACACTACCAATTCTAAAGTGTTTATTTCGCATGTCATTTACAGAGACCACAGGAGACGTTTCTGTTAAGCCATAACCTTCCATAATAGGAATACCTGCAGCATTAAAAACTTTTGCAAGTCTAGTTTGAAGTGCTGCACTACCGGATGCTACAACTTCTAGTTCACCTCCAAGTGCTGCTCTCCATTTACTAAAAATTAATTTATTAGCAATTTTTAATTGAAATTCATACCACCATCCGTTCTCTCCATAGGGTTTATAATTTAATCCCAATTCAATGGCCCAAAAAAATAATTTTTTCTTAATTCCTCTTAAATCAGCTCCTTTCGCATAGATTTTATCATATATTTTTTCTAATAATCGAGGAACTGCTGTCATCACTTGAGGCTTGATCTCTTGAAGATTTTCGCTAATTGTTTCCAATGATTCAGCAAAATGAATACTTACCCCACAATATTGATACATATACAAGAGCATTCGTTCATAGATATGACAAACTGGTAAAAAACTTAATGCTTTAGATTTTCCCAATTCAAAGGGAATTCTGTGGGTACTATTAATAGCGTTACTAACTATGTTTTTATGTGATAGCATAACACCTTTAGGTTTTCCTGTTGTACCAGAAGTGTATATGATAGTGGCTAAATCAAGCTCTTTAATATTATTTTTCCTCTTTTCTACTTCTTTCTGGTAGCTTTCGTCTTTTCCTAGTGCTAATAATTTTTCCCAATGATTACATCCAGCTATAGTATCGAATGAATAAACTCCTTTTAAACTTGGAACTTGATCTTTAATATTATTTATTTTTTCTAAAACAAACTCGCAGGAAACAAAGCAATAAACACTCTGACTGTGATTTAATATATATGCGTAATCCTCTTGTGATATGGTTGGATATATTGGTACGTCCTGAGCCCCAGTTTGTAAAATACCAATATCACAAATATTCCATTCCGTTCTGTTGGTCATGGAGATGATTGCAACTTTGTCATTAGGTTGAACTCCAAGTTGTATCAATCCTCTACTTATTGCATTAGCTTTGTCTATGTATTCTTGAGTAGATGTGGCAATCCATTTTCCTTGCTTTTTAGATACTAATGATTTTTCTAAATTATAATTTTCAAGCTGATAATAGGGAAAGTCAAAAAGACGCTTAATGCTGCTCATATATATGAAGTTTAATTATAAACTGCAAAGTATGAAAATTATTCAGATTTTTGAAATAAAAAGGACTAACTAAAAGTTACTACTTAAATAGGGAATCAGAATTTTTTTACTTTTTTATAATTTTAAATACGGTAACTTTCGTTTGCGAAATTATTTTTAACAAGTAAATTCCTGGTTTTTATTTTAAAACGAGTCTTTTTAGCTTTTATTTTCTAGCCATTTTCTCGCGTTTATAAAAGCCTCTAACCAGGGCGTTACCTCATCTTTTCTGTTTTTTGGATAATGAGCCCAGTTCCACGAAAAAGTTGATCGTTCCAGGTGTGGCATCATCACCAAATGTCTTCCAGAGCTATCCGCTAACATTGCGGTATTAAAATCACTTCCATTTGGATTGGACGGAAAGCCATCGTAACTATATTTTCCTACAATATTGTAATCGGTTTCTGGCTTAGGAAAACTAAATTTCCCTTCTCCGTGGGCTGCCCAAATTCCAAGATTTGTTCCGGCTAAAGAAGATAACATGATCGAGTTGTTGTTTTTAATCTCTACAGAAGTAAATGAACACTCAAACTTACCTGAATCATTGTGTAGCATTTTAGGCTTTTCTTTATGTTCTGGATTTAATAGTCCCAATTCAATGAATAATTGGCATCCATTACATACTCCTAGAGATAAGGTGTCCTCTTTGGCAAAAAAGTTTTTTAGTGCATTTTTTGCTTTTTTATTGTAAAGGAAAGCTCCTGCCCATCCTTTTGCTGATCCTAAAACATCTGAATTAGAAAAACCACCTACGGCTGCAATAAATTTAATATCTTTTAAAGTTTCTCTACCTTCTATTAAATCTGTCATATGTACATCTTTAACATCAAAACCTGCCAAATACATTGCGTTTGCCATTTCTCGTTCAGAATTTGACCCTTTTTCTCTAATGATTGCTGCTTTTGGTCTTCTATAATTTTTGTCAAATACGGGAAGTTTTCCAGTAAAATGATCTGGAAATTTAAAGTTTAGTGGTTGCCTCGTATAATTATCAAAACGCTCTTTTGCTTTTACTTCACCACTTTGTTTTTGATCTAAAAAGTAGGAGGTTTCAAACCAAACTTTTCTCATTTCAGGAATGCTAAGTTCTAAATTTTGATCTATATGTTTAATTTGAAGCGATTCTGTTTCGGTAACAGTTCCGATTTTAATAAAATCAATGTTGTTATTAGCAAGTGTTTCTTCAATAATTGAATCTTTTTTTCCTTGAAAAACAATTCCGTTATTTTCTGAAAATAAAATTTTAATTAAATCTTCTTCTCCTAAATCCGTTAAATTTAATTTTGCTCCTAAATTGATGTCAGCAAAACACATTTCAAGAAGCGTTGTAATTAAACCTCCAGAAGCTACATCGTGTCCTGCGAGTATCTGATTCTCTGATATTAATTTTTGAATACTATTAAAAACAGTAGACAAATAAGAAGCATCTTTAATCGTTGGTGCTTCGTTGCCAATAGAAGCTAGTGTTTGTGCAAAAGATGATCCTCCTAATTTAAAGTCATCTTTTGATATATTAATATAATAAATACTATCACCATTTTTTTGAAGTACAGGTTCTACCACTTTTTTTACGTCGTTGCAATGCCCTGCAGCAGAAATGATTACTGTGCCTGGTGAAATGACTTCTTCATCCTTATACTTTTGTTTCATCGAAAGAGAATCCTTTCCGGTAGGAACATTAATTCCTAACGAAATAACAAACTCTGAAATTCCTTCTACAGCTTTATACAATCGGGCATCTTCACCTTCATTATTACAAGGCCACATCCAATTTGCTGAAAGTGAAACACTTTTTAATCCTTCCTCTAAAGGTGCCCAAATAATATTAGTTAAGGCTTCGGCAATTGAATTTCGTGATCCAGCGACTGGATCTATCAATGCAGAAATGGGGCTGTGCCCAATGGAAGTCGCAACACCTTCTTTCCCTTGATAATCTAGCGCCATAACCCCACAGTTATTTAGGGGTATTTGTAATGGACCTACACATTGTTGTTTCGCAACTTTACCAGTAACACATCGATCAACTTTATTGGTTAACCAATCTTTACTAGCAACAGCCTCTAGCGAAAGTATATTTAATAAATATTCTTTTATTTTGGATGGAGAATAAATGAGGCTATCATAAACACGCTTAATGGTCGCATCGTTCATGATGGTCTTTGGAGAACTACCAAACATATCCTCTAAATCAAAATCCATTGGTTTTTCTCCTGTTTTTTTGCTTTCGAATTTAAACTTATGGTCGTTAGTAACCTCACCAACTTCATAAAATGGTGAGCGTTCTCTTTTAGCAATTCGTTTTAATTTATCAATATCTTTTTCTCCAATTACCAATCCCATTCTTTCTTGAGACTCGTTACCAATAATTTCTTTAGCAGAGAGGGTAGGGTCACCAACTGGTAACTTATCCAAATCGATACTTCCACCTGTTTCTTCTACTAATTCACTTAAACAATTAAGATGTCCTCCAGCTCCATGATCGTGAATAGATACAATAGTATTGGTGTCGCTTTCTACCATACCACGTATAGCATTGGCTGCTCTTTTTTGCATTTCGGGGTTGGAACGTTGAATAGCATTGAGCTCTATTCCGCTAGAAAATTCACCGGTATCTGCTGAGGACACTGCTGCTCCACCCATGCCTATTCTATAATTTTCGCCTCCTAAAATTACTATTTTATCCTTTTTTTTAGGGGTATCTTTTAGTGCTTGATAAAATTTTCCGTAGCCAATCCCACCTGCTTGCATAATTACCTTATCATATGCTAGTTTTCTATTTTTAGTTTCATTTTCAAATGTTAAAACTGAACCTGTAATAAGTGGTTGTCCAAATTTATTTCCAAAATCAGAAGCTCCATTACTTGCTTTTATTAATATATCTAAGGGGGTTTGGTAGAGCCATTTTCTTTCCTCCACAGCGTTTTCCCAAGGACGATTTTCTTTAAGTCTTGAGTAAGATGTCATATAAACCGCAGTACCTGCAAGTGGTAGTGATCCTTTTCCTCCAGCTAAACGATCTCTTATTTCTCCACCACTACCTGTAGCAGCTCCATTAAATGGTTCCACAGTAGTAGGAAAGTTGTGAGTTTCAGCTTTTAAAGAAATAACACTTTTAAAACTTTTATTTTCATAGTAATCTGGATGGTCAGCTCTTTTGGGAGCAAACTGTAATACTTTGGGACCTTCTATAAACGCTACATTATCTTTGTAAGCGGAAATAATAGTGTTTGGGTTTTCTGAAGAGGTTTTTTTAATTAATTTAAAAAGAGATGAAGGCATTTCTTTTCCGTCAATAGTAAATTTTCCGTTAAATATTTTATGTCTACAATGTTCACTATTTACTTGACTAAAACCAAACACTTCGCTATCTGTAAGTTTTCTATCAATTTTTTTAGATAAATTTTCTAAATAAGAAACCTCTTCATCATTAAGAGCTAATCCTTCAGATTGGTTAAAGGTTGCAATATTGTCAATCTCTAATACTTCTTCAGGCTGAATATTTATAGTGAAAACATCTTGAGTTAAACTAAAATACTTTTGAGAAAGCATAGGATCAAAATCTGAAGATTCTTTAGTAGTATGATGAAATTTTTCGATACGAATAATCCCATCAACTCCCATATTTTGTGTAATTTCAACAGCATTGGTACTCCAAGGAGTTATCATTGTTGCACGTGGTCCAATAAAAAAATCCGTTATGACGGATTCTTCAATTTTACTTTGATTTCCAAATAACCATTCTAGTTTTTGAATATCTAGTTTAGAGAGTGTTGTTGAGGTCTGGACAGTAAAAACTGTTTTTTTTACCTCTCCAAAAAAGTGAATCATACCAAATTAATTTCACAGGTTTCAAGATAACAAATGTACTTATTTTTTAGAAGGTAATAGAAGGAAAACGATACCATTTAATAACTTTTTTAAAATACATTATTTTAAACTAAATTCGTAAAAAAATAGAAAATTATGAAAAGACAAAACATTTTTGTGTTTATTATCACTATCCTTTTAGGAGGTGTTGTAAATGCTCAAGATTCCTTTACTGCTACTGAATTTATTCAGGGAACTTATATGGGTACCACCATACCCCTAAGAGATTTTCCAACTATTGAATACGATGCTAGCAGTCCAAAAACAATGACTATTGTTGAAAATAAATCTCGAATTAATGAAAAGGTAAATCAAAACGCATTGCCTTACAATGATATCAATACCAATTTTCAAGATGGAAAAGGTGGTATTTATTCATATGCTTTAGAACAAAATTTTGTTGGTTTCGACAACACTGGTTTTACTCCTCCAGATCCCTCTGGAGCTGCAGGACCTGATCATTACGTTCATGCGGTCAACTCGAGTGTAAAAATATTTGATAAAACTGGAAATTTATTAGTAGGTCCAACATCATTAGGTGCTTTTTTAGGTATAGGTTCAAATTCAGGTGATCCAATTATATTATATGATCAATTAGCTGATCGTTATTTTGTTAGCGAATTTGGTTCGGTTAGTAATGGTTTAGCTATTGGAGTATCTGTTACTAATGATCCTACAGGAGCTTATCATGTATATCAATATTCATTTGATTCATTTCCAGATTATCCTCATTATAGTATCTGGCCTGATGCTTATTATCTTACAGCTAATAAAGGCGGTGCAAATAAGGTCTATGCTATAGAAAGAGATGTAATTTTAGCTGGAGACCCGGACCCGCAAATTATTGGATTTCCATTACCAGGAAATTCTTCTAATCCAAATACTGTTTTAAGCCCTGAACCAGCAAATTTAACAGGTATTGATTATCCAGCTGACTTGCCGGGTTATATTGTCTATTTACAAGATGATGGTTGGGGAGGTATTACTTATGATCACTTAAAAGTATGGGAGATTGATGTAGATTTTGATACGCCAGCTAATTCAACAATTTCTTCTCCGTTAGAAATCCCTACAGATCCATTTAATGCCTATTTTGCTCCATTTGGATCTGGTGATGTTGCACAACCAGGAACAGGTCAGAAAATTGATATGATTACTGGAGTAATATCTTATGCAGCTAATTACAGAAGTTTTGGTACCCATAACTCTTGGGTTATTACATTTAATGATAATGTTGATGGAACTAATGGTGGAATAAGATGGATAGAACTTAGAAACGATGCTACCAATCCTTGGGAAGTTTTCCAAGAAGGAACGTATGCTCCAGCAGATGACAATAGTAGGTTTATGGGGAGTGCAGCTATGGACGCTGCCGGAAATATTGGTTTGGCATTTAATATAGCAAGTGCTACACTACCAGCAGGGATAAGGTATACGGGTAGGTATGATGGTGATGCTCTAGGAGAAATGACCGTAGCGGAAACTACGATTGTGGATGGAGTTGGAGTACAAACAACGACTAATAGGTTTGGCGACTATTCTCACTTAACCATGGATCCAAACAATTTTACATTTTGGCATACTGCAGAATATTTTTCTGCCAACAACCAGTGGAGAACTCAAGTAGCTTCATTTTCATTAAGTAGTGGTTTTGCTCAAGACGTAGGTGTTAATAACATTATTAATCCAACAAACGGTATTTTAACAAACACCGAAACTGTTGAAGTTAGTATCAGAAACTACGGATTGGATCCACAATCTGATATTCCTTTAGAACTGTTTGTAGACGGTAATTTAGTTACCACAGAAACCTATATTGGAACTATTACACCTAATGAATCAGAAAATTATGTTTTCAATCAAACTATAGATTTATCTAATGCAGGACAAACCTATACCATAGAAGTTAAATCTAATTTAACGGGTGACGAATTTGAATCGAATGACCCTTACATAAAAGAAGTTACTCACTTATTAGCAAATGATGTGGGTGCTCAAGAAATCACAGCCCCTGAAACAGGATCTGGCTTAGGATTAGAGACTATATCGGTGACTATTAAAAATTATGGTGCTGATGAACAATCTAATTTTGATGTTTCATATACTGTAAATGGAGGCGATCCTGTTATAGAAAACTTTGCTGGCCCCATTGGTTCTGAAGAAATTGCATCTTATAGCTTTATAGAACAAGCAGATTTTTCCGAGCTTGGAATTTATGATATTGTTGTTCAAACTTCATTGGATGGTGATGGTAATGAAACAAATGATGAAACCACTATTTCGATTGAAAATGTACTTTGTCAACCAGGCAGTAATTGCTCTTTTGGTGACGGTTTTCAATTGTTTAGTGTTGGAGAAATTAATAACCCTTCTGCATGTGAAGGCTATGGAGATTTTACTGATCAAGTAGCATATTTTGACGAAGATATGACTTATAGTTTAACTGTGACTACTGGTTATGGAGATCAGCATGTAAAGGTTTGGATTGATTTTAATGATGATTCAAATTTTACGAGTGATGAAATTGTAGTTCCTAATTTTATTATTGCTCCGGGATCGGGTGCAGGAACCTATACAGAAACTGTAGATCTAGTGATTCCTGAAGGTGCTTCAATAGGAATGCATCGAATGAGAGCAAAAACGAATTGGCAAGCAGAAGTTCCCAATGATCCTTGTGAAGAGACACAATATGGAGAAACAGAGGACTATTCTGCAAACATTGGTGCTTTAGGGGTATTCGATATGGAGATTACCAATTCTGAATTGATCATAACTTCGCAAGATAATAATCAATTTGAAGTTACTTTAAATACCGAATACGATGGTAAAGTTTATGTAGCAGTTTATAACATGTTAGGACAACAACTAGGTTTTAAGTTAGCTCAGAATGATGGCGGTACTTATAGAATGAATTTAAACTTGTCTAACGCTGCTGCAGGAGTTTATTTAGTAAAAGTAGGCGGGCAAAATACAACTACTTATAAAACAGGAAGAGTAATTGTGAAATAGTACACCACTATTTAGTTAATAAAAAAAGCGTTTTCATTATTTGAAAACGCTTTTTAATTTTATAATAAGAAAATTAATTGATAATAATTTTTTTGATAATTTCAGCATCATTTGAAATTACTTTCAATAAGTAAACTCCTCTAGAAAATGAGCTGGTATTTATTTCTTTTTTGTCCCTTGTAAGAGGCTCTTTATATATTTCTTTTCCTAATAGATCATATATGATGACAGCTCCATTGTCAAGAATTGTTGAATTTTGAACCCATAGAACTTTATTAGCAGGATTTGGATAGATTGTAAGGTCTTCAAATACGTTGGCATCTAAAGATAATATTCCCCAGCGATCTTCTGCAGGCTCTCCGCCCCAAATAAGTGTTGCTAGATATGGATTGTCAATAAAAGGATTTCTGTTGCCGTATTCCGTCTCTAAATAGGGGTTGCGTTGATCTTCAAATTCATTTACTGGATCTTCTGCGTTCCATTGTAAATATATTTGAAGCATTTCGTTATCTGGTTGGGTAGCTCCAGATCCATTTAAGGTTGGTAAACATCGAGTACCATACCTGGTGTACATATACATCATCATTCTAGCAATATCTCCCTTCCATTCGTCCCCTGGATACCAAGTTCCACCAGTATTACCAGCATCTCCACTACCAGCACCAAATTTAGAATTTCCTCTATTTCCGTTCATTTGCTGATCGCTAGGTCTTAGATTATGTGGATCGGCGATGATTCCTGTTGAACTATTACTTGCACTACCCATCTCTGGATTGGCATTAGATCTTGCAAAAACATGCTCTCTATTATATTCACAGTTAGTTCCTCCAAAATCGTCTTTATCTCTTGATCTGTCAGTTGTACAACTTCCAGAATTATCATAACCATAAACTAACAAAACGTCAGAATTATTATCTGGATCTTCATCAGTAATCTTTACCGTATCTCTTACATCACCATAGGTGAAGGTAGGGTTGTTAATTGCAATTTTAGATTGTAATTCTAAATACAAATCCTGTCCTGTTAATGATAGGTTAACGTCATTGTAGTAGGGTTGCTGTGCAAATAAGATTTGAACAAAAAATATTAAGATTAGTGTAATTTTTTTCATGTTGATTAATTTAAGTTATGTTTTTTTGGAGTAAAGCCATATAAAATCCATCGAATCCACTTTCGCTGGGAAAAACTTTTTCTTCCTTCACAAATTTAAAATCTTTACCAGACTTTCTTTCTAAAAAATCTTGAACTTGTTTTTCATTCTCAGAGGGTAAGATAGAGCACGTGGCGTAGACCATTTGCCCTCCGGGTTTTACCATTCTTGAATACGAATCTAATATTTCTCTTTGAGTATTTTTTATAGTTTCTAGAAATTCTGGTTGTAGTTTCCATTTAGAATCTGGATTTCTTTTTAAGACTCCAATTCCTGAACAAGGAGCATCAATTAGTATTTTATCAGCTTTTTGGATTAACTTTTTAATGACTTTGCTAGAGTCTATTGTTCTCGTTTCTATATTGTGAGCACCATTTCTTTTTGCTCTTCTTTTTAATTCTTTCAACTTGTTTTCGTAGATATCTAGAGCAATAACTTGCCCTTTATTCTCCATTAAGGCAGCTATATGTAAACTTTTTCCACCAGCTCCAGCACAGGTATCAACAACTCTAGTCCCGGGTTTTGGATTTAAAAATTTAGCTACTTTTTGTGAAGAAGCATCTTGAACTTCAAACCAGCCGTTTTTAAAAGCTTCAGTAACAAACACATTGGTTCGTTTTACTAGTTTTAATGCCTGAGGATACCCTTTAATATTTTCTGTTTCAATTTCAAGTTCCTGTAAATTATTTTGTAATTTTTCTTTGGTAGTTTTCAAAGTATTTACTCTCAATATTACATCGGCTAATTGATTTAAAGAGTGAATTTCTTTATCCCATTTTTTTCCTAATTCTTTTTGCCCTAATTCATCTAACCAATCCGGTAGGGATTCTTTATATTTTCTAATTTTTGAAAATTCATCGAATTTTCCTTTTATTTTTCTTGTTGGTGTATTTTCAAATTGAGGCCAATCTGGAATTTGAATACCTTTTAATGTAGCCCAAACAGTAAAAAGTCGAAATAGATTTGCTCTATTGAAAGGTTCTTTTACTTCAGCAATCTTTGAATAGAGTCGCTTCCATCGAACGATGTCATAAGTAGTTTCAGCTATGAAACCTCTATCTCTTGCTCCCCATCGTTTATCACGTTTTAGTGTATTTTTTAATACCTTATCTGCCTGCTTATTTTCATTAAAAATTAAATGAAGCGAATCAATAGTGGCAAATACTAAATTACGGTGTAGTTTCATAGTTTTATTATAGTTTGCAAAGGTATTGTTTTAAGCTGTATAGATTTGTTACTTTTGAAAAAAAAATAGCAATGCGAGTTTACTCAATGATTTTTATATTATTCCTACTAATTAGTTGCAATTTAAATAACTCGAAAGAATTTAGTTCGGTCACTATAAAACAGGTGTTTTCTGACAGTTTAAGTATACGTGCCATTGAACCTATCGCTAAGGATAAGATTTGGTTTGCAGCAAATAATGGTAGAATAGGTTTTATAGATAACGAATCTCCAAAAATAACTAATATAAAATATGAAGATATTTTATTAAATTTTAGAGCTATTGCAGCCATAAAAAATGCGGTCTTTGTTTTAAGTATAGAAAACCCTGCTGTTTTGTACAAAATTGGATTTGATGGGAATGTGGCAACAAATATCGAAGAAGTATATGTAGAAAAAGGAGCACACGTTTTTTATGATGCTATTAAATTTTGGGATGATAAAGAAGGTATAGCGATGGGAGACCCGACAGATGACTGTTTATCAATAATCATAACTAGAGATGGAGGTAATACATGGAAGAAATTATCATGTGATAATTTGCCAAAAACAGCCGTTGGCGAAGCTGCTTTTGCTGCTAGTAATTCTAATATTTCTATTTATAAAAACAATGTTTGGATAGTAACAGGTGGAAAAAAAGCAAGAGTATTTCATTCTTTCGATAGAGGTGATACTTGGAAAGTATATGAAACTCCCATAATTCAGGGTGCGAGTATGACGGGTATTTATAGTGTTGACTTTTATGATGACCAAAAAGGGATTATTTTCGGTGGAAATTGGGACAGCAAAGAATTTAATGAAGGAAATAAGGCCATCACCAATGATGGTGGAAAAACTTGGAAACTTTTAAGCAATGGGAGAGGCCCTGGATATCGTTCCTCGGTAAAATTTATTCCAGGAACTAATGGAAGTGAAATTGTAGCAGTTGGAACCCCAGGAATATCTTACAGTAATGATAGCGGAAATTCATGGGTAGAATTATCTCAAGAAGGTTTTTATGCAATTGAATTTGTTAATGATACCTTAGCATTTGCCTCTGGTAAAAATAAAATTTCAAAACTGATTTTTAAATAAAAATAAACGATAGCTATCTATTTGGTTATTTTTTTCTTTTTTCCGGTCTTCGATCTCTTAATTCTTTGATTAACATTTCTCTAAAGGTTCTTTCAGCGTGCTCTAGCTTAAGAATTTTTACTGGAGGAATTACACCTTTTAAATTTGAAATTAATTCCTTCTGAAAAGTTAATTCGGCTGTTTTCATTGAAAGTATGCTTTCAATAAGTTCGTTTGCCTCATCGTCAGTGAGTTTCTCAGCACTGTCAGGTCTATATTTACTTTTACTTCTTAGTTCATGTCTAATTTTCATCATTGAACGTTCGTGTTCATTGTAAATTGGCCAAAATTTTTCAGCTTCTTCTGTCGTTAAATTTAACTCATTGCTTATATGAGCAATTTTTAATGTTTTTATTTTTTCATTTTTTTCTCCACGTTCATCATGTAATTTTTTACCTGGATTTTGGGCATAAATAGTTGTACTGATTGAACTAAAAGCTATTATTAGTATTATTAAGTTTTTCATTTTTGATTTTTTAAAGTTAATAGGGTAACAAGGCGTTAAGATCATTAATATTTTCAAGAAGATAATTTTCTAACTGATTTCCAGATAGCCGACTTTGATTACTGGTCATATTATTTAATATTTCATCTGTAAATAAGATGGATATTTCATGTTGTTTTAATTGAATGTTTCCTTCATTAATAAAATTTTCTATGCTACTGATTTCAATTTCTTTAAGCTTATAAACACGAGTCGTGTCTTTTATAACAGAAAAGACTAATAGGACCATAGCTGCTATTGAAGCTGCATACATGAAAGTTTTTTTTGAGACTACAGGAATCAATTTTCCAACTTTTAATTTGCTATTTTTTTTTCTTTTTATTTTGAAATCTAATTTGTTAAAATATCCTGTAGGAGTTTTAAAACCAATATTTTTAGGAAGAACTTTTTCATTTATTTTGTTAAGTAAATGGTTTTCAAATTCATCGAAATAATTAGTAGGAACTTTAAATTTATCTATATTTTCTATCTTTTTCACTTTTGTTAGACTAAATTGATATTAAATAGTTTCATTTAATTTTATGTAAGCAGTAATTTTTTTTACAGCTATATGATAACTGCTTTTAAGTCCTCCTACAGAAGTTTCTAATATTTCTGATAAGTTTTCGAAAGTGTGATCTTCAAAATATTTCATATTAAAAACTAGTTGTTGTTTCTGTGGCAATGTATTTATAGCTTTTTGAAATAAAATTTGAATTTGATTTCCCTCAAAATAAATATCACTTTCTAAATTTTCAATTAACTGATTTTTTATTTCTTCGATTGTAATGTTTTTCTTTTTTGCCTTTTTATTTAAAAAAGTAATAGATTCATTCGTTGCTATCCTGTACATCCAAGTATATAATTTACTTTTTTCTTCAAATTTTTGGATGTTTTTATAGATTTTAATAAATGTATTTTGGAGAATGTCGTCTGTATCTTCGTGATTTAAGACTATTTTTCTGATATGCCAATACAGGCGTTCTTTATACAGATTAACTAGAACTCGGAATGCCCTTTCGCATTCGTTTTGAGATTTTAAGGCTATGACTAATTCTTTTTCATCAACCATCTAGTGAGTTTGTTTAAATGTATGACTAAACATTACTTAAATAGTTTAAAAAACAAACAACTATTTTTAATTAAAGAAAGAAATAAGACGACTTTAATTGAATCTTAGTATATTAATATTACTAGGAAAGAGATTGCATTTTAACAAGATTATAATAGACTCCTTTATTCTCAAGTAATTCTTCGTGTTTTCCTTGTTCAACGATTTCACCTTTGGCTAAAACTATTATGTTGTCTGCTTTTTGAATTGTAGACAATCGATGAGCAATTACTATGGAAGTTCTGTTTTTCATCATATTTTCTAAAGCTTTTTGTACTAGTTGCTCGCTTTCCGTGTCAAGTGCTGAAGTAGCTTCATCTAATATCATAATAGGAGGATTTTTAAGAACAGCCCGAGCTATACTCAAGCGTTGTTTTTGCCCTCCACTCAGCTTATTTCCAGAATCTCCAATATTGGTATATATACCCTTCGCTAAATTTTCAACAAATTCCCAAGCATTAGCGACTTTAAGTGCTTCGATGATTTCTTGGTCTGATGCATTTTGTTTTGCTACTAATAAATTTCCTTTAACAGTATCGTTAAATAAAATAGAATCCTGAGTAACTAAGCCTAATAACTTACGAAGTGAATTTTGAGTAATTTTTTTAATATTTAAGTTGTCGATGTTAATACAGCCTTTGTTTACATCATAAAACCTAGTAATTAAATTAGCAATCGTGCTTTTTCCGCTACCGCTTTGACCTACTAAAGCAACGGTATGACCTTTAGGTACTTTTAGCGAAAAGTCGTTCAAAACAAAATCATTTTGATATTTAAAAGAAATATTTTTGATTTCTATTTCTGTACTAAATTTTGTTTTGTCTTGAGCATCTGGTAGGTCTGTAATATTTGATTCTGTTTCTAAAATCTCTAAAACTCGCTCTGCCGCTGCATTCCCTTTTTTTACAGAATAACTAGCTTTACTGATTGCTTTTGCTGGAGTTAATATATTGTATGCAAGTCCCATATAGGCAATAAATGAACTACTGTCCAATGTGCCATCTATTAAAACCATTTTTCCTCCATACCATAATAATATTGCTATTACGGAAATACCTAAAAATTCACTGGTAGGAGAGGCAAGATTTTGTCTATTTAAAAGGGTATTTGAAAATCTGTAGAATTTTGAGGTAGATTCTTCGAACTTCTCCCTAAAAAGTTTCTCTGCCGTAAACCCTTTAATAATTTTTAATCCACCTAAAGTTTCTTCTAGAGTAGACAAAAACACACCTTGTTCTTTTTGAACTTGATCAGATTTCTTTTTTAAAGTTTTTCCAATTCTAGAAATAATAAAACCTGATATTGGAATAAAAATAAAAACAAAGAGTGTAAGTTTAGGGCTAATTATTAACATCATTATTATTGTAAAAATGATAGTTAATGGTTCTCTAAATAGTAATTCTAATACCGATAAAAATGAGTGCTGTATCTCTAAAACATCGGTTCCAGTTCTTGCTAAAATGTCTCCTTTCCTTTTTTCTGAAAAAAAAGAGATGGGCAGATTTACGGTTTTTTTGTAGAGTTCATTCCGAATATCTTTTAAAACACCATTTCTTAAAAATGTAATAGCATACATAGCTAGATATCTGAATATGTTTTTTAGTAGAAATAAAAGGATGACCAGAGAAATAACTAATAATAAGGCTCGTGACGCATCGTCTTGCGCAAAATCATGGACTTTAAATGATAAGTAATCCTTGAAGTAATCTTTAATGTCCAGTATGCCCGTATAAGTTGGTTCTTTGATAGCCTTAATTTTATCTTGTTCAAACAATACATCTAACATAGGTATCAATGCAATGAATGATAAAGCGCTAAATAATGCATAAAAAACATTAAAAATAATGTTTAAAAATGCAAAGCTTTTGTAGGGTAAAGCAAATTGAATTATTTTTTTAAAATACTGCATTAATTATTTTTTAAAATTGAGATAATTGCTTCTAATTTTATTTGATTGGTTTTTTGGGCAACTACGTAATTTTTAGATTTTGAATTTACGCTAATATAAAACTTTATTTTCGGCTCTGTTCCACTTGGTCTCATCGCTATCTTACTACCGTCTTCTGTATAAAATATAAGAACGTTAGATTTTGGTATGTCAATTAGAATATTAGTATTGTTAACTAAATCTCTAGATTCACTTTTCTGATAGTCTTCAATACGGACAACTTTCTGGCCAGCAATTTCAGTATATGGATTTTCTCTGAAGTTTTTCATCATTTGTGATATTTCTTCAGCTCCTTTTTTTCCTTTTTTTACAATAGAAATTAAATGTTCTTGGTAATATCCATATTTCAGATATAGTTCATCTAAGTAGGAGAGTAGATTACCTCCATTTTGTTTTGTTTGTGCAGCTATTTCACAAATTAATAGGGTTGCAGTTACCGCATCTTTATCGCGAACAAAGTCGCCTACTAAATAACCAAAGCTTTCTTCTCCACCACCAATGTGTTCAAGTTCAGGAAAATCTTTAATCATCTTCGCAATCCATTTAAAGCCAGTTAATCCTTCTTTGTAAATCACTTTATAATTTTCAGCAATTTTTTGAATCATCGGAGTTGAAACTATCGTAGAGGCTACAAATTGTTTTCCATTAAGTCTATTTTCTTTTTTCCATTTTTCTAACAAAAAATGAGTTTTAATAAGCATTGCTTGATTGCCATTAAGCAATGTATATTCTCCATTAGTATTTTTAACTGCTATTCCTAGTCTGTCACAATCAGGATCTGTACCCACAACAATATCTGCATTTTGTTTTATGGCAAGATCTATTGCCATTTTTAAGGCTTCGGGTTCTTCTGGATTAGGAGATTTTACTGTTGGAAAATCTCCATCAGGAAGCGCTTGTTCTTTTACTATTGAAACATTTTTATAACCGGCTTCTTGCAATACTTTTGGAACCATAGTAATTGAAGTGCCGTGAAGAGAGGTAAAAACAATATTCAAGTTATTTTTGATGCCTTGTGGCATTCCAAAACTTCCATTTTTAATAGAGGCTTTTGCAAAGGCCTCGTCTACTTCCTTGTCTATGTAGCTTATTAAATTATGGTTAACCTCAAATTTAATTTCTGAATATTTTAAACGATTAATTTCTGCGACAATTTCTTTATCCTGTGGAGGTACTAATTGTCCGCCATCTTCCCAATACACCTTATATCCATTGTATTCTGTAGGATTATGTGAAGCTGTTAATACAATACCACATTGACAATCTAGATGTCTTACAGCAAACGATAATTCGGGAGTAGGTCTTAGATCTGAAAAAAGATAAACTTGTATATCATTAGCAGAAAATACATTGGCTACTATTTTTGCTAAAGTTTTACTGTTATTTCTACAATCATAAGCTATTGCAACTTTAATTTCTTGTTTTGGAAATTGTTTTTTTAGATAATTAGACAGGCCTTGAGTATTTTTTCCTAAGGTATATTTATTAATTCGATTATCACCAACACCCATAATTCCTCGCATTCCACCGGTTCCAAATTCAAGATTTTTATAAAAACTTTCTTCCAGTGTTTCAGGTTCGCGAGCAATTAAATTTTTTATGGTGTTCTGTGTTTCGGTATCGAATGTAGAAGTGAGCCAAACGTTTACTCGATCAAGAATTTTAGGGTCAATGTAAATCATTATCAAATTTTTCTTTGTGCAAAAATAGTTGTTTTTGGGGGGCACAACGATTTATATTATAAGAATTTTAACGATTTTAGTTGTTAAATATTCTCTTTGATGATATAATTTTTAGTGTCTTTTTTGCTACGTAAAATTAATTCTCCTAGGAAACCAGCAACAAAAAACTGTGAACCTAATATCATGGAAGTTAATGCTATGTAAAACTGAGGTTTCTCTGTTATTAACCTTCCAGAAGGATTTAGAAATAGCTTATCAATACCTAGGTAGAAAGCAAACAAAAATCCCACTACTATCATAAGAGCTCCCCATGCCCCAAAAAAATGCATTGGCCTTTTACCAAACCTTGAAATAAAAGATATGGTTATTAAGTCTAAAAATCCTCTTATAAAACGCTCCATACCAAATTTTGTTTCTCCATATTTTCTAGCTTGATGTTTAACAATTTTCTCACCAATATTACTAAATCCTGCATTTTTGGCAAGAACAGGTATGTATCGGTGCATTTCTCCAGTAACCTCAATACTTTTTATTACCTCATTCTTGTAGGCTTTTAAACCACAATTAAAATCATTCAGTTGTACTCCAGAAGTTTTTCTAGCTGCAAAATTAAAAAGTTTAGAAGGTAAGTTTTTAGCTATTTTAGAATCGTATCTTATTTTTTTCCATCCAGAAACCAAATCATAACCTTCTTCATGAATCATTTTGTATAAGGCTGTTATTTCCTCAGGATTATCCTGCAAATCAGCATCCATAGTAATAATTACATCTCCTTGTGCTTTTGCAAAACCTGCGTGTAAGGCTTGTGATTTACCAAAATTTTTTAAAAAACGAATTCCATTAACTTCAGTATTTTCATTTGCCAATTTAGTGATGATACTCCAGGATTGATCTTTACTTCCATCATCAATAAAAATGAGTTCGTACGAATAAGCATTGGACTTCATTACTTTCGAAATCCATTGATGTAACTCATTTAAGGACGCTTCTTCATTAAGAAGAGGAATAATAATAGAAATATCCATATTTACTATTGACTAATGCTCTGGACGATTTTCTTTCATAAACAAACCAGCTATTAAAGATACTATAAAGCCCAAAAACAAGGTAAATATAATGCCCATAGCGGCCATTATAGTAGGTGTCATCATTTTTTCAGTAATTCCCATTGCCATATCCATTTGTTCTTGAGTCATATCGGGATTTTGAGATAGCATTTGTTCTCTGGCTATTTCAATAGATTGACTTACAAAATCAGGCTCAATAAAAGTCATAAATACATAATTGTAAATAGTACCTATAATTGCTGCAATTAATGAAATTGCTAAACCTGTTTTTAGAGATTCTGAAACAGAAAGAAATCCCTCATTTTCTAACTTAAAGGCTTTTAAACCATAAACAATCACTCCAAGCATGATTGCTGATCCTGATATGGTGAGCCACATGGGTTGTTCCAAATAATTGTCAGTAACATAGGCAATGACGTATAAAGCTATTGTTGATATTCCCCAAACACCACCATAATTAAGTGCAATTTTTTTAATTGATGCTTTTTGATTTTCCATGCGTTTCTATTTTATATTTTAGATTAAGTTAAATTTGTCAGGAAGTTAGTTAACAAATATATGAAAACGTTACAAATAAATTATTAAATAGTTTATGATAATCATCTATTAAGCAAGATAAATTAAGGGGTTTAAAGAGTTTTGGTTGCTGCATAAAAAAAATAATAATTTTATTGTAGATTATCTTTAATTGATTAAATTTGCAAACTGAAATCTTAAAAAGGTTTCCATAAAAAGTTTAATAAAAAATTTCCAGATTTTAGGAAAAAAGGTTATGAGAAAAGGAATTCACCCAGAAAATTATAGATTGGTAGCTTTTAAAGACATGTCCAATGAAGATGTATTTATTACTAAATCTACTGCAGAAACTAAAGAAACACTCGAAGTAGACGGTGTTGAATATCCTTTAGTGAAAATGGAAATTTCAAGAACATCACATCCTTTTTACACTGGAAAGAAAAAATTAATTGATACTGCTGGACGTATCGATAAGTTTAAGACCAAATACGCAAAATTTAAGAAATAATTTTCTTTTAATAATATTTTTACAAGCCTTTGAGAAATCAAAGGCTTTTTTATTTAGCTTTGATTTTTGTAATCGGAGGTTTTGTTAAAATCTCTAATTTAATTTATTTTATGAATTACATACTTTTTGACGGAAGCGTTCGTAACCAGCTATTACCTTTTACTTATACTCGTCCTGTTGCAGATTTAAGGGTAGGGATATTAACCATTCGTGAAAAATGGGAGAGAATGTTAGGATACACTACGTCTTCAGTTACCGAAGATTATTTAGTTGATAAATTTCCAATGGTAGAATTCAATGACAATGTATTTATAAATGCTTCTATTATTCCTTCAGAGAATTTAGTTAACATGGTTAGCAACCTTTCTGAAAATAAAGCGATCTTTTTAAATAACGAACCTATTGCTTTTTTTGCAAAAAAAGATCAAGAGGTAAATTTTGAAACTTACGATGTTATAGAATACAGCTTCAAGGATATCATTAAAATTGAGCATAATTGGGATATATTTAAATTTAATGGAGAAGCTATTAAAAAAGATTTTCAATTAGTAACCTCTGGTAGAGATTCTCAACCAATTCCTGAAACTACGAGTGTATTCAACGAATCACAAATTTTTATTGAGGAAGGTGCCGTTTTACCTTTATGTTCTCTAAATGCTACGGATGGTCCTATATACATAGGAAAAGATTCAGAAATTATGGAAGGATCTTTGATTCGAGGGCCATTTGCCTTGTGTAATAATGCTACTGTTAAGATGGGGGCTAAAATATATGGGCCCACAACCATAGGTCCTTATTCTAAAATGGGAGGAGAAATTAATAACTGTGTGATTTTTGGATATAGTAATAAAGGCCATGATGGATTTTTAGGGAATTCAGTGGTTGGAGAATGGTGCAATCTAGGTGCAGATACCAACAACTCTAATCTTAAAAATAATTATGCAGAGGTACGTCTCTGGGATTATGAAACTGAAGGATTTGCTAAAACTGGACTACAGTTTTGTGGTTTGATGATGGGTGATCATAGTAAGTGTGGAATAAATACCATGTTTAATACGGGAACCGTAATAGGGGTAAGTGCCAATATTTTTGGCAGTGGCTTTCCTCGAAATTTTATACCAAGTTTTAGTTGGGGAGGGTATTCAGGAATGATTACTTACAAAACTGAAAAAGCATTTGAAGTTGCAAAAGTTGTTATGGAAAGAAGAAATGAGTTGTTTACAGAAATAGATCGTCAAATATTAGAGTATATATTTGAGGAAACAAAGCGTTGGCGTAAAGATTAATTCGATTTTTTAACTCGTTTAAGAACTAGAAAGTTTTGTGGATTAATTCCAAGTCCAGTCACCTTTTTATTTACGAATCTTACTGCCATATCATAATACAGAGGAACCACAGGCGCTTCATTAATTATAATTGAATCCATTTTTTCATACAATAGTTTTCGATCATCTATATTAGAAACAGATAATGAAGATTCATACAAGCTGTCATAAGTATTATTTTTAAAATGAGTGTAATTGGGTCCATTTGGGGTGAAATTTTTACCATAAAATAGTGATAAATAATTTTCAGCATCAGGATAATCAGCAATCCAACTAGCTCTAAAAATGTCTAATTCTCCAGATGATTTTAGTTGTCGTAGTGTAGAAGGAGGTACCACATCAATGATTACTTTAACACCTATTTTTTCTAATTCTCTCTGAATATATTCACATAAATCTAGATACTGGCTATTGGTTCCAATGCTTATAGATGGATTTTTATTCCCGGTTTCTTTGATGTATTGGCTTACTAGGTCTCTGGCTTTTATAGGTTGATAGGTAAACCCGTCTAATTCGTTGAAACCTGGTAATCCCTTTGGGATAAAACCGTGTTTTGCAGGTATTCCAATTCCATTTCTTAAATAAGTTATCATTTTATCACGATTAAAACCGTAGTTGACTGCTTGTCGTATTTTCTTTGATTGAATTTCTGAGGAGTTAGATCGCATGAAAAAACCGAGATATTCAGTGTTTAAATAAGGACTGGTTATCATATTAAATTTATTTTCATATTTTTTTTGAAGCTTTCCCTTAGTGGTTATTAGGTCATCTTTATATGAATTATCTAAACCTGAAATGAAATCTAATTTCCCTTGAACAAATTGAAGAAATTCACTTTGTTTATCTGGTAAAAAAGTAATTGCAATAGCTTCTAAATAAGGGAGTTGCTCGCCCTTTTCATCTTTTTCAAAATAAAGAGAGTTTTTTCTTAATACCAATTTTACATTTTCTTCCCAAAGTTTCATGACAAAAGGACCCGTACCAATAGGATTTGAACGAAAATTATTTCCATAATAATCAATAGCTTCTTTAGGAACTACAGAACAGAAGCGCATAGACAACAATCCTAGAAAAGCTGGGAATGGTTTTTTTAGTTGTATGATAAATGTAGAATTATTCTTGGCGTAAAATTGTTTTACGTTATTTAAAACCCATCTTCCTCTTGCTGCTACTTTTTCATCTAACAATCTATTAAAACTATATTCAAAATCGTAGGCTGTTGCAATCCTAGTAGAATCTTTATGGTTTTTAGCAAAAACGATACTTTTATGAAAATAAACATCTTCTCTTAAGTTAAATGTATAGGTTAAGGTACTATCATTATAATTCCAACTTTGAGCGATATCGGGTTTAACATTCAATTGGCTGTCTAATTGCACTAAACTATTAAAAATTTGATTAGTTGGCCAGATTAACTGTGGGTTACTCGCAAATGCAGGATCTAATGTGGCAATATTACTATGTTCGTTATACTTAAAAACAAGATGATCATTCTCTGTCTCTCGATCATTATGACATGAAAATGAAATCACTAAGCTACTAATCACTGTGATTAAATAAAATCCTTTGATGGTTTTGTTTTTCATCTACTTTTTTGAAATGGATAATAGTTTGTATTTTTGCAGTCCAAAATTAATATGTTCATTTGTCAAAAGTACAAGAATGAATCCTAGAAAAAAAGTCGCATTTTATACCTTAGGTTGTAAACTTAACTTTAGTGAAACTTCCACTATTGCAAGAAATTTTAAAGATGAAGGGTTTGATCGTATAGATTTCTCTGAAAAAGCAGATATGTATGTGATCAATACATGCTCTGTTACTGAAAATGCTGATAAGAAGTTTAAGGATATTGTCAAGCTAGCTCTAAAATCAAATCCAGATGCATTCGTTGCCGCTGTAGGCTGTTACGCGCAATTAAAACCTGAAGAATTAGCAAATATAAACGGTGTTGATTTAGTTTTGGGTGCAACAGAAAAGTTTAAAATTACTGATTATTTAAATGATTTAACTAAAAACGATTTTGGTGAGATACACTCTTGTGAAATTGAGGAAGCAAATTTTTATGTAGGATCTTATTCTATTGGTGATAGAACAAGAGCTTTTTTAAAGGTACAAGATGGATGTGACTATGTGTGTACTTTTTGTACAATACCACTCGCACGAGGTATTTCTAGGAGTGATAAGTTAGAAAAAGTTTTGTTAAATGCAAAGGAAATATCTGATCAAGGAATTAAAGAAATTGTTTTAACGGGAGTTAATATTGGTGATTACGGAAAAGGTGAATTTGGAAATAAAAAACACAAGCATACTTTTTTGGAACTTATTCAATCTTTAGACAAAGTTTTGGGTATTGAACGAATTCGAATTTCCTCGATTGAGCCTAATTTGTTAAAAAATGAAACAATTAAATTTGTTGCTGAATCCAACACGTTTGTTCCACATTTTCACATGCCTTTACAAAGTGGGAGTAATAAATTATTACGTTTAATGAAACGTAGATATCAACGTGAATTATACAAAGAAAGAGTCCTTGAGATTAAAAAATACATGCCAAATGCTTGTATAGGAGTTGACGTTATTGTAGGTTTTCCGGGTGAAACAGATGAATTATTTTTAGAGACTTATTATTTTCTCAATGAATTAGACATTTCATATTTGCATGTCTTTACCTATTCTGAGAGAGTAAATACGCCTGCCGCTAATATGCAAGGAGTAGTTCCACAAAATATAAGAAAAAAAAGAAGTAAAATGTTAAGAGGTTTATCGGTTAAAAAAAGACATTCATTTTATGAGAGTCAATTAAATACTTCACATTCTGTTTTATTTGAGAGTGAAAACAAAAAGGGGTATATAAACGGGTTTACTGAGAATTACGTAAAAGTTAAGGCACCTTGGGATCCAATTTTAGTAAATACTAAAAAGGAGGTAACACTTACGAAAATAGATGATGATGGTTTGGTTCGTTTTAAATTTTTGACCCAGTAAATAAATTAAATATTAATACCTACCGGTAACAATTTTTTATATTTTCTTCTGTTTTTTCTTAAAAACGAGGCGATTTCAGGACTTGTGGGAACCAAATGAATTCCACGATTTTCAACAATTTTAAAAACTGCTTTAATAAAAATTTCTCTAAATCCTTGATCTTCCATATCACTTGACATTACAAATTTAGTAAGAAAAATTTTACGGTCTTGAAGTGCATATTCGATGCGAGCCATTTGCTCTTCAACTTCTAATTCAAATTGCCTTAAAAATTCGTTGTCGTTAATTTCTACATCTTCAATCATAAAATTTGATTTTTTAGATAATTAAATTATACTAAGACTTAATTCCCGTAGTCGTTGATATTGATCTCTAATTTAATTCTTTTAGGATTGTAATCCTTTAAAATGTAAATTTACAAATAATTATTGAGCTAAACCCATCTAATTGGCAAACACCCCAAAAACCGTTGTTTATTTTGTGCCAGGATTGGCAGCAGGAAAAGAGATTTTTGAATATATTTCTTTACCAGATCATCTTTATGACGTTCGCGTATTAGAATGGATTTCTCCTAATAAGAAGGAGTCCATAAAACAATATGCAAAAAGAATGGCTGCTTTAATTATTGAAAAAAATATAATTTTAATAGGAGTCTCTTTTGGGGGAGTCATGGCTCAGGAAATGAGTTTTTTCTTAAAAACAAAAAAAATAATTATAATCTCTAGTGTAAAGTCTAAACATGAAATTCCATACAAATTAAGAATTTTAACAAAAATCCCCATCTATAAACTTATTCCAAATAGATTTCTTGATAACACTAAAAAAATCGTAAGATATGGTCTAGGAATAAAAACTAAAAGTAAATTACACTCCTATCAAAAATATCTTTCTGTAAAAGATACTCAATACCTTAAGTGGGCCATAAAACAAATGGTTGGATGGAAAAGAGTAACTGAAATTGAGAATATTATTCATATTCATGGAGATAAAGATCCCATATTTCCTATTAAAAAAATAAAAAACTGTATCGTAGTTCCTGGAGGAACACATATCATGCTTATAGTTAAGTTTAAGTGGTTAAACGATAATCTTCCCAGTATTATTAGTGGAGACTATACTGAATGATGGTTAAAAAGTTTTTTATAATTTCAATTGTTTTTTTATTTTGAAAAATAATTTCCTCTTATATTTAAATATAATTTTTTAACAATTTTAGTTTTCATTATATCAACTATGAGATTTTTACCAAAACATTTTATTTTACTTTTTTTATTGGGAATAGTAGTATTACTAATCCAAGCGATGCAAGAACCTTTGACGGATGCAGTTATTGAAAGAAAGTTGATAAACGATTACAATATTTATGCAATACCTATTCCTGAGAAAATCGATTTTGCTGGTGAAAAGGTACCTTTGTACAACCCAGATATTAGAGAACGAATGGACAGAGAATTATTAGTAAATACCTATTGGCAATCCAATGGATTATTATTGATAAAAAGAGCAAATAAATATTTTCCAATTATTGAACCTATACTAAAAGAATACGGTATTCCAGATGATTTTAAATACTTAGCAGTGGCTGAAAGTGGTCTACAAAACAATAGTTCTCCAGCAGGAGCCGCAGGATTTTGGCATTTTATGAAAACTACGGGTAAAGAGTATGGTTTAGAAATTAACTCCTACGTTGATGAGCGTTATCACATTGAAATTGCAACTCGCGTAGCTGCTGAGTATTTAATAAAGGCTAAAAAACGTTTTGGAAGTTGGACTTTAGCGGCAGCATCCTACAATGCGGGTATTTCAGGAATTAGTAGACAGCAAGAGCGACAGCTTATTAATGATAGTTATTATGATTTATTATTAAATGATGAAACAAGTCGTTATTTGTTTAGAATTTTGGCTCTTAAAGAAATATTATCTAATCCCTACAAATATGGATTTAATTACAGAGAAAGTGACTTATATAAACCCATTTCAACCTATAAAGTAAAAGTAGATACCGCTGTTACTAATTTTGCAGTTTTTGCGAAAAAATTTAATATTAATTATAAAATATTAAAAATCCACAATCCTTGGTTACGAGACAATTTTTTAAAAAATGCCTCTGGTAAAGAGTATTTTATAGAAATACCTGAGGAAGGCTATTATAATAATTTAAGATGAAAATGGAATCAACAATTTTAATATCGCTTTTGATTATTGGAGTTTTAGCAGGTATCTTAAGTGGATTAATTGGAGTAGGAGGAGGAGTGATAATGATTCCTTTGTTGGTATTTGTATTGGGTTATTCTCAACATGCGGCTCAGGGAACAAGCTTAGCGGTTTTAGCTATACCGGTTACATTTATAGCGGCATATAACTATTATTCTGAAGGATATATTAGTTGGAAATTTGCCTTTATTATTGCTATTGGATTTGTTGTTGGAGGATATTTTGGTTCAAAATTGGCTATTTTAATTGATCAATCCCTGTTAAAAAAAATATTTGGAGTTATTCTTTTAATTGCTGCTATTAAAATGTTCTTTGGAAAATAATGTTTGTCGAAACTTTCAAAAGAGTGTCTAATCAAACACTTTTATTAGATAATAAATGCCTAAAAGTGAGGCGCCAATAATTAGTAAAATATCAGCACCAGACCAAGACATAAGTTTAAATAAACAGGCAAAAATTGCAACTGAAAGGCCTAAGTTTTTTAGTTTAAGTATCATTATGTTTTTTTAAAATCTTCTACCACCACGGGCACTACGACCAAATTGTTGTTGAGGTTGTCCAGCTTTTTTCATTTGATTTTTCATCATTTTGATTTGATTATCCAACATATTATGCTGATCTAATTTTTTAGCTTCAGTCAGAAGTGTTTGTGCTTCCCTTTTTCTGTTTTTAGACATTGCTATTCCAGCTAAATTTAATTTAGCCATCGCTAAATCAGTATCCATAGACAAACCCAAACTTATTGCTTTTTTAAAATATTTTTCAGCTTCATTCATATTTGTTTGGGAAACCATAAGGCCATTGAGGTAGTTATAATATCCTTGTTGTTTTTTTACAAGTGATGCTTCTGGATTTTCTATTTTATCTAACCATTTTTTCGCTCCGGGAAAATCTTCTTTTCTTAATCTTAAGAAGGCTAATAATATAATTTCATTTTTAAAGTAAAGAAAAATAAATATTGAAGAAAGTAAAATATACATGATACCATTACCTATATTTTCTTCAGAAAACTGCCAAACAGCTATTACTACTATTAAAACTGCTAATACTAATTTTAAATTTTTATTGAACATATTGGTTATTTATAGGATGCAAATGTATAAAAACAATTCTAAATATTTTAATATTATGGTTTGTGTAAGTAAAAAATGATTGTATATTTGCGCTCAGTTTTGAGGCAAGTTGTTTTAAGACTTACAAAAGTTTAATATACAGATTTTAAAGATATATAGTAATGAGTAAAAGAACATTTCAACCCTCAAAAAGAAAAAGAAGAAACAAGCATGGTTTTAGAGAACGTATGGCTTCTGTAAGTGGAAGAAAAGTTTTAGCAGCTAGGAGAGCTAAAGGCAGAAAGAAAATTTCTGTATCATCTGAAACTCGTCACAAAAAATAATGTTAATAAATAAATAAAAAAAAGGTGTTGTTCTTAGAGCAACACCTTTTTTTTATACCCTGTAGTATGTAATTTTACACTGGTAAAAAAAACTGGATTATGCCTAAAAATAAAAACCTTTCATCAATATTAATTATAGGTTCTGGTCCTATAGTTATTGGCCAAGCATGTGAATTTGATTATTCAGGTTCACAATCTTTACGATCTTTAAGAGAAGATGGAATTGAAACAATTTTAATCAATTCTAATCCAGCAACTATCATGACTGATCCTTCAATGGCAGATCATGTTTATTTGCTGCCCCTTACCACAAAATCTATCATACAGATTTTAAAAGAACATCCTCAAATCGATGCAGTATTACCAACCATGGGTGGTCAAACAGCTTTAAATTTGTGTATTGAAGCCGATGAAAAAGGTATATGGAAAGATTTTGAAGTAGATTTAATTGGTGTTGATATCAGTGCTATAAACATTACTGAAGATAGAGAACAATTTAGAGAATTAATGGGTAGAATAGGGGTGGCTATGGCACCGCAAGCTACCGCTACTTCTTTTTTAAGAGGTAAAGAAATTGCACAAGATTTTGGTTTTCCCTTGTGTATTCGATCATCATTCACCTTAGGGGGAGCTGGAGCAGCAATAGTTTATGAAGAAGAAGATTTTGACAAACTACTTCGAAGGGGATTAGAAATTTCTCCAATTCATGAGGTAATGATCGACAAAGCAATGATGGGATGGAAGGAATACGAATTAGAGTTGTTGCGAGATAAAAACGACAATGTAGTAATTATTTGTTCAATTGAAAATATGGATCCTATGGGGATACATACTGGAGATTCTATAACTGTTGCACCTGCCATGACACTAAGTGATAGTACTTTTCAGAAGATGCGAAATATGGCGATTAAAATGATGCGTAGTATTGGAGATTTTGAAGGGGGATGCAATGTTCAATTTGCTGTAAGTCCTGATGAAAAAGAAGATATTATTGCTATAGAAATTAATCCTAGAGTTTCTAGATCTTCTGCTTTAGCAAGTAAAGCTACAGGTTATCCAATTGCAAAAATTGCAACTAAGTTAGCTATAGGATATACATTAGATGAGTTAGATAACCAAATTACCAAATCTACTTCGGCACTATTTGAACCAACCTTAGATTATGTTATTGTAAAAATACCGAGATGGAATTTTGACAAATTTGAGGGCTCTGATAGAACATTAGGATTACAAATGAAGGCGGTAGGAGAAGTCATGGGTATTGGTCGATCATTTCAAGAGGCACTTCATAAAGCTACACAATCCTTAGAAATAAAGCGTAATGGTTTAGGAGCAGATGGAAAAGGTTATAAAGATTATACTACAATAATTGACAAATTAACCAATGCGTCTTGGGATCGAGTATTCGTCATCTATGATGCTATTGCTATGGGTATTCCATTAAGCCAGATTTATGATATTACAAAAATCGACATGTGGTATCTAAAACAATATGAAGAATTGTTTCAATTAGAAAAAGAAATTTCAACTTACGATATTAGTTCTATTAATAGTGATTTATTGTTAGAAGCTAAACAAAAAGGGTATGGTGATAGACAAATTGCTCATATGTTAGGATGTTTAGAAAGTGAAGTTTATAAAAAAAGGGATGAATTAAATATTAATAGAGTCTACAAATTAGTTGATACTTGTGCTGCTGAATTTAAGGCTGAAACACCTTATTACTATTCTACATTTGAAAATAAAATGCAGACTAAAGACGGTAAAAGTTATGCGGATAACGATAGTATTGTTTCTGAAAAAAAGAAGATTGTTGTTTTAGGTTCGGGGCCAAATAGAATAGGGCAAGGAATCGAATTTGACTATTGTTGTGTACATGGAGTTTTAGCTGCTGCAGAGTGTGGATATGAAACGATCATGATTAATTGTAATCCTGAAACGGTTTCTACTGATTTTGATACCGCCGATAAATTATATTTTGAACCCGTATTTTGGGAACATATATACGATATCATTCGACACGAAAAGCCTGAAGGAGTAATAGTACAATTAGGAGGTCAAACTGCATTGAAACTAGCTGAAAAATTAACGAAGTATGGGATAAAAATTATTGGCACTAGTTTTGAATCGTTGGATTTAGCTGAAGATAGAGGTAGTTTTTCAAAACTTTTGCAAGAAAATAATATCCCTTACCCAGAATTTGGTGTTGCTGAAAATGCTGATCAAGCACTAGTATTAGCAGATCAATTAGATTTTCCAATATTGGTGAGACCTTCCTATGTTTTAGGTGGGCAAGGCATGAAAATTGTTATTAATAAAGAGGAATTAGTCGAACACGTGGTCGACCTTATAAGAAAAATACCTAATAATAAGTTGCTCCTAGACCATTACTTAGATGGTGCTATCGAGGCGGAAGCAGACGCAATATGTGATGCTGATGGTAATGTTTATATTATTGGAATCATGGAGCATATAGAGCCCTGCGGAATTCATTCAGGCGATTCAAATGCAACCTTGCCAGCATTTAATTTAGGTGATTTAGTAATGCAACAAATTATTGATCACACCCATACGATTGCTAGAGCATTGAATACTATAGGATTAATTAATATACAGTTTGCAATAAAAGAGGAAAAGGTGTATATCATTGAAGCTAATCCCAGAGCTTCAAGAACAGTTCCTTTTATAGCAAAAGCCTATAAAGAACCCTATGTGAACTATGCCACAAAAGTTATGCTTGGAGCAAAGAAGGTAACAGATTTTAACTTTAATCCTCAACTCCAAGGATATGCTATTAAACAACCTGTTTTTTCGTTTAATAAGTTTCCTAATGTTGACAAACGACTAGGCCCTGAAATGAAAAGTACTGGTGAAAGTATATTGTTTATTGATAGTCTGAAAGATGATCAATTTTACGACTTGTATTCTAGAAGAAAGATGTATTTAAGTAAATAAATTTAGGGTTTTGTCCATTTAGTTTGTTATATTTATATCTAACTAAATATAATAAAGTTTAAACTAATTTTATTTAAATGAAATATATACGCTCTTATACACTTTATTTTGTTCTTTTGATGGTATCAAGTTGTTCAGATTCAACATATGATGATATACAAGCCAATGAAGATACAAATTCAGACCTTGTAACCTATCAAGACGTAAAACCAATTATAGATAATAATTGTCTTAATTGCCATAGTAATCCTCCTATAAATAATGCTCCTACATCTCTTACTACATACAATGAAGTGAAAAACGCTGTCTTAGAGGGCGATTTAATTGGTAGGATTAGTCGTAATGATGGAACAAATGGTTTAATGCCACAGGGTGGGCCAAGACTGTCTCAAGACCTTATCGATACTGTTATTCAATGGGAGCAAGATGCTCTTTTAGAAAATTAAATACTATGAAAAAAAATACATTACTGTTTTTATTAGTTTCGCTTGCCATAAATATTTATGCACAGGAAAGATTTGGCACTAAAACAGGTGTTGTCAATTTTGAAGCATCCGTACCCTCTTTTGAGGAAGTTAAGGCAACGCACAATTCGGTGAGCGCCTTATTAACATCCAATGGAGATTTTGCCAGTATTGCTCTTGTCAGGGGGTTTCGTTTTAAAGTTGCTTTAATGGAGGAACATTTTAATGAAAATTATGCGGAATCTAGTAAGTATCCTAAAGTGAAATTTAAAGGTAAAATACAAAATTTTGATAGTTCAAAATTGTCTGATGTAGAAAAAGAATATATAATTTCAGGAACTATTTCAATGCATGGACAAGAAAAAGAAATAGAAACTATAGCATATCTAAAGGAAATAGACAATTTGATAGGTTTTCAAACAATTTTTACAATAAAACCGGAAGATTTTAATATAGAAATCCCAAGTTTAGTTAGTAATAAAATAGCCGAAGAAATCAATATTTCGACCCATTTTAAATTTAGAGAAATTTTAAATGAGTAGTAAAAAAAAATCAAAAATAATTATTGGCTGTCTTCTGTTAACAGTCAGTGTTTGCTTTTTATACAACTACCTATATCAAGACCACAGAAATATACAACAAGAAGCTATAGAAATATCGATCCCTGCCCCTGATTTGGTTACTTTTTTTAAGGAAAATAAATCCGAAAAAGTACTAAATAAGACCATAGAAGTTACAGGGTTAATCACTGATATTAATCCAAAAAGTTTAACTTTAGACAATAAAGTTCAATGCAGTTTTGAATTTGAAGTTGATAATTTAAAATTACATCAAAGCATACAAATTAAAGGGCGATGTATCGGTTTTGATGAACTGTTTGAAATTGTCAAAATGGATCAGTCATTCATTATAAAATAACTACCTATGAAAAAAATTATGTTCTATCTTCTATTATTCCCTCTTTTTGTTTTCTCACAAGATGACTTACTAGGCGAATTAAATGAAGGGATTGTAGAGGACAGTAAAGTAATCTCTGTTTTCAAATCATTAAAGGTTGTTAATTTTGAATCTACTAAATTGGCCAATAAAGAAGATTTTTATTTGGTGATTTCACATCGGTTTGGTACTGTAAAAAATGGGATCGACGATCTTTTTGGATTGGACCAGGCAGTTACCCAGTTTAAATTTATATATGGGGTCAATGAATGGTTAAATATAGGAGTAGCCAGATCATCCAATCAGAAAAAATATGGAGTACACGCTAAATACCGTCTGAAGCATCAAGAGAAAAATGGTTTTCCTGTTTCTATAGTTGGTTATAATTTAATTACCGCGAATACGGCATTGAAAGATAATGTTTATCCAAATATTAATTTTGAAGATAGGCTTTCCTTTACTTCACAATTATTAATCTCTCGAAAAATTAATAATAATTTATCGCTACTATTAGCACCAAGTTATCTCCACGAAAATTTAGCTACGAGAAGTTTTGGTGAAGAAAACGGATTCACTGAATTTTATGATGAAGAGAACAATCAATTTGCTCTTGGTTTTGGTGGACGTTATAAAGTTTCAAAACGAATCAGTATCAATGTTGATTATGGTCTCCATTTAAATAGAAATGAAAACTCAGTATACAATAATCCATTGTCCATAGGAGCTGATATAGAAACAGGGGGCCATGTTTTTCAGGTGCATTTTACGAATGCTCAAGCTATGTTTGAAGAAGGTTTCATTACACAAGCTCAAGGCGACTGGTTAGATGGAGACTTCTTTTTTGGTTTTAACCTTGTACGAGTATTTTAATCAATCTTTGTTAAAATGAGGTGAAGTTTCTTTTTGTACTTCAACTATAAAATACTTAGTGTCTCCCCAAAAAACAAATGATGTATATCGCTCTACATAGGAAACTTTGACATAGTTACCTTGTAAATCTTGAAGTTTTTCTATTACACTTTTATCTTTATCCAAAATAGAAAAAGAAAATATTTGGGCTCCACTTATACCCTGACTGATTTCACCTTCCCAGGTTTTAAAAATTACGCCCTTATTACTAAATTTTATTAATTCACCAGAACGAGTTCCTCTACTATAGGGAACATAATAAATAAAAGAAAACCAAATAATGGTCATTAAAAGGATTACTGCCAATATTATATATAGTATTTTTTTCATTATTTTAAATATTTTTAGATCTTTTTAGGATTGATTCGGGCAATGATTTTTTTTCAAATCTCATTAAATTACTAACAAAGCCTCAACTTATTATACAATCCAACAACTCGTTTAAAGCTAAATTTGATAAAAAGGATATTAAGTTATCATTTATATGTTATTCAATTAATTTTCAGCTGAAACTAATTTAGTTATTTTTTTAATATAAATTGTTTTAATTCATTGTCAAATTCAATTGTTTCAGAGGGAAATAAATTTTCAAAGCATCCTAATTTGATTAACATTTCAGGTTTGTCAAAATAGATTTTATCAGTTGTCATTATAATCATTTTATGAGAAACTTGAATAGCTAAGTCGATTTCGTGGGTCGAAAATATGATAGTTTTTTTCTTTTTATTAGCTAAATCTTTTAATAGTTTTAAAATATACGCTCTATGATAAATATCTAGATGTGTGGTTGGTTCGTCCAATAATATTATTGGAGTGTCTTGAACCAGAGCCCTCGCTATCAATACTCTTTGTAGTTGCCCATCACTTAATTCAGAACATTTTTTATTAACTAAGTTTACGGTGTCCGTATCTATCAGAGATTCTTCAATAATTTTTTCATCCATTTCTGTAAGCATTCCTATCCAATTGGTATAAGGATGTCTACCTAATGACACTAATTCTTTGACAGTTATATTTTTTGATGAGGGTGATTCTGTAAGAACAATACTAAGTTGAGTTGCTATATCTAAAGTCGAGTATTCATTAAATTTTTTGTTATTTAATAATATGATACCATTTTTTTGTGGCTGTATCCTTGCAAGAGTTTTTAGTAGTGTTGATTTACCTATTCCATTGGTACCCACAATACTTATTAATTCACCTTTATTAATTGAAAAGTTAATGTTTTCCGAAACAATAAACGTATCTTTTTTATTCGAATATCCAATAGATACATTTTTTACTTCAATAATATTATTTGAATGATTGTTAGACATCAATTAGCTTTTTAAAAAAATAATTTTCGTTTTCTTACTAACAACCAAATTACAACAGGTGCTCCTAATAAAGAAGTTATAGCATTAATCGGTAACGTCAATTCTATAAAAGGTAATTGTGCTACCGTATCACAAATTAGCATCAAAACTGCACCACTTAAAAAGACAGCTGGCAATAAAACCATATGATTCGACGAGTTAAAATATTGTCTTGTCAAATGCGGTACTGCTAAACCAACAAAAGCAATTGGTCCTGCAAAGGCTGTTATACTGCCAGCCAAAAGGCTGGTAGCTACTATAATCCAAAACGTGGCTAATTTTAAATTGACACCCATACTTTTTGCATAATTTTCACCCAACAATAGTGCATTTAGTGATTTTGTAGTAAGAATACTAATCCATAAACCAATTATAATACAGAAGAATAAAATTAAAATTCCATTCCAAGAAACATTACCTAAAGTTCCAAAACTCCAAAATACAAATTGTTGCAACTGTTCTGCATTACTAAAATAAGAAAGGACCGACACCACTGCTGCGGTAACACTCCCAAACATAAGTCCGATGATGAGTATGGTCATGGTATCTTTTACTTTAAAAGTTACAGATAAGACCGCTAATAATACTAAAAAACTCCCAAATGCAGAGGCTATAACTAAACTCCAAGACCCGAGTAAAAAGCCTCCAAAACTAATTCCAAATATTCCAGTACCAAGGATCAATAATGCTACACCTAAACTAGCTCCACTGCTCAATCCTAAAACAAAAGGTCCTGCTAATGGATTTCTAAAAAGTGTTTGCATCAATAATCCAGAAACGGCTAATCCACCTCCTGCGAGTATAGCAGTTATTGCTTTAGGCAAGCGATAATCCAATATGATATATTTCCAAGACGATTTTAAAGGTTCTCCACCAAATAGACTAGTGATAACTTCTATAACAGGAATAGATACCGTTCCTAAGCTTATACTTATTATAAAAGTGATTATTAGTATTAAAGTCAATACTAAAAAATAGAAGCGATATGTTTTTTTATTTTTCAATTATTTTAGTTGATCAAAAAAATAGAATTTGTGATTGGGTAACAATTCAGGATGTAAAATTTTTATAATATCTTTTAAAACAATGTCTGGACGGTTAGGTGCTAATTCAAAATAAATCAAACCACCTGTTTCTCCAACCTTATTGGTAAAACTATATACTTTTTTATTTTTAAAAGAATCGAAATATTGATATACAGCATGAGCTTTCTTTAATTGAACTAAATTTGTATAATAACTGGGGCCTATCCATATTTCAGCATGTTCAGCCTTTTCTAGAACAGATTCCAAGCTCAGAGAGTGACTTCCAGTACCCTTAGTTTCCTTCCAAAGGTAATCTCCATTTGCATCTGCTATAAATTGAGCAGCCCAACTTTTTCCTTGTGGTAAATACCAGATGTCTTTGTACATAGCACCACTCAATACTGTCGGTTTCGATTTTGCATTGAATGCTATTTTTTTAGCATTCAAATATTCATTTTCAATATTTGAAAACAATCGGTTGGCTAAAGTATCCTTATCGTAAAATGCTGCAAAAAATTTAATCCACTCTGCTTTTGCTAAAGGAGAGCTCTCTGTCCAATCTCCATTGTAAACTAGTGGAATCCCAGTTTTTTTTATTGTTTTTAGAGTTTTGTCATGATTATCGATAGCAAACCCTACAATGACATCTGGATTTAAATCTAATAATGATTCGGTATTTAAATCTTCATTTTTACCTAATTCTTTGATAAACCCTTGGTTAATTCTCTTTCTTGTTTTTTGTGATGAGATATAATCTAAACTAGGAAATCCAACAAGAGTTGTATCAACCTCTAACATTTCAAGTGAAGGAATATGGGTAGTTGATGTTACTACAATTTCATTGATAGGTATGGTGATGATTTCATCAAATGATTCTGGCATTTCAAGTAGATGACCTTTTTTTATTAATGCATATCTAAACTCTTTTTCACTTCCGGGCCAAATATTTTTTACAGTAATAACTTTATATCCGTCACGATATGCAATATCAAACCCTTTTGCGTAATTTATAGAGGTACTATACTTGGAATGATTTGTTAAAATTTTATCATCTTTTTGTTTTTTACAAGAAATAAAAAATAAAAAGAGCAATGCTATAAAAAGTATTTTTTGCATTTTCAAAAATAATAGTATTTGTTTTGATTGTAGCAATTTTTAAAATCTTATTTTAGCATCGAAATTGGTGAGGAAATTTTCAATTGCAAAATGACCTCTTAAAAGGGAATTCGGTTCAAAACCGAAGCTGTTCCCGCAACTGTAAGTCTTTTTTGAATTATATATTCAAAAATGTATCTCTTAAAACCACTGTTAACACGGGAAGGTTATACATAAGACAAGCCAGGAGACCTGCCTTTTTTAAATTAATTAATCGGACTTTCGGGATAAAAGTAAGAGGATATGAAAGGATTATACCTATCTATAGCGTCATTTATGTGTTCGGCATCGTTATGTGCTCAGCTAGACTCTATCCAGTATTTAAATGAAGTAGTACTCGTAGACTCTAAATTAGAAGAGTTTTCAGAAGGGTATACACTAACTAAAATATCGGATACTTTAATTTCTAGAAACCCGGTATCCCTTAGTGATTTATTAAACTTCAATTCTGATATTTATATTAAAGAAAACGGTTACGGTATGGTAGCCTCTCCATCCTTTAGAGGCACCAATGCTTCACAAACAGCAGTCATTTGGAATGGTATTTCTATCAATTCAAATCTTACCGGGCAAACTGATTTAAATACTATTGTCACAGGTTCCTTGACTAATATCATTATAAGAAGTGGAGGAGGGAGTTCTCAATATGGTAGTGGTGCTGTAGGCGGAAGTATTCATTTAAATAATACTATTGATTTTACAGAGAATACCAATAATGAACTTACTATGTATTATGGTAGTTTTACTTCTGTTGGCGGTATTTTTAAAAGAAAAATGGCAACCGAAAAAAAATATTTAGATATGGCGATTGATTTTATTTCTTCGGACAATGATTTTGAATACATCGGTTTAAATCGAAAAAATCAAAATGGAGAATTTAATAAACTAAATATTTCTTTGAATGGAGGTCTTCGCTCGGATAGAAGTTCACTTATTTGGAATTCTAATTATTTTAGTGGAGCTAGAAATCTCTCTGGCACTATAACCACCTTCAATAAAGACAGTTATAAAGATGAAACTTTTCGGAACTTGTTCACTTGGAATTCAACATCAAAAAAATGGAATAATACTATAAAAGGTGCACATATTTTTGAACGATATCAATATTATCCAAATCGAGAAAACGTTTTGTATTTTGAAGGTAAATCCAATACCATAATTGGCGACTACCAATTAGAATGCAATATTAGTGAGAAAATAACGGTGAGCTCTATTTTAAATTTAACTCATATAAAAGCAGAAGGTACGAACATAGGTAATGAGAGTCGTAACACCCTGGCTGCAATATTTATATGGAAGCAACTTGTATCAGATCAACTAAGTTACAATATCAATATTCGTCAAGAATTTCTAAATGATTTCGAGAATCCTTTGATAGTTTCTGTCGATACTAAATACAAAATTAGAGAATGGTATTTTCTAAAAGCAAACGCTTCTAAAAATTATCGAATTCCAACGTTTAACGATTTATATTGGAACTCTGGAGGCAATGTAGATTTAAAACCAGAGATATCCTACCAAACTGAAATAAGTAATGAATTTTATTTTAAGCATTTTCTTTTGAATTTAAATTTGTTTTATATAAACTCCAAAGACCTCATAAGTTGGCAGCCTGACATGAACGGAATGTTCTCTCCGATAAATATTTCTGAAACTGAAAATATTGGATTCGAAATGGCAGCAAAATTTTCTAAATCCATCCAAAAAAATATTTTTAATATAGGAATTAATTATGCTTATACCTCTGCAAAAAACATTGAAACAGGCAAACAGTTAATGTACGTTCCTTTTCATAAAGTAACAGGAACTATCGATTACAGAATTCAACGATTTAATGCTTATTACCAGCAATTGTTCAATGGAAAAGTATTTACAACTACAGATAATAGCACTGATTTAGATTCTTATTTAGTTGCTAATATAGGCTTAGATTACTTTTTTTCATACAAAACAATGCCTGTAAAAATTGGATTTAAATTCAATAATATTTTTAATAAGTATTACGAAAATGTTGCCTATCGGCCCATGCCAAACAGAAATATACAAACCACTCTAACTTTTAAATTTTAAATATAATGAAACCACTAAAAAATCTTTTTAAAATCTTAATTATTTCAATACTAATTAGTTCCTGTTCAGACGATGATAGAATTCTCCCTTCATTAGGAGATTATGAAAACGGAATACTTGTTACTAACGAAGGACCTTTCCAAAACGGTACCGGTACAATTACTTATATCTCTGACGACTACACGACTATAGAGCAACAAGTTTTTAATCAAGTCAATTCCGAAGACCTTGGAAGCATCGTTCAATCCATTGGGTTTAATGATGAGTTAGCTTACATAGTTATCAATAATTCTAACAAAATAGAAGTTGTAAATAGATATAGTTTCGAATCTATAAGTTCTATTACTGATGGGTTAATGAATCCTAGATATTTTTTCTCATCAGGAACCAACGGTTATGTAACTAATTGGGGAGATCCTTTTGATAACACCGATGATTACATAGCGGTAATAGATCTATTGTCACAAACGATTACTTCAACAATCTCAGTAGCATTTGGTCCAGAAAAACTAATCCTTATAAACAATGTTCTATATGTAGCTCATCAGGGGGGATACGGCCAAAATAACATCTTGTCCGTTATAGATACTAGTAATAATACCCTAGCTTCTACTATTGAAGTTGGTGATGTACCCAATTCAATGGTAGTTCTTGATAACAATCTTTGGGTACTTTGTGGTGGTAATCCTGATTATACCGGTAACGAAACTAACGGAAAACTTTTAAAAATTGATGTGTCAGATAATTCTGTAGTTCAGGTGTTTGATTTTTTAACAAGCGATCACCCAAAACATTTATCAGCAGATGGATCCCATCTAATTTATAATTTAAATGGAGTAGTTTATAGCAAAGACAAAGCTGATATTTCCTTACCTCAAGAGAGTATCATTTCGGGAACTTTTTATACCATGACCACAAAAAATGGTAAGCTTTATGCCACTGATGCTGGAGATTTTGCAAGCAATGGAGCTCTGAAAATAGTTGATTTATCAACCAATTCAGAAATACAAAGTATTCAAACTGGAATTATTCCAGGAGGCGTTTATTTTAACGATTAATTAAAATAACTTTATTCTTTTATTTCTAATAATAAAAATTGGTTGAGTTGTTTTCCAAACAATTGAAAATTATCATCGGAAATCAGGATTATGGACTGATTTCCGTTTTCTAAGATAGGTCCAAGTGTAATTCCTTCGATATTATCAATTATTCCCTCTGTTAATTTATTTTTAACAGTGTCGAAACTAAAAACCAATTCTTTTTTTAATGGGATAAAGTCAGTTTGTTTTAAGGAATTTATGGCTAAAGTGTTGGTGGAAGCCTTTTCTATCCATGCATGAAATAAATTGATGGTGTTACCCTGTGTTCCTTTTTCACTCTGATAGGTTCTCTCGATAACAATGAAATGATTTGGTTTAAACTCCAAAATATCAGTAAGCCCGTTTAAATTATAATCTCCAACATAGGGCTTTGTTATGGGCTCTAGTTGATATGCAAATTCTTTGATTGCTTTTCTAGTTTTTTTATCAAAATAAGTAATTCGAATAGGCGAATTCGCCTTTTGATACGATGGCTCATCTCCGTCCTGAATAAGGGGTAGTTCAAAGGCTGTCCAAAAACCATCTTTATTAAAACTATGACTAAGCCCTTCAAGTGTTTTATTATGAATAGGCTTTGGTTCATGGCTAACAAGAAAATTGGGAGGTAGTTCATAATCAAATAAAAATTCACCTTTATAATTTGCCGAAAATAATAAGGGGTTTTTATTTTTATTTATAGCCCCTTCGCTTACCATAGTTATTTGGTTATTAGTGTCAAATACAATAGATTCAAGATCTAAAGTTTGATTTTCATAATAAGGATGATCTCTGAATAAAACCATATCAACAAAATCAATTTGAACGATTAATTTTTTTTCGATTTCTATGGTAGCTTTATAATATCTGGGTAATTTTGAATCGTCGGCAACTAGATAATAATTTCCATCATGATAGTCTATTCCTGAAAGCCCGCCGACTTTTGTACTGTCAAAAAATTGATTAGCTGGAAAAATATAATCATCTAAAAACATCAATTCAACTTTTTTAGATTCTTCAATTTTTTTATTACAACCTATAAAGTTGATAAGAATAAAAAATAATATAAATAGTCTTGTCATAAATTAAATTATGGGTTTTCTTTAATCATTTTTTGATAAATAGGAGAGAGCTTTTTACTGTTTGATAATTCCTTAAATTCAATATTATTCCTTTGTAGTGGTTGCGTAAATGAAAACAGATCATTTATTGCAGCGGCTAGCAGCGGTTCATTAATATTGCCAAGAGTTCCCAAGTTTGTATAATCTTCATTCAAGATAAGGTCGGGAAAGAGACCATCGTCATAATCGGTATTCCCAACTGCATTTGAGGTTTTAAATACCAAAGGTAGCATTGCAAATGTATGCCCCGGATTGGCTTGACTCTTACTAAAATTTGGAGCCGGAGCATCATATAATAAGAAAGATGCTTGATATTTACCTCTGGTACGATCACCAATTTGTTTTACTTCAATGTAAGGTTTTAAACAATTAATTACCAATTCACTGGCAGAAGCAGAACTGTTCGTTGTTAGAATGTAAACTTTATTTAAATTAAGACTATTTATTAGTTCACCTGTAAAGATTTTATCGTTAAACAAAATTGGATTGGCATACACATTTTGACGGTCATCATTCCAAAATTCATTTGCAAATAATTGATTGTTAAATTGTCCGGTGATCATACTGGATAAATCTACAGCGGTTTCAACAGAACCTCCTCCATTATATCTTAGATCCAAAATTAAATCATTGATACCATCCGCTTTAAATTGTGCAAATACTGAATTTAAGGAAGTGTCAAAATCTCTTGTAAATGCATTGTACATTAGATAACCAATTTTTTGACCTTCAACTGCTAGTGTTTCTGCGATGTATATAGGGTTTTCAGTATATTCTTGTTTGATTAGTTCTATACTTTCTTCAGTTGGTATTATGGTTTCTCCGTCGAAAGTAGCCAGGCCAATTTCGTAACTATTTAACGAAATTAATGACAAGTAATTCGTGTCGGTTAATTGCTGCCCGTTTATAGTGTTAAATAGTATTCCCCTTTGTATCCCTTTTGTTGCAGCATCTGTATTTGGTAATACATAACGTACATAGCCAAATAAGTTCGTACTTCCATTAGGATAATAAACCAGTCCAAACTCCATACCATTGCTTAAAGTAATTCCATTGAGTGCATTTTCTAATTCATTATAGTCATTTACAAGTACACTAAATCGATCTTGAGGAGCTATTAAAAAGTCAAATGTTTCTCTGGGGTTTTCAAAAGAATCTAAAAAAGTATTTAATTCATTTTGATTCATAAAATAATCATCAGCGAGTTCTGGACTAACTGACTTGTATAGATAGAAATAATTTAATCCACGATAAATAAAATCTCCAATACTGGAGTTTGAAGAGTTTTGTATATTATCGTCCAGATCATTAAAACATGAGACCGCTAAAGTCGAAAACGTAATAAGAATTAACAAGATTCTTTTTTTCATAAGAAGTGAGTATATTCGGAATTCAATTAAAATACTAAAATACTGACATTATTGTTAATTGAAAATAATTTGTAACAAAATTAGAGAAGGCTCGTTATCTTAATATAACGGCAAATAATACCACTCAGATTGAAACAAAAAATAGAATTTTCAAATAAAAAATAACAAAAAATGAATAAATTAAATCCAATGAAAAAGTTAGCAATTTTAATAGCAATCGCAATAACTCCAGTTTTTGTTTCTGCACAGAATACATTTGATGTATTTGAGAACGAGCGGGAAGTAAGTTCGGTAGTCGTTACCAAAAATATGTTTAAATTATTGAGTCAACTTGACTTAGAATCCAACGATCCAGAAGCAAAAGAGTACTTAGAGTTAGTAAATAATCTTGATAATATAAAAATTTACTCCACTGAAAACAAGGAAGTGGCTGAAAGAATGGATGCTGCTGTCGCTACCTACCTATCTGAATCCCCTAAATTATCTGAATTAATGAGAGTAAAGGATGATGGTAAAAATATTAAATTTTATTCCAAAGAAGGGAAAAGTGATAATTTTGTTAGTGAATTACTCATGCATTTAACAGGAAATATTGATGGAGAAGATAGAACAATCATTATGAGTATTACGGGTAAAATCGATCTAAAAAAAATATCAAAACTAACTAGTGATCTCAACATGCCTGGAAGTGAAGAATTAAAAAATATCGATCAAAAGATTTAAAACATGATACTTATAAAATTTGTTTTAGGATTAGGATTAGCAGCGCTTACTTTATTTAGCTGTAGTAATGAGAAATCATTACAGAGATACTTAGTAGATAGACAAGACGACGATTCTTTTTTAAAAATCGATATCGCAGCAAGTTTATTACAAACAGATAACAATAGACTTTCTCAAGAAGAAAAGGATATTTTAGAAACCGTTAAGAAAATTAATGTAGTTGCTTATCCTATTAAGGGAGAAAATGCTGCAGATTATGAAGTAAAGAGAAAAGAATTAAAAGATATCATCGATCAAGAGCAATATAAAATGCTAATGAAATATGGATCTAATAAGCAAGGAGCAACACTTAAATACTTAGGAGAAGAAGAGGCTATAGATGAAATCATAGTGTTCGCTAGTGATGACGAAAAAGGATTTGCATTGTTTAGATTGTTGTGTGAGAAAATGGAGCCAGCAAAAATGATGAAATTGATGAAAGCAATCGAAAAAGGAGACCTTGATGTTTCGAAATTAGAATCGTTAGGGAATATATTCCAAGAAAAGCAATCATCTTTAGAGCTTATTTTCTGACTATAATTTAATAAACAAAAGCCTTGTTTATTTCTGATTTTGAATATTACTCACAACGTTTTAGCTAAACTGTGTTTCAATGCACCTTTTAAAAAAACATGAAACTATTCTATAATTAAAGAGATATAGTCCTAGTAGGTTCCTATAATTATTATTTTAAATTCCTGTATAATTAGAAGGAGTTATCACTCGCATTTCTTGTTTTATACTTTCTGAAACTTCTAGAGTTTCAATAAAAACAGCAATAGAACCAGCATTAATCACCGAGTTTGTCCTTGTTAGTCCTTTTAAGGCTTCATAAGCATTAGGATATGCTTCACGTCTAAGAATGGTTTGAATAGCTTCAGCAACAACCGCCCAGTTATTTTCTAAATCTTCTGCAAACTTAGGCTCGTTTAATAATAATTTATTTAACCCTTTTAAGGTAGATTGAAAGGCAATAAGTGTATGTCCAAAAGGTACTCCAACATTTCTAAGTACGGTACTATCGGTTAAATCTCTTTGTAGTCTACTAACAGGAAGTTTAGCAGATAAATGCTCAAACAAGGCATTGGCGATTCCTAAATTACCTTCACTGTTTTCAAAATCTATGGGATTTACTTTATGTGGCATGGCGCTGGATCCAACTTCACCCTTTTTAATTTTTTGTTTAAAATAATCCATCGAAACATAGGTCCATACATCACGATCTAAGTCGATGATAATGGTATTAATTCTTTTAAGACAATCAAATAAAGCAGCCATATGATCGTAATGCTCTATCTGTGTAGTAGGAAAGGAGTGATGCAATCCTAATTTATCGTGAACAAATTTTTGAGCAAAATCTTTCCAATCGATCAAAGGGTAAGCGATTTTGTGGGCGTTAAAGTTTCCGGTAGCGCCACCAAATTTAGCAGCACTTTTAATGTCATTAAGTAACTCGAATTGTTCTTCGATTCTAACAACAAACACATCTATCTCTTTACCCAAACGGGTAGGAGATGCGGGTTGTCCGTGTGTTCTAGCTAACATAGGAATGTCTGCCCAGTCAGTTGCTAATGAAGTTAATTTGTTTTTTAATTCTAATAAATAAGGAATATATACATCGTTCATGGCATCTTTAATAGATAGAGGAACAGCTGTATTGTTTATATCTTGTGATGTTAAACCAAAATGAATAAATTCTTTATATTCTTTTAAGTTTAAGGCATCAAATTTTTCTTTAATAAAATATTCAACCGCTTTAACATCGTGGTTGGTTATTTTCTCAATGTCTTTTATTTGTTGAGCATCATCCGTAGAAAAATGAGTGTAAATAGTTCTTAATTCAGAAAATAAAGAGGTGTTAAAACCACTCAGTTGAGGTAGTTTTAATTCAACTAATGCTATAAAATATTCAATCTCTACTTGGACACGGTATTTAATAAGCGCTTCTTCAGAAAAATAAGAAATTAAAGAGCTGGTTTTAGACGCATATCGACCGTCAATTGGTGTAATTGCTTTTAATGAATGGATTGACATAGTTTTTATTTTATGCTAGTAAATAATGTTGCAAAGATAAGAATTTTAAGAGGTTGTGTCCTTTGAAATTTTAATTAGTTTGAATACGAACTATAAATAAGTACAATTGTTAAAATAGCATTGATTTGAATTTTATACCTTCGTTTATACATCAACTATTTAAATTAATTGTTTAAAATACTAAATGACTTTGGATAACCAATTATTAGAGCACCTACTTTCCTATTTGACAGAACGAAGAAAAGAGTTATTTAAGGAAGTCAGTTCTAAACGAACAAAACATTTTACAGTAGTAACTGAAGATGTGTATCAATTACACAATACCAGTGCAGTGATGAGATCCTGTGATGTTTTTGGAATTCAAGATTTACACGTAGTTGAAGAAAAATTAGGAAAAAAAATTGATCGTGAAATTGCGATGGGAGCTCAGAAATGGGTAAATATTCATCGTCATCCGTCTACTAACGAATGTATTGATATTTTAAAAAAGGAGGGTTATCAAATAATTGCGACTTCTCCCCACAATAACTCTACCCAATTAAGTGAATTTGATATCACAAAAAAATCAGCTTTTTTCTTTGGCAAGGAAAAGGAAGGGCTCAGTAATACCGTTTTAAATAATGCAGACGGATTTTTGAAAATTCCAATGTATGGATTCACTGAGAGTCTAAATATTTCTGTTTCAGCTGCCATCGTTTTACAATCGGTAGTTTCTAGATTAAAAGATTCTGATATAGACTGGAAATTGACTGAAAGTGAAAAAAAAGAATTAATATTTCATTGGACAAAAATGACTATTAAAAGTGCTGACCAAATCATAGATCGCTTTTACAAGTCCTCTACTTCTTAAATTAATTGTATTTTATTTAATATACTTTTGCTATATGAAATTAGTGTTTGCAACTCATAACGAAAACAAGGTTAAAGAAGTAAAGTCTTTGTTGCCTCCAAACGTTGAACTATTGAGTTTAAACGATATTGGTTGTTTTGATGAAATTCCTGAAACCTCACCAACTATTGAGGGGAATGCTCAATTAAAAGTAGCTTATGTAAAAGCTAATTTTGGATTAGACTGTTTTGCAGACGATACGGGCCTAGAGGTTCCAGCTTTAAATAACGAACCAGGAGTTTACAGTGCTAGATATGCAGGACCTCAAAAAAATTCTTTGGATAATATGAATAAATTATTAACTAACTTAAAGAATGTAACCAATAGAGATGCGCATTTTAAAACAGTGATTGCATTAGCGTTATCATCACAAACAAAGCTATTTACAGGTATTTGCAAAGGAACTATCATATCTGAAAAAAAAGGAAAATTAGGATTTGGCTATGACCCTATTTTTCAGCCAAATGGATTTCAAGAAACTTTTGCAGAAATGTCTTTAGAACAAAAAAGTAAAATTGGTCATCGAGGAAAAGCAGTTCGTTTATTAATTGATTATTTATCAAAAACTTAGTTTAATTTAAAACACTATATTTGCCGCTTGAAAATCCTCAGGGTGAGGGCGTGTTAAAAGAAGTAGTATAGGATTTATTTGTCGAGTATACTTCTACAACAACACACAAATAAATAAAATCAATACTACAATGAGCAAATTTGCTAAATTAGGCTTGGAAGAAAATCTTCTTAAAGCCATCCAAGACATGGGCTTTGAAACCCCATCAGAAGTTCAAGAGAAGGCCATCCCAATTTTATTAGAAAAAGATACAGATATTGTTTCTTTAGCACAAACAGGTACCGGAAAAACTGCTGCATTTGGTTTTCCAATGCTCCAAAAAATTAATGTTGAAAGTCGAACAACTCAAGGCTTAATATTATCACCAACTAGAGAACTTTGTTTACAGATAACCAATGAAATTAAAAACTACGGAAAATACTGTAAAGGTTTAAATGTAGTAGCAGTTTATGGTGGTGCAAGTATTTCTGAACAAGCTAGAGATATAAAAAAAGGAGCTCAAATCATAGTAGCTACTCCGGGGCGAATGAAGGATATGATAGGCCGAAGAATGATCGATATATCTAAAATTGAATACTGTGTTCTTGACGAGGCTGATGAAATGTTAAATATGGGATTTTATGAAGATATTACTGAAATATTATCTTATTCTCCAGAAGAAAAAAGCACCTGGTTGTTTAGTGCTACCATGCCTAAAGAGGTAGCAACAATTGCAAAAAAATTCATGTATCAACCTATTGAAATTACGGTAGGTGGTAAAAATATGGGGGCAGAAAATGTGTCTCATGAATATTATTTAGTAAACGCAAGAGACCGTTATCAAGCTCTCAAAAGATTAGCAGATGCAAACCCTTCTATATTCTCAGTAATTTTTTGTCGTACCAAAAGAGATACTCAAAAAGTTGCTGAACTTTTAATAGAGGATGGTTACAGTGCCGGCGCATTGCATGGAGATCTGAGTCAAAATCAACGTGATTTAGTGATGAAGTCATTTCGAACACGCCAAATACAAATGTTAGTAGCGACAGATGTAGCAGCACGTGGAATTGATGTTGACGATATTACCCATGTTATCAATTATCAATTGCCAGATGAAATAGAGACCTATACCCATCGAAGTGGTCGTACAGGAAGAGCTGGAAAAACAGGAGTCTCTATGGTAATCGTTTCTAAAAGTGAAAATCGAAAAATTCATGCTATTGAAAAAATAATTCAGAAAAAATTTATTGCAAAAGAAGTTCCATCTGGAATAGAGATTTGTGAAGTTCAATTATTTCATTTAGCAAATAAAATTAAAGAGACTGAAATTAATCACGAAATTGACACGTATTTACCAAATATTAACGAAGTATTAGAAACGTTTTCGAAAGAAGAATTGATTAAAAAAGTTTTTTCTGTCGAGTTTACAAGATTCTATAATTATTATAAAAAAGCCAAGGATTTAAATGTTGCGCCTGGCGATATGTCTGAAGGATCAAAAGATACTGTCCGATATTTCATAAACATAGGCGGAAAAGATGATTTTGACTGGATGAGTTTAAAAGATTTTCTGAAAGAAATGCTTCAATTAGGAAAAGATGAGCTCTACAAAGTTGATGTAAAAGATAGTTTTTCATTTTTTAATACTGATACAAAACACCAAGATTTGGTGATGAGTTTCTTCAAGGATTTTGAATTGGAAGGAAGAAGAGTTTCAGTCGAAATTTCAAAAGATACAGGACGAGGAAGAAGAGGAGGAAGAGATCGTGGACGTGGAAGAGATCGCGGAAGAGGTAGAGATCATGGTGGATTTAAGGGTCGTGGTGGAGAACGAAGGGGAGATAAAACAAACTCTGGAAGGAGTGGAGGTAAACGAGATAGTAGAAGAGGAGCGGATGGAAAAAAAGATGGAGACCGTAAAGATCGTTCAAGAAGAGATTCTGGGAATTCAGGTTTTAAAGGAAGAAGTAGAAGAAAAAGTGACCGCCCAAATAATTCTGGAACTGGAGGTCGAAGACGAAATAGAAGTTAATTATTAAAATTTTGTTAGAATATAAATATTGATTCAAAGTTTGACACTATTAGGTTATATTTACCTCACTATGAAAAAATACGTATTACTAATCTTTTTTTTTACAAACCTAATTGCTTGGTCGCAAGAGATAGTCAATAATAAACAAGATTCAACTCTTGTTAAATCTTCTGTTATTAATGGTAAGGTTTTAAATTCTTCTAACAGTGTTGAATTAGAAAATGTTCATGTGGTTAATTTAAACTCTGTGAAAGGTACTGTAACAAACGAGGATGGTAATTTTATGATGAAAGCCGCAGTTAACGATACCCTTTACTTTTCATATTTAGGTTTTAAATCTATTCGAGTGCGAGTAACTAATGATTGGATGAAATTCGGGGAAATTAAAATTAAAATGACTGAATTAAGTATTGCATTGGAAGAAGTAGTGGTAAAGCCCATTGAATTAACTGGTTATATTGAAGTCGATGCTAAACTAATTCCAATATATGATGATCAGCGATATCGAATTGCTGGTATCGGAGGTGGATATGAAGGTGGTCAAGGTCAGCCAGGTGCAGTAACTAAGGTTTTAAGTGCTATATTTAATCCTGCAGATTTCCTCTACAATATTTTTGGTAAGCGGCCAAAGCAAATGAAAAAGCTACGTCAAATGAAAGATGATGATGAAATTAGAAACCTACTTCAATCTAAATACGATAGAGAAACTTTAATGGCTGTCCTTCAATTAGAGAAGATAGACATTGAAGAAATACTTAATAACTGTAGTTATTCAAAAAGTTTTATTCGAACGGCTAATGATCTTCAAATTTTGGATGCTATCGGTGAATGTTATGAACAATACAGAATTCTTAATAGAGGAAGAGAGTAATTAATGCTTCAGATAGTAATTCACTATTCACTTCATTTTTTAGTTCCAGGTTTAATTGCTCGGGTATTCTTTAAAGAGAATTGGAAAAAAGCTTGGTTGATATTGCTAGCTACCATGCTTGTAGATCTAGATCATTTGCTTTCAAACCCGGTATATTTGCCAAATCGCTGTAGTATAAATTTTCATATTCTTCATTCGAACTATGCGATCCTGATTTATTTACTATTACTGTATTTTAAGAAATTTAGAATTATAGCTGTGGGTTTGTTATTTCATATGCTAACAGATTTTATTGATTGTTTGTTTATGAATTAGTACTTTAGGGAACTAATTACAATAATTATGAAACATATAGTTTCCCAACAACGGGCTTTTTTTTATACACATCAAACTAAATCTATAGATTATCGTTTGAAACAATTAAATAAGTTAGAGAAGCTATTGAAATCTAATGAAAACTTATTAAATGAGGCTATTTACAAAGACTTCAAAAAATCAACATTTGACACTTATACGACTGAGTTAGCATTAATATACCACGATATAAAACATGCTAAAAGAAATATCTATAAATGGTCCAAAGTAAAACGAGTAGGAACAAATTTACTGAACTTCCCTGCCAAGAGTTATATTCTTCCTGAGCCACTTGGTGTTTGCTTAGTTATTGGCGCATGGAATTACCCTTATCAATTAACGTTATCCCCCGTTGTAGCTGCTATTGCAGCAGGTAACACAGTCGTGATAAAACCTAGTGAGCTAGCTGTTAATACGAGTGCTCTGATGGCAAAATTAATCAATGAAAATTTTGATTCAAAATATCTAAAAGTAGTAGAAGGTGGAGTTTCTGAAACTACAGTTTTATTAGAAAACAAATTTGATAAAATATTTTTTACTGGTAGTCCACAAGTTGGGAAAATAGTTTATCAAGCTGCAGCTAAAAACCTAACACCGGTCACTCTTGAGCTTGGAGGAAAAAGTCCTGCTTTTGTAACAGAGGGATGCAATCTAAAAATGGCTGTTAAAAGACTGGTATGGGCAAAGTTTATTAATGCTGGACAAACTTGTATTGCACCAGATTATATTTTAGTTCATAAATCGATTGAAAATCAATTTTTAGGGTTATTAAAGTTTGAAATTAAAAAAGAGAAATTTTCTATAGAGAATGGAAATTATACGCAAATAATTAATACTAAAAATTTAGAACGTTTGTCTGATATGATTCCTTCTGAAAAAGTATACCTTGGAGGTTGTATAAACACATTAGAAAGAACCATTGAACCAACTGTACTTCAAGGAGTTGAATTTACCGATAAAGTTATGAGCGAAGAAATATTCGGCCCTATTTTACCAGTTATAGCGTATGATAATTTAGAGGATGCAATCTCTTATGTTAACAGTAACCCAAAACCATTATCTTGTTATTTATTCTCTAACAATAAGAAAATTAAGGAGAATGTTTTAAGAAAAATATCCTTTGGAGGTGGAGCTATTAACGAAGCTATTATGCACATATCAAATCCAAAATTACCATTTGGTGGGGTCGGAAATAGCGGTATTGGGTCTTATCATGGTGAAGCAGGTTTTAAATCTTTCACGCATTACAAGAGTATTTTGGATAAATCTAACTTAATAGAATTATCCTTAAAATATTATCCTCATTCAAAGAGAAAACTTACCTGGATTCGACTTTTTATGAAACTTTAATTTTTATGAACCGTTATAACAATCGTTTTTGAGGTAGGGGTATTGCTTAACCTAGCCTTACTTTCCAATGGAACCAATACGTTAGTTTCAGGAAAATAAGTAGCAGTACATGATTTTGGGATATTATATGGAATAACAAGAAAACCTTTAGCAATACGTTTATTTCCTTTAAAGTGACTTATTATATCAACCTTATCTAATCTTTCTAGTCCATTAGCAGCAATATCTAAAGAATTCATAAAAATTACCCTGCGTTCATTTAAAATTCCTCGGTATCGGTCATTTAAACCATAAATGGTGGTATTGTACTGATCATGAGTTCTAATGGTCATCATTAGCAATTGATTTTTTTCTAAAACAATATCAGAAACAGAATTAATGCTAAAGTTTGCTTTACCTGTTGAAGTGGTTGAGAAATCTTTATCTCTCGCTGAATTTGGGAGATAAAAACCATCCTTTTTTCTAATTCTTTTATTATACTCTGAAAATCCTGGAATAGTTGCTTCTATTTTATTTCTTATGTAGTCATAATTTTTTATTAAGTCGTTCCAGTTAACAGTCGAATTTTTAAGACTTGCATCTGCTATTCCAGCTACTATAGCAGCTTCACTTAATAAAAATTCTGATAATGGTTTTAAATGTCCCGAGGAGGAGTGTACTACTCCCATAGAGTTTTCAACACTTACAAATTGTTCGCCTTGTTCTTGAAGGTCTTTTTCAGATCTACCCAAACAAGGTAAAATCAATGCCTTCTTACCATGAATTAAATGGCTTCTGTTTAATTTAGTCGAAATGTGAACCGTTAGTTCACATTTCTGTAACGCTTCTGCTGTATACTCAGTATCTGGTGTTGCAGAAATAAAATTTCCTCCCATACCAATAAAAACACTTGCTTTTTTTTGGTGCATGGCTTTAATCGACTCTATGACATCATAACCATGTTTTCTTGGTGCTTTAAATTTAAACTCTTTTTCTAAACAGTCTAAGAATGACGTTTTAGGTTTTTCCCAAATCCCCATAGTCCTATCCCCTTGAACATTAGAATGTCCTCGAACAGGACAGGTACCAGCTCCATTTTTACCAATACTTCCCTTCAACAACAAAAGGTTAACGATTTCACGAATATTATCTACTCCATTTTTATGCTGCGTTAAGCCCATAGCCCAACATATAATAATCCTTTTCTTTTGAGCAATTAGGTTTGCGGCGTCTTCAATAGTTTTGAAATCGATACCTGTTTGTGGTATCAATTCATCTATCGAGATTGTTTCTATGTGTTCAATAAAGTCTTGATAACCTGTAGTATGTTCCTTTATAAAATGATGATCAAATACGGTATTTGGATTCTTTTTTTCTTTTTCCCACAATAATTTAAAAATAATTTTTAGTAGCGCTACATCCCCATTTATTTTTACTTGTAAAAAAATATCAGTGAGCTTTTGTGCTTTACCAACCCATTTTAAAGGATTTTGTGGATCACGATAGTTCATTAATCCAACTTCTGGTAAAGGATTAATGGTGATTATTTTTCCACCTCTTTTTTTTGTTTTTCCAAGAGCGTTTAGCATCCTGGGGTGATTAGTTCCAGGATTTTGACCCATAACGATTACTAACTCTGCATGAGTAAAATCTTCAAGAGTTACGGATCCTTTTCCAATACCTAAAGTATCGCTTAGCGCTACGCCACTGGATTCGTGACACATATTTGAACAGTCAGGTAAATTATTGGTTCCAAATTGTCTTACAAACAATTGATATAAAAACGCAGCTTCATTACTTGTCCTTCCCGAAGTATAAAATATAGCTTCATCAGGAGATTTTAATTTATTCAATTCGGCACCTATCAGTTTAAAAGCATCTTTCCAGCTAATTTCTTCATAATGATTACCTTCTTTATCTAAAACAACAGGATGGGTAATTCTACCTTTTTTTCCAATCTCATAATCAGATAATTTTGAAAGTTCTGAGATTGAATGAGACGCAAAAAATATTGGAGATACTCTTTTTTTTGTCGCTTCCTCTGCAACAGCTTTAGCCCCGTTTTCGCAATATTCTGCTAAAAAAGCTCTTTTTTCATCAGGATCTGGCCACGCACAACCCGGGCAGTCCATCCCTTTTTTTTGATTTAGATTTGCTAATAGGCCAATCCCTTTATACAAACCAACTTCTTTTTTTATATGAGTAATAGCAGATTTTATAGCTTTAAAACCGACTGCAGAAGAAGGGATTTCTTCAATTTTTATGCCTGTTAATTTTTCTGGCGGTTGTGCATGTTTTTTATCAATACCCATTAAAATTCTTTTTTTTGGAAAAAAGCGAGATTAGAATAAACGGTCATTTTATTAGCTCTAGAAAATCCAATTAAGCAAATTCCAAATTCTTTTGCAAAATCTACCGCCATAGAAGAGCAAGCAGAAACGGCTATTATTACAGGTATTTTTGCTAAAAAAGCTTTCGATAATATCTCATAGGAAACACGACCACTTACTAATAGATAAGTAGCATTTGATAGCTTTTCATTTTGTATTAAATCTCCAACACATTTATCAACTGCGTTATGTCTACCAATGTCTTCTCGTACCGATAAAAGTTTATATTGATGATTAAAAATTCCTGCAGCGTGACTTCCTCCAGTTTTTTTAAAAGTAAGTTGGTGTTTTAATAAAGAATTGAACATTTTACGGATGTTAGACGATGAAAATAGAACCTTATCGTTTAGTTTTTTACCATTAACATTTAAATCTTCTAATTTTTGTTTCCCACAAATTCCACAAGAAGAAACAGATAATAAGGTTCGTTTATTTAAATAACCATCTCCTAATTTTTCTTTTGCTATGGTAATATTTACAATACTTGGGATACTATTAATTTTCTCTATTACCTCAAAACCAACAGGATCTGTATTTTTATATATATCTTCAGCGTAAAGTAAGCCTAGAACTAAATCCTTGTCGTTATCTGGTGTTCTCATAACGACTGTATAGGCTTTGTTATTTATATTTATTTGCAATGGAGCTTCGAAAACCAATTTCTCTGATTTAAGAGATGTTGATTGATTTTCAATAAAGAGTCCTTCGTAATTTATAGATTGCATTAAAAATATTTACAAAAACAAATTTAATAAAAAAAAAGACCAATTATTAATGTATATATTTGGTTTAAATTATGCTATAATGAAAATTCTTGATCAATCTTTATGGAAAAGGAAAGAACATTTTGATTTTTTTTCTAAGTATGACGAGCCTTATTTCGGTATTGTTTCTGAAATTGATTGTACCAAGGCTTATCAGTTGTCCAAGTCAAGGAATCAATCATTCTTTTCCTACTATCTTCACAAATCTATTTGTGCAGTTAATCTTATTGAAGAAATGAGATATAGAATTATTGATGACCAAATTGTTATTTATGATCAAATACATCCTGCAGCAACAATCGGTAGAGCTGATGGTACTTTTGCTTTTACCTTTACACCCTTTAATTTAGATTTTAATATTTTTGATAAAGAGTTAAAAGCTGAAATTAAAAAGGTAAAAAATTCTTCAGGTATACGACTTAAAGAAGGCGATACCAGAAAAGATGTAGTTCATTATTCATCCATACCTTGGCATGCTTTTTCAGGATTGACACATGCAAGAAAATTTAAATTTGATGAAAGTGCTCCTAAAATTACCTTTGGAAAAATGTTTACTAGAGATGAGTATCAATTAATGAATGTAGCTATTTACGTTCACCATGGTTTGGTAGATGGTTTTCATGTAGCAAAATACCTTGAATATTTTCAGAATCTTATGGATGAAAATTTTTAAATTAAAAACTGGATAGTGTTCCTAATAATTAAATTTTAAAAATTTATCAGCTAAACAAAATCATGTATATTGTAAAAAAAACTCTCAAAATCATATAAATGAAAAACTTTACACTAGCAGTATTCTTTTTATTTTGTAGTTATTTATCTGCTCAAACTATTACAGCAACAATCTCTTATCAAGGTTATGACGAATCACAGGCTTATTTTGGGCAAGGAGAATATGAAATCTTTTTGGACAACATTGATGGTGTATTAGATAAGCCTATTATCTTGGTTGATGGTTTTGATCCTGGAGATACTAGAGATTTATCAATGCTGTACACCAGTTTAGATATTGGTGGGCAAAATTTAGCGGATATTTTGAGGGATGAAGGTTATGATTTAGTTGCTTTAAATGCACCTTTATACACCACTGACGGTAAGGATATAGATGGTGGTGCGGATTATATCCAACGCAATGCAATGGTGTTTGTCGAATTAATTAATTTTATTAACTCAGAAAAAGTCGGTAGTGAAGAATTGGTTATTATTGGACCTAGTATGGGCGGATTAATAAGTCGATATGGCCTAGCTTACATGGAAGAAAACAGTATACCACACGAAACTCGACTTTATATTTCGTTTGATTCCCCTCATCTTGGAGCAAATATTCCAATTGGTTTTCAGTATCTAATAAATTATTTTGCAAAGCAGTTGGATAACGACCAAGCTCAATTGGTTGTTGATAATGTTTTAAATAGTCCTGCTGCTAAAGAAATGTTAGTGGACCATTATACAGGTCATTTATTATCAGGTTCAGATTTTGAGCAAGATTCTAATTTATTACTGCCTGTTGGAGCGCCAAATTTTAGAGATGCATTTCAAACAGAGTTGGATGATTTAGGATTTCCAACTAATGTGCGCAATGTTAGTATGATTAATGGAAGTGGTCAAGGGACTACAATAGGCAATCCAGGAATGGAAATGATCAATACTACATTAGATCTAGGAGCCACGATAACTGCCGATATTAAAATTAATTTTACTCCTGAAGCAGGAGAATTTATTAACGTAACTAATTTTTCAACTTTTTTAGCAGGAATTCCAATTGCTTCTTTTGGAGCAGATGCTGAGTCTTTTTCTTTCTCTGATGGAGTAGACTCTTCTCCAGGGGGGAAAAGTGATATAGCTTCCGGTCTAGGTGAAGTAGATGATCCAATTATCATTGAATTCTTTGAAAATTTAGAACAAAGCGAGTATTCATTTATACCTAGCGTGAGTGCTATGGCCATTGAAAATGAAAATGATTGGTACGTTTCTCCAAATATAGATAACTCTCCTTTTGTAAATGCTCATATTCCTGATGTAAATGAATTTCATGTTCAGTTAACTGAGCAAAACGTTGCCTTTGCATTATCAGAAATTCGAGAAGGGCCATTAAGTACAGAAGAAACAGCGTTTGGTAATTTTTATCTTGTGGAAAACCCTGTAAATGAAAAGTTAATTGTAAGATTAGGACCTAATAATAATTATTCAAATTTAGAAGTATTGGTCTACAATACTTCAGGTCAACTTGTATTAGCAGAAAATATTTTTAATCCAAGCGACATCCTTAGTTTTAACCATTACTTAAATTCAGGAATTTATATTTTATTCATTAACAATAACAATCATTTTTTCCGAACCAAATTTATAGTTAAATAAGCTTGTAGGAATAACGCGATAATTAATGATGATGGTAGGGTTCGTTTCTAAGAATAGTAAAACTTCTGTACAATTGTTCTGTGAAAAATAATCGTACCATTTGGTGTGAAAAAGTCATGGGCGATAAAGAGACCTTCTCATTGCAACGGTTATATAAATCGTCACTAAAACCATAGGGTCCTCCAATTACAAAAACTATTTTTTTTAGACCACTGTTCATCTTTTTTTGAAGAAATGCTGAAAATTGAATTGAGTTATAAAGTTTTCCATTCTCATCGAGTAAAATAACTGCATCAGATTTTTCAATTTTTTTTAACAATTCTTTTCCTTCAGCTATTTTTTGTTGTTTAGTAGTTAAATTTTTTGTGTTTTTTATATCAGGAATTATATCCATACTAAAAGGAATGTAAAATCCGAGACGTTTACAATATTCATCAATCAATTGCTTTAGCGGTCTAGAGTCTGTTTTGCCAATAGTTAATAGTTTTATTTTCAATTTTTACAGTTATTAATTACTAATAGTTAGTGTTTTTCAAAAATATAAAGAATTTGGTAACTTAATAAAACAATATCTTTTATATTGCTTAATGCTAATTTCTTATTTTTGTTAAAAACCTAATTTATGATATCTACATCCCAATTTAATAAAGAAATAGATCTCATAATTGCCAATGCTATTCGTGAAGATGTAGGCGCTGGAGATCACAGTTCTTTGGCGTGTATACCTTATGATGCAGCTGGTAAAGCCAAGTTGTTGGTAAAAGAAAATGGGGTAATTTCTGGAGTTGAATTTGCTAAGCGTGTTTTTAACTACGTAGATCCTGGTTTAACAATTGACGTTTTAATTGAAGATGGGAGCTGGGTAAAACCAGGTGATATCTGTTTTTATGTTTCTGGAAATTCACAGTCTATTTTAAAATCTGAGCGATTGATTTTAAATGCAATGCAACGAATGAGTGCTATTTCGACAAAAACTAAAAAATTTGTAGATATATTACAAGGAACTTCAACAAAAATACTAGACACTCGAAAAACAACCCCAGGAATAAGGGCTCTTGAAAAATGGGCTGTAAAAATTGGTGGAGGTAAAAATCATCGTTTTGCTCTTTATGATATGATCATGTTAAAAGATAACCACATAGATTTTTGTGGTGGAATTACAAAGGCAATTGCTAAAACAAAACAATATTTATTAGAAAATCATTTGGACTTAAAAATTATCGTTGAGGCCAGAAATTTGGAGGAAATTAAGGAAATACTCAAATCTGATAATGTGTATAGAATTTTAATCGATAATTTTAATTATGAAGACACCAGAAAAGCTGTTTCATTAATAGGAGATAAGTGTTTTACTGAATCTAGTGGAGGAATTACTCTTGAAACTTTAAAGAACTATGCTGAATGTGGAGTAGATTATATTTCTAGTGGAGCAATAACACATTCTGTTTGCAATTTGGATTTAAGCCTAAAAGCGATATGAGCAACGATCTTGAAAAGTTTATTTTAAAAACTCCTGGACTTCGTTTTTTAATAACAGTTCCGAGTAAAATAAAATTACCGGGACTCAATGGATTGTCTATGTATGATCTGATAAAAACATATTTTATCGGAATAATAGAGGGGACTTTTTCTTCTAGGGCAGGATCTATTGCATTTAGTTTTTTTATGGCCCTCTTTCCCTTTCTACTTTTTCTGCTAAACCTAATACCATATTTACCCATTGAGCCTCAAAATTTAGTTGATTTCGTACAAGATATCTTACCTAAAGATACTGCTAGTTTTTTTATGCCTGTAATATTAGATATAATGGGTAACCCTCGAGGAGGCTTATTGTCATTTGTTTTTTTACTTACTATATTTTTAATGGCAAATGGCGTTAATGCTATATTTAGTTCTTTTGAATACTCTTACCATATTACGATAAACAGATCTTTTTTCAAACAATATATTGCTGCATTAATGGTTTCTGTTTTTTTAGCAATTCTTCTTCTTTTTGCTATTACTTTGATTGTTTATACTGAAAATTTCATTTGGGAATTAAATAATGACCAAGTGCTTAGTAACGGAGTTTTTTGGGTAGAGTTGATTCGATATATGATTTTGATGACTTTAATTTATTTTGTAGTAGCTACATTAAATTACTTTGGAATAAAAGAAGGTAAAAGTATCAAATTCTTCTCTATTGGTGCTTTAATCACTACTGTTTTATTCGCTTTAACAACCTATTTGTTTGGACTTTATATAACTAATTTTTCTAATTATAATGAGCTTTATGGTTCGATAGGGGCATTGTTAATTTTAATGCTTTATATCTGGATTAATTCTAATTTGTTACTATTGGGTTTCGAATTAAATGCAACACTTAAAACCCTTCGCCAAAAAAAATAATCTGTGTATTATATAGATGTCATTTTACCTATTCCCTTAAAACAAACTTTTACTTACGAAGTAAATAAGAATGAGGCTATATTCTTAAAGACCGGAATGCGAGTAGCAGTCCCTTTTGGAAAATCTAAAATATATACCGGTATCGTATTAAAAGTTCACCAGCTAGCACCACAGGGCTATGAAACTAAATCAATTGACCAAATATTAGATGAATTTCCAATTATTAATGAATTCCAAATTAAACATTGGCAATGGATGGCTTCCTATTATTTGTGCACTTTGGGAGAGGTTTTAAAAGCAGCATTACCCAATGGTTTTTTATTAGAGAGTGAAACAATCATTACATTAAATAGCAATGTGAACATTGATTATTCTGAATTGAACGACCTAGAGTTTTTAGTATTTGAAGCACTACAGAGCCAATCATCATTGCACATTAACGATATTCGATCCATTTTGGACAGAAAAAATGTTATGGGGGTCCTAAATAATTTAATTAAAAAAAAATGTATCGTAATAAAAGAGGAGGTTTACGAAAAATATCGACCTAAAATAAAACGATTTATAAAGTTATCATCTCGCTATACTTCAGAAGAAAATTTAAAAAATCTTTTAGATACTTTAACAAGAGCTCCAAAACAAAGAATGGTATTAATGACCTTATTTACGCTTTCAAGTCAAGAAAAAAAAGCAATTGAATCGGTATTACTCCAAAAAAAGAGTAATTCTAATTCGGCAGTAATTAATAGTTTAATTAAAAAAGAAATTTTAGAGGAGTATTTTATTCAAAAAGATAGAGTTGAGTTTAATTTAGATAAAAATTCTGAAATTAAAAGTTTAAGCGAATCGCAAACAGTAGCCCTTAATGAAATAAACAAATCCTTTAATCAAAACGATGTTACTTTGCTACATGGAGTGACATCAAGTGGAAAAACTGAAATCTATGTTCAGTTAATTGATTTAGCAATTAAACAAGGAAGACAAGTTCTATATATGCTTCCAGAGATTGCTCTTACTACCCAATTAATCAATAGATTGCAAAATTATTTTGGAGAAAAAATATCTGTCTATCATTCCAAATATTCTATTAGCGAAAGGGTAGAAGTCTGGAATAATGTATTAAACAATAAATCAAAAGCTCAGATTATAATTGGTGCTCGATCTTCCCTTTTTTTACCATTTTCAAAATTAGGCTTGTTAATAGTTGATGAGGAGCATGAACCATCTTTTAAACAGTTCGCGCCATCACCAAGATACAATGCAAGAGATAGTGCAGTCGTTTTAGCAAAATTTCATGCTGCTAAATTACTTATGGGATCCGCTACTCCCTCATTAGAGAGTTTTTATAATGCAATCAATAACCGATACGGATTGGTTAGTTTAAAAAAACGATTTGGTAACGTTTTAATGCCTGAAATCGAATTAGTAGACATTAAAGAAAAGCATCGTAAAAAGTTAATGAAAGGCCATTTTAGTGATCGATTGTTAGAAGAAATAAATGAGGCTTTAAAGAATAAAGAGCAAATCATACTTTTTCAAAATAGAAGAGGTTATTCTCCTGTAATTGAGTGTACGACATGTGGTATTTCTCCTCAATGTCCCAATTGTGATGTAAGTCTTACTTTTCATCAGTATAAAAACCAATTGCGATGTCACTATTGTGGATACCATACCCCAAAAATGATCTCCTGTATCGCGTGTGGAAGTGAAACTTTAGATAGTAAAGGGTTTGGAACTGAGCAAATTGAATTAGAATTAAAAGAACTGTTTCCGGATCATCAAATTGCTAGAATGGATCAAGATACCATGAAACGTAAAAATGCCTATGCAAAGATTATTGAAGCGCTAGAATTAAAAGAAATTGATATTTTGGTAGGAACACAAATGTTAGCAAAGGGCTTGGATTTTCGACATGTAAGTTTAGTGGGAGTGATGAATGCAGATAATCTTTTAAATTTTCCGGATTTTAGAGCACACGAGCGTAGTTTTCAATTATTGCAACAGGTTGCAGGAAGAGCTGGAAGAACTAAAAAGCGGGGTAAGGTAATTATTCAAACCTTTAATCCATATCACCAAATCCTTCAGCAAGTTAGTGTAAATAATTTTGAAGAAATGTACCATCATCAATTAGAAGATCGTCGTCAATTTAAATACCCACCATTTTATCGTATGATTAAAATTACGGTTAAGGAACGATCTTTTCAAAAAATGGAAAGAGCTTCTATATGGCTAGTTAATGCCTTCAAATTAAAGCTTAATAAAAACGTACTAGGCCCTGAAACACCACCTGTTGGTAGAATTAGAAACCTGTTCATTACTCATATTTTAGTTAAGATTCCAAAAGAACAATCACTGAGTAAAACGAAAAATTATATTAATTCAATACTAAAAAGTTTTAATACGATCAAAGAATTTTCAAGAGTACATTTGACTGTAGATGTCGACAATTACTAATGGATAATAAAATTATTAAGAGTAGAGCAGAGTCATCTACAATAGCCCATTTTAAAACCGGTTTGTCCATATTGTTAAATTTTATATGATACTGATATTGCCGATGAAATACAATTTTTTATGATTTTATCGATAAAATTATACTTTTTTAATTTTTTTAAGAAAAAAAATAACTTAGAGCAATAGGTTTGTGATTTGTAAAAAAAGTAGTATTTTTGCACGCTCTTGGCTTAAAGCTAAGGGTATTAAACATTAATTAAATTATAATTTTATGAATCATTATGAAACTGTTTTCATCTTAAATCCCGTTTTATCTGAAGAACAGATAAAGGAAACAGTAAAGAAATACGAAGAAATTCTTGTTTCTAAAGGTGCTAAGATGATATCCAAAGAAAATTGGGGGCTAAAAAAATTAGCCTACGCAATTCAACACAAAAAAAGTGGCTTTTATCACTTATTTGAATACACAGTAGCTGGAGAAGCTATTAACGAATTAGAGATTGAATTCAGAAGAGATGAACGTGTAATGCGCTATCTTACTGTAGCCCTAGATAAGCACGCTATTGCTTGGGCTGAAAAAAGAAGAAATCGTAACAAAAAAACTGCATAAGCTATGTCATCAATAGAACAACAAGCAAAAGGAAAAAAAGAGGGAGATATTAGATATCTAACCCCTCTTAATATTGAGACTGCAAAAGTTAAGAAATATTGTATGTTTCAGAAATCTGGTATTAAATATGTGGATTATAAAGATCCAGATTTTTTAATGAGATTTATTAACGAACAAGGAAAGATATTACCAAGAAGACTTACAGGTACTTCTTTAAAATATCAGCGTAAAGTAGCAGTTGCTGTGAAAAGAGCTAGGCACATAGCTTTAATGCCGTATGTAGCAGATTTATTAAAATAAAAATTAGATAGGATATGGAACTTATATTAAAGAAAGACGTTGAGAATCTAGGATTTACTGACGACATAGTAACTGTAAAAAATGGTTACGGAAGAAACTTTTTATTACCACAAGGATTAGCAGTTTTAGCTACTCCTTCAACAAAAAAGGTTCTTGCTGAAACACTAAAACAACGCGCATTCAAAGAAAAGAAAATTATTGAGGATGCTCAAAAGGAAGCTGACAAACTAAACGGGCTAGAAATTAAAATAGCTTCAAAGTCGGGTGAAGGAAACAAACTATTTGGATCTGTTTCTAATGCTAACTTAGCTACCGCTTTAGAAAATAATGGTGTGGCAATTGATAAAAAATACATTACAATTGCAGGTGGCTTAATTAAGCGTACTGGCCAATACGACGCAAAAATACGTTTCCACAGAGACGTTGTGTCTAACTTGTCTTTTGAAGTAGTTGCTGAAAAAAAATAATAGTTAATTTTTTGTTAACTAATTGATAGCAATTGTTAATATTTAAAACCACTTTTTAATTAAAGTGGTTTTTTTTATGCATAAATTTAGAGAATAACCAATAATTACAGAAAATGAAAATATTAAAAAATTTAATTTACGGTCTTTTTCTCTTTGCATTTAGTGTGGTAAACGCTCAGGTAACGACCTCAAGTATCAAAGGAATGGTTGCCGATGAGTCAGGAGCATCCTTTTCAGGTGCGAACATTATCGCGGTGCACACGCCTTCTGGAACTAAATCAGGGGCAATCACAAATTTTGACGGACGATACAATCTACTTAACTTACGAGTAGGTGGTCCATACTCAATAACGGTGTCTTATGTAGGCTATAGTACACTAAGTTTTGATAATGTTTACCTTGATTTAGGAAAGGCATTTAATTTAGATGTGACTCTGACCGAAGACAGTCAGCAGTTAGATGCGGTTGTATTAACAACTGGAGGTGCTAAAAACACTTTTGGGAGTGACCGTACTGGCGCAGAAACCAATGTTGGTAGGAGAGAGCTCACACGCTTGCCTACAATTTCAAGATCAGCTTCCGATTTTACTAGATTAGAACCTTCGTCTAGTAATGGTTCTTTTGGAGGCAGAAACGATCAATTTAATAATTACTCTTTGGATGGTGCAATTTTCAACAATCCCTTTGGACTAGATGCTGCTACACCTGGAGGACAAACAGATGCTCAACCTGTTTCATTAGACGCTTTAGAACAGATTCAAGTTTCGACAGCTCCTTATGATGTAAGGCAATCTGGATTTACAGGAGCCTTGATCAATGCCGTAACTAAAAGTGGAACGAATAATTTTCATGGTACAGTTTACGGATTTTATCGAAATGAAAGCCTAACAGGAAGTGAAGTTAAAGGTGATGAAGTTTCTGTTGCAGACTTGAAACAATTACAATTTGGTGCCAGCTTAGGCGGTGCAATTGTTAAAAATAAATTATTTTTCTTTGCTAATTTTGAAAAAGATGACCGAGAAGATTTAGGACAAAATTGGCTACCCAATAACGGTTCTGGTCTTATAAACGAATCTAGAGTACTTGAGTCTGATTTAATAGAAGTTCGAGATGCATTATTGGCTGTTGGATATGATCCTGGTGCTTACGAGGGTTTTACTCACAAAACGGAATCTACAAAAGGGATTTTTAAGTTAGATTGGAATATTAATGATAACAATCGTTTAGCTTTAATTTATAATTTTTTAGATGCTTCAAAAGAGAAACCTGCACATCCAACAGCACTTGGATTTAGAGGTCCTAGCGCATCAACACTTCAATTTGAAAATGCAGGCTATCAAATAAACAATAAATTACAATCTTTCCAAATGGAATTAAATTCTGACTTTGAAGGAAATGCATCTAATAAATTTCAAGTTGGATATACTCATTTTAATGATTTTAGAAATCCAAAATCAACACCTGCTCCTTCACTAACAATTACAAAAGACGGTTCTAATTACATAATTGCTGGACACGAACCTTTTTCTATCAATAACGATTTGCAACAGAAGGTTTTTCAATTTTCAGACAATATTAGTTTTGTAAAAGGAAAGCATACCACTACCGTTGGAATTTCTTTTGAAAAGTTCCAATTTGACAATTCTTTCAATCTTGGCGTATACGGTGCTCAAGGTGTTTTCTTTCCAACCACTACTATGGAAGGTTTTGGAGAATTTGCATCTTCAGGAGCACTTCAAGCAGCGTTTGATGCAGCTATTGCAGCTGACGCAGCTATCAACTCAAATGGGACTGGAAACCCTGGTGGCTGGGCTTTAGCAGAGACCAATGTAGGTCAGATGGCTTTTTATGCTCAAGATGAATGGGATGTTTCAAACAACTTTAAGTTGACATTAGGAGTGCGTTTTGATAAACCGCTATATTTTGATACAGCAACAAAAGCACAAAATGTAATTGATAACGCATGTTGTAATGTGCCAAACATTCCATACGTTAATCCTAATACGGGAGAAACCGTATTAATAGACAATACTCAAATGCCTACAAATCAGGTTTTAATTTCTCCAAGAGTTGGTTTTAATTACAACCATAAAGGAGAAGATAAATTACAACTTCGTGGAGGATCAGGTGTTTTTACTGGACGACTTCCATTTGTTTGGATAGGGAATCAAGTTGCAAACCCTGAAATATTTTTCTTAAACGCAGTAGATCCAGATTTTAAATTCCCACAAGTTTGGAGAACAAATATTGGTGGTGATTATAAATTTGACGGTGGTCTTATTTTAACTGGTGATCTTGCTTACACTAAGGATATCAATGCAGCTCACGTTCAAAACTGGGGTTTATTACCACCATCAGGAACTTTAAATGGAGTTGATAATAGACCTATTTATACCTCAGATGATTTAATTAATAACGCCTACGTAATCACAAATTCTGATAAAGGTCGAACTTGGAATGCTACATTAAAAGCTCAAAAGACTTTTGGTGATGGATACTATGTAATGATGGCTTATAATTATCTGAATTCACAAGATGTGAATTCCATTGAAGCGGAAATAACAGGTGATGCATTTGCATTTAACGCAGCGCTTGGTAATGTTAACGATGATGTTCTTGCTAATTCTAAATATGGAGATCAACACAGAATTATTGGTGTGGGTAGTAAAAAATGGAACTATGCAAATGACAAATGGGCTACAACAGTTTCTGCCTTTTTTGAATATGCCAAAGGTGGACGTTTTAATTACACCTATGGAGGGGATATTAATGGAGATGGCTCAAATTTAAATGACCTTCTCTACATTCCAACTTCGTCAGAAATAGGGGAAATGCAATTTTCTGAACCTGGACAAGGAGCTGCATTTGACGCCTATATTGCACAGGATGATTATTTAAATGGAAGAAGAGGTCAATATGCAGAACGTTATGGAGCAATTTCTCCATGGAGAGGTCGATTGGATCTAAAAATTCTTCAAGACTATAACATAAAAATTAATGAAAATAGAACCAATACGCTACAGTTTAGTATAGACATTCTTAATGTTGGAAACATGATTAATTCCGACTGGGGAGTTATGCAACAACCAAATAACGTTCAGCCTATCGGTGTTACTGTCGATCCAGGAACGAGTACGCCTACCTATACTTTTAATCCTGATTTAAAAGAAACGTTTGGCTATGATACGAGTTTAGCTTCAAGATGGCAAGCTCAATTTGGATTGCGCTACATTTTTTAGGATTATTAGCAATAATATCATTAATTTTACGCCCCTTAATGGGGCGTTTTTTTATGGCAAAATATAGCAGACTTACCAAAGAGCAATTTGAAGAATTGCATGAAGAATTTATTAATTTTTTAGCAACACAATCGATCACAGGTAAAGAGTGGGACGAAATTAAAAGGGTGAAGCCCGAAGTTGCCGAAGAAGAATTGGATGTTTTTAGTGATTTAATTTGGGAAGGAGTGTTGAACAATGCTTCCTATCTTGAAAATATTTCTGCTATGCAATTATTTCTTTTTAAAGTTGAAGCGGCTCACATGAAATTGATAGTAGTAAAAACTACCAATGAGAATATAGATTTCAGAACCCCTGAAGGTTTTAAATGGCTCCAGAAAAATTTTGCTTATGACGAAGTCGAGTTTTTTACAGCTAATAAAGATTTTACCGAAGATAAAAAAGGAGATATTTTTTCATTAATAGAACAAGGTGCTATTATTACCAAAGGCGACTTGTTTGTATTTTTTAATAAAATTGTAAACTAAATTCACAGGATTCTCTAAGAGATTAATAAAACCTTATCTTACTACCTTAATCCGTTGAGATCGTATCTAGACATAAAATTCCAAATCAATTCAGAGGTGCTTTTACCCTGGTAGGTTTCGTTAAACCATACATGTTCTCCTCCAATATATTTATAATGTTCTACGGAAACAGAATTTTCACCTTGACCATAACTATAATGTTCGATAGCTATTCCACCACTATTTTCTAAATTTACCGTAGGAGTCGTCGTAGTACTATTAAAATTAATCCAATAATCCAGTGTGCTTTGCACAGAATTCCAATCATTATTTCCATCGTAGGGTAGGACCCCGTCAAAAGTTCCATGAAGGTGTACAACTGGTATTGGGTGACTTGGAGTACTAGTACAATCTAACATAACTCCAGATACCGAAGCTACTGCAGCAATCAGATCACTCTTATAATGAGCAAGCCCATAGGCCATCATACCTCCGTTGGAATATCCACCTGCATAAATTCGATCATGATCTATATTATATTCTGAGGATATTTGATTGATCATAGCTTCTACAAATCCAAAATCATCAGCTTCACTTTTATTGTCTGGTCCGTTTGGGCAGGCATTCCAATGCGGAGAACCTTCTAAACAGCTCCCTTGAGGATAAACTAAAATAAACGTATTGGTTTCTGCTACTGAACGCAGATCTCCGTACTCCACAAATTCTTCTACATTACCTCCATAACCATGAAAGTTAAATACGATTGGCACTGCAGTAGTACCATCATAAGAATCGGGTACATACAAAAAATATTCTCTATCAATACCGTCGTGGATTATACTTTCTGTATTCGAATTTGAATAACACACAGTATCAGTTTTATCATTGTCTTTACTACAAGCAAGAACAATAAAAACATAACATAAAATAATTATTTTTTTCATCATACTATTATTGAAAGAATAACTGATTTGATGGTTAATTATTGCAAAGAGTCTAAAATAATAAAATATCAACTAACTATTCATAACGTAAGCTTTCTATAGGGTCTAGTTTTGAGGCTTTCATTGCGGGATAAAAACCTGCAATAATGGCTACGATAAAAGTGATAATTGTTGCCCATAACATAGGAATCCAGGGTAACGAAAACTCGGATTCAAAATAAGAAGAAAAAATCATTCCAGTACCAATTCCAAGTAAAATACCTAAAACGCTACCAATTTGTCCAATAACGATCGTCTCAATAAAAAATTGAGTCGAAATCGTCGAGTTTTTTGCTCCCAAAGCTTTTCGAACTCCAATTTCACGAGTTCGCTCTGTTACCGAAACCAACATGATATTCATCAGAGCTATCGAGGAACCTAAAATGGTAATTATACTTATAATCCATGCTGCTATTTCAAGGTATCCAGTGATACTAGTAATTCGGTTTATGAGATCGTCACTTCGCTCCATTCCAAAATCATTTTTTTCAATAGGATTTAAACCTCGAATATTTCTAAAAGTGACAACCGCCTCGTCTTGAGCAGCGTTTAGCATCTCTGTGTTTTTGACCATGATACTAATGGTATAGTTGATATTGGGTGCTGTAAAAATTCCTCTAGCAACTTGTATAGGAATTAAAACCCGTAGATCTTGATTGTTTCCAAAAGTAGATCCTTTAGACTCTAGAACTCCAATAACTTTAAACTTTACCCCTCGAATGCTAATTCTTTTTCCAATAGGATTGTCGTTTACAAATAAACTTTTTAAAAAATCAGAGCCCACAATACATACATTGTTGTTGTTTTGGATATCAAAAACATTAAAGTTTCTACCGGATTCAATTTCGGTCCCAGTATTTTCAAGATAATATTCATTAATTCCCAATACTTGAACTTCAGGATCGGTTTTGTTGTTTTCAAACTTTACTTCAGCTCCGCTAGTTCCTCTGAATGAAATGGATGTTTGTGTAGTAGGAAACTCATAAATATCGATAAATTCCCGAATGTTTTGATAACTGATAATTGGATTTACTTTTTCACGTTCACCACCTCGACGTTGCACGTTAAAATTATAACGTTGTATATTAAAAGTGTTAGAACCCATGGTAGCGAAATTACCAGAAATTGAATTTTCCATAGCCTCTACAGAGCTTAAAATGCCTACCAAAGCCCATATTCCAATACCAATAATAACCACGGTTAAAATGGTTCTCAATAGTTGTGTTTTTATTGAATTGATAGCTATTAGTACATTAACTCGAAAAAGGGAAAACATAAAATATAGATTGGTTTAACCGTTAGACTAAATTTGATGTATAAAGTTACCATTATTTTAAATTATCTAATAAATTAAATTTGAAATTAAGATATTTGCATAACTTAGTATCATATTTTAAATTTAATAAACTTGGCACAAAAACCATCCATACCAAAAGGAACGAGAGATTTTTCTCCACTCGAAGTATCGAAACGAAACTATATCATGGACATCATGCGAACGAGTTTTAAAAATTATGGTTACCAACCCATTGAAACGCCTTCTTTTGAAAAAAGCGAAACTTTAATGGGTAAATATGGTGAGGAAGGAGACCGGTTGATATTTAAAATTTTAAATAGTGGTGATTTTTTAAAAAAAACCGATGCAGCGTTTTTAAACGAAAAAAATAGCTTAAAAGTAACTTCTAGTATTTCAGAGAAAGCACTGAAATATGATCTTACAGTACCCTTTGCCAGATATGTTGTGCAACATCAAAACGATTTAACGTTTCCTTTTAAGCGTTCCCAAATACAACCCGTATGGAGAGCAGATCGTCCTCAAAAAGGAAGATTTAGAGAGTTTTATCAATGTGATGCTGATGTAGTTGGTTCTAAATCGTTGTGGCAGGAGGTAGAATTGATCCAATTGTATGATGATGTTTTTAATCAATTAAATTTGGAGGGAGTTATTATAAAATTAAACAACCGTAAAGTTTTAAGCGGCATTACTGAAGTCATTGGCGCTGAAGATAAATTAATAGATTTTACGATTGCTTTAGATAAACTCGACAAAATTGGAGAGGAAGGAGTTAAGACAGAAATGTTGCGTAAAGGAATCACGGGAGAAGCTCTAGAAAAATTAAAGCCTTTATTTGGTTTAAAAGGAAACCCAGTCGAACAGTTAGTAGCTTTAAAAGAAATTTTATCAACTTCAGTTACAGGTCTAAAAGGTATTGAAGAATTAGAATTTATCTACGAGGCTTTTCAAACCCTTAATTTAAAAACAGCTAATCTCGAGTTTGATGTTACACTTGCAAGAGGACTAAATTATTATACCGGTGCAATTGTTGAAGTAAGCCCCCCAAAAGAGGTCCAACTAGGAAGTATTGGTGGTGGTGGCCGCTATGACGATTTAACTGGTATTTTTGGATTAAAAGATATGAGCGGTGTAGGAATTTCCTTTGGATTAGATCGAATTTATTTAGTTTTGGAAGAGCTTAACCTATTTCCGCCTGCGGTATTGGCCAATACAAAGGTTTTATTTATCAATTTTGGCGATAAGGAATCTCTGTATGCGATGCAAGCTATAACTACTTTAAGGAAAAATAATATCGCATGTGAACTTTATCCAGATTCAGCAAAAATGGGAAAGCAAATGAGTTATGCAGATAAAAGATCAATTCCTTTTGTAATTCTTGCGGGTGAAAAGGAAATAAATAGCGAGTCTTTTACCTTAAAAAACATGAAATCTGGTGAGCAATCAGAATGCGGTATTCAACAATTACTGGAAGTTTTTAAATAGTGCCCTAATTTTTAATTCAATGTATTATTTATGACAAAAAAAAGTAAAAGAGGAATGCTATTTCCACCTGCTATTGGTTATTCCATTTCGGTCATCTTTAGTTTATTTAAAAATAATCGCTTGTCTCTAAAATATTTTATTAGAGTTTTTATTTTAGTATTGATTAACTTAATTAATTTTCCTTTTAGATCTTACGAGCGTTTATTTATAAATCCTGGTTTTAAAAATAAAAAAGTAACGAAAGCACCAGTTTTTATTATTGGGCATTGGAGAAGCGGTACCACACATTTGCATAATTTACTTTGTCAAGACCCTCAAATGGCATACGCCTCCACGTATCAAAGTGTATTTCCAGATACTTTATTTAATAAGTTAGGAAGATTTTTATTTAAAGGATTTTCTTCCCTATTAATCCCTGGAACTCGAAAAGGTGATAATGTAAGCTTGGGTTCTTCTTTACCACAAGAAGAAGAATTTGCATTAGGTGCAAAAACTCCATTTAGTTTTTACTTTTTTTGGATGTTTCCAAAAAAAATGATTGAATTTTACGATAGGTATATTCGCTTTGAGACTGTAAGTAATAAAGAATTAGACCTATGGAAAGCAGACTATCAGTTATTTATAAAAAAGGCAATTGAAAATACGAGGGGAGATCGGTACCTCTCCAAAAACCCTCCAAATACCGGACGAATAAATACGTTGTTAGCAATGTTTCCGGACGCAAAATTTATTTTTATCCATAGAAATCCTGTAGAGGTATTTTTATCCACACAAAACTTCTATAGAAAAATGTTGCCACCCCTGCAATTACAGGAGATAAATACCGATCAAATCGATATCAATATTATTGCGATTTATAAAAAAATCATGGGAGATTATCTTCAAGATAAAGAAAAAATACCTGCTAATAATTTAGTAGAGATTTCCTATAAAGAGTTAGAAAAATCACCACAGGCTGTTTTACAAAACATATACACTCATTTGGAACTTGATAATTTTGAACAGGCATTTACAAGCTTTGAACGCTATATTGAAAAAATGAAGAGTTATCATAAGAACAAACATTGTATAGGCAAAGATCAATTAGACACTATCCTCAAAGAATGGCGTTTTTTTATGGATCTGTATACCTATAAAATACCTAAAAACGTCATCGTTGAATAACACATTATTTATGAAAACAATTAGTTACATTATGTTACTTTTTTTATGTACGAGTTTTTGTCTAACCGCCCAAGAACAGTGGGAAATGATAAAAGATAAAGATGGAATACAAGTTTATTTAGAAGAAGAAGGAATTTATGCTTTCAAAACATTTAAGGGAACAACTACCGTTGATGCATCGATCCATGATTTTATTGATACCATTTTTGATTTAAATAGCTATGCAGAGTGGGGACATAATGTTAAATCGGCATCATTATTAGAACGAAAAGGAGACACCTTACAGATTTATTACTCTATTGCAAAAGCACCTTTTCCTTATAAAAATCGAGATGGAATTTATCGTAATAGATTTACTTGGAATAAAGAAAAAAAAGAATTGAATGTGAGTATCGAAGTGTTGGACGACTACTTAGAAGAAAACGATAAATATATTCGTGTAAGTGGAAATGGCTATTGGAAAGTAAAAGTAGCTGCTAAAAACAAATTAGAGGTTACTTTTTTAATGCAAGTAGACCCTGGAGGCGCTGTTCCTTCATGGTTAGCAAATTTATTTGTTGAAGATACCCCATTTAATACCTTAACAAATATCAAAAAAAACATCGATCAAAATAAAGCTAACAATAGCTTTTATAATTTTATCGACTAGGAAATTTTAGTTTTCTTGTTTTAGGTTTTCAATCGTAAAAATAGTATCACTTAACCCTTGATCAAACTTTACATCTGATAATACAATGGTGGTAGCGTGTTTTTTCAAAACTGTGGTCATCTCTACTTCTTTTGCAAACCAGTAAGGACCTTGTTTTTGATAGTTAAAATTTGCAATCTTTATTAATTTAGCTCCTTTGTCGTAGTACTCCATTTTTATCGGATAATAATTGGTTTTATCCATGGTTAACATAATTTTTGAATACTTTGATTTTTTTGATTTTGGGCTTAATGCCAATTGATAATTGAGCTCATTTTTTTCGCCAACTAACACGGGGTTGTAACGTTCGCTGTAAGGAATACCACTCATATCTTCTTGAGAAAAGTCGGTTCCATTAAAAGCCTGGCTCTTACTTAATAAGGAGATTCGAATCGCCTTGCCAAAGGCGGGCATATACAACCAAATGACGTTATCTGGCAAAGACAAGGTAGCAATTCCAGCTTGTTTTTCTGGTTTGGTATATCGGTACAACTTTTTGTACTTTCCTTTTTGTTTTAAGGTAGCTTCTCGTTCTTTAACAGTTCCATTTTTATCTTTAATAATCATTAAAACATTCGCTTCTTTATCTTTTGGAGCGGCAATTAAAAAGTCCATATTTTGTAATAAAGCCTCCGCACTTTGAGCCTGTATGGGCCCGTAAATCAGAGTGCTAAAGAAAAGGGAAATGAGGAATTGATTAATTTTCATTGGAACTGTTTTTTTTATTCATTAGTATTAATAAAGAAGGGAGTAATGTTAAAGCCCCGAGACAAGAGCTAACCATACTTAAAGCAATTAACAAACCAAAATATTGCAGGGGTACCATGTCGGAGAATACCAAAACTAAAAATCCTGCAGATACCGAAACCACATTGATAATTATTGCTTTACCACTCACCAATATTGATTCCTGCACAGCAGCGTACACATCGTTATTTTTTTTAAAAGAAGTCTTAAAATGTGATATAATATGAATGGCATAATCAATACCAATCCCCAAAGCAACACTGGCCACTAGCACGGTTGCTATGTTTAAAGATATTCCAGTTAATCCCATAAAGCCAAATAAGAGTATAATTGTAGCGATGATTGGAATAGCTGCAAAAAATCCACTTTTAAGTGACCGTAGGATACCTCCTACGAGCACGATTACAAAAAAAATAGCAATAGCAATACTACCAAACTGACTGTTAATAAGGCTTTGGTCCATCGTAATATCTACAAAGGGCATTCCAGTAATTTGTATTTGACATTCTTCGGTAGAGTTTTCAGCAATAAAGCGGTTCATATACTTTGCAAATTCGATTTTTGATTTGTTATCGGGAGATTTAAATTTTGAAATGATGATTCCTTCCGTTAACTCTTCGTTTACAAAACGGGGGAGTACCTCATTGCCATCCAATAAAAACCACAATTGCTCAATTTGTTCTATTTCTTGGGGAAACGTTCTAGAATTGGTAAAATTATAATTAATTTCATCAATCAATTTTGCAATCGACATGGAGGTGTATACCTCTGGACTTTCTTCCATGTAGGCAGAGGTTTCTAGCATTTTTTTAAGTACTGCAGGACTTTGCATGTTTCCTTTAAAATAGACAAATATGGGTTTAGTACCTCCAAATTTTTCGACCATAATTTGTTCTGCTAGCCGAGTTGGATTGTCTCTTTTAAAGTATTCTTGAATATCCACACTTCTTCTAATAGAAAAAAGATTGGCTACGCTAAAGCCTATCAATAATAACCATATTAACAATACCGTTTTAGGTTTTTTAGCGATAAGTTGGTGCAAGGGTTGTAAGAGGTAATTAGTTATAAAAGAATCGTCTTTGGGTGCTTTCGAGGTCTTATTTTTAAAGTTCAGCACACTCAAAATGGCAGGAACAAAAAAGATTGATAAGAGACAGGCAAATAACGTTCCTAGTGCAGTAAAGATTCCAAAATCTACAATCATATCTAGGTACGATCCAAAAATAAAGGAGATAAAACCGATGATGGTTGTTAATGCAGCTAGCATTATAGGAATGAATACATAAACCAATGCAGTTTTTATCGTATCCGAATGCTGCTCTTCTAGACGAACTTTATTCACTCGATTTATAACGTGAATGGTATAGGCACTCCCAATTGCTAATATGATAATGGGAATATTATTAGAAATCATTGACATTTTGATTCCTAAAAAAGCCATACTTCCCAAACTCCATACAATACTCACAACCGCAATTAAAAGGGGTAGTATAACACCACTAACAGATCTGAAACTCAACAATAAAATAATCGCAATCACTAAAAATGCGATGGGCAAGAGTGTCGTTAAATCTTTCCGCATCAAATCGGAAATATAAGTTACCAGCATTGGAGAACCGATATAATAAAGCTTTTCTGAGATTTTCAGCGCAGTAGTTTTTTCAATAACCTCTCTAGCTATGAGATTTACATTGGCCTCATTTTCAATATTAAATACAATTAAGGAGGCGGTTTCGTCTTCCGATACGATGGAACCCTTGTACATGGGGTTGTTTAATATATTGTTACGAAGCTTTTCAAATTCTAAAGCTGTTTTAGGAAGTTCGTATTCGTCTACTAATTTGCCAATTTCAATTCCGTAATCACTTCCTTTAATATTGATGATATTCGTTAAACTAGAAACAGATGAGATGCCACTAATTTCAGAAAGGGTATCGGTAATTAGTTGGATGTGTTCAATGACCGAAGGTTGGTAAATGTTTTCTGTTTCAAGGATAATAACCCCCATGTTATTACTCCCAAAATTTTCACCAATTTTTTTTAGGAGCCTCGCATCGACATCATCGTCAGGTAAGGATTTAACAATGTCTGCATCGATTTGAAGTTTTTTCAATTCATTTCCAAAAAACAAGGTCCCCAGGCAGACTAAAACAATAATCAGCCATTTGTTGGCTAGAACGTTTTTTGAGAACTTGGTTAAATTTAACACAGATAAAATATTAAAAATAGCTTAATAAATGCTAATTTACTATTTTTTGAGAGGATTACCATATTCTTGGAATCAATGCTTTTCGGTTTTTTGGATAGTCTTTAAAATGATCTTGATACCATTGGTGATGTCCAGAAACTCTTGGGAGTAAATTAGCAGCGGTCCAAATTAAAAAAGTAAATGCTGGAAAATTCCAAGCCATTAGTGCAAATCCAATCCATTGAACGATTTCTCCCAAATAATTAGGACATGAAATATAATTAAATAAAAAGCCCTGAGGTATTTTGTAACCTGTTTCTTCGGGTTTCCTTAAATTAATTAAAAGGTGGTCACTTATTTGATTTACAATCAATCCAAGGATAAACAAAACCAATCCTGCATAAAAATTCCAAGATTCAAAATTAGCTGCGCTATACCTGTCAAAAAAGGCTAAAAAATAGCCATTTAAACCAGCATTCATGAAATTGAAACCAATGGCAGAAAGAACAATGGTAAGGGGCATTTTTTTCTTTTTAGTACGTATTCTAAAGGGGTAAATAAAAGTTCTATTAAAATAATGCAAGAGCCATAGTAAGCTTAACATACTCGCATAAGTACTTTGCGTATAAAAATAATAGAAGTAAAAAATGATTAAAAAAGAAGGAAGTTCCATCAATATCCATCCGATATAATTTGGAATTTCAGGTCCCCAACCTTTCCGAATGTATCTTCCGTAGGGTGCTCTTACAAATTGCAATAAAATAAAAGAGCCCACACCAATTAGTGACCAGATCAGACAAATGTTATGAAGGGTTTCTAAGCGTATCATTGCTGTTGTTTTTTATACCAAGATAATAAATCAAGAATACTTTCTGAGGGGGGTCTACTTTGGTGGTTTAATTCTCTAGTTGCCTTAGAATGATCCATATGAAGTGGTGCTAATTTTAGCGTTATAAGGCTTTCTTTTGTCAGTGGCCAAGGCATTCCAATAAAGTAATCATATAGTTTAATGATAGGTAACAAAACCAACAAGAAATCAATTGAAATTTTGAAAAAGAATTTAGTAGGATTCGCAATTTTTGCAATTTCTTTGATGGTTAAATATGTGCCACTAAGCAGGTATATTTCGCCCGTTAATTTTTTTTGTAAGCAATTGATAATTGTTTGTGAAACATCTCTAACGTCAACGAGGTTGTAGCCACCATTGGTGATAATAGGCATTTTATTATCGGCATAGTCCAGAATCGTTTTTCCAAAAGGAGAGGGTCTGTAATCTGGAGGACCTATAATTGATGAGGGACGAACAATACAAGCGGCTAGCTTTCCGTCTTTAACAGCTGCTAATACTTTTTGCTCTGCCAATGCCTTGGTATAACCGTAGGTAAAATCATTTTTTGTTTTATAAGGTCGGTCTTCCTTGAATAGTTCATTTTTTAAGGTTTCTTGTACTGCCGTGCAGGAACTAACATACACCATTTTTACCTGATAACTTATGCAGGCTTTTATAAGGTTTTCAGTGCCTGCAACATTTACTTGAAAAACCAATTTGGAGTTTTGATCTCCAATAGAAATTAGGCCCGCACTATGAATAAGGGTATCTGAACCTTTTAGGAATTCATCAAAAGAATGGCCTTGTGTTATATTGCCTTTGATCCAGGTTAAATTGGAGTGTTTTAAAAGTGGTAATTGCCGATTGTACAGCGCTTTTATACGATGGCCTTGTTCTAGTAACTTGACTAGTAAACAATGGCCTAAGTGGCCTGTACCACCAGTAATACTAATTGTTTGCTTTTTATCCATACCTATTCGTAAGTTTAAAGATAAGCAAATTACTTATTTTTTAATGCCTGCAATTTGTGATAGCTGATTTCAGAAAAATCAGTAATAATCTTGGAAGCTTTTGTGTAGTCTTGATTTTTAGAATGTGGACTTTTAAAACCAATACAGTAAATACCTGCAGCGTTTGCAGCAGCTATTCCATTCGTAGAGTCCTCAATAACAACGCAGTGTTTTTGGTCGTAACCACTTGCTTTTGCTGCCTTAATAAATATTTCTGGATGTGGCTTGGAGGCTTTTAAATCGGCTCCACTTAATTTAGCAACAAAATAGGAGTCCAATTTAAAACGCTTAAAAACATTGTCGATAGTTAACATAGAGGCGGAGGAGGCAAGGACTAGAGTCATTCCTTTTTGATGATACTCTTTGATAAGATCCAAAACACCTTCGATTAAAGTTAAACTATCGTCATTGAAAAATAGTTCTTTAAAAAAGTCCCTCTTTAATTGCACGAGGGTAGTTGGAGGTTCGGTTAATTTAAAAAGTTGACATAATTGAACACAAATAGCTAAGGTGGATTGTCCTGTAAAAGACTCGTATAAATCGTTAGATACTTCAATGTTAATCGCTTTAAACATTTTGAAGTATGCTTTACAATGCAGGGGTTCGGTGTCTACGATTACCCCATCCATATCAAATAATACAGCTTTAAACATTTCCTTTTTATTGAAGTATCAAACATAAAAAAATAAAAAGCACTATTTATTCATAAAATATATTAATTATTTTTTAATGACATGAAAAGCCCTGTCTTTTCCAAATGGAGCCTGATCTTTCCAAGTACCCCAATGTGCAATCATCTCACTATCAGAAATAAATTCTAATTCGTGACGGTGAATATGTGCTTCATTGGCATCACTCATATTGCCTAGTTTTATAAAATCAAAGGAAATTAAGGAATCACTTGGTGTGGGATTGGCTATAAAAAAAGGCTGGTTTCCTAAAGTGCAATAATGTGTCATTACTAAATCGTTTTGATCTCGATGATACACGGTGGTCATTTCCCTTTCTCGTTCATAAAATAATTTTTCAATAACTGCATTTCCTGCTGAGGTAATTTCGTAGGTAATAAAAGGAGTTTCTAATGATCCATACTTGAGCATGGCTTCTTCGTTTGCCAAGTACCATTCGCCCTCCAAGGATTTAATCTTTTCAAATTGATTCTCAGAAATTTTTGAGTGGTCTTCGCTCGTGGTTTTTTTAATACTAGATTCAATTTTTACTGTGTCTTTACAAGAAACGAGTATCGTCATCATCAAGACAAAAGCTATATATTTTTTCATTTTTTGAGTTTTAAAAAATCCAATTTACCATTTTTTAAACAGTTTTGAAAATGAATTTAATTGTATTTCATTATTATTATATTAGTAGACAATTAATGGCAAATAGTTATCATAAAAATTAACCCTTTTTAAACGCTCCAATATAAAACCAATGCGATTTTTTTATATAGTAATGATACTCGTTTTTTTTTCTTGTCAAGAAAAAAAAATAGCTAAGGAACCCCATCCTAACGAGATGTCTACACTAACTAAAGGAGTAGGAGTTTCTTTAATTTTACTAGGAACTCTTCAAGATGCAGGGGCTCCACAATTAAACTGCAACAAAAAATGTTGTCAAGGTTTGTTTGAGCAAGCAGATTCGGCAAGGAGGGTGAGTTCTTTGGGTTTGTTAGATTTTAATACTCAAAAAAAATATCTCTTTGATGCCACACCCGATATCAGTAAGCAGCTTCACGCGCTTAAAAAAGCTTCGCCGATTGCAACCTCTAGTATCGTAGATGGTATTTTTTTAACTCATGCCCACATCGGACACTATACTGGGTTGATGTACCTAGGTAAAGAAGCAGTTAATGAAACTGAAGTCTCGGTTTTTGCCATGCCCAAAATGAGTTCCTTTATTAGCAATAATGGTCCTTGGAGCCAGCTGGTAACCAATCGTAACATCGTGCTACAACCCTTAGTTGCTAACCAAGCAATTTCTTTATCACCAACACTTCAAGTTACTCCTTTTTTAGTTCCACATCGGGATGAATACTCGGAGACTGTAGGTTATTTGATTGAAGGGCCCCATAAAAAAGCTTTGTTTATTCCAGATATCGATAAATGGAACCGATGGGAGTTGGACCTCGCAACAGAACTAAAAAAAGTTGATTATGCCTTTTTAGATGCTACTTTTTATAGTGCTAAAGAATTGGGAAATCGAGATATGTCACAAATTCCTCACCCGTCGGTATTGGAGACCATCCAAACCTTAAAAGATTTCAGCATGGAGGAACGCGCTAAGGTGATTTTCACCCATTTTAACCATACCAACCCCTTGCTGGATAGTACTAGTGAAGCAACCAAAAAGGTATTGGCACTTGGTTTTAAAATAGGGCGCATACATGACAGGTTCCAGCTCTAAAAAGAGTTGAGTTAGAAAAAGTTTAATTTTATAAAATGATAAATTTTAAAATTATAGTATCTTGTAAAAGATTGCAGACAACCCTTAAAAATAATGCTAAATGAAAAAAAGTTACTTCAGCATTTTATTCGCTTTTTTAACTCCATTTTTGTTCCATTCGGTTTATGGACAATGTGAAGGGGTAACCTTAGAAAGTCTGAGCATTCCGGGACCTTTTTCAGTAGCAGCTCTCGACGAGGAGGATGGCATCCGAAATGGGCCTGATTATAATGGTGCTACGATTTATTATCCCACAAACGGAATTCCTCCCTATGCAAGCATCGCTATTGTTCCAGGTTTTACCGCAGGCCCCTCTAGTGTAGAGGCATGGGGGCCTTTTTATGCCTCACATGGTATCGTTACCATTATTATAGGAACCAATTCCCCGATAGATTTTCCAGAGGCTAGAGCCTATGCGCTCCTCGACGCTTTGGAAACTATAAAGCAAGAAAATACCCGACCCACCTCGCCCTTGGTAGGTGATTTAAATTTAGAGCAATTAGCGGTTAGTGGCTGGTCTATGGGGGGTGGCGGTGCTCAAAGAGCAGCCGTGTTGGACCCAACCATCGCTGGAGTCATAGCTTTGTGTCCCTGGCTTCCAAACCCCGATTTTGACCACAACAGCGCCGCGTTAATATTTAGTGGGCAAGACGATACGGTAGCCCCGCCTTCATTGCATGCAGATTTGCATTATGAGGCGACTCCTGTAAGCACCAATAAATTATTATTTGAAGTTGAAAACGGAGATCATTCGGTTGCCAATTCGCCAACTGGCGGTGACTACTCGGTTGGTAAAATTGCCTTGTCTTGGTTAAAACTCTATGTAGAGCAAAACGATTGTTATTGCCCTTTGTTAACCGATAATTTATTGGTAGATCCACCGGCGGCCTCGAAGGTGGAGCAAGATTTTATTTGCGAATTGTTGGCTAATAACAGCCCAGAACTTGCACTTAATTACTATCCCAACCCAACTCAAGATCGGGTGTATTTTGAGATTTTTCAAGAATTAAATTTTGAACTTTATTCGCCCTACGGCCAACGCTTACAAAGCGGACAATTAAGCAGTTCTCAGCCCTATATTGATTTATCAACTTATGCTTTAGGTATTTATTATCTAAACATTGACAATCAAGTTGTTAAATTAATTAAAACAAATTAAATTATAAGCTTTTAAATGAGGTTTTTAAAAAAAATAATACTTCTAATTGTTGTAGTTTTTGGGATATTAATGGGAGGGCTGATAATTCTTTTTGGCTACCAAGATCTACCCTTGGAAACCCTGAAAGAAACCTATGCCAATACCGAGTCACAATTTATGGCTTTGGAGGGGATGGAGGTGCATTATCGCGATGAAGGGCCCAAGACCGATTCTATTCCTATTGTATTGATTCATGGAACCGGAGCCAGTTTGCACACCTTTAACGACTGGACGACCTCGCTATCAAAATATCGACGAGTAATCCGTATGGATTTACCGGCCTATGGGCTTACGGGTCCTTTTATGGATCGCAATTATAGTACCCAACATTATGTAGCATTTATCGCAGCGTTTTTACAAGAACTGGGAGTAAAGCACTGTGTTTTGGGCGGAAATTCTTTGGGTGGGAAAATCGCTTGGAATTTTACGAGTGCTTATCCCGATCGGGTCGATCGCCTAATTTTAATCGATTCCTCTGGCTATCCAACGGGTTCTAAGAGTGTTCCTATTGCTTTTCAGTTAGCGCAACTGCCGATAGTAAAACAACTCTTTACCTTTATTACGCCTCGCTTTGTAGCAGCCTCCAGTGTTAAAAATGTTTATGCCGATCCTCAAAAAGTAGCGCAAGAAGTGATCGATCGTTATTTTGAACTCACCCTTCGATCCGGCAATCGGCAGGCCTTTGTCGATAAACTCAATACCCCAGCAACTCCTTTTTCTAAGGAAAAAGTGATGGAGATCCAACAGCCGACTCTTATTTTATGGGGTGCTGAGGATCGATTGATCCCTTTGGAGGTGGCGCAGCAGTTTCATGAAGACCTGCCCAATAGCACCCTGGTGGTTATCGATAATTTAGGGCATATACCCATGGAGGAGGACCCCGAGCGAAGTATCGAACCAGTACTTCAATTTTTAAACCTTCCCAGCAATTAATTCATGGAACTCCGCTTTTATCAAATCGATGCATTTACCGATACACTTTTTAAAGGAAACCCTGCCTGTGTGGTCCCTTTAGAACGCTGGTTGCCCGATGCGATTTTGCTTAAAATTGCCCAAGAAAATGCCGTACCAGAAACCGCTTTTTTTGTAGAAGAGGAGTCTAGTTTTCACCTTCGTTGGTTTACCCCAGACATCGAGATGGATCTTTGTGGCCATGCCACTCTAGCGACTGCTCATTGTCTAAAGACTCTTTTAAAAGATCCTCGACCTCACTTTCTTTTTAAAACCAAGAGTGGGCTACTTCGAGTAAAGGCTAGAGGGGACGCTTACCAAATGGAACTCCCTGCAAGAATGCCGGTAACTGCGTCGCTTCCCGATGCCATTAAAAAGGCCCTGAGCATCGCTCCCCAAGAAGTTTATAAGGCCCGGGATTATGTACTGATTTATCAAAACGAACAAGAAATTTTGGACCTTCAAATTAACCGAGCACAGTTCGATCAAATCAATCTGGATCCGGGTGGGGTTGTGGTAACTGCAAAGGGAGATCGTTGCGATTTTGTATCGCGATTTTTTACCCCACAAGCCACTATTTTAGAAGACCCTGTTACCGGTTCGGCTCATTGCTCGTTGGTGCCTTTTTGGGCCGAACAACTCCAAAAAAACGAACTGAATGCAGAGCAACGCTCACAACGTGGTGGGTTTTTAAAATGCAGTCTAGTAGGCGACAAGGTATTATTGGTAGGGCAGGCTCGAACCTATGCGGTAGGGACCTTGTGGACGGAGTGAAATAGAGCTTTAACCACTATTTTTATCTGAACACACTAGCGTAAAGTGATACAAGGTGTGAAAACTTATTCTAAACGATTCATTTCGATTAAATCCTCCACAAAATAGTTCGATTTTACTCTCTATTGCTCCTCCGAACTTAGAAGACATAGTATATATACTACTTACATTCCATTCTCCAATATCTGATTTAAAGAATTAGTATTTTGAAACATCTCAAAGGTGAATATAGGTGAGTTATGGTGTTTTACTAATTTCTTTATTATTAAATTAACATACCATGATATTTTTGTTCCGAAATTAATATAATTTAAAAAAAACAGCAAAGATATGTTTGCCCCATGGATCGAATTACTCAACCAAAGGCTACCAATTAATCTATGCTAGAATAATAAAATTAATTAAAAATTAACTTTTACAACACAGCGTATAATTAATAGCAGTTTTAGTATATAGAATATAAACATAAAAAAAGTCAGTGCAAAACCGAAAGGTTCGTGATTAGAAATTAGTAGAATAAATCTAAAATTAACAAATTTACATTCAAAATGAATTTTGCAACAAAACATTCGAATTTGGCACCGAGTCATAAGTATCAAGGGTATTTGAAATTTACACTTTTCATTTTGATATTTATTAATTTTCAACTGTTTTCTCTAGCACAAAACCCAAACCCAAGTACAGTACTAGATGCCGTAATTTTAAATGAAATGAGTACACGTCATTTTCCTGGTGCTTCCACTATTATTGTTAAAAATGGTAAAATAGTATGGGTAGAATCCTATGGATACGCTGATATAGCTAATTCATTAACTGTAGTCGACACAACTGTTTTTCTTTTGGCTTCTGTTTCCAAGCTGTTTACTGGAACAGCAGCTATGCAACTCTACGAGTCAGAAATCATTGACTTGGATGCAGACGTGAACAATTACCTCCCATGGTCAGTAGATGTGCCTAATTTTACAAACGACTCCATTACTGCGCGTCAACTCATGACACATACTGCATCTATCAATGATAACTGGGGAGTCATGAGTACCTACTACGGCTATCCAGATCCAACAATCTCATTATCAAATTGCATGGAAAACTACTTTTCTACCTTAGGATCTAACTATAACGCCTCTGATAATTTTTTGAATACAGCTCCAGGTTCAACTTACAATTATTCAAACATGGGATCTGCTCTCAACGGTTATCTTGTAGAAGCGAGCACAGGCGTTCCATTTGACGATTATTGTGATAATAACTTATTCGATCAATTGTGTATGGAAAATACCGCGTGGCACTTTTCTGATTTCAACCCAAACCAAGTTGCGACGCCACATTATTACCAAAACGGAAGCTATTACGCAATCGACCATTATGGTTTTGCTGACTACCCCAACGGCCAACTAAGAAGTACTGTTATGGATATAGGAAATTACATGATTGCCTTCTTAAACGAAGGTACTTTAGGTGACAACTCCATACTATCGTCAGCCAGCGTAAACGAAATGCTATCTTTGCAAATCCCAGATATAGATTCTGTAACTGGTTTAAACTGGCGCAAAACTTTACTCTATCATAGCGGAGGTGAAGCGATGTTGTGGGGGCATAGTGGCGCAGAACAGGGTGTTTCCACATATTTGTACATAGACCCACAAAATGATATAGGAATCTGTCTTTTAACCAATGGTGAAGGGGAAGGACTATACATTTGTGATGCTTTATACGATTACGCCTTAAATATGGCAGTAAATAATAGTATTAGCCCTGATTGTACAACCCTTTCGAGTTTGAACGAATTTAGCATTCAAAAAGACGAAATAATTATTTATCCAAATCCCGCTAATGATTTTATTAGAATTCAAACCGATATAACTGAAGCTGCTAGGTATAAAATCTACAACATGTCAGGTCAACTCATTTTGTCTGGCAATATAAATGGACCAAACCCTCTTATTAAACTACCTCACCTACCCGTAGGGCTTTACATCTTTCAACTTGAAAACAAATCACCACAATTAATACAAATTGATTGATACTTAAGAATCTAAAAATAAACGTGCCATAACCAAACATAAACTGCATTAAAACACAGTTTAATCAATACGATAACCACTAATTAGTAACCATGGAATACTTCGTTCACTATTAAGTTGACGTTTGTTACTTAAGTGTTATTAACTTGGCATTATTCCCTAAAATAAAATTTATTTTAGGATTTTTTTTATTAAATTTATAATAAATAAAAATATAGTAAGTGATACGATATCTTAAAAATCTCATATTAAATAAAATTATACGAGTTCCTCTGGCAACAGAAAAAAAGGAGAAGAAAAAGTATGTTATTTCAGAAAAAAATCCGTGGCTAAATCCCAAAGATAATTTTGGGAAACTAGAACGAGGTAAGATTTGAAAATAATCATTTTTGACTATTCAATTTAATAAAATCCTCTTCAAAATAGTTCGATTTTACACCCCTTGGCTCCAGTGCATGACACCCTTTATTGTAGAAATAAAAAAATAGGTTTACCTTCATACTCCACAAAAAACACTCCCATGAAAAAACTGATATATCTCTTAGTAGGCCTCCTTCTTATCGCTTGTAGCAAAGACACTCCCACAGAAACTGGTAATTGTTCCGGAGATCAAGTTATTTATTTGTCCGAAAATGGCATTACCATCAAAGCTTGCGATCAAGCCAATGTAGGCGATACAGGAGTAATCGGGGGTATTACCTATACCGTGGTCGATGAAGCAATTTTACGAGAACTAGTTGCCAATGGAGCAGATGTAACTCAGGTAGTTACCAGCAAATTGACCGATATGTCTTATTTATTTTACAATTCGGAAACTTTTAACCAAGACATTAGCTCTTGGGACGTAAGTAAGGTAACGAATATGGAAATTATGTTTGATAATACCGGAGCCTTTAATCAAGCGCTTGATCATTGGGAGGTAGGTAATGTTACCAATATGTATGGGATGTTTTATTTTGCACAGGCTTTCGATCAAGCGATTGGTAGCTGGGACGTAAGCCAGGTAACCAATATGAGCTATATGTTTTCTTCTTCTATTTTTAATCAGGATCTTAATAACTGGGATGTAAGCCAAGTGACCGATATGACGCATATGTTTTCATCCGCCTTATTTAACCAAAACATCGGAAATTGGGAGGTAGGCCAAGTAAGTTCTATGGAAGAAATGTTTTATGGAGCTCGTGCTTTTAATCAAGATATAGGAAGCTGGGATGTTCGAAACGTG
>Ga0206683_10000027_pt1 | contig 91189 bp, 91 predicted proteins | sample M280m12015metaG_FD_155483 | JGI IMG/M metagenome (GOLD analysis project Ga0206683, IMG submission 155483) | Ammonia-oxidizing marine archaeal communities from Monterey Bay, California, United States - M2 80m 12015 | ecosystem: Environmental > Aquatic > Marine > Intertidal zone | place: USA...
TCGACACCTAAACGATCTACTATTCGCCCTGCTATTGGTGATGTGCCTATATATATAAATTGCCATGTCCCTAAAGCGATTCCTATTTCTCCGCGAGTCAAATTTAAATCTGAACGTATTTCACCGACCAAGGGTGCCAATGACATAGCTACCATGCCAAATCCGAGGTACACACCAAAGACACCAGAAAAAATCACCCACTTGTAGGAGGCATTATGTTCTGGTTCACCAAGGAATTTCTTACGCACTCCAAATAATCTCACAACAATGAGGGAAGGATCGTGCATTAGAACAAATCTTGCGCGATCCTGTTTAGGTGAATGAATTAATTTGGAATTATGACTCTTTAGATTCTTTAAACAGGCCAGTTCTTGTTGTTGCTTTTAAAGGACTTTTTGATGCCAGTGGTTCAGCAACTTCTGCTCTTGAGTGGCTAATGGAAAAGTCAGACTCGGAAAATCTAGGAGAAATAGATTCTGAAACTTTTTTTGACTTTACTCAAGAAAGACCCTTAATCAGTTTTGATAAAAATGGAGAACGAACACTTACATGGCCTAAAAATAAAATAGTTGCAATAAAAACTAATGGAACGCAAAGAGACCTTCTCTCTATTTCTGGAATTGAGCCTCATCTTCGTTGGCGCACATTTAGCGAACTTTTAATTGAAATAGTCAAAAAATCCAACGTTGAATCTGTTCTTACACTTGGGTCAATGGTTGGAATGACTCCTCATAGTAGACCCCTAACTGTGACTGGAAGTAGTACGAATATGGAACTAGCGGAACGTTTGAATCTTGAAAAACCTTCTTATCAAGGACCAACTGGAATTGTTGGTGTACTCCACGACGCACTCGATCGTTCAAAAATTCCGGTTATATCACTACGAGTCTCAGTTCCTCACTATGTCCCGGATTCACCCAATCCCAAAGCTACACGTGCTCTCCTTAGACGATTCGAACAAGTAACTGGTATCACAACAGATTACGCTGAGCTTGATGGGCAGGCTACTGATTGGCAAAAACAAGTCGATGCCGCTGTAGCAAGCGATAATGAAATAACCGACTATGTAACTCGCCTGGAAACAGCTATGGATGAAGATGAAAATCTTTTACCTTCAGGTGATGACCTAGCTGCTGAATTCGAAGCTTTTCTACGTGAACAAGGACCAAACCCAGATAAATGATAGGAGAAAATATTGGAGCAGAATAACCGCATGGAACTAAACGAACTTCTAGTCGTAGCTGAAGAGGCTGGCCGATCTCTAATTAATTCTGCTGAAAAAGATCTTGATGCAAATGTTCCAAAGTGTCCCGAATGGAACAATTCAGAACTTCTCAACCATATGAAAATGGTTTGGTGGTTCAGTGCTGCACAGATTAGTGCGGGAGACCAAAATGAAAGAGCAGTTCCATCCAATGAAATGAAAGATTCTCCTTTGGAGCAACTTGAGTATTTAGTAGACGTCTTTCAGATTAATGATTTTTCATCTCCTTGTTGGTCTTGGACTTCAAATAAAACTGTCGGTTTTTGGGTTAGACGCATGGCCCACGAGAATACAGTTCACAATTGGGACGCAGAAGGCGCTTTAGGAACTCATTCTACAATCTCAACTTTGTTGGCTCTTGACGGAATCGAAGAGAAACTAGGTTTACTCAAAAGTGATGCTGACTTTCCAAATACTTCAATTCATCTACACTGCACTGACTGTGGAGGCGAATGGATATTATCCGCATCCAGTGGCGGGCTCGAAATAAAAAGAGAGCACGGTAAAGCCGACGCTGCTGTAAAAGGCAAGGCGGAAGATATCCTTCTTTACCTTTGGGGTCGAGGACAGGAAAATCTCGAATGTTTCGGGGATGAGGAAACAATTAACAATTGGTCAAATATTGGACCTTAATCAAGACACCTCAGAGCCTACGATGCCTACAAAAGAGACCATCTCACCTGGATAGCCACCTAGATTATGTACAAGTGCTTGCTTTGATTGTTTAAGAGAAATTGACCTCTCGGAAGGTGCCTCTGACCTCAGTTGCAACCACGTTTCGTAAAACATTCTTAGTCCACTTGCGCCCACTGGATGACCGAAAGCTTTAAGACCTCCGTCAGTATTCACAGGCATTTCCCCATCTATATCGAATGAACCGTTAAGCACTTCTTGCCATGCTGTTCCCTTTTCACAAAAACCTAAATCTTCCATAAGAATCATCTCTGTCGGGGTAAAACAATCGTGAACCTCCGCCATGGCTAGTTCTTTTCTTGGGTCCTCAATTCCGGCTTGGGTATAGGCATCTTCAGCAGCAGCAGCACACTCAGGAAGAGTGGTGAAATCAAAATCTGGATCCACCAAACCACTACTGTCTCCAGCCACTACAGAAAGTGCTTTCACATATATCGGTTTATCAGTGTACTTGTGGGCATCTTCGGCTCTGACAACTATGGCTGCAGCTGCCCCGTCAGCTACTCCGGCACAATCCATAACTGAAAGGCGCCCAGCGATCGAAGGCATCTCACAAATCTTCTCAGCCGAAACCTCACGACGGAATTGAGCTAGTTCATTTCTTGACCCATTGAAATGGTTTTTTTGAGCTATGCGGGCTATTACGTATCTGAGTTCATCTTCATCAACTTCATATCGTTTGGCGTACGCGGGGAGAATCAGGCTAAACATCGCAGCTGCTGTCAATGTCCGGTTCGTACCATCAGTCGGAATGGGAAAAGCGTTGAGACCTTGATATCCACTGTCCTTTACCTTTTCTGCTCCTAGTGCCATTGCAGAGTCATACGCACCAGAAGCAACTGCATAACAAGCTTGACGTAGGGACTCAGACCCAGTAGCACAATAATTTTCTACACGGGTAACAGGTTTGCCTGAAAGCCTCAAAGGAGTAGCTAACGCGATTCCTGATGCCGCTGACTGTGAAGTTCCGAACCAATAAGCATCTATTAAATCAGTTTCAGTACCAGCCGATTTCGTCGCTTTTTGCGCTGCCTCGATTATGAGGTCGTCAAGTGATTTATCCCAATGCTCGCCAAAACTCGTACAACCCATTCCTACAATTGCGACTTGATCCTTAATACCATGTGACGCCATCTAAGACTTCTCTCTTTCTCGTCTTACCGGTCTTGCTTTCCAAAAGTAGTTGTGGATTCCATCAGCGGTATACAAACAACGAAAGGTCATTTCTACCCGGTCACCGATTTCAATTTTCTCCGGATCTGCATCTGTGAGTTCGACAGGGAGTCGCCCCCCATCTTGAAAATTGACTACCGCGAAAACTACCGGAGAGTTTGGAGAATAAACCAAATTATCAACTGTAAAAGTCTCAATAGTTCCTATCGAATCAGCCATCGGCAACTGTTCCATATCATCAACATCTCCACCCTTTATACCGATACGAGATGGAGGCATATGGACTATTCCTGTTTTTGTATCTTTCGAGGCGACAAAACCCATTTTCCAATCATTTCGCCTCATAGCAGCTGACGAGGAAGGTCTAGTCGGAGATGGACGGTTCGGAAGTTGACTGTCCAGCAATCCGCGCCATGACAGATACTTGCCATAAGGAACTGGCGACTGATTTTCTATTTGTTCAGAAATAGGAACAGAATTTCTCCTATTTTCAACTTCTTGAGTGGTTCGGAAGAAAAGAACGTCGCAACCATCAGCTAGAACTATTAGTGCAACTATCTCATCTGGTTTTGCTTGATCAAGAAAATTAGCCAAAAGAAGTGAAGGATGAGCTGCACCTGTATTCCCAATTTGCTCAGTCAAATCATCAGTAGCTTCAACGTTAAGTAAAGGAATTGATCTGGCTACAGCACGAGAATGCAAACCTGAAACAAGTGCCACGCTTATATCTTCGGTTTTTATATCGACTTTCTTTATCGCTTCGCTCCAAGCCCTGTCAACCAGTGGCTTGTATGCCTGTTCCCCAAACCGTTCTTCCCATACTTGAGAATAAGAACTTCCTGGAATACGCCACCTGTCAGTGAAGTCGGCTGTTATGGAGACTCCGCCTAAATACTCTGCAAGTAACGCCCCATGTTCATCTGTGCCGATTAATAGAGCTGTAGCAGCGTCTCCACCGGAGGATTCTTCAGTTCCACCTGATGGTCCTGTTCTTAAATCTGCAGTAACTACCAAAGTTGAAGCGTCACTTTCTAAAGCATTAGATAAAGCTCCTATTGCTGAACGGGTTGAATTCCCAAAGTCGACCGCTTCTACAAAGTCGTCCAATTGAATAGCTGAATGGATATTTGTTGCGTTTGTTTTATCCATATACGCAGGGACAACAGTTGAGAACCAAAGTTTTTTCGGATCCGTTTCTGATCCTTTTAAAGCATTTCGAGCAGCTTCAACTCCCATGGTGGTGGTATTTTCATCATACGATGCAACCGACCTAGCACCCTGATCTGACCCTTTACCTGTGAATTCAGCTATTGATGAACGCAGCAAGCATCCTCTAGGTATGTAGGCGCCATATGAAATAATTCCATGGACTCCCATAGTTAAGCCCCCAATTAGCTATTTTTGAATTAGTAAGAATCAACTGGATCCAATCCAATGAACCTTCAGGAAGTATCCTAGGCTTAAATCTTTATTCTCCCGACACAAGGAGTAGTTGATGGATTTAGGAGAGATATCAAATGAAGAAGCTTTCAAGTACGGAAAACCACTAGATGGTGTAAAAATACTTGCTGCTGAGCAGATGCAAGCCCTACCATTTGCGACTCAATTACTAGCTCGATTAGGAGCTGAAGTGGTGAAAATTGAACACCCAATCAGAGGTGAATCAGCACGTGGTGCCACACCCTCTATGAAGGACCCTTCTGGAAGACCTGTAGGGGCTACTTTTCTTCGAAATAACTTAAACAAAAAAAGCGTGGGAATTGACCTTTCAACATCAGAAGGTCAGGATCTTTTTTTTCGTTTAGTTCCAAATTTTGATGTAGTCGGTGACAATTTCAAACCTGGGACAATGGCAAAATTCGGACTTGATTACAAATCAATCAACGCTAAACACCCAAGTGTAATAGTTATATCTATTTCAGGTTTTGGTAATTCTGGTAACTCTCCATATCAGAATTGGCCAGCTTACAATTCAGTAGCTGAAGCAATGTCAGGCCTTTACGATTTCAAACGTCGTGATGGAGAACCCCCCATAGTCAACCCGATGGGTGCCTTGGGCGACATTGCAACGAGTTTATTCGGTGCGATTGGAATACTTGCTGCCTTACGACATAGGGAATCTACAGGTGAAGGTCAGTACATCGACCTAGCTATGTTTGATTGCATGGCTTCTTTTGCTGATGTTGCCATCAATTTTCAATCAATGGGCATCCAGCGCGAACCAAATCCCGCACCGTATGTCATTACTTCTTTTTGTTGCAGTGATGGTTATTTAGTTCTTCAATTCGTGCGAGAACATCAATTCGAAAACCTAGCAAATTTGATCGGTAGACCGGATTGGATCGAAGACTCACGTTTCAAAGAACGCTCAGGTTGGGGGGAACATTTACATTCTGAGATCATTCCCGCCTTGGAAAAATGGTCTAAAAATCTTACTAGATCTGAGACTTCGAATTTGCTGGCAAAGGCAAACGTAGCGTCGGGACCTGTTTTAACTTCTTCAGAAGTGGTAAAAGACCCACATTTAGAAGAACGAAATATGATCGTGGCCCTGCCAAGGACAGATGAAATAAACGAACCCGTTCTAATACCTGGAAACCCGATAAAGATGTCAAAAGTCTCTGAGGGTCCCGAGGTGAGAGTCCCATGGGTGGGAGAACATACAAATGAGGTTCTTACCGAAGAACTAGGACTTAGCCAAACAGAGCTAAAAGATCTGAAAAAAGCCGGAATAATTAGTCCCTAAATTTATTCCTCAATATATTTATCTAAAAGCTGCGTAACACGCATCTCTGCTGGGATTCTTTCCACCCCTATTACACGATCTATAACTTCATTCATGTTGTATATTCGTCGTTCCTGATAGCACAAAGGAGTTCCATCATATGTTGGAGACTCCATTGCCTTCTGCATGAAATCTAGATTCCAAACGTCTTCGTCAATTACTGCAGCGAATTCAGATATTCGTTTTTTCCATGCTTCTGGCGGTTCGCCATCACCCCAATCAGGCGCGTAGTGATATATGCGAATGTTTGTTTTATCAATTCCTACTGGGAAAAAAAGCAGAATTGGAAAACCTGCTGGTCCTAAAGGAGTTATCAGATTTGGAAAAATGGTAAATGAATAGCTGGTGCAATGAACAATAGGGTGGACGGTTGAGATGCTTTCTAACCCAAGTGGGTCTTCCACTGTCTTAAAATCTTTCCAGGATTCCATTCCCAGTTTTTCTACCATTTGTTTTGAACGTGGTACCACCATTCTGGAATTGCCATGTTTTAAAAGACCCATGGTTCCTCCACGGGAGTCAAGGCTTGTCCATCCTCCTCTGTCATGTATGAAGCGAAAATGGTAGACCTCTTGAAATGCTTCTATTGCAACTTTCCAGTTGCAATTGACTTGGCGATGATCCGTACCCACTAGGCGAAGATTTTCACATTGATACTGTTCCATTTCTTTCGGGATTTTCCCTAAAAAATCAAGTAGTGGAGGTGCTTCAGGATTTAAATTGATCCAGATCCATCCTCCCCATATATCACAACTTATTTCAGGCAAGGCTCTATCATCTTTGCAAAAATCCACAAAATCTCGTTCATCCGGTACGGCTATCAGTTCACCGTTGTCAATTCCGTAAGTCCATGAGTGATATTGACACTGTAAGTGCCGGATATTCCCAGTTTCTTCTCTTACGACTGGCGCCCCTCGATGTCTACAGGTGTTTGAAAAACAGCGAATTATATTATCTGTTCCTTTCACTACTATTAGAGGGATCCCCGTCTCTTCAAATAGGAAGTAACTTCCTGACTCAGGTATATCTTCAACTCGACCTGCGACTAGCCAACTGTTATTCCATAAGTATTTCTGTTCTAAGTCATGAAATTCTGAACTGGTGTAACGAGCGGAAGGGGTATCAGGAAACTTAGGAAAATTTTCTGGCGGGGCTTTTCTCGCGAACTCATAATCCATCTCTCCGGTCAGTCGTTCAACTAGTTTTTCATCAAGTAAAAACTCACTCATATTTTCCCCTAAGAAAGCCTAAAGAGTTTAGGTGTTGCGTTGAAACTTTTAAAAATAACTTAGATACCGTCCAGAAGTGCGGAATTTCTAGTTGCAAGATACGCCAGTTCCTCCGATACCGCAGTATCCACTTGGGTTCTTATATAAGTACTGCTGGTGGTGCTCCTCTGCATAATAGAAAGTCTGTTGACCTTCTATTGAGGTTGTTATATTCCCAAAGCCAGATTGGTTTAAGGATTTCTCATAGTCTTGAAGAGTTTTTTCAGCAATATTTCTCTGATCCTCCTCAACAAGCCACAATCCGGATCTATATTGTGTGCCGATATCATTTCCTTGTCGCATACCTTGCGTCGGATCATGATTCTCCCAAAAAACTTTCAACAATTCGTCTAAGCCGAGTATTTCTTTCTGATAAACAACTAGTACAACTTCAGCATGTCCTGTAAGTCCAGAACAAACTTCTTCGTAAGTCGGATTAGGAGTATGACCACCGCTGTATCCGACTGCTGTAGCCCATACTCCATCAAGTTTCCAAAAAACTCTTTCCGCTCCCCAAAAACAACCCATTCCAACTATCAATGAATCCATTTCGTCTAAGAAAGGTGGAGTGATCTTATTTCCGTTCAATGCATGTATTCCTGATATAGAAATCGATGTTGATCGACCCGATAAGGAATCTTCAACTGCAGGTACGTTTAAAAGCTTCTGTCTGAAAGACATTCTTAAATTCTCCTAGATCGTGTAAGCAAGATTTTCTGCTATTCGTCTTGCTACTTCCAGATCACCGCCTAAAATGATCCGACCATCTTCTATATAGGATACTGAATCGTCACGCCCTCCCGTTAAGGCCGTGAAATCCAACGATGACAATGTCAAGGTGCTAGTTGGTTCTCCATCGAATGATTCCACTAATAATGCCCTGCCATCTTTAACTTCCACTCTCAGTGTTCTCTCAATGGGTTCCGAAAGAACGATTTGGACACGGCTGCCTTCTGGAGCTCCACCTTTTTTACCAACTACGTAGCCCATAGCGGAAGAGACTTCATCAATTGCAATTTCAGCCGGTAAGCCATCCTCATCCCCTGGAATTTCAAGAGGTTCTCTACAATCTTGAAGATGTAACCATGCGTCATAAACCCTAATTTGCATAAATCTCCCATATGGTGCTTCTCCGGCAGGTGTCCATCCAATAGCTTGAAATTCTTCCTCACTCATATCTGTTAATACTTGATATCGCTCAGCTTTTATTTCATCAAACAAGGTGAGCACTTCATTACCTTGTTTTTCACGAAAAAACTGGAGCGCTTTTTCATTTGCTTCTCCAACTGGATTTTTTACATGTTCGGCCGCTACTTCTACTTTTGGAAGTTCCCGGCCACTTAACATGTATTCGCCACCCACTAAATGGGCCAAATTATCTTTGACAGTCCAACCGGGAAGGCGACTAAGTGTTTCCCATTGAGCTTCATTCAATTCTGAGCCAAAATGACTCCATTTTTCCCATATTTGGTGAAGTCCTTCAACAATATGGGTTTTGTTTATACTCATCTTTACTCCTATTTATGGCGTTGGATTTGCTCTTGTCTCCCAATCTCTGGCTTTAATGTATGGATTAAACGTGTTGCCTATGAGTTCGAGATCAAGGGGCGTTTTAGGCCTTTGCATCTCATACAAATTGGGGAATTCAAGCCAACCAATTACCAATGACCATAATTTTTCAGCTTCATCTCCTGTCGGAGGATTGATCAAAACAGGTCCAAAAATCCGTTCATTCCCATCAAAAACAAGCGTCGGAACCCCGAAACCTCCCAGAGATGTAACAATTTCATGATCCCTTCTTACATCATCGTGTGTAGTCGAATCGGCGAGTGCTTCTTCAACAATGCCTGGGTCCTGATCCATCTCTGTCAAAAGCAAGCGCGCTACTTCTGGAGCATGGGGCTTCCTCCCCTCCATATGGAGAGCTGTTCCTGATTTGAAATACCAGGCATCATTTAGATCAGGATCGATTCTCTTGAGGAAAGCTCCTATTCGCATCATTGACCACCCATAAGACCATTCACGCTCCCAAGGGTGTTTTTTACCTTCTTCTCGATTGATTTCTTCAAGACTAAAAAAACACCAATCCACTTCAAGATCTAATCTGTCTCTAACTTCACGCATCCAAATTGATGTTTGGTAAGCCCAAGGGCACATAACATCAAAATGAAATGCAACACTACGTGGGTTATTTTCACCTTCCATGGCCAGTACCTTCTTCTTTCAACTCGTGACGCAAAACCTTACCAAGTGCATTCCTAGGTAACACTTTCACAAATACCAGTCTCTTAGGAAGTTTATAAGAAGCCAAATATTTGGAAGCAAATTCTCTTATTTCATTTAAATCAAGAAAATCAATTCCTTCTTTCATTACAATCCAAGCAACAACTTCTTCTCCCCATTCTTGCGATTCAACACCTGATACCGCTACTTCAGTAATATCGGGATGCAACTGCAGAACTTCATCAACTTCCTGTGGATAAACATTTAGTCCACCCGTAATTATTAGTTCTTTTATACGGCCATTAATTGATATGTAACCGTTATTGCCAACTTCTGCTATATCTCCTGTTTTGAACCAACCATTCTCAAAAGAATCTTCCGTTTCTTTCTGTTTCGACCAATACCCTTTGAAAACAGATTGACCACGGACTAAGACCTCTTTACTCTCTGGCTCTATTTGAATCTCTACACCAGGCAAAGGAAACCCAACTGAACCAGCGCGTCGTTCACCTAAATATGGGTTGGAAATCGTAAGCATCGTCTCAGTGGTTCCGTAACGTTCCAGCACATCAACTCCCCCTTTGTCTTTTAATTGTTTATGCAGATCTGCTGGCAAAGGTGCAGAGCCAGAAACACATAAGCGTAATGAAGAGAGTTGACCAACTCGTTCATCTTCCAAAAGCCTGCGATACATGGTTGGAACACCAAAGAACATCGAGCAATTATTTTCAGTTATTTCGGAAAAGAGTAAATCTTGTTTAAAACCTTTCTGTAAAACAGCTGAGCCGCCAACAAGCAGTGTTCCGTGTAAACCTATGCCCATTCCATGGATATGGAATAAAGGGAGACACAACAAAAGACAGTCTGACTCTGTCCACTCCCATGCTCTAACAACTGAAAGGGCTCCAGCTAATAAAGATCTCTGACTATGGATAGCTCCTTTTGGTTTGCCTGTAGTTCCTGATGTATATGCGATTAATGCTGGGTCTTCTGGTTTAGCAAGGTCCAAATCTGGGATGGGTCCACTTTGTGTTTCAACTGCAGTTGAAGAAACAAACAATTCAGGATCCATAGAATTTAAAAGTTCGTGCCATTCTTCCTGATCAACTAAAGCTGCCCGTGGTTTTGCATCTTCAATGAGAAATGCAAGTTCTGCCTCCCTGCATGAGCTATTTACAGGCACGATAATGAGACCGAGTCGTAAACATGCAACATGAGCAATGACTAAATCTAGAGAATTTTCTCCAGAAATTAGAACACGATCTCCAGGGAGTAGACCAGAATTAGATAAGTCCGATGCTGTTTTGGAAGTCAGATCTAAAAAATTTCCTCGGTCAATTTCACGACCATTGAAAGAAAACAGTTTTCGTTCGGATTCTATTTCTAAAATTTTTTTCCAAGACCCCACAAGGGTTTCTTCATCTGGTATCCGTAATTTCTGCCCTGATATTACAAGTTGAGTTTTCATACAATATTTCCAATACCTAATTCCTGCATTTCGAACCTACAAGTAACCGTACTCCTGGACTTGACATGCCAGTTAATATCATACATACTAATGGAAGCCATTAAATAAAAGGGGTTTCCATGGAATTCGGGATTTTTAGCAACGGTTACACACCTGGACCTGCCGCCCATGACACAGAGTCAGAGCACACAGAACTAATGCGTGAAGCTAGTTATGGAGTCATTGCCGATAAAAACAACTGGAAATATATGTGGTTTGGTGAGCATCATGCTCTTACTGAATACAGTCACATGTCCGCCCCATCGCCATTGATGGGCTGGGTGGCAGCTCAAACGGACTACATACATCTTGGTTCAGCGATCACAAGCCTGCCGACAAACAAAGAGCATCCGGTACGTATAGCCGAAAGAGCTGCAATGCTTGATCATGTAACCGAAAATCGATTTGAATTTGGAACTGGACGTGGTGCAGGGAGCCACGAACTTCTAAGTTTTAATGTCACAGATCCAAGTGAAACTAAGGCACAGTGGGATGAAGTTATTCGTGAAATACCTCGCATGTGGGAACAGAAAGATTATGACTTTAAAGGAGAATTTTTCACTGTACCGACTCCACACAATATTCTTCCGAAACCATACGGTAAAGGACACCCCCCTCTTTGGGTGGCTTGCGGAAATCCCCCAACATTTGCAAAAGCAGGATCACTCGGTATAGGTGCCATAGCATTCAACTTCGAACCTATCCATAACCTCAAAGGACGTGTTGACGCATACAAAGAAGCCATTCAGGACCCTGTAGAACAAATAGGTCAGTTTAAAAATGACAACGTCATGATGACCAACGCTGTTATATGTCTTGAGAATCGCGATGAAGCAAGGGCGATCGCTAAAACAAAAGGTAGAGGCTACTTGGTAACGATGGTCAACATGTACCACGACACGATGCCGAAATCCCCCGACGCTGTGGTCTGGCCTAATGCACCAACAGATCCAAACTGGACCGACGAAATGCTTGATTGGGCGATCTCGGAGGGATACATGCTCTGTGGAACTCCTGAAGAAGTATGCGAACAACTGGTTCGTTACCAAGAGGTCGGTTGCGATCAAGTCGTTTTCGGATTACCGATCGAGGGAATGGCCCATGAGCAAGTCCTGGAAATGCTTGAAATTTTTGGACAACATGTTATTCCAGAATTCGATAAAGACCCCATTCACTCAACAGATCACTATAGAGATGAAGCACAGAGAAAATTTCCTGACTTCCAATATGAGCTCCCAGAAGGCATTTCCGTTTCAGTTTTACCTTCCAATGCTCTATTGCCACTCGAATAAGTGCCTAGAAGTAGCGTCAAAACACGCGAACAACTACTCTTCGAAGCCGAAAGACTTTTTGCATTAAAAGGAATCTGGCAAGTTCAAGTTCAAGAAATTGTAGTTGCTGCTGACCAGCGAAATACTTCTGCTGTCACATACCACTTTGGTTCAAGAGAAGGTCTACTTGAAGGAATTCTTACCTCGCATGGACAACCTATTGATGAACACAGAGGAGAGCTTCTGTTGTCTCTCAATGGGGAGTCATCCACCCGAGCACTAATAAAAGCCTTGGTTGTACCGATGGTGAGTTGTCTGGAAACTAGAAGTGGATGCCGATACCTTCAAATAATTTCTCAGTTCTCCGATCAGTTCTCTAACTGGAGGAACCTCTCTGGAAATCTTTCTTCACCCCACCTCTCTAAAGCCTTAGATTTACTTGAGAGCCGGCCAGTATTCTTACCAATTCCCTTTAGACAAGAGCGCCTTATTGCAATGATGCAACTAATGACCTCGTCTCTTTCAGAAAGGGCGCGTTCTTTAGAAGCTAACGTGCAAATGTTGTTGAGCAATTTAGAATATAAAGAGAACTTAATTGACATGCTTGTAGGAATCCTTGAAGCCCCCGCCGGAAACTAAAGTGAAGATTTAAAAAATGAAAATAGTCACATCATCTTGCCACTGTGGGTCGGTCCAACTCGAATTAAAGCTACCTAACGATTTTGATAACCTTCGACGATGCGACTGTAGTATCTGCAGACGAAAAGGGGCAATAGTTGGTTCAGTATTGTTGGAGAACCTCACGATCCTCAAGGGGGCAGAGTTTTTAACTGAATACCGCTTTAATACGATGCAGGCCCGTCACTTTTTCTGTTCCAAATGCGGAATCTACACACACCATCAAAGACGTTCAGTTCCGGAAGAGTACGCATATAACACAGGTTGTATTGAAGAATTCAACCCTGAGAATTACAAAAAAATACCTACAATTGATGGAAAAAATCATCTGAAAGATCGATAAGTACGCCTTTCGTCATTTCGTTCTGCTAATTAATTCTTCCGATAAATCATCCACTGAAGCAACTCCGGTTAAAGCCATTGTTCTTTCAACCCCTTCGTGAAGCAAGTCAAGAACATGTTCGACTCCCCTTTCACCACATGCTGCGAGAGCATAAAGGTAAGGTCTTCCAGCCATGACAGCATTAGCCCCTAGCGAAACCGCCTTCACTATGTCTGAACCTCTTCGAACTCCACCATCACAAATAATCTCTAAACGGTTTTGAACCGCTTCAGCGACTTCTGGTAATAAATCGAATGGTGCAGGTGCCCCATCTAGTTGTCTTCCTCCGTGATTAGAAATTGCAATTGCCTCTACACCTGAATCAACGGCAATTAAAGCATCCTCAACCGTTTGGATTCCTTTTATCAAAATTGGCCCTTTCCAGATAGATCGAAGCCATTCCACATCCCTCCAAGAAAGACCGGGGTCGAACTGGGATTTCATATGTTCTGCAAGATCAACTGCAGTTGAACCGTCGATAGCCGTGACACCTTCAACATTTGCAAAACGAATCGGATCTGCTTTTAAAAAATCCCATGTCCATCCAGGATTTTTCATACCGTCAATTATCGTTCCGAGCCCGACTTCAGGAGGCAAAGTGAACCCTCGTCGCACATCACGCTCTCGTCGCCCAAGAACTGCTGTATCGACGGTGAGGCACACTGCCTCAAAGCCTGCCGCTTCAGCTCTTTCAACAAGGTTTTTAACTACAGATCGGTCTCTCCACGTGTATATCTGAAACCAAAGTCGAGTGTCGCTTTCGGCGACTGATGCACATTCCTCTATGGAACGTGTCGCCATTGTTGACAAAGTAAATGGAATACCTGCTCGAGTTGCTGCCCTAATAACCGCCAATTCTCCTTGAGAATGTGCGATTCTTGTAAAGCCTGTTGGTGCCAGAACAAGAGGGAAAGCTAGCCGGCGACCAAACAAAGAAGTAGACGTATCTATATTCGCCATGTCTCTTAATACTCTGGGTTTGAAAGAAACTTTTTTGTAAGCTGCGACATTTCTCCGCAACGTTATTTCATCTTCTGCCCCCCCATCTATATAGTCAAAAACTCCGATTGGGAGGCGTCTTTTAGCCAATTTTCTTAAATCATCAACGTTCGCAGCTTTTCTAAGAAGTCGTTTTGTTCTGCTGATCTCCAGCTTTCGCAACTTGACAACAGAACGAATACTGTTCACAAATGCCATTTTCAAACCAGCCGTTTAGGGATCGATCTTTGAATCGAGCTTGGCTACTCGCGCTTCGTGGCGTCCACCTTCAAATTCTTCATTTAACCATGCACTCAATGCCTCAACAGCAACTTCTGGATCAATCAGACGTTCCCCAAAACAAAGAACATTTGCATTATTATGAGCTTTTGCCCACTTTGCAGTTTCGACGTCATTGACAGTCGCAGCTCTAATACCAGAAACTTTGTTTGCTGCGATTCCAATTCCTATGCCAGGTCCGCAGACTGCAACTCCTAAATCTGCGGGACCCTCCGAAACTTTGGCGCCAACTGCAAATCCGTAATCAGGATAATCAACTCGTTCGGTTGAGTCCGTACCACAGTCAATCACTTCATGACCCATCTCACTGAGTTCATTTTTCAAACGTTCTTTAAGCTCATAACCTGCGTGATCACAACCAATTGCTATTACTTTCATGACAATAGACTAGCCTTCTTGCAGTCGAAGACCTGCAGCGATTAGATCTTCGGAGCCTAAAGCTCCTTCTCGAAGAATCTCAATTTCATTTGCTAATAAATTAACAACCGTTGAAGGTTTCCCTTTGCACTTTCCCCCATCTATAACCAACAAATTTTCACCCAATTCTTGTACTGCTTCTTTCGCTGTTTCTGGCGTTTGCGTACCTGAACGATTTGCTGATGTAACAGCCAAAGGCCCCACAATCTTTGTTAAAGATCGCACAAAACCATGATCGGGACACCTGACTCCTATTGAATTTTCATCACCACCTAGGAAGTAGTTCAGATGTTTTGCACGTTCAATTACAACAGTAAGTGGCCCTGGCCAAAATCTTTGGGATAAAAGTTCGAATTCTCCTGAAGAGACGACTATCTCTGAAGCTTGTGACGCTTCTGAAACCAAAACGGCGCATGCTTGATCATCTAAACGGTTCTTACGTTGAAATATCTCTTCAACAGCACTTTTACTGGTAGGAATTGCCGCTATTCCATAAACTGTGTCTGTAGGGAGAAGAACCAATTTCCCTTCATTCAATACTTCAGATGCCTCAGAAACTGCTGACTCAAAGTCTGAATCTAAATCTAAAAAATGATTCATAAAGGTTTTTTCGCCATTAAAACACGTTCTCGACCTGTCAAGTCCCGTCGCAACTGGACTTCTCTATAATTTAGATTCTTAGCCTCTTTAACCATTTCATTTGCCTGCATAGGTGCTAATTCTAAAATTAAAAGTCCATCTGCAGACAACCACTCAATCGAATTATTTAATAGAAAACTTAGATCCTCTGTCCCTAAAGGACCAGCCCTTAAAGCTGAAGGAGGTTCCCATCGACTTACTTCTAGAGGGAGTTCTTCATTATCGCCGATATACGGGGGATTAGAAATAATGATGTCAAATTTTCCTAACATTTCTTCTGGTAAAGCTTCAAACCAAAATCCTTGACTAATCGAAACTCTTTGACCCGCCATTCCCAAGCCCGCAAGATTAGCACGAGTAACTGAAATGGCTTCTTCTGACATATCCGTACACCACACGGAAACATTTTGAATCTCTCTAGCAATAGAAAGTCCTATCGCACCCGAACCACAACCTAAATCTGCGACGTTTAAAATTTTTGCTGCATCTGAAACACTTTTCTTACTCTCGCATTCTTCTAGCGCATAGCCAACTAAAATCTCGGTTTCTGGCCGCGGTATCAAAACTCTGTCATCTAGGAATAGATCGAGCTCTCTGAACTGCCATCTACCAAGGACGTACTGAAGTGGTTCACCAGCTATTCTCCTCTCAATCAATTTGTTCAATCTTTTCAACTGAATGGGCTTGGCTTGTTCTTTGTAATCGTTCGGCTGCGTTACTCCGGAAACTTCTCCTATCATCCACTTCGCTTCAAGCTTGGCATTCTTACCTTTAAGTCTTCGCTCTGTTTCAAAGAGCAGTTCCTCCCAGCTCACCGGCATATCTTGACTAAACAACTCCCCACCCATCATTACTGCTGATCAATCAAAACTCTCAGCTAATTGTCGATCTCTTTCTGCAATCAGTAAAGCTTCAACTAGCTCGTCAAGATCTCCTGCGAGGATCCTCTCCAACCGGTGCAAAGTTAGTCCTATTCGATGGTCAGTCACTCGATTTTCTTTAAAATTGTATGTTCTTATTTTTTCTGACCTTCCACCCCCACCTACTTGATCTCGTCTAGCTGATGCTGCCTCTGACTGCTGGCGCTCCTGTTCGATTTGGAACAATCTGGCTCTCAGAACACGTAAAGCTTTTGTTTTGTTCTGAAGTTGGCTTTTCTCATCTTGCATAGTTACGACTAAACCGGTCGGCAAGTGAGTAATACGGACAGCCGAATCTGTAGTGTTGACTGATTGTCCACCAGGACCAGATGACCTATACACATCTACCTGCAAATCTTTTTCTTCTATAGCTATCTCTACTTCATCTACTTCCGGAAGGACAGTCACAGTTGCAGATGATGTATGGATACGTCCCTGAGTTTCCGTGACGGGCACTCTTTGAACACGATGAACTCCTCCTTCGTGTTTTAAATGAGTCCAAGCTGTCTCGCCGCGAATTAAAAAAACTACTTCAGTAAATCCACCCATATCAGATTCTTTGCTCTCAAGAGGTTCGATAGCCCATCCTTTATTGGTAGCAATAGCTACATACATGTCTCGAAGATTGCGCGCAAAAAGGTTGGCCTCTTCTCCGCCTTCTGCACCTCGAATTTCTATAATTACTGTTCTTCCGTCATTCGGATCTTGAGGCAATAAGAAAACTCGTAATTCGGTTTCTAATTCTTCGATCTCACTCTTTAATTGTGTTACTTCTTCTTGAAGTTGATCACGTTCATCACCTTCGGTGACTTCCATCAATTCTTTTGCGGTTTCAAGATTTTCATACGCAGATTGAAGAGGCCTTCCAGCTGAAAGAGCATTTCCTAACTCTTTGTGTCTTCGTCCAAGAGTTTCTAATAACTTCGAGTCAGAAACCACCTCAGGGTCCGCTAAACGTTTTTCGACATCATTAAGCTCAGAAATTAAAGCTTTTACTTGATCGATCATTAACTCAGGGTAGCGCTCTGTGACTTGCTGCAATATAGCATTCTATTTTTACGCAAAAAAACAATTTAAACAGTTGGTGTTTACCACCCTCCTGCAACCCCTTTAATAATTAAAGGAATATCCAAGTAGCCAAGGCTTTTTTCCACAGGAACTAAAATATCCTTCTCAGGAAGTACTACTTCAACACGATCCGGTAGTTCCATCGACATCAAATCTGCAATAAATGGAATTAGACAAATATCAACACCAACCGAAAAAACAAGAAGAACTCTTTTACCAGTCTTATCAATACCTGATGCTGCTGCGGGCATTGTCTCGCGAAGTGAATCTCTTTCTCTAGGTGGATCAACATAAGTTAAATGTTCGAAACCAAACATTTCTGGATTAGCTACAGCATCTGCTCTAAGCCATCTTTCTCGTACGAGTCTCGAAAGTGGATGAAATTCAGATTCTGGATTGCGAGAAGAACGCACAATTTCCACTGCTGATGAAAGAACTTCTGGCAATGGCTTACCATTACCTATTAGTGAATTTGCTTCACGGTCGAACTTTCCAACCCCCACTTCAATTTCGCCATCAGACACTCTCATTACTTCGAGTCCTAATATTTCACCCTTCCAGATTCCGCATTCGCAAATTGCTTCCAATCCAAATTCCAAACACATTTCGTCAAACTCGGGAGGTGCAGTTTTCACACTAGTCCTATCAGGAATAGAAACAGGTTCTACTGAGACAGGCTTTCCATCAGAAAGAAAGAAGATACTAGGTGCTGGATTTAAGACACTTACTCTTCTTTGTGTTACTTGAGCATTTTCAAGATTCTCAAAATAAATAACCAGATCAAGATTATCCTGAATCGTTAATTCTAAAAGAGAGGCTCCTAATAGACTTTCTGGAGTTTCTCCATCCGCTATTACCCATAAGGTCGAATTGTCTCGAATTCCATTACCTGAAGTGTCTGTCAAATTCCCAAGTTCTTGACTATTTTCTTCGTAAAGAATTTTACGTAATTTGCTTCGGTTTAGAGATGACCGTCGTTCTTCGTCTAAAAGCAATTTTTCTACAAGTGTTATCTGTAGTTAGTTCTACTCAGAACCTTTTTTACGGGCTTTGCCGTACCTGCGTTCAAATCTTTCAACTCGACCAGCTGTATCAATAATTTGCATCTTGCCAGTGAAAAATGGATGGCTTGCAGATGAAACCTCGACTTTCACCAACGGGTACTCAATCCCATCAACAAGAGTTGTTTCTGCGGTCTCAGCCGTTGATGGAATCAAAAAGGTCGATCCTTCACTAGTGTCTTGGAATGCAACCGTTCTATATTCAGGATGTATTTCAGATCTCATAGCTGTCCAGTCTGTTGTAATTGTTTCCTATTAACAACCTTCATTTAAATTCAAGAACTTTCTATTGAAGGACCTTTGGCGACTTCTGCCAAAAATTCATCATTATTAGGAAAAGTTTTTAGTCGATCAATAAGCAACTCCAGGCCTGCACCTGAACCACTGTCCCCATCTGACGCCAAACCGTTTAAAACTCGTCTTAATTTCCAGACTTGATTCAATTGCTTACGGTCAAATAAGAGTTCTTCATGACGAGTTGATGAGGCATTGACGTCGATAGCCGGGTACACGCGCCTTTCTGCGATTCTCCGATCCAAACGGAGCTCCATGTTTCCTGTTCCTTTGAATTCTTCAAATATTACTTCGTCCATCTTTGAGCCCGTTTCCACCAAGGCCGTAGCCAAAATCGTCAACGAGCCACCTTCTTCAACATTTCTGGCGGAACCAAAAAATTTCTTTGGAGGATACAAAGCTCCACTATCAACACCACCAGACATGATTCGACCCGTAGCTGGAGCGGCCAAATTATATGCTCTGGCTAATCTTGTAATTCCATCAAGAATGATCACTACGTCTTGACCATATTCAACGAGTCTCCGTGCTCTCTCTATGGTTACTTCAGCAATGGCAGTGTGCTCTTCTGCTGGTCTGTCAAAAGTTGAAGCGGCAACTTCACCATTGATTAGCCACCTTTTCATATCGGTGACCTCTTCAGGTCTTTCGTCAACAAGCAAAACAATTAATTTAACTTCAGGGTTATTGGTCTCTATTGATCTCGCTATCTGCTTCATGATTGTTGTCTTACCAGCCTTCGGTGGTGAAACAATAAGACCTCTTTGCCCCTTACCTATTGGGGACAATAGATCAACGATGCGAGCAGTCATATTAGCTGGGTCGGCAGCTAATTCAAGGTTTAACCGTTCATCCGGAAAGAGAGGCGTCAGGTCTTCGAAATGAGGTCGTTTTGCTGCATCTTCAGGTGGATTTCCATTTACAGTATCTAATCTCAATAGAGCTGGGTTTTTTTCACTTCTAGTTGCTGGTCTTGCTCCACCAACCAAATAATCGCCACGTCGAAGATCGAATTGCTTCACCTGCTTTACAGACACGTAGGCATCTTGTTTAGAAGGGCGAAATCCGGTTGTTCTCAAAAAACCATAACCTTCATTCCGTAAATCCAGATATCCCTCTATCGAAACCGGTTCACCATCCCAGGAGTCATCTGAACCCTCTGGACCTCTACCACCGCGACGGCGACGTCGGCGGTTTCCAGGTTCCCCATAATCATTACTACGTTTTTCTCGATTGTTGCTAGAACTTCTAGATTCAGAATCTCTATTAGACGATGTTCGACTACTGCTAGCGTTATCTGAGGTTTCAGGCTTCACAGACTTACCAGAATCGTCATCCTTACTTCCTTCTTCGACCTCACCCTTAAGAGCAGTCTCCCAATCAGCTAAAGGTTCTTCTTGATCCCCTGCCGTTTTATCTTGATCACCTACAGTTGTTTCTTTTGCAGAATCCTCAGAATCCTCAGAATCCTCAGAATTCGCAGAGGTAGAGGACGAGGACGAGGTACCTCCCGAAGTCAAATCAAGAATCAATTCAACTATCTCCGCCTTTCTAGCACGAGAAGCAGGTTTCCCTCCTAGGGCCGTGGCAATAGTAATAAGTTCATCTCGCCCTTTGGCTTCTAATGAATCGCTTTGTAACTCAGTCGAGTCCATACTTAAACACCTCTGTGTTCTGTGTGTTGTGTGTCAAACCACTCTAGAAAATTGGTTCAACACCGAAATTGAATTGCCGTTAAAACGAAACACGCTCTGGATCGCACAATCGTGTAACCATGAGACCTGATGAATGTCAATCAGGCCTTAGACCATAACGACACCTAATACTGTATGCGAACCTTAAGTAGTCGACAACACAAAATCTTACTTAAAAAACAGTTTTTACTTTTTTTCCATAAAATCTATTATTTAGTCGGCTAAAAGAGCTTTCATGAGCTTATGTCCCTGAGCCAAAGGCAACTCAGATACGCCAGTTTCGGTAAAAACACCTCCATCTGAATCTTTCTCTGAATCAAACAAGAGATACGGAACAGGATCTGGCGTATGCGTCCGAAGAGTCAAAGGAGTTGCATGGTCAGGAAGCATCAACATTCTCCATGACCCCAGATCTTCCAAGCCAGAAATTAAACCTTTTAAAATACGATTGTCCCAATTTTCGAGAGACTCAACCTTAGCTTTAACATCTCCAGCATGACCGGCTTCATCAGTAGCCTCAACATGAATTATGAATAAATCTAAACCATTCTCCAACTCTTTGAGAGCTATGTCTCTCTTCCCTTCATAATCTGTGTCATACCAACCGGTTGCACCTGGAATATCGCACACTTTCATATCAGCTAACTTTCCAATACCTCGAACGAGATCAACTGCTGTGACTAAACCTGCATTCACACTATTGACTTCGGTAAATGATGGAAGTTGAGGTTGTGTTCCCTGTCCCCATAACCAAATTCCCGTTGCTTCCAAACTTGATGCAGCCAATATTTCCTCAGATGCAGCCATCAGATCAGAAATTTTTTGACCTGACCTTCCAGACGGCAATACGACTGGACCACCTGTTAAATCATGAGGAGGCACACAAATTGCATCAGCAAAATCTAAAGGGGCGATCATTGCATTTCGAAAACTGACACCTGGTAAAAAAGAGATTCCCTTATCAGAGTCTCCCAGTTCTCTATTTAATTGAGCGATAACCGCCGTAGTCTCATCCGAAGAAGGATTCCCACCCGCATAATCAACCATCACACCATCAACAACTTTCACAAAATTACATCTAAAAGCAGTCTGATCTGGTCTTAATTTGACTCCAAGCGCGGCAACTTCTATTGGTGCACGTCCTGTGTGATACTGACTGGGGTCATAGCCAAAAATTGACATGTTCCCAACATCACTTCCTGGCGGCATGCCACTTGGAATTACTTCTGCTCTGCCTAGAGTACTTTTGGCAGCAAGAGCAGCAAGATTTGGCATGTTAGCTGCTTCCAAAGGAGTCTTTCCATCAAGTTCTGGAACTGGCAAATCGGCGCAACCATCTGGTACACAAATCACATATTTCATACTTTTCTCACCCTGATAAAGATCTCTACCATCTTGCCTTATTTTTCATCTATTCTGGAGCAACTAATCACATGATCTTTTACTGTTTTCAAATCATTCGGTAGTCGAACAAATAACTCAGGACGCTCATGTAAATCAGCAAGACGATCTGGAAGAGGGGGACACTGTCCTAGCGCTCTTTCGACTGCTTTGGGGAATTTCGCTGGATGGGCTGTAGCCAACGAAACAATTGGTATTTCTAGATCAAGTTGCTTATCTCTGTGAGAACGGGCAGCTAAAAGCCCTATAGCAGAATGTGGATCGAGAATTATGCCTGAACTTTCTGCTTCTGAAGAAATACACTCAACTACTTCTTCGTCATCAAAACTGTATCCAGCCCAACTATTAGAAAACTTGGCCACGGTATCAGAGTCGATTCTAACATTCCCATCCGATCGAAACTCTTCAAAAAGATTCTTTACCTTCTTTCCATCCCCTTCGAACAATTCAAAAATAAATCTTTCTAAATTGGATGAGATTTGAATATCCATACTCGGAGAAAGAGTCGGAATAACTTCGTTAATTTTCATTTCGGCCGAAGTAAAAAATTGTGTAAGAATATCGTTTTTATTACTCGCCACCAATAATTTGGGGATGTTCAGCCCGCAATTTCGCGCTGCATGACCAGCGAATACATTTCCAAAATTTCCGGTAGGAACTGAAAAAATTACTGGCTGATCGTGTGATCCCAATCTTTCAGAAGCCACCACATAATAAACAATCTGAGCCATAACCCTTGCCCAGTTAATTGAATTTACCGCACCTAGTTTCAATTTATTTCTAAATTCAAGATCATTAAACATCGCTTTAACCATGTCTTGGCAATCGTCAAACGTTCCTTCAACAGCAACATTATGAACGTTAAATGAATCGACTGTAGTCATCTGTCTCCTCTGCACCTCGGAAACTCTGTCTGCAGGATGAAGGATGACGATGTCCAAATTCTGGCGACCTTTACAAGCTTCAATTGCCGCAGAACCTGTATCTCCAGAAGTCGCTCCCACGATCGTGAGATGCTCTCCGCGACTATTCAACTCGTAGTCAAATAACCTTCCGACGAGTTGAAGGGCAATGTCTTTAAAAGCAAGGGTTGGACCATGAAATAGCTCCATCAAGAAAATTTGTTCATCTAATTCGATTAAGGGAACAACTTCTTGTACATCGAAGGACTTATAGGCATCATCTATAATTTGTTTTAACGTTTCTTGATCAAGACTTCCTGCAGTAAACAGATTCATGACCTCAAAGGCTGTCTCTAAATAATTACCACTACCAGAACCTTCTAATAAGGGCCATTCCTCTGGAACATACAGACCTCCATCATCTGCGAGGCCTGTCAGCAAAGCTTCACTAAAGGTTTTTTCTGATGCTGAACCTCTTGTACTTATGTACTTCACTCGAACCCCTTAACTCAATCGATGCCAATAACCCTAAGTACAGTGCCTACACTTCTGACCGCTTCTAGTTCATTCAAAGCCCTTATTGCTGCTTGAAAATCGCTCTCAAAAGCTTTGTGTGTAATAAAAATAAGTCTTGCTTCGCTTTCAAGGCCCTCTTGTTCCATCGATCGTATTGAAACGTTCTGCTCTCCAAGAACAGCAGCTACTTGTGCGAGCACACCTGGTTGGTCATCAACTTCCACTTCTAAGAAATACTGGCTTTCTAGATCTGCGATGGGCGAAATTTTCATAGATTTAAATTCACCAATTGAAGCACTGTTAGATCTTTTTAAATTGCAAGAAGCGTCGATCAAGTCGCCTAGTACTGCTGATGCAGTGGGTGCACCTCCAGCACCTCTACCGTAAAACATCAACTCGCCAACTGCATCACCCTCAAGGAAAATGGCATTAAAACTTTCTCGAACCGTGGCCAAAGGATGTGTTAATGGAACCATGCTTGGATGCACACGAACACACAAAGCATCTTCACCATCGATTTTTTGTTTTTCTGCAATTGCTAAAAGCTTTATGCAGTGGTTTAAACGATGAGCGAAATCTATGTCTTCAGGAGTTATCTTTGTAATCCCCTCAACATAAACATCACTAAATGTGACTCGGCCTCCAAATGCAAGGCTTGCAATTATCGCAGCTTTAGCAGCTGCGTCGTAACCTTCTACATCGGCCGTTGGGTCGCTTTCTGCATAACCAAGCTTTTGCGCTTCGTTGAGGGCATCTGCATATGGCATATTCTCTTCGGTCATTTTTGTGAGAATGAAATTTGTGGTTCCATTTACTATTCCCATGACTCTAGTGATTGGTTCTCCCGCTAAAGATTCACGCAACGGGCGGATAATGGGAATTGCAGCTGCAACAGCAGCTTCAAATAAAAGATCAACCCCAGATTTTTTTGCTAAAGAATACAACTCATCTCCATGAGTAGCCAAAAGTTCTTTATTTGCTGTGACCACAGGTTTTCCCAGCTCAAGAGCTTTTAGGATCAATTCTTTAGATGGGTCAATTCCACCCATTACTTCAACAACAACATCAACATCAGGACTCTCGATAACTGAACTGGGATCGTCAGTAAATAAAGAGGGGTCTATTGGTACATCTCGCGATTGAGAAACGTCACGGACAGCCACCTTGACTACATCGAGTGTTAATCCTGTGCGTTCGGCAATAACGTCACTCTGTTCATCGATTAATTTACACAAAGAGGCTCCGACTGTTCCACAGCCTAAAAGTCCTATATTGACATTAACTAATTCCATACTCCTACGGTACTTGGCGAAAGGCTGTAGTCAGGTACTGTTTTAAACTTCTTTAATATGTTAAATGTCACGTCTTACTAAATCTTCGTATGATTCTCTAGCTACAACCAATCGCGAGGATCCATCCGACACGAAAACTACTGCTGGTCTAAGCATTTGATTATAATTTGAGCCCATTGAATGGCCATAGGCACCCGTTACAGGAGTAGCAAGAATATCTCCTACTAACAGATCTTCGGGCACCCATGCTTCTTTTATAAGAAAGTCTCCGGATTCACAATGTTTACCCACAAGACGTACTACCTTTTGCCGTTCTGCTTGATTAGAACGCGGTAAAAAAGTCTCGTATCCGGACCCGTAGAGCGCTGGTCTAGGATTATCACTCATTCCGCCATCAACCGAAACATAGGTTCTATGGTCAGGAACTTCTTTTATCGTCCCCACTGTGTAAAGAGTTACAGCTGCACTGGCAACTATGGATCGCCCCGGCTCTGAACTAACTGAAGATTTAACTCCAGCTTCTGCACAGGCATCAAAAATAGCTTCTGCCCACTCCGCTATTGAAGGAGCAGATTCTCCTTCAACATAAGGGACCCCCAATCCCCCTCCGACAACCAGTTCAGGAAAATCATAAGGAACTGCAAATTCTGCTAACACTCCGACTGCTTTCGCGAATGGCTCGACATCGAAAACCTGACTGCCAATATGGGCATGCAAGCCTAATAATTCTAAATATTTGGAACTTCTCGCTCTGTTAACAGCCGCTTCAGCAACACCTGATCTAACTGTAAATCCGAATTTTGAATCCTCTTGACCTGTGGAAACGAATTCGTGTGTATGTACTTCAACTCCGGGTGTAACTCTTAGAAGAATTTTGGCTGACATGTTAAGATCTGCACACAATTCCTCCAAACGGTCAAGTTCGTTAAAAGAATCTACAACTATACGTCCCACACCTTCTCTGAGAGCCATGTTGAGCTCTTCGAGACTTTTATTATTGCCATGCATGACTATTCGCTCACCTGGAATATCAGCTTTTCGAGCTATAAATAACTCGCCACCGGTTGCAACGTCAAGGTTCATGCCTTCCTGATAAGCAAGTCTCGCCATCTCTGTGCACAAAAAAGCTTTTGTGGCATACGCAACATTGCCATCGAATGCTTTCACTGCTTCGCGACATCTAGATCGCAGATGTGCTTCATCGTAAACAAAAAGTGGCGTACCAAATTCATCAGCAAGTTCTAACAAGTCACAACCACCTATAAGGGTGCGCTCTCCTGATGAAATATCTGCAGTATCTGGTAACAATTCACGCGATATAGCACCTGCCATCAGTCGCCCCCATCTTCAACAATTTCGTCACGCCACATCTCTTCGGGTGCGCTAACGCCAAGCAAGTCCATTCCTACCTCAAGTCCAATCAGAACTCCCCTCATTAACAAAAAGCGTGCTTGCGTTAAAGAAGGTTCCACATCATCACCAAGAATACGACAGTCATGATAGAAACCATGTAAATCCGCAGCGAATTCCCGTAACCATGTTGTTATTTGATGAGGAGCCAGCTCGCGACTAGCCCTCTCGACAACACCTGGCAATTCATATAATGACCGGATCAAAATCAGTTCCCTGTAGTGCTGAAGTTGCGATAATTCAACCTCTGATAGAGGCAACGGTGTGAAACCAATTTGGTCAGCTTTTTTCATCATTGAACGGATTCGGGCATAGGCATATTGAACATAAAAAATCGGATTTTCATTTACTCTTTTAGAGACCAAATCCAGATCAAATGTTTGAGTCGTGTCAATGGATTGAAGTAGGTAAGTGAAACGCGCAGCATCAGGTCCCACGTCTTTTACCACTTCGGAAAGTTCAACTATGTCACCTGTTCGTTTCGAAAGTTTTACTTCTTCTCCGGAACGCTGAAGGTTTACCATTTGAGTCACTTCTACTTCCAGCCTTTCAGCTTCATACCCTAAAGATCCGATCGCTGCTTTCATGCGTGTTATGTACCCGTGATGATCAGCGCCCCAAACATTTATAAGACGTTCAGCTCTAATTAACTTGTCGAGATGATATGCAACATCCGGTAACAGGTATGTGTATTCTCCATCTGATTTAACTAATACTCGGTCTTTGTCGTCGCCATATTCTGTGCTTTTTAACCAAACAGCTCCATCTTTTTCATAAGAAGCATTGGCCTCCTTAAGCATTGAGAGGGTTTGTTCAATGGAACCTGAGTCAATCATCGAAGTTTCACTAAACCATGAATCGAATTCTATGTTCAAGTCGCTAAGAACTTCTTTGTGGGCAGATAAAGCTCGTTTTTTACCCCAGTTAAGCGGATCTTCGTCTACAGGTATCTCAGTGGCCCATTCTTTTATGTAAGCCCCGTGGTATCCATCTTCTGGAATGTCTTTCCCTGAAGCACAAGCAGCCAAAGATGAGGCAAATAAATTCATCTGTGTCCCTCGGTCATTTACATAGAATTCTCGTGAAACTGAGTAACCTGACCGTTCTAAGATCCTGGCAACCGAATCTCCGTAACACGCCCCTCTTCCGTGTCCGGCGTGTAAAGGTCCAGTCGGATTCGCGCTTACAAACTCGACAATTACTTTTCTATTAGCTCCTTCTTCTGAGCGCGCCCAATCCTCAGAACCAGCATTAACTGCTTGCACTAATACGTCATAAAGCCAAGTTTTGTTTAAATAAAAATTTACAAATCCGGGTCCAGCAACTTCTAATTCAGAGACATGCTCGGATGAAAATCCTTCCAGAGCACTTACTAACTGACTCGCTAAGTCACGTGGATTGGATCCTGCTTTTTTGGCCAAAGCTAGGGCAATATTCGTAGACCAGTCTCCGTGGTCAATATTTGCTGGTCTTTCTAAATGAATCTCAGCTGGCATTTCAAGACCCAAACTTGATAACGCTTCTCGTATCAGATTCTTAATACTTTCGCGAACGTCCATGATTCACCCCGATGAGATTTTATAACACCTTTTAGGCGTTATGGGTCCTCCAAGATATTACAGGACAAGTCCTTGTCTAATGAAAGACTTTTATTAAAGAACTTTGATTAGTTAAAAATCTAACTTAATAAAAGCAAATATTTACTTCAGGTTCTTGAGCCTTCAAATGTCGCCGTTCCAAAAGCACCAAGTTTGGCTTCGCCGCTAATCTGGTCACCATCAATGGTTGCTGTGGCATCAATTGTTATTGGCATTGGTTGTGTCATGTTTACTGTCCATGAAAGGTTGTCTCCATCTACAGTGCCATTTTCTAGTTCCATGCTCCCCTGTGGACCCGACATGGTACCGGTAAGGGTATTTCCATCAGAAGTAAGATCGAGGGTTCCTGCTTGGGCTCCCATTGGGCTGTTAAGTGTTACATTCCATGTACCGTCAGCACTCACTTTTTTCCTCCATTTATTGTTGTCACTATTCGCATAAACGTAGATCAAAAACTTTCAATTGTCCCATACGGGATCAACTTTTAATTGATTAAAAATTTGAGACTTAACTGTCTAAAGTTGTCTCATTTTCTTTACTCTGGGAACCTGCATCATCTCTTGTCACGATTATTAAAGCAGTTATAACAACTAACCCTCCTGCTATCTGTAAAATTGAGATATTCTGTTCAAGAAAAATCCAAGCTCCTCCTGCAGAAAATACTGGGATAGCAAGCATTAGCAGACCTGTAAGGCTCAAAGAAACGTGCAAATGAGCCCAGTTCATTAAAAAATGTCCACTTCCTGGTATTGCTAACAAAACCAATATCCAAAGAAACTCATTTTTGGTAAGAGCTGGAAAACCTGATGTTGAGCTCTGGAAAATAATTAAAAAAGGTAATAGTCCTATCGAACCTATGAGCATGGCCAATGTCTGAAGGGTAAAGGTGTCTATTCTCGAACGAACTGATTTAACAGCAACGAAATAACCTGAAAATAAGATCATTGCCAATAGTGCAAGCAAGTCGCCTAGCGGACTCCATGAAATCTCGTTGCTTGAACCTAAAACGACTATAGCCACACCTCCTGTAGCAAAAATAGAAATTCCAATCAATCTCTTAGTAATAATTTCCCCAAACTTTCCGCCGGCAACAAATATCAACACGATTGTTTGCAAAGCACCAATAATCGTTGCATTTGCAACAGTTGTGATGTTAAGAGCCGAGAAGAAGACCACGATTTCAGAACAAAAAAGTACTGCAACAGGAAATGAGATTTTTATTTGCTCCCAAGTGACTCTTTTCCCTATCGCTAAGAAAACCACACCATAAATAACCACCCCCAGAGATTGGCGCCAAAATGCAATTTCAATGCCTGATAAATCAAGGCGAGCGACAATGATGTTTCCAGTCGACCAACAGATAACTGCAGTTACAGCTGCAGCACGACCCAAGTGAGCCAAATTCATCCCTGCGGTTCTCATTCTTGAACGATAGAGCCGATTACTAAAAAATGATTAACCAAAAGTTAATTTTGCCGAAGGTGTAAGTTCCTTATTTGTTTACTATTGTTGCGGTAAGTTTTGCTACACAAATTTTGTAGCTTTTTAAATTCAAAACGGGAGATTTGAATGAGAATCATTAAGAGAGTTGCTGCAGTACTAGCCATGTCACTTCTAGTTGTGTCTTGCGGAAGTGATAAGTCCGAACAGTCAGGTGAAGAATGGCCAGACAAAATTGTCTTCGGGTTCGTTCCAAGCCAAGAACAAGACCAACTACAAGATGACATCAAGCCGATGGTCGATCATTTATCACAAAAACTAGGAATCAAAGTAGAAGGTATTGTAACTACTGACTTCGTAGGACTCGGAACAGCGATGGGAACAGGTAGAGCAGATCTTGGTGCCTTTGGACCTGCTGGGTTCGTCATGGCTCAAGAAGAATTTGGAAATATTAGTGTTATGGCTCAAGCAATTCGCTATGGAGCACCTACATATCACGGTCAATGGATGACAAATGACTCAAGTATCTGTGACCCAGGCACGCTTAAGTCAGGAACAGCTCTGATAAATGGGTCAGACGGTATGGAGCAAGTCGGTGCAGTTGATGCAATCGCCTTGCAAGTAGGTGTTTCCTTTGGAGACTCTGGTAAAGAACTCACAGAAACAGTTGATGCAGGAAGCGTCTCTCCCGGAATGTCCTGTATGGCAGATATAAGTAATGTGATTGGAAAGACTGTCGCATTTACCAACGAAAGTTCAACATCTGGCTACCAGTACCCAACGTTGCAACTTCGAAATGCGGGAATCGACGATGACCAATACGAAAAAGTTTTCGCAGGTGGACATGACGGTTCCGTAGCCGCTGTTTACAACGGTGATGCAGACTTTGGTGTTGCCTACGACGATGCGCGTCGGACACTGAGGAAGACAAACACAGATGTAGGTGACAAAGTAATTGTCTTCAACCTCACTGCGGAAATTCCTAATGACGTAATAGCTGTAAGAACCGACTTGCCAGACAGTTTGAAGGGTGCCATCTACTACAACATGGATGCCTACCTTAAAACTGAAGAAGGCGAAGCGGTTTCTGACGAAGTATTTGGTTGGACTGATATGCAAGTAGCCAAAGACTCCGACTTCGATGTTGTTCGTGAAGCAAAGGAAAAACTAGTAGACAACGACTAAAACTCGAACCCCAGCGTTCATCAAATAATTTAGGGAAAACGCGTGATAAAAATCGAACGTGTCTCAGTTACCTATCCAGGTGGCGTTGAGGCTCTAAAAAACGTCGATATTGAGATAGAAGATGGCGAGTTTGTTGTCATAGTTGGGCTTTCCGGAGCAGGAAAATCAACACTGCTTCGGGTGCTCAACGGACTCGTTCCTGCAACATCAGGGTCTATTATCGTTGACGGAACTGAAGTGGTAAACGCTAATTCTCAGACACTAAGACAGGTCCGTTCTAAGACTGGGATGATCTTTCAGACATTCAATCTTGTGAATAGAACTACAGTTTTGAATAACGTGCTTATGGGTCGCCTTGCTAATGTTCCTTCGTGGCGATCTACTTTAGGACTTTGGCCGGCCGAGGATAGAGAGGCAGCAATGCTCGCCTTAGAAAGAGTCGGAATCGTAGACAAGACTTATGTGCGTGCTTCAAACCTTTCAGGAGGTCAACAGCAAAGAGTCGGGATCGCCAGAGCCTTAGCTCAAGAACCTTCACTCATGCTTGCAGATGAACCTGTAGCTGCACTAGATCCGGTAACAAGCCGTCAAGTCATGGGTGATTTGCAAAAAATTAACCGTGAATTAGGAATCACGACACTCGTAAACCTTCATTTTTTAGACTTAGCTAAGGAATATGGTAAGCGTTTGATTGGTTTACGTGATGGCGTATTGGTTTATGACGGTGATATAAACAAAGTAACTGACGAAACTTTCCGAGAAATTTATGGGAGAGCTATTACTTCAGAAGATCTTCACGCTATGAATGAAGAACCTCAACAAAGTATTGGCAATGGTAAATGAATGACGACACAAAGACTTCTGAGAGGCCTGTAAAACCGAAGCCACGTGCACGCTCATTTTTAATTGCTTTAGTGCTTTTAGTTTTGACTTTTTGGGCAGCTATTAAAGTTTCCTTCGATCTCTCTACTTTTTGGGAGGTTTGGTCAAATCCAATATGGAGTAAATTTTGGCCTATTCCTTGGGATTGGGTTTTTACAAAGAAAAACACTTTTGATCCTTTAATTGAAACTCTACAAATCGCCGTGGCATCAACTCTTCTCGGTTGCTTAGTGGCCCTTCCTGTTAGCTTTGCGATGTCGTCTCTAACCACGCCCAATAAAATTGTCTACTTCATAAGTAAAACTGTTATGAACCTAGTACGTGCTGTACCTGACCTTTTCTGGGCAAAATTGCTTGTGACAGCAATAGGAATTGGGGCTTTTGCTGGAGCTTGGTCACTTTCAATTTTTTCTTTAGCAGTGATGGTAAAACTTTTTAGCGAAACGGTAGATGCAGCTGACCCGAGACCTCTGGAAGCTGCCCGCTCTTCAGGAGCTCGACATCTACCTGCTGTTAAAACAGGCGTTTTCCCGACTGTTTTCCCTTCCTACGTTGCTTATTCCCTATATATTTTTGAATTGAATATCAGAGCATCGGTCGTACTTGGTCTCGTTGGAGCCGGTGGTGTAGGTAGGGTTATTGAAACTCAACGCCAGTTCTTCCGATTTGACCGCATTCTAGGTTTGTTAATCATCATTTTTGGAATTGTGTGGGTGATAGAACAAATCAGCGTCTCCTTAAGAAAGCGTCTCGTCTGATATGGAAACTCTTTCAAACACTTCTATCTCCACGCAAAGACCCCCTGCACCAAAGACTTCTCATCGTTGGTTGATTGCATTACCATTTTTTGTCGCAATTATTTGGTCCGTAACTGGGCTTGACATAACGCTTTCACGCTTACTTGATGCACCGGGTGACGCTTGGGCGATTTTAAGGCAAATGGTTCCACCAGCTTTTAATGAAGTCTATAAACGTGGCGCAGTTGGGAAAATCTTCGAATCCGTTTATATAGCTTGGATTGGAACAATTATCGGAGCCTTAGTATCACTTCCTCTGGCTTTCTTGGCAGCTCATAACGTTGCTCCGATATGGATCCGGTCTCCTGTCCGCCAATTGTTTAATGCAATCAGAGCAGTACCAGAACTAATCCTTGCAGTGATCCTAATACCTGTTACGGGACTGGGAGCATGGGCAGGAACTATAGCTATAGGTATACATTCAATCGGCACTCTAGGTAAATGGGCTTGTGAATCAATTGAAGATATTGATGAAGGTCCTATTGAAGCTACTAAAGCATGCGGGGGTAAATGGGTTAGCGGCATGAGATGGGGGGTTCTCCCTCAAGTAATGCCAGTCATAAGTTCTTACTGGCTATTTAGGTTCGAAATTAATGTTAGAGCCTCTGCTGTTCTAGGAATGATTGGAGCAGGCGGAGTTGGCTCGGAACTGGTTTCCCAGCTTTCATTTAGAAACTTTCCTGCTGCTAGTGCCGTTTTGATAATGACAATGGCGGTAGTTCTGACAATAGATTCCATTTCTGCTGCTGTGAGACGCAGAATCATAAAAGGCGCAGACAACACAGACGGAAATTCGCGCACTCTTGAAGCAATCACAGACTTGACTGGAATCAGAAGCTAATTATCCAAATCGACACTTTTTATACTTACTGCTTTAACCTTTCAATATGGAAAAGGATGTTATTGGTATTGACATTGGTGGCACCACAGCCAGAGCAATAGTCCTAGACCCCGCTAGTTTCGAAATAAAAGACCAACTGACAACAGCGAGCAGTGATAACGGCCCAAAACTCGTTCAAATTATAAAATCTCTTGTCAGGGAACTCGAAGAAAATTCAAAACAATCATTCTCGGCACTCGGCTTAGGAGTCGCTGGATTGGCTCATAGATCAGGAATAGTCAGATACTCCCCCAACCTTCCCAATCTTGTCGAATTTCCTATAACCGCCGAGATCGAAAATGAACTTGGGGTTCCCGTTATTATCGGGAATGACGCAACTGTTGGGACGATTGCAGAATGGAAAATAGGTGCAGGAAAGGGAAGTAATAATTTCGCTTTAGTAACTCTAGGTACCGGAATCGGAACGGGCTTTGTTGTAGACGGTCGCATCCTGCTCGGTAGTAACGGTTTCGCCGGTGAAGCCGGACATATGACTATAGATGCAAACGGTCCAACCCATATAACAGGTCAAAGAGGACCCTGGGAATACTTCGCCTCTGGAAATGCGCTAAACCGCATCGTGCGAAACGAAGCTTCAGAAGGAACCTTCCCCTGGGCGGTTAATAAAGCTGGCAATTGGGAAAATGCGACTAGCCACCACTTGTCTTCTGGCATAAAGGAACAAGAACCGGACTCTTTAAGAATTTTGGATTACTTCTGTCATGAAGTTAGTAGGGGGCTAACAAATTTAATTTTGCTATTGGATTTAGACAGAATCGTACTAGGTGGTGGAGTTTCTGAAATCGGAGAGCCATTGAGAAATGGAATAGAGAAATGGATTGAAAAAATTCTAATCGGTAGCGAACACCGTCCGAAAATTGAGGTACAGCTAGCGAAGCTAGGCTCGAATGCTGGTGCCATTGGAGCGGCCCTGTCTACAACAAACTCTTTTTAGCTGCCTATTAACTCTGCCTGAAACATTTTCAAAACTTTACCCCACGCGACATCAGCAATCTCAGAGTTGTAAGTACCAAGAGGGTTTTCCTCATTAGCAAAAGCGTGGCCTGTTTGAGGGTAAATATTGAAAGTCACATCCTTACCCTTTTCTCTGAGTTTATTTTCAAGTTCGGTCACTAAATCGGGAGGGAAAAAATCATCGACACTTGCAAAATGTCCTTCAACACGAGCTGTCAGGTCTGTCCAGTCAGGTTCATTATCTCCCAGAGGAGCTCCGTAAAAAGGAGCTACAGCAGCGATGCGTTCACCTTCTGAGGCTGCAATTAAAAGACTTAGCATTCCTCCCATACAAAACCCAACTACTCCTACGGTTCGACCATCAACATTAGAATTTTTCAATAGATAATCAATAGCACCAGACATGTCCCTAACAGCTCTATCTGGCGGCAGAGTGCTCATGAGCTCACCTGCCTTATCCATTTCGGAATGTTGAGCTAATTCACCATGATATAAATCAGGAGCCAATGCCACGAATCCATTTTCCGCTAGTCGGTCACACACAGACTTGATTTGTGGTGCTAATCCCCACCACTCTTGAATAACCATAACGCCTGGACCTGTCCCGTCCGGCGAAGCCAGGTAACCGCCAGCTGTAGCCTCGCCTGCTTCAAAATCAACCATTTCACCGACCATGCTCTGCTCCTCCAATAGAAATAATTCTTTTCCCTTTTTTTACATACCCTTTTGAAAAACAATATAAGGAAATGTTGTTGATTGATGCGTCCAGCAAAAAGAGGACGTAGCCTTCCTGTTGTAACCCCGCCCCTGTAGCTCAGCGGATAGAGCATCGGCTTCCGGAGCCGTGTGCGCAGGTTCGATTCCTGCCAGGGGCGCAAAACACAGGTGCCTATTAAATCGAATAGACTACTGTTAGGTCTAACCCCAGAAAAAAGAGAGTTAAAACCCAAGCAATGTCAAATCAGAAACAACCACGATGGACTTTCCAATGGAAAGAACTATATGAAGAAGTCATCGATACCGGACTTTGCACTGGTTGTGCCGGTTGTGTGATCTCATGTCCACATGATGTGATTGGATATGAACATGCGCCGGGAGCTTACAAACCTTTTCACCTTGAAGAAGAACTAGGAACAGACAACTGTATACATGGTGAAAAAGGTTGTACGTCCTGCACTCGTGCATGTCCAAGGTTTAGGGACTGGGAAACTGAAGCAGAAATGCACCTTTTTGACCGTCACCGTAAACCAGAAGAACTTTCCGGAGTGTATAAAGACGTTCTCCTAACTAGAGCTAGCGATTCAACAGTTCATGAGCTTGGTCAAGATGGAGGTCTGGTTTCAGCAATACTCATATGGTGCTTAGATAACGGAATTATTGACGGAGCTTTAACTTCCCACCTCGAAAATGATGAAGAAAATGGAAATTCTTGGAAAGCTATCCCTGCTTTAGCTACCGATAAAGAGTCTGTTTTAGCTGGAGCAGGGAGTAGATACACCTACTCCGCTAACACGCTTGCTATTAATGAAGCCCGCGAAAAAAATCTTGAATCATTAGCTCTTGTTGGGATGAGTTGCCAAACTTCAATTGCTCCTGTTATGTGGAACCGTAAAGTTGGCAAAGCAGGAAAAACTATCAAATTGAATATCGGATTGTTATGTTCAAAATCTTTTGATGATTCAATTTTTGAGGAATTATTTTGGGCAAAATACAGACTCCCCAAAGAAGAAATGATCAAAATGAACATCAAAGGCGTTTTTCAAATATGGATGAAAAATGGTGACTATCACGAAATTAACCTTAAAGAATGCCATGCTTGGACACGAGAGGGTTGCAACCTTTGTCCAGACTTTGCGGCGGAACACGCTGACATATCGACAGGTGGTATTGGTAAATACAACGATTGGACACTGACTGTTGTTCGCACAGAACTAGGTCGTCAAATAATCATGCGAATGCTCGAAGAAGGTGTTATAGAAGGCAGACCGGGCGATAGTGACCCGGATGCTATTGCACTAATGCACAAGTTGGCGGCAAAAAGTCGGTCTAGATGGCCTGATTGGGCAAATTCTTCAGCAAGAGTCGGATTGCCTCAATATCAAGGGTGAATTTTTGACTTTATGAACAAGCCTCACTTGAGTCATTCAACCAGCCATAATTTTCTGAAATCATTTGAGAATTCAAATCATCTCTGTGCTTACGAATAAAATCATCTAGTTCTTTAAACTTTTCATAAGTGACTGAATCTCTAACACCCTTAATTACACATTCGCAATAACTTTTGGCTTTAAATGTTGGCAGATCAGCATTAGATTCCTGACAAGCTTCTACAAAGTTACTTACTACCAGACCATCTTGATCGTCCCATGTCTCAGGCTTACCATCATTGGCACAGCCTGTGAACAATAAGACACAAACAAAGATACCTGAGAACAAAGTCCTCTTTAATGAAAATTTACCCACAGCGTGAGGTTAGCGTAATACAAGCAATATCAATCGCCAGCAATGATTTTGGCTCGTTCAATAACTGTGTCGAACATCGATTCTGTTAATCGACCAGTAAAAGTATTTTGCTGGCTGACATGGTAAGAACATAAAAGTTTTCTATTTGTGTCAATTTCTATTTCTAGACCATGAGAAAACTTTGGTTTCGGATTCAAACCGAACTCAACAGCTGCAGACGTGTAGCCAATCTGACCTAAAGCAACAATAACTTTTACGTTAATCAAAGCCGAAATCTCTCTTTCGAAGAAAGGTCGACATCTGCTACGTTCTTTTTGGTTTGGTTTATTTGCTGGTGGTACGCACTTGACAGGAGAAGTTATAAATACATTTTCTAATTTAAGTCCATCTCCCAAACCTACCGATTCAGGTTGATTTGCGAGGCCTGATCTGTGAAGAGATGCATACAAAAAGTCTCCCGATCTGTCACCGGTAAAAACTCTTCCGGTTCTATTGGCTCCATGTGCACCCGGAGCCAATCCAACAATAAGTATTCGGGCTTTCGGATCCCCGAAACCTGGTACCGGCAAACCCCAATATTCCTGATCTTTATAGGCTGCGCGTTTTTCTTTCGCAACTTTTTCACGCCACGCAACTAGCCTCGGGCAGGCCCCACATGCGACAACTTCTTTTTCTATTGCTTCTAATTGAAGAACATGATCCACATCTGAAGGGTAGGTTGAACTATTAATGGCAGCTACTTTAATTATCTTCGTACGTCACGGAAAAACTCCTACGACGGGAACCAAACTTCCTGGAAGGGCGCCCAACTTACACCTATCCAACGAAGGTGAATTACAAGCAAAAATAGTTGCGGAAGAAATCGAAAAATCTTCAAGCAGTTTTCTGGGTAAAAAAGTGTCAGCTGTTTACGCATCACCTATGGAACGCACGCAAGAAACCGCTAAACCAATTGCCAAGACTCTTAATTTACGTGTCCGCACGCTTCAAGGACTTAATGAATGCGATTTTGGCGACTGGACTGGTCGCAGATTGCGTGATCTCTCAAAACTAAAATCTTGGTCCACCATACAAAAACAACCATCTAGCTTTAGATTCCCCAATGGTGAATCATTTACTGAAATGCAGAATCGCATGTTAAGAACTATCGACAAATTAGTTGAACGTCATTCTGGAGAAACAGTTATATGCGTTTCCCACGCCGACCCTATAAAGGCAATACTGGCTTCTGCCGTTGGAACACCCTTGGATCTATTTCAAAGAATAGTGGTCGGACCTTGTTCGGCTTCGGTGGTTCTTTACACAAAAGAAAGGCCTTTAGTCTTAACTTTGAATTCAAATGGAAATTTTAATAGTTCTTTAGGCTCGTAAAGCCACTAACTTATTTATTGTTTCGTATTAAAAAATTTAGATATGAAAGGTATCGTCTATAACAATGGAACGCCCTGAAATAAACTGGGATCGCACTGAAAGTTTCACTGCAGGTACGGTCGGTCCCCAAGGTCGACGTGTCTTTTTCTTGCAAGCTTCTTGCGAAGATCAAGTTCTTTCTTTAAAAGTTGAGAAGCAGCAAATGGCTGGTCTGGCTGACTTTCTATCGAACATGCTCAATGATTTACCTCCGACAGATAACCCTGATCTCTTAGATAGCACTGTGGGGGAAACAAAATTTATAGACCCAGAAGAACCTGACTGGGTAATAGGAAGTTTAGGCGTTACTTATGAGCAAACAGAAGATCAACTAATACTTATCGCGGAAGAACTCATTCGGGACGAAATTTCTGAACCAGCACAAGCTCGATTGTCATTAAGTCGACTTCAAGTCGAATATTTCATTCAAACAGCTCAAAAATTAATATCTACCGGTCGTCCACCGTGCCCTTACTGCGGCTCCCCACTAGAACCAGATGCTGCAGGTTGGTGCCCGTGCTCCAACTAGAAAGAAAAATGCCTTGAAAGAGGATCAAAAATCAGAAACTGAACAGAACCCTTTCAAAGATCGCGAACCTATAGAAAATGAACTAGCGCTCGAAATACTAAACTACGCAGAAATTGAAATAGTTGGTCGAATGCCCTGGGCGTCGAATAGTACTTTCCTAACAAACTTAAAACACGACGAATTAGATATCCAAGGGATATATAAGCCTGGTAAAGGTGAACGACCTTTATACGATTTCCCTCACGGTATATACAAAAGAGAGGTAGCTGCCTTCGAACTTGCAGATTACTTGGGCTGGGCCCTCATACCTCCGACTGTAATCCGAGACGGGCCTTTAGGAGTCGGCTCTTTACAACTTTACGTACCCTGTGATTACGAGAAACATTATTTCACGATTCACGAAGACTCAAAATTTAAAAATGATCTGATCCGTCTTGCGACTTTTGATCTTTTAGTCAATAACACTGACAGAAAAGCAGGCCACGTCCTCGTGGGAAAAGACGATTTGATTTGGGCTATCGATAATTCTCTATGTTTTCACGAAGAATTTAAAATTCGAACAGTTATATGGGATTTCAGCGGAGAAGAACTTCCAAAACAAATTATTTCAGATTTAACTGAAATAATTGATAAAGGACCACCAGAAAGTTTTTCAGAACTGCTAGATCAAAATGAAATTGAAGCCCTTCTACAAAGAACTAGAGCGCTGATTACGAATGGTTCTTTGCCCCATGACCCATCAGGACGACAAGTTCCTTGGCCTCTACTGTGAAGAACGCCTTATTATCGAGCTTCGAGAGCCTCGATCAATTTCGGTAAAACTTTATGTACGTCTCCGACTATTCCAAGATCTGCAATCCCAAAAATTGGTGCTTCTTCATCTTTATTAATAGCAATAATGTTAGCTGAACCCTTCATTCCTACTAAATGTTGTGTAGCTCCAGAAATGCCGCATGCAAGATAAACCGTAGGTTTAACAACTTTCCCCGTCTGCCCAACTTGGTATGAATAAGGAACCCAACCTGCATCTACAACAGCGCGAGATGCTCCGGGAGCTCCTTTAACCAGGCTCGCCAACTTTTCAATCATTTCGTATTTATCAGGCTCTCCAAGACCTCGACCCCCAGATACGACAATGTTCGCTTCATCCAACCTCGGTCCACTGCTTTCTTCAACGAACTGATCTTTGACAACTGCAGTTCCTGTGGCACCAAGATCTCCTACTTGAAGAACTGATACAGAAGCTGGACCTCCACCCACAGATTCTGCTACAAAAGATTTTGGTCGCACGACAAAAATATCCAAACCTTCAGATGTGGCTCCTGTAAAAACATCCTTAGTTCCGCCAAATACAGGTTCATGGCCAAGGAGACGGTCCCCATCTGGCTTTAAATCAATAACATTCGTTATGACAGGAGTATCAAGTTTCGCTGAAAGACGTCCTGCCACATCGCGTCCATCATAAGTCGTGCCGCATAACAGAACATCTGGACCTGACCCCTGTGAACAAGCTTCAGCTACTGCAGATGCAATTCTCGGACCAGCGAGTCCATTGTCAAGTGACCCAATTGAATGAACTACTGAAGCTCCATGATCACCCAATTCTGCAACAACTGAATCCGCATCACCTGCAATTACAACCTCTACTGAGTCTGCCAATTCACGAGCTTTAGCTAAAAGTTCAAGAGTAATCGAAGCTACAACACCCTCGCTTGCTTCACCATGGACCCATATTTTTGAAAATCCCATTTATATGCCTCCTAAAGAACCTTAAGATCGTCGAGAAAAGCCATAATTCGTTCATGAGCTTCGCCTTCATCAACAACCACTTCACCGGACTCACGAGCTGGAGCGTCGGTTATCTCAGTTATCTCTTGACGAGCACCTGCCCAACCTACTGTTGCTGGGTCAATGTCTAGCATTGAAAGATCAAGTTCCTCAACAGGTTTGTTCTTAGCAGCCATGATCCCTTTGAATGACGGATAACGAGGTTCCACTACACCAGCCGTAACTGAAATAACGGCTGGAAGAGGGCATTCAACCACGTCGTATCCAGACTCAGTCTGACGTTTAACAGTTGCTAGATCGCCATCTACTAAAACTTCCTTTCCGAAAGTTACAGACGGAAGACCTAAAAGTTCTGCTATCTGTTCTGGAACTGTTCCGGTGTACCCATCACTTGACTCAGTAGCGGTAAGAATTAAGTCAGGATCCGAACGTTTGATAGCCGCTGCTAGAACTTTTGCAGTGGAAAGAGAATCAGAACCAGCAAGTGCTTCATCGCTTACCAATATCGCGCTTTCAGCACCCATAGCTAGCGCTGTACGCAAACCTCCGGTTTCTCCTCCTGGAGTCATTGAGACAAGGCGAACCTCTCCCGATCCAGCGGCATCAACAAGCTGTAACGCCATCTCAACTCCATAAGAGTCCGACTCATCAAGAATTAACTTTGTATCACGTTTTAAAGTTTTCGTATCGGGATTCAACTGACCTGGGTCAGCCGGATCCGGAATCTGTTTAACACAAACAACTACATCCATGCGCTATTTTGCCCTTTATATGGTCAAACTGGTACATCAAGTGACCAATTTCATGTGATTTTATAAGTTTTTCTCATGCTCTAAGAAAGTGAATAAGCCATTTTCAAATAGTTCAACAACACTTTGGCTTCAACACAAATCTTTTAACAATTCACAACTACTGTTAGTGGAACATGAAAGTTCTCCTAATCGTAAACCCTTTAGCTTCCTCAGTAACGGGAAGAACGAGAGCCGTTATCCAAAAAGCACTATCAGCTGACCACCGTCTTGAAGTGGCGGTAACCAATCGCAGAGGTCACGCCACACGAATCGCCCAAAATGCTGCTAAAGACGGCATAGACATAGTTGTAGTACTTGGCGGGGATGGAACATTAAATGAGGTAGCTAATGGATTAGTCGATTCAGGAACCGCTATAGCTGCTCTTCCCGGTGGTTCTACAAATGTTTTTGCTCGCACTTTGGGTATTCCTGATGACCCTATTGAAGCCACGAGTGCCTTACTGGATTCTCTAGAAGCTGGCTCTACGCATCGTATAGGCCTAGGTTCAGTGAACGAAAGGTACTTCCTTTTTAATGCTGGAATAGGATTTGATGCAGCTGTCGTCGAGCAAGTCGAAAAAAAGGGCGGTGTTCTAAAACGCTTCGCTGGTCATCCCCTGTTCGTTATTGCTGCAGTGGGGACTTGGCTTCGCTATTACGATAAAAAACGTCCCGCTTTCCGTATCTCAACTCGAAAGGTAGGCGATGAAGAAATCGGTGACCTAGAAACTACAGGAGTTGAAGGGTTATTTTCAGTCTGTTTAAATACCGATCCTTACACGTATCTAGGGACTAGAAAAATTTCTTTAGCTCCACATGCAAATTTGGACACTCCATTAGTAATGGTCACATTCAAAAGTCTGATTTTGAAAAGATTACTTCCAGTTTTCTTGGGTTCTTTAGGAATCGGTAAACATACAACTTCATCTAGTCGTGTCGTAGATTTGCGGAGTGACTTAACTGAAGCACAAGCAATCGCTTATAAATCGGTACCACTACAAGTGGACGGCGATTTTCTGGGAGATTTCGAAGAGTTTTCTTTTCGCTATGAAGCATCATGTTTGGATGTGGTAATGCCAATCAAACCAACCGACTTTCAAAATTCTTGATTTAAAACTTCTACTGCTAAACTTGGGATATTGGTGATTATCCCATCGACTCCCCATTCACTTAACTGCAAAATCCTACGTTCATCATCAACAGTCCAAACATTTACATTTAATCCGCGCGAATGTGCTTGTTCGATTAATGACTGATCGACTAGCTCATCCCAAGGATTAATCGATGTGTGATTATGTGCTTTTACACGATCAAGTATTTGAATACCATCGCTTCTTTCGACTACAAGCCATCCAGTAGCAATTGACGGATCCGTTTCTTTGATTCGATCGATTGCATTCATATCGAAAGACGAAACCAATATTTTGTCAGCCGATCTGTAAGCCTTCACCAGTCCTACCACCGCTTCACAAACAAGATCCACCTCATCAAAGTCAGGTTCACCAGGGAGATGCTTTATCTCTATATTCACTCCCATGTTTTCTGACGTCTCGAACGCTTCAGCTAAGCTTGGAACTCCTTCTGGGAGGCAATCCGAGTCTAAATCTCTAATCAAACTTCCATCTGCAAGATGGGCATCGTGGTGAACCACTAAAACCCCATCTTTTGATCGACGCACATCCAGTTCAATCCAATCAGCACCCTGTTCCAAGGCACCAGAAAAAGCATCTAAAGAATTTTCAGGAAAGTCAGCCGAAGCTCCTCGATGCGCAATTACCAAAGGACGTTTCTGAAAATTCACAAATTTATTCTGCCTTATAAATCAATTTTTTTAAAAAGTTTGTCAGATGGTAAACGAATTTGAAATCTAACACCTTTACCCATTTCATTCGAAACTACATTAAGAGAGCCTTCTAGTTCCTGTTGGATAAATGTTTTCACTATCGTAAGACCGAGTCCGACGTTCATTTCGATGTCAAAACCTTCTGGAAGTCCAACCCCATTATCAGAAACTTCCACCATTACAGCTTCTTCATCTCTGCTTAACAAAACATCAACCTTGCTATCTTCAAGTTTCTGAGGGGCTAATTTGAACCCGTGATCTAAAGCATTTTGCAGTAACTCGGTCACTACAACTGCAAGAGTAGTTGTAACCTCAGAAGGCAGTAACCCAGTATCACCACTAACTTCTATGGAAATAGGTTTAACCGGAGAGTTCAGACCTTCTTTTACCAGCTCTACAAGAGGTCGCATTACCTCTCCAAAAGTCACCTCCCCTTCTTGACTAACTGCAAGAGTTTCATGTACAACTGCGATCGCTCCTATCCGACGTACTGATTCGTTTATTGCCATTTGGGCTTCATCAGAATCCAAACGTCGACCTTGAATTCTAAGTAAAGAGGAAATAGTTTGAAGATTATTCTTTACCCGATGGTGTATTTCACGAATCGTCGCATCTTTTGAAATTAACTGTCTGTCACGACGGCGCAATTCCGTTACATCTCTAACTAATACTGCAGCTCCCGTAGCTTTGCCTGAATGCAAAAGTGGAAAACAGTGACTTACAACAATCGTTTTGTCTTTTCGTTCCAACTCATCAGTGACAGAACTCTTGAGAGAGAAAGCTTTATTAAGAATTTTTGAACTTAATCCAGTTTCCTCAAATCGTGATCCAACTACTGGTCGATGCCAACCAAGTCTATGCAGCAAAGAAACTGCATTTGGAGAAGCAAATTCTATTTGACCATCGATATCAACTAGAAGCAGCCCATCTCCCAGTCGTGGCATTCGATGCCGGAAACGTTCATCTTCGCCGTATGGAAACTCTCCTCGTTCGAACATCTCTGCGAATCTGTCAAAAATACTTAAATAGGTTCTTTCCATTTCCGATCTCGGAGGTTCTTCAATCAAAGCTTTTTCACTCGCTAAAATTGCTACCGTCTCACCTTTCCACATGACCGGTATCGCCATAACACTAATTTCACGATCACTGCCCACCGACACTTTTCCATTTGATATTTGCGCATTCACGAAAGTTTCAAATACTAACGGTCGACTTTGCGCTTCAAACTTTTGGCCGACTAAATCAGCTCTGTACAAAGTTGTAGCAGTCGTGGGACGAACGTGTGCCAACAGAACGAAAGAATCAACTGGTGCTTCTCCTGTGGGCAAATATAAAAGTAAATCAGAAAAAGAAAGATCAGCTAGTAAGCCCCAAGATCTTGTCAAATCCTGTAAGTACGAAATTAAATTGTCTTCAAGATTGCTGTTCTCCTTAGCTAATTCTTCTAGAGATGCCATGTCAAACGATCTTTCACATTGACCTTCAATTACTCACAAAGATTTAACTAAAGCCCACAGGACGGCCTGAGTCTTGAATACCAATCTCTGTATAACCTATTTTGTTACCCGGGATTCCGACTTCACGACCATTAATGTCCGTTAACCAAACAATACCCGTTTCGCTTTCCAGTGCTTGTTCTAGATCTGACTTGAAAGCACTCAAATCGAAGTCATCCGCCATTTCAAGATTTATTTCCTTCTGCATGTGTGCAATTCCAATACGTAAATCCACTTATTATCCCCTGACTATTAGTTGATTTTCAGTTCTCGGTGACGCCGTTTGGAAGGTTTTAGATCTTCTTCCACCACCCTTGCCATCTCAGCAAAAATGGACCCGATTTCAGTAGAAGGATCTACTGCTACAGGGTTTCCATTATCCGAACCTTCTCTTAACGTCGGCACTAAAGGTATCTGCCCCACCAAGGGAACACCTAACTTTTCAGCAAGAGCGGCTCCACCCCCTGCGCCAAAAAGTTCATAACGTTGACCATCGTCACCGATAAACCAGGACATGTTCTCTATCACTCCCTTTACCTCTATATTGACTTTCTTAGCCATGAAAGCCGCCCTCTGTGCAACTGTTTGTGCGGCTATTTGTGGAGTTGTAACAACTAGCATCTCAGAATCTGGAAGAAAACCAGCTAAAGATATTGCCGTGTCTCCAGTTCCAGGTGGCAAATCGATAAGTAAAAAATCAGGGTCACCCCAGGCAACATCGGTGAGAAACTGGTTAAGTGCTTTATGAAGCATTGGTCCACGCCAGATTACGGGTTGGTCTTCTTCTGCAAAAAATCCCATAGAAATTGAACGCACTCCGTGAGCAGAAGGCGGTATTAGCATGTCGTCAATAACACTTGGTGGCTCAGTGATGCCTAACATTCTCGGAATAGAAAATCCCCAAACGTCTGCATCAATTACAGCTACGTCATTTCCGCGCTTTGAAAGAGCTACTGACAAATTTGTCGTGACTGAGGACTTTCCAACTCCACCCTTACCGGAGGCCACAAGAAGAACCCGAGTATTTACATTGGTTTCCAAAAATGAAGCCGGAGCAACATCGGGAGGTCTTCCTTGGTTCGGTTCTGTTGGAGTTTCTTCGTTCATCATTGCAAACTCTACTGCTGCTCTATTTTTTTGGACACCTAAAGCATTTCTTATTCATTTACGCTTTACAAAAATTCAGTTTACGATCTTGTTGAATATCGCTATAACTTGGCCTATCTCGTAGCAAAATTGCTCTTCTTATAGGTATATTTCTCCCGCCAAAGTACTAATAGCAGAGTTTAAGTAGAATGATTGTATGGAAAATGTCTCTCTCGATAACACAGAGTTTGCCTCCATAGTGACCGCAATTACTGGAGCCTTTGGCGATCCCACTAGACGAGAAATTTACTTGTATATCCGCGAATGTGAAGAAGGAACTAATGCATCACAAATCGCAGAAAAATTTAGCCTTCACCCCAACGTAGCTAGACACCATTTAGACAAACTGCTTTCAGGCGGATACTTAGAAGTTTCACTTCAAAAGAGCACCGGATCAACTGCTGGCCGACCTTCAAAGATATACAAGATATCAAATCCCGAGCAACCTTTAAATCTTGACGTGAGAAGGGATTCTATTCTTATCAGCCTTCTTGCTCGAACCTTGTCACTCCTGCCAAATGAAATAGCTGAGGGACTAGCAGAAGAAGTCGGTTCAGAAGTCGGACGTTCCATGGCGGAAGCTTTGGGAATAAAAGAAACCCAACGTTCTTTTCGTTCAGCTACAGATGCAATAGTGAACGCTCTCATCTCTCATGGATTTTCAGCTCGTGCGGAACTATCTGAGAATGGGCAACTAAGAATTCTTTCCGAACACTGCCCTTTCGGAAGTATGCCTATTGAACATCCAGTAATCTGTGCAGTCGACCGAGGACTCGTCAGAGGAATGTTAAGCGTTTTGCATGGCGACGCTAAAACTGACCTAACTTCTTCGTTGCCTATGGGTGACAAAATATGCATTACTGAAGTTTCAATTTGATCACCTCCTATCTTCTCGCCTAAATATGCTTCGCCAGTTCTTTTCATCATGAAAATCTTTCTTGTTCGTCACGCATCAGCGGTTGAGCGATTTTCCTGGAATACTGATGACTCAGAAAGACCTCTCGATAAAGAGGGTTTGAATCAATCTTTGATGATCGCTAAATACTTTTCACGTATTAATATTTCTTCTATTCTTTGCAGTATGGCTGTGAGATGCCAGCAAACAATTTGGCCAACCGCTCAGCAATCCGGTATCCAAATTGAATTATCAAACTCGCTTTCAGAAGGTTCGACTAGACAAGCAAGTGACTTAGTAGAAAAACTTGTGAGAACAAAAAATATCGATAGTTTCCCAATTCTCTGCAGTCATGGAGATGTGATTAGTGAATTGATAAGGTCCTTGACTTTAAACGGAATGAGCATTCCAAAAAGAAAAGGTTTTGCAAAAGCATCAATTTGGGAATTAGTTTTTTTAAACGGAACAGTCGAGAGTGGCTTCTACCACGACTCACATTTGAGTTAAAATCTCAAAGAAGCCCTTCTGACTTCAATAGTTCAACAAGCTCCACGGGTGGATTAGGAAGAGTTTTGAACTGCTCGACATATTTTTCGGAACTATTCATTTTTTCAAAAATCTTTGCCTCAATTAACGCTTTATAAGCAATTGCATATGGGTCTTGCGGATTGACATCAAGAGACATATCCAAAGAAATTAAACTCAGTTCTGCCAACTGTTGATCGCCAGAGACGGCTAGCAACCAACCCCGGTGAGCTAAAAGAGAAGAATTTGTAGGATCATTTTCAGCACCTGAATCGACGAGCTCTAGAGCTAAAAGTAAATCCCCACTTCGTGCAAGTTCACTCGAAACGCTTTCACGAAAACGACTAGACGCAAGTAAATCTTTGATGACAGGCGAAACATTTAAAGAGTCTAAAAATAAAAGATCTTTAGAGGCTTCTAATATTTTTCCTTCTCTGAAATTTATAATTGCATGAAAAGCTCTGGCATCTGGATACGACGGATCAAATATTATGGAACTTTCTATATCGGAAAGTGAATTTTCTAATTCTCCACCGAGCCATAGCATCCAACCTCTGTACGCCAGCGCTTCGGCATTTGAAGGTTGTAATTCAAGAACTTGATTATAAATTTCAATTGCTTCTTCTCTGGGAGCTACTGCTGCCTCGATCAACAAGGTTCTTGGAGACATTCTAATTTCTCCTGATATTGCATCTCCAGAATTCCTACTACCTGCTGTTTTAGCTACTAGGAAACCTGCTCCAATCGCTAAGGTACAAACCAGTGCAATCCAAATCCATTTGGATGAGTTGAGCATAAACGAAATTTTTCCTGCTGGTTTTTTGACATTCCTTTCTTTTCCCATCCATGAAAATAAAATTAGTACCGTTCCGAAAAGAGCCGCTATACCCGCAGCCACTGGTATCACCCAAACGAGCCCAGTGACACCATCACCGGTTGGGTTGTAGTCAATATCTTCACCAAATTTTGAAACTAAAAACTTTCTTATACCTTCATTGGATGAACCACCATCTACCATCGTAGAAATAGTTGCTCTGATAGTTTTCGCTACCGGAACATCTGACTCAGCTAGAGACTGCCCATCACAAACAGGACAGGCGAAATCAGATGCTAAATTACTGACTCGTTCAGAATTTGTTAAAGGTGGACTTTCTGAGATTACAGAAAAAGTAAGAGATAAAACCGCCACGATGAGGAACAAAACCCAAATTAAATGGTGCGTCTTAAAACTTTTCATTTAGATTTTCTTTTCGCTCTTAACACTAAGTTTTCAATCTCATTCCTTTTAACTCCGCCCACAATTTTTGCTGAAACAAATCCTGCAGGAGAAACAAGATATGACTCTGGGACCGCTACTACTCCCCAATCGACTGACATACGAGCCGTGTCACGAGCGAGAACCGGCCACTCTCCACCATTTTTCTCAAAAAAAGCTTGTACTGAGAGAGGGTTATCGTCGAAAGCAACACTCACAACTCTGACACCAGTATCTATAGGTTGATTTTCTGAGAAAGACAGCAACTCAGGGTGTTCTTCTACACAAGGAATACAAGTTGTAGAAAAAAAATTGACTAACAACCACCTTCCTTTTACTTCATCGAGACTCCAATAACTGCCATCAATAGTTTCACCTGAAATCGGTGGAGCCACTTCGCCCACTAGATGCGTTCTCATTCTTTCCACACCTGATTCGCTCGTTGCCAGAATACCCACTAAAAAAATTGTGGCAATAGCAACAACTACCGATGCAGTCTTAGATGGGCTCATTGACTTCTACTTCTTGAATATTTTCGTTATTTGATAAACCAGATTCTCCATGACGAGTTTTTCTTCTTGAAAATAGAGAAAAAAAGGTTCCTAAGACCATTACACCCCCACCAAACCAAATCCACCAAACCATCGGTTGAATCGTGACTCTAATTATTGTATTTTCTTGTTCATTTTTTTCAGGAACCGATAATAAAGCTAGCTGAACATCATCTTTCCAAGTTGAGCGTGTAGTTGGAGTCCCAATACTCCTACCTCCGAATGGAAACTGATTTATTGAAGGTTGAAATAGCTCATCATTTATAAAAACATTCGCAATAATTTTGTTCTTTTCTTTAAGCTCCACACGTTCGATACCACCAAATTTGAATTCATGACCTCCTAAGATTGCTTGGTCACCAATTTGCTCAAATTTGAACTCTGCTTGTCTCAAGAAAGAAGAAGAGCAAGCCAACGCCACCGCCAAAATCACCACACCTAAATGGACTATCATTCCGCCACCATTTCTTCCAAGTAGTCCCCTAAATTTTTCTGCTCTGAATCCAAATGAAATTTGTCTGATAGCACTACCAGCTGCAAAACCTCCAAAACCCAAAGCCAGAGTTGGAACAAAACCTCTACTACCTACAACAACCCCCACGAGCATCGCTATTGACCCACAAACAACAGAAGGTGTAAGTCGCTTCGAAAGAACTTCCACTTCCGTTTTTCCCCATGATAAAGCTGGCGCTATGGCCATCATAAATAGCAAAGCAAAACCGATAGGTGTTGACATTTTTACAAAATAAGGATTGCCGACCGATATTCGATCTCCATTTAAAGCTTCTACAATCAACGGAAAAACCGTTCCAAGAAAGACTACAAAAGCAAAACAGCCAAATAAAAGATTGTTAAGCAAAAATGCTCCAGTTTTCGACAAGGGCGAACTAATTGAACCAGGGCTTCGCAAACTTTCCCCTCGCCAAGCGATCAAACCAACACTTGCGATAACTATCAAAAGAAAAAATCCGAGCAACAAAGGCCCAATGCCTGATTCAGTGAAAGAATGCACAGACTCAAGAACGCCAGAACGAGTGATGAAAGTGCCAAGGATAGTTAATGAGAAAGTTGCACAAAGGAGAGATAGATTCCACACTCTCAACATCCCTTTCTTTTCTTGAATCATTACGGAATGTAAAAAAGCCGTAGATGTAAGCCAAGGCAAAAAAGAAGCATTCTCAACTGGATCCCAGGCCCAATAGCCTCCCCATCCCAAAATCTCGTATGACCACCAAGAGCCCAAAATTATTCCGAGCGACAAACATCCCCATGCAACAAGAGTCCACTTTCTGGTCTGTAAAAGCCAACCCTCTCCAACTCTTCCAGTTATCAAAGCGGCAATTGCAAAAGAGAAAGGAACCGTCATTCCCACGTATCCCAAATACAAGATCGGAGGGTGAAACGCCATCAAAATATGATTTTGTAAAAGTGGATTAGGGCCTGGCCCATCGAACCCTGGCCATGGATCAAACTCTCCAAATGGGTATGCAGGCCCTATTAGTAAAATAAAAAAGAAAACGCAGACTATCGACATGACAGCTAGTGTCCACGCCACAAGAGGGTCAGTGAGACGGCTTTTAAATCTCCAAACCACTAAAGCCAAGTAACCTACAAGAATCAGTACCCACAACAATATTGAACCTTCAAGAGCTGACCAGAGAGTAGCAATGTTAAACAACGGAGGTGTTCTGGTACTGCCATTTTGAGCAACATAAGCAACCGTGAAATCACGTGTAATTAAAGCTCTTTCCATTACAACGACTTGACCTACTGCGGCTACAAGCATCATTAACACTGGGATTTTAACCCGCGACAATAAATCTTCTCTTTTAACAATTAGACCATAAAACTGATTAGCGACAGCAAATAAAGCTGAGGCCAAACCCAGAGCGACGAATGCGGTTCCCAAATCTGTATTCATAATTTTTGATTGGCTAGTTGACCAGAAGCAAGATAGTGCATTTAATCACTACCGCAAGATTCTAATTCGGCGCGATCTGACCTGTAATCATTGTCATGTTTAACTACCATGCTGTCGGTTTCTATATGCCACCCGTCATTTGCTGGATATATAAGTTTTTTCAAATCTGGAGGTTCAGTCTCTCTCCACACTCCTTGCAAAACTACTGGGACTCCTGGATTGAAGAGTTCTGCAGGATCACCTTCATGAACCACGTCAGCGTAAATCTCTCCTTTGCACAGGGTAAAGACAAGAACTTGATGGCCGGACCACGTGGTCTCAATAATTCCAGGCAAAGGAGTTCCAATTACACGAAAACGCCTGTCTTGAAGTTCGACTCTTTTTTCGACTGCCTCATCAACTGGATAAAAAAATAAAGAAGCATTTCCCAAAGTCTTAAATAAGACAATAACAACCGTGATCAAAAGTAATACTCCGGCTAATTTCGGCAATAAACCCGAGTTTTTCTTTTCAATTCGATCTTGTCTAGGTGTTAAATCTTCCAAGGATTTCATCCGCCATTTTGTTTTGGTGAGCTCATCCAACGAGCATGTTCAGATGGAACTCGAGCTGATAGTCGAGCTCCTCTTTTAAGTAGACGAACCGCATAAAGTAAAATTACTAAAGATGACAGTCCCCAACCCGCAATTAAATAGCCTAAATGTGTCATATCTACTGATCCTTATGATCTATTTGTCGACGCTCTTCGATTGCAGTTTTTACTCCTTGTTCAAACTCAATATGTTCCAACCATGCAACTCTGAATCTATGTAAAATTAACCATGTCATCACAAGCAATGAAACCAAAATTCCTAACATTAATGTAAAAAGAGTTAAATCTTCTATTTTGAGCTCTGACAATGTTGATTTCTGATGAAGTGTTCGATTCTCCCACCACTCTACTGACTGGTTTATGAGAGGGATATCCAAAACTGCAATAAGAGCAACTACGGCAGCGGGGCGCGCTGCGCTTTGTGGGCTTACAAAAGCCCCGCGCAACGCTAAATAACCAAGAAATAAAAGAAAAAGAATAAGCGTGCTCATCAGTCGTACATCTCCCCACTCCCACCAAGTATTCCATACGGGTCTACCCCATATAGATCCAGTTATAAGAACTAAGGCGCATGTAAGAGTGCCAACTTCTCCTGCGGCATGGGCCATCGAATCCCACCAAAATGTACGCTTTACTAAATATCCGGCGCTTGCTATTGCACAAATTACGAAAGCTAAATATGTAACTATCGCCATAGGCACGTGTAGATAGAGAAGTCGAACTGCATCAAACTGTCCAAACTCTTTACCTGTTTCGGGATGGATTCGAATATCTGGATCTGTAACAAAAAATGCTAAAAGTACTAGAACTATAAAGCTAACTATCGAAGTTATTCCTAATATTTTCGATCCCCTTGATGCTGTAGTAATCGAGTCTGTCATCTAACCATTCCCAATCTCTCTTAGTTCTCTGCCATTAAATAATTTGCTCCCGCACCAACACCCGTGAGAATAATGGTGAGACCTGCCACGAAAGCAAACCAGTTCCAACCATTTATAGCGGCAACACCTAAAGCATCGTCGAAAGCTCGAGTTGCACCTATAAGAACAGGTAGTAGTAAAGGTAAAAGAAGAATAGGTAAGAGGGTTTCACGAACCCCTAGACCTGAAGCTAAAAATCCAAAAATTGTACCTAGAGCAGATACTGCTATGCACGCGAACAAACCAGTGGAGACAAGTAACCATAAATCTTCTACTTCTGATCTGTATAACAAAATTATGCCCACACCTAAAAAGATTTCTAGAACCAATAATTGTATTGCTATCGCACATGTCTTACCCAAAAATATTGCAGTCGGATCCACTCCCGAAAGATTTAATCCAACTAATGCTTCATCGTCACGCTCTATAGTCATCGATCTAGAAATCGCCATTAATGCACAAAGCAAAACAGAAATCCAAAATAGACCTGAAGCGAAATTTCGTAAAGATTGTTGATCTGCGTCAAGAGCAATTCCGAACAAAACGAGGATCATTAAAGCAAATGGAGCCACCTGATTAATTAGAACTTTTGAACGTAATTCGATCTTCAAGTCTTTGCTTGCTATAAGCCCAATGTCAGTGACAAGTCTTTTCATTTTTTTTCCTCATGATCAACATCTACTGCTGCACCTCCGGACAGAGTCACTACCCGTGTTGAGAGGTTTAAAACACGATCTAAGTCATGAGAAGCAACAATTACTGTAGCCCCAACTCTTACTGATTCTTCAATAAGGTCATCCACAACCTGCCTACCTTCCTGGTCAAGTCCCGCATGAGGTTCGTCCAGAAGCCATAGGTCTGGTCTGCGGACTATGAAAACCGCTAAAGACGTTCGTCGTTTTTGCCCTACAGACAAAGAACGCACTTTCTGATTTTGCAATTTACTATTAAGGTCCATTCTCTTGAGAGCCCATGAAATACGGCTGTCAATTTCTGATTTTTCAACTCCTGCGATCTGGGTCCAGAAAGTAATATTTTCTAATACTGTGAGATCTCTATATAACCCTGCACTGTGTGAAAGGAGTCCAACTCTTTTCCTTATTGCAGTTCTTTCTGACCAGAGGTCGTACCCCAAAATCAGACCTGTTCCCTCTTTTGGTTGTATTAGTCCTGCACACAAATGGAGCAAAGTGGTTTTTCCGGCGCCGTTAGGACCCTTAACAAGAACTATTTCGCCGGCATTTACAGCAAGATCGACACCGGTTAAAGCTGGAAAACCTTCTAATAGAGCTACCAAACCATCAAGTTTTACGACAGACACGATCCCACGGTACCGCCAGAGCGACTCAGCGCCCCTAACCTTGTCTTGTGTTTAAATTAATGTCTTTTCTAAATAGAAAAAGATACCCATTAGTCATGTTTTTTGCTTTAACCTTTCTCCTTGTCTCCTGTTCGAAAACTACTGAAAAGGTTAGTGAAACTACACCAGTCAACAGTACGACTAGTACCGTTGAAGTGAAACCAACACTGACTTCACAATCAACGCCTGACTGGATCGGAGAGGTCGTAAACGTACACAATCTTGCCGCTGGTGACTGCTTTAATCATTACTCTTGGACCAATGCTGAACGTCTGGTCGAGATCGACACAAAAGTTTCGTGTGGAGGACCACATCAACATGAAATATTTTTTAGAATTGAACATCCCGCCGGACCTGGCGCTCCATGGCCTGGAGATCAAGAAATGCAAACCTTTGCGACTTCAGTTTGTTACGACGAGTTTGAAGATTTCATTGAAGAAATATACGAATTGTCAAACCTTAAATTAGATTTCCTAACTCCTAACCGAACAAACTTTGAAGATTCGAAAGCTAGATTCAGGGGAATACACTGTTATATATTTAAGGATGATGAAGAACTTATAGGCACAGCCCGTGGTTCCAAGGAGTAGCAGGTGACAAATTCAAGTGATTCAAAGTCTCTTGCGGTGCGACGCAAACAGGCTTCTTTAATAGCTAATAATGGAAGAAAAATTGGATATTCAATTTTTCTTCTTTCTTTAATTATTTTCACTATTGGCCTTACCGTTGAATTTAGTAATCTGGTTGCCAACACTTTGACTGTTCTTTTAATAGTGGGATCTATAGTTCTAGCTCCATCAATTTTGCTTCACTACGCGGTTAGAGGAGCAGAGAGAGAAGAAAAAGAACAAAATTAACTCTCATCCAATTGAACCGGAGAAATATCAATTGGTTCCTTAGGAAGATCTCCAGAAACAATCGGCGTTATGTGTTCTTTCAGCAAAGTTGGTAAAACCGGTTCTTCTGATTGAAGCAGTTCGCTAACTTCCCACCATCTAGCTCCTAAAAAAGCAGCTGCTTCCAAAGCTTCTAGGTGTTGAGGGCGGTATTCGCCCCCATCACACCATGCGACGTGAATTTTTTCGTAACTGTCAAAGTAATAACCAGCAAAAGTAAATTGCACATGTTGAGTCCAAATCACTGGTCCCATCTCGATTGCATCTATACCTGTTTCTTCATACAACTCACGCGCTGCAGCAGTAGCACTATCTTCTCCTCTACCGATACCCCCACCTGGAATTTCCCACCACGGTTTTTTAAATGGGTCTATTGGGTCTTCAGCGTTCACTAAAAAAATTCTCTTTTTGTTGTCAAGAAGAACAACTCGAGCTGCATTACGTTTGAGAAACAAAATTACCTACTATTTTCTATGAGCACTTATAGCAACGACCTTGTATATCCAGCGTATGACCATCGACCGATAGCCCTTTCTTTACAAGCTCTGCCTCTAATCTAAGAATTTCTTTTTCGAAATATTCGGGAACTTCGAAGTCCTCTATATCACCGCAATCTAAACATACGAAGTGATGGTGATGTCCAATTATTGAATCATCCAACTCAAAACGATTGTGATCCTTGCCTAATGCTAAACGTTTTACAACACCAGCTTCTACAAGTTCGGTTGAATTTCTGTATACAGAACTCTGCGCCAGATTGTTATCTGACTTGAAGGCTAAAACTTCATCGAGCGTTAAAGGCCTACCCGCACTAGCCAAAACTTCGACTATGGCCTTACGAGATTTGCTGTAGCGCATGCCAGCGGCTCTTAATCTACGAGCAGCTAAAAGATGCAATTCGTCACTTATTTTATTGTTTTGTGCCACATCAAGAGTTTAGAAGAACATTGTTCAGCAAAAATCAATAAAACTTCAAAATTTCCATTTCATCGCGCTACGGTCATGTTTATGAAAATTGACGGCGGCCTAGGAGCTGCATTCCCAACCTCGCTGGAAGGTGGATTCCAGCCAATAATTGATTCCGCAAAACGACTTGAGGCCAAGGGGTATTCAGGTGCTTGGACAGCAGAAACAAGCCATGACCCATTTTTTCCTCATATGATCGCCGCGGAGCACACTGAAAAAATAGAATTAGGAACTTCAATCGCTGTGGCTTTTGCCCGTAACCCAATGATTCTTGCCAATATTGGTTACGACCTTCAAAACTACAGTAAAGGTCGTTTTATTCTGGGACTTGGAACTCAAATAAAACCTCACATAACTAAACGGTTTTCAATGGAATGGTCAAGACCAGCAGCACGAATGCGTGAAATGGTTGCTGCAATTAAAGCAATCTGGGGCTCTTGGCAGGATGGATCAAGGCTCGATTTTAGAGGTGACTTTTATACACATACTTTGATGTCGCCTTTTTTTAATCCGGGTCCAAGTAATCATGGAAATCCTAAGATTTTTGTTTCTGCAGTTGGTCCTCTTATGTCTGAAGTCGCTGGAGAAGTTTGCGACGGAATTATCTGTCATGCTTTCAGCACCGAACGATACTTAAAAGAAGTGACTATCCCAGCAGTGCAACGCGGTTTAGATAAATCAGGACGTAATTTAGATTCCTTTGAAATTGTGGGACCTGGTTTTGTTGCGACCGGAAATGATGAACAGGCAATTGAAAAATCTTCAGCAGGCATTAGACAACAAATAGCTTTCTATGGTTCTACACCTGCCTATCGTCCAGTTCTAGAGTTGCACGGATGGGGAGATGCTCAGGACGAACTCAACAGAATGTCAAAAGAAGGAGCCTGGCAGGAAATGGCCACACTCATAGATGACGAGATGTTAAAAACTTTTGCAGTTGTTGGAGAACCTGAAAAAATAGCCCCAGGCATACTTGAAAGATACGGGAATGTCGTTGACAGGATGGCTTTTTATAGCCTCGGTTCAGATAGCGATTCTTCTATGTGGGATCAAATAGCTACTGACCTTTCAGCTGGATAAAGTCAAATATTCATTATTTAATCAACGAACTAGTACCTCATGTGGGGGTAGTTTGTAAATATGGTAGAAGAAAACCAAATCCCCGAATTTGAATACACCGATCTTCTCCCCCTTTTAAACGACCCTTACGAGGAAACCGAATTCAATCATTTGGGAAATTCAGGGATTTCTAAAGTAGAAGGACCAGATGGTAGAGAGTTTCTTAAAGTAGAAAAAGAAGCTTTACAACTAATCACCTCAACAGCTATGCGGGATATCGCACACTTATTTCGTTCAAGCCATTTATCTCAACTGGCTGAAATACTAGAAGATCCAGAAGCTTCGGAAAACGACCGTTTTGTCGCATTGGAGTTACTTCATAATGCCAATATCGCGGCTGGAGGCATCCTGCCATCATGTCAAGATACTGGAACTGCTCTGATCATCGCGAAGAAAGGTCAGCAGGTTCTAACTGATATAGACGACAAACAAGCCATTTCCAGAGGCGTCTATGACACCTACACAACTTCTAACCTTCGTTATTCTCAAATGGCACCTATAGATATGTTCACTGAAAAAAATACCGGAACTAACTTACCTGCACAGATTGAGATTGAAGCTGTTCCAGGCGACTCATACAAGTTTCTTTTCATGGCAAAAGGCGGAGGTTCCGCCAACAAAAGTTTTCTTTTTCAAGAAACCCGAGCTCTTCTAGAACCTGATCGTTTAATTAGTTTTCTGGATGAAAAGTTACGAACGCTCGGGACCGCAGCATGTCCTCCTTATCATCTCTCTGTCGTGATCGGAGGAACGTCTGCAGAATTTAATCTTAAAGTAGCCAAGTATGCTTCCGCTCGTTATTTGGACCATCTACCAACTAAAGGAAGTGAAAGTGGACATGGATTTCGTGACCTCGAATGGGAACGCAGAATTTTAGATTTAACTAGAGAATTTGGTATCGGTGCTCAATTCGGAGGTAAATATTTTTGCCATGATGTAAGAGTTATCCGACTCCCACGCCATGCAGCTTCTAATCCTGTGGGTGTAGCAGTTTCATGTTCAGCAGATAGGCAAGCTTTAGGAAAAATAACTTCTGACGGCATCTTTCTAGAAAAACTCGAAGAAGATCCAGCTCGTTTTCTGCCCGAAACACTCGAAGACGAACTTCCCGGTGAAGTTATCAAAGTCGATTTAAACAGACCTATGGACGAAATAAGGTCTGAACTAAGTAAATACCCGGTTAAGACACGTCTAGCTTTGACCGGCACTTTAGTAGTAGCTAGAGACGTAGCTCATGCCTTAATTGCTAAACGCATAGATTCTGGTGAGCCTATGCCTGACTACCTGATAAATCACCCTGTCTACTACGCTGGTCCTGCAAAAACTCCCGAAGGTTACACTTCAGGTTCTTTTGGTCCGACCACGGCAGGACGCATGGACGTCTATGTAGAAAAATTCCAATCCGCAGGAGCCAGCTTAATAATGCTTGCAAAAGGTAACCGTTCAAAGCAAGTCTCTGATTCTTGTTCTCTGCATGGTGGTTTTTATCTTGGCTCGATAGGTGGACCGGCCGCCCGTTTGACAACTGAGTCAATTCGCAAAGTTGAAGTTATTGACTATCCAGAACTAGGTATGGAAGCAGTATGGAAGATAGAAGTTGAGAATTTCCCTGCTTTTATTGTTATGGATGACAAAGGTGGGGACTTCTTTTCAGAAGTTTCGACACCAGTAAGTCTCAGCTAGGCAAACTCGAGTACCAAGAACTCAAAGCCATACCAATCTCATCAGGTGAATCTTCCTGTATAAAATGGTTACCTGCGACAGTGATTTCTGTTTGGTTTTGCCATTGGCGACAAAAATCTCTCTGTTTACCTCTCAATATCGCTCCTGGTTCTGCGTTAATAAATAATTTTGGAAATGACGCCTCTAACATGAATTTCGCATAAGCACTAACTATTTCTGTAACATCTTCTGGAAATCCTTCGATTGGGATTTCACGAGGCCATGTAAGCGTAGGTCTGCGTGACTCACCCGGTTCAGAAAAAGGACGGCGATACTCAGCCATCTCATCTTCTTCTAAGTCTCTTAATATGGCTGCTGGTAAAACACCTTCAACAAACAAGTTTTTTTCAAGAGCCATATCCTCTCCAGATTCTGAACGGAAACCTTGAAAAATGCCACGCGCATTTTCTGGCCAGTCATCCCATGATTCGAAAGGCTTAACAATCGCCTCCATATAGCAAACTCCCTTAACTAAATCAGGGTTTTGCATAGCCCAATCAAAACCTAAAGCAGAACCCCAATCATGGATGACAAAAGTTGCATCTGACTCAACTCCGATTTGTTTCAACAATTCAAATAAATACTTTCGATGTTCTACATACTTATAAGAATCAGGACCGGAGTTATCAAGTTTCTCAGAGTCCCCTTGACCTATTAAATCAGGCGCTATACATCTACCCATTTGAGATACATGCGGTATTATGTTTCGCCACAAATATGATGAAGTAGGATTTCCGTGCAAGAAAACAATCGGGTCTCCCTCCCCAAGGTCTAGATAAGACATCTCTTTACCGAAAATCTCTGCTATTTTCTTTTCAGAATCCGCAACAGTCATAGTTACTCCTAAAAATCGTTTCTCTTGAACGTAATCGTTAACTTATGTTAATAAAAATCAACTTGGCAAAGGAACGACGATTGGGCCGTCTTTGTCATCAATTACCTTTACACGAGCACCGTAATGGCTAGACACTAATGATTCCGTAAGAACTTCTTCAGCAGAACCTTCAGCAACAATTTTTCCTCCCACAAGCATAGCTAGATGCTCGCTGTACCTGCCGGCAAGAGTCAGATCGTGCATAGTGGCAAGAACAGTCAAGTTTCTTTCTACTCTCAGTTGATTTATAAGCTCTAAGGTTTCTTGTTGATGCCCCATATCTAATGCTGTTGTAGGTTCATCCAACAACAGCACTGGAGAACTCTGAGCTAATGCTCGTGCAACTACAACACGCTGCTTCTCTCCGCCCGAGAGCGTACCTACGAATCTGTCTGATAAATGCGAGGCATCTAATGACTCAAGTGACAGCACTACAGTTTCTACATCTCTTTCGCCTTCAGATTCAAAAAAGCCTAGATGAGAAATCCTTCCCAACAAGACATAATCCATGACTCTCATCCCCATAGGGATTATCGGCTTTTGTGATACGACAGCAACAAACTTTGCGAGTTCTCTATGTTTCAAATCCTGTACATTTTTGTCAATTATCTTTATATTTCCTGAAGATTTAATAATTCCACCAGTAGCTCTTATTAGAGTGCTTTTCCCTGCTCCATTAGGTCCAACAATCGTTGTCCAACCACCAACCTCTACTTCAAGATCAATCCCTTTTAAGACTTCATATCCGCCAAGGGTTACAGAAACGTTTTTACAGTCAATCGCCTTCATCAGTTTTTCCAAGCTGTTCTTAGAACTACAACAAAGAAAGGCGCACCGAGAAAAGCTGTAACAACTCCGATGGGTATTTCAGCAGGTTGAAGAATTAACCGTGCAACCAAATCTGCTATTACTAGAAACGCTCCACCAAAAAAAATTGTTAAAGGAATGATAACTCGATAACTACTTCCGAAAATCAAACGGATCGCATGCGGAACGATCACTCCAACAAAGCCAATGAGTCCGCTCACGGCAACTGAAGCAGCTGTTCCAAGTGAAGCAGCAACTACTATAACCAAACGCATCCGTCTGACATTCAGACCTAAAGAGCCAGCTTCTTCATCTCCTACAGTTAAAACATCCAAGTGTCTTCGAGCTAAAAAAATCACTGTAATGCAAATAAGTGTGTAAGGAGCTAACAGAGTTACTTCATCCCAACCAGCTGTTCTCAGCTGACCTAAAACGAAGAAATAGACTTGACGGATAGTTTCTGACTCTCTTTGTTGAACAAAAGTTTGAACCGCCGTAAAAAAACTAGCTACGGCCACTCCAGCGAGAACAAGACTCGTGACTTGGTCCAACCTGCCACGACCACTGCCTACTGTGTATGTTAAAGCTACTGCGATAAGAGCTCCGGCAAACGCAGCCAATGGAACTGGGTCTAAAAACCCCAACCCATCTCCTATACCTGAAACTATTGCCAATGTGGCTCCAAATCCCGCACCTGCAGCAACACCGAGAAGGTATGGATCCGCCAGTGGATTACGAAAAACCCCCTGATAAGCACCACCGGCTGTTGCAAGCATCGAACCTACGAGAAGACCTAGAACTACTCTGGGGAGTCGAATCTCAAACAAAATTGCTTGCTGTCTTGAACTTAACCCTGAATCAAAATCAACTAAAGGCAATCTATTCAAGAGTTCTTGAATTACAGCTCTCATACCAAGATCCGCGGGACCGAAAACTAAACCTGCAAAAGCTGTTATCAATACTGCTATTACAGCCAAGCACAGTTGCAACTTGTTTAGGGCAACAGGTTTTACTACACAATTCTTGTCATTGGTAGAAGCAATCACCTTAATTCACTAGCCTAAGATTTTCTCTATTGCAGAACGAACAAAAATAAGAAAATCGACCACTCGTGGCCCCCAACGTCCAGAAGTATCTGTATCAACAGAAATGACTTGACCTTTCTCGACAGCTGTCAGAGACCCCCAACCAGGTCGCGCAGCAACAGTTTCTACAGATTCGCCCCAATCGGTGTTACCTAAAAAAATAAGATCGGGGTCTGCATCGATGATAAATTCCGCGGACAACTGTGGCCATCCGAAACCACTTTCGATTGCAGGGTCGGCAATATTTGAAAGACCAAGAAGTGAATAAAGTTTGCCTAAAAATGTCTTCGAAGTTGGCGAGTAAAGGGTGTTATCAATCTCATGGTAATAGGTAAGTCCTTTCCCTATTTTCTTAGATGCTATTTCATCCAGATCTGATTTGATGCTCTCAATTAATTCGCTGGCTTCTGACTGGCGCCCAGTCAAAGCACCTAACTCATTTATTTGTACATATGTATCTTCCATAGACGAAGCTGCAGGTTGAAGCAAAGTAGCAACCTCTAACGCTTCAAGACCACCAACCAAGTCACCTGGATCGTAAGAAGCAACTACCAAATCAGGTTGATACTCAGCAATCGACTCTATATTTGGCGTATAGCCAGAAAGTGGCGTCATTGGCGCTTCATCAGGAAAATTCGACTGATCATCAACAGCAACAACTTGACCTCCGGCTTCTATTGCAAAAAGTATTTCAGTGGCTGTAGGCGAAAGTGAAATAATTCTCTCTGCAATCTCAACACCAGAAGATCCACCCGAAATCGGAACTTGTCCGTCAAAAGCACCGGAACTACAAGAAAGGTTTACAAGGGAGAAAGCTCCCAAAATTAACAATAGATAGCTACTGAATTTCATTATTCCTCCTCCCTTAAAGTCCGGTTGGGAGAAGAAAAACTTCATTCCTTAACCGTTCCTCCTCGGGAACTATGGTTTATTATTTTCCTACTCTTAGGTCTGACTTACCTCAATGAGGACCACAGTTGCGGGACAGTGACGGACTTCAACCGTCTTCTAATTATAGGAAACCCCAGAATAGCGTGAAAAATGACTTTCTTAAAGTTTTTCAGTAATGCAAAGCATCTAAAGCTGCAGAGGTGTATTCAGGTTTACTTATTAAAAGTCCAGGAACTACTGGTCTTTCTTTGTTGTATGTTAAAAAAGAACCATCTACTCCGCTTACATCTAGCCCAGCAGATGCAGCTACTGCAGCAGGAGCGCATACGTCCCATTCGTACAGACCTGAGGGGTGTACATAAATATCAGCAGTTCCACCTACAACAGCCATAGCCTTAACTCCCGCTGAACCAACTGAACGAACCACTCCTCCTATAGAGGCTGCAACCGCTTCCGCTTCGCCCCATTGGGATCGACTAGTTATAACGACGGGAGGATTATTGACAGAATCCTGCTTTGTTGGAGTTTGAAGTGTCCCATAAAGAGTTCCTATAGCCGGCAAATTAACTGCTCCAGCCAAAGGTTGACCTTCTGATACTAAAGCGATATGCACTGCCCATTCAATACTTCCTGCACGTCCGAAGTCTTGTGTTCCGTCAAGAGGATCAACGATCCATACTCTTTCGGCTTCTAAACGAGCCTTATCATCTCGCCCCTCTTCGGATAACAAAAAATCATCGGGGCGTAACTCACTAAGCCGTTTACTTATGTGTAAGTGGGCTTCACGATCTGCTATCACCTGTAGTTGATAGCCCGAGATTCCTTTTTCAAAGCCTTTTTCTCTTAGCTCTAAAAGCAGTTCTCCGGCTTCTCTTGCTAAAAGACCTGCTATTTCATGGTCGTTCATAACTGACTGACCCTAGTCGCAAAAAAGAGAGAAACACATCTTTAGCTTTTTAAGCGCTACCTTTATTACAAGTCATTTAGAAAAATTTTTATTGAGGGGTTCGAGAATGGCATTTGGGCGAATTACAGGATGGGCTATAGATCTTCCTGAAAGAATCCTTACAAATGATGAACTGTCACAAATGGTTGACACTTCGGACGAGTGGATCAGAGAGCGAAGTGGAATTTCTAGTCGACATATTGATGGAAAAGTAAGTGAAATGTCTACTAATGCCGGTAAAGCGGCATTAGAAAAAGCTGGAGTCAAACCTGAGGAAATAGACCTATTTATTCTTGCCACCACAACCGCTGACAAGGTAGTGCCTGCTACTTCTTCTATTGTGCAAAATAATCTTGGTTTGTCTTGCGGTGCTTTCGATCTAAATGCTGCATGCTCAGGTTTTGTTTATGGACTCGTTACTGCAATGCAGTTTGCTGATAGTGGAATGGAAAAAATTCTACTTATCGGAAGTGATTCACTCAGCACTTTCACAGATTGGGAAGACCGAACAACCTGTGTTCTATTCGGTGATGGTGCAGGAGCAGTCGTTATCGAAAGAACTTCGGAACAACCATGTTTTCTCGGGTGGGATCTTATGGCAGATGGTTCTGCCGCTGACCTTCTCTATTGTGAACATGGTGGAAAAATCATTATGCACGGACAAGAGGTTTTTCGACGCGCTGTTATAGCTATGGAAAATGCTGCTAACACAGCTATGGAAAAAGCTGGAGTGACAAGTGACGAGATTTCGCTTGTTGTGCCCCATCAAGCGAATGTCCGTATTATTGACGCTGCAATGAAACGTCTTGGGATCGCAAAGGAAAAAGCAGCGTTGGTAATGGATAAAACTGGTAATACCTCTGCAGCTTCTATTCCTTTAGCTCTTATAGATTCAATAGACTCGGGTCGAGTTGAACAAGATGACTTATTGCTCCTAGTTGGATTTGGGGCTGGAATGACCTCAGCCGCTGCAGTCATCAAGTGGAATTCTGCTGGCAATTAGCCCTACTGCTACTTCTGTCGCTTCGTAGGATGTAGTCTCACTCATGTGCTGACCGCTTCTGGATTGACTAAATCTTTTGGACCTAGAACACTTTTCGAAAATGTTTCTCTTCAACTGGGACCTAGCCGTCGTATCGCACTTATTGGTAGCAATGGAACTGGTAAGACGACTTTATTGGAGATTCTGACTGGTCTTCAAGAGGCTGATAAAGGAGAGATCTATAAACCACAAGAAATGAAAATTGGTTACCTTCCTCAAGAGCTTCAAGCAAGTGAAGGTAAAAATGTCTTACAAGAAGTTCTGTCAGGAGCAGAAGACACTAATCAGTTAGCAATACAGCTAAAAAAATTGAGCTCGGAGCTCGAAAAAGCAAACGGTGAACGCAAATCAGAACTTATTTCCGAATTCGGAGAAGCACAATCACGATTTGAGCAAATCGGAGGGTACGCGATAGAAGCTGAAGCACATCGCCTTCTGTCTGGACTAGGTTTTAAACCTCATGATCATAGCCGTGATATAGGTGAGCTTTCTGGAGGTTGGCAAATGCGAGTTGCTCTGGCTCGCCTCCTATTGTCTAAACCGGATCTTTTAGTTCTTGATGAACCAACCAACCATTTGGATGTTGACAGTGTTACTTGGTTGGAAACTTACTTAGGGAAGTGGAATAACGGACTTTTGTTCGTGAGTCATGATCGAGATTTTATAGATGGAGTGGCGAATCGGATTATTGAGATTTCTGCAGGTCGTGCAACTGAATACGTTGGGAGTTTCGGGAAGTTTGTTGCAGCCAGAGAAGAACGTATCGAATATCAAAAATCTTTGGCTTCCCAACAGGCAAAAGAAATAGCTGGTACTGAAAAATTTATTGAACGCTTTCGATATAAAGCCTCAAAAGCGAAACAAGTACAAAGCCGAGTGAAAGCTTTAGAAAAGCTCGAAAAAATCGAGATTGAAATCAAAGAAGACGCTAAAACCAAGTTTAATTTCCCAGAACCGCGTCGCTCTTCTCGAATTGTCGTGGAGTTTGAAGATGTGCAAGCTGGTTACGAAAATGAAATGATCTTAGAGGATCTGTCTTTTACTATTGAAAGAGGTAGGACTATCGCCGTAGTCGGACCCAATGGTGCTGGTAAAACTACTCTAGTCAGGCTGATTACAGGAGAACTAAAGCAAGCCGGTGGGAAGATTTTTCACGGGAAAAATGTTGATATGTCCTGGTTTGATCAGTTGCAAGCAGAAATACTTGATCCTAAAAAAACTGTCTTAGGAGAACTACGAACGGTTCCGCAAGTCGAAGAGTCCGGCAGAAATCTTCGGACATACCTTGCTTCTTTCGGCTTTAGAGGCGACTCAGTTGACTCGCTTGTTTCAGACCTTTCAGGTGGCGAACAGACGCGTTTGGCTCTCGCTAAAGCTCTTTGCATGCCTGTAAATTTACTGATTCTTGATGAACCTACTAACCATCTTGACTTGCCAAGTTGTGACGTGCTTGAAGATGCCATAAGCGCTTATCCGGGAACTGTGATACTAATTACACACGATCGACATCTCATAAGGTCTGTTGCAGATGATCTACTCGAAGTGCGCGAATCCAAAGCCAAATTGTATATAGGTGTGCCTGATCAGATAATCAATCCATCGTTCAATGAAACAAAAACAAATGCCTCAAAACAGCACTTTAAAACAGATAAGAAGCAATCAAAAAAAACTGATGGAAGAATTCGTGAGTTGAAACGTGAACTCACAAAAATCGAAAAGAAGTGGGAAAAAGCAGAAGTCTCTTTGTTGGAAACAAAAGAAAAACTTAACGATCCTGATCTCTTCAAACATCCAAAAGAAGCTGAGTCTTTAGTGGCAGAACATGAAACTGCTAAAGATAATGCTTCTGAACTAATGCGTCTGTGGGAATCACTTGAAGAAGAACTGAGGATTCAGGAAAAGGCAGAAGAGAAAAACAATTAATCCCTTTTGCTACAAGTTTTGATCTAAACAATCAAGGATTTAGATACGGTCTTGAGTGTGAAAATACTGGTCACAAACGATGATGGGATTGATTCAGTAGGACTTCATGTCCTAGCACGTTCTTTGCTTGATCTCGGAGAAATAACGATTGCTGCTCCCGATCAAGAATATTCAGGTGCCGGAGCAGCAATAGGGGCACTTCATATTTCTAGACCAGAAGTTCACCAAGTCAACATTGACAAAATCGAAAAGTCTTGGGCAATAAGTGGACCACCTGCTCTTTGCATCATGTATGCAACACGAGGAGTTTTAGAAGACTCCTTCGACCTTGTGGTTTCCGGCATCAACCCAGGAAGTAATGTTGGAAATTCCGTTTACCACTCTGGAACACTCGGTGCCGCTTTTACTGCTAGAAACGCTGGAATAACAGGTGTAGCCGTAAGTCAGGCGGTTACTGGATGGGGAATCGAAGGGCAAGGAATCGAAGAGGTTCTCAAAAATCAGATTTGGGAAACTGCTGCCGAAGTCGCCAAAAAAGCTGTGAGTTCGATCATTTCTAAACCCCCGAAAAAACCGGCAGTTTTAAATATCAATGTCCCAAATAAACCTCTGGATGAACTAAAAGGGTGGCGCTATACAGAGGTGGCTAAACGTTCAACTCGTTCAATGACTGAAGCAAAATTGGAACCTAAACCTGGACACGAAAACTCATACAGAGTTAAAATGTCTTGGAGTGACCCTGAAATTCAACCAGTCGAAACTGATGTTGGTGCTGTTATGAATGACTATGCAAGTTTGACTTGGATCAATTCATTTGAGGCAACTACACCTGGTGAAACAGAAATGATTGACCAGTCCCTTAATGAGCTCTTCGATTAGAAAGGCATAAATTCCCACATCATGAAAGTACTAAGAACTCCCGAAAAACAATTTGACGGTCTGGTCAATTGGCCTTATGACCCTCACTATTCTGAAGTGCCGGATGGGGATGGAGGCACCTTACGAATACACCATGCTGAATCAGGCCCTTCTGATGCTTCTACAGTTCTTTTACTCCACGGTGAACCAACTTGGGGTTTTCTCTACAGGAATATTATGTCGGGTCTAGCAGATGCTGGGATTAGATCCCTAGTCCCAGATCAAGTTGGTTTTGGCAAATCAGATAAGCCTTCCCGTCAAGTTGATTACACATACGAAAGGCACGTTACATGGATGCAAAATTGGTTAGACCTAAACGCTCCTGAAAGAATTTTCTTTTTCGGCCAAGACTGGGGTGGACTAATTGGACTACGTCTAGCAGCTGCAAACCCAGAGAGATTTTCTGGTCTAGTTCTATCAAACACCGGGTTGCCTGATGGAAGTGGATCACCAACAGAAGCTTTTATGGCTTGGCAAAAATTTTCACAAACAGCGGAAGATTTTCCGATAGGCAACATCATTAATGGAGGTTGTTTAACTGACTTAGCCCCAGAAGTTATTGATGCATACAATGCCCCTTTCCCCGACGATTCTTTCAAAGAAGGAGCAAGAATCTGGCCATCTCTTGTCCCTACTTCTCTGGAAGATCCTTCCGCTCCTTCTAATCAAAAAGCATGGGAAGTACTAAAGAGCTTCAACAATCCTGTAATTTGTGCTTTCAGCGATCAAGATCCTGTTACCCGTGGGGGTGAAAAAGCGTTTATGTCACGTGTGCCAGGTACCGCTAACCAGCCCCATGTAACTGTTGAAAATGCCGGTCATTTCGTTCAGGAAGACCAACCCGACCAAGTTGTTAGGATTTTGATTGACTTGATAGCTAGGGAAACTGCTAAATAGTTATCAACCCACCATTTGGTGAAATCCACTGACCCGTAACAAAAGAACTATCATCGCACGCTAAGTACAAAATTGTTGAAGCAATCTCATCTGGTTGTCCTATGCGACCAAGCGGACTCATCATTATTAAGGGGGCCAGCAATGCCTCATCCAAATCCTCTGTCATCGGTGTTTCAACTACCCCTGGCGCCACTGCATTAATACGAATTCCTAATCCTCCCAATTCGCGAGCTGAGGCTCTAGTGAAACCTAAAATTGCACCTTTTGCTGACGCATAATGCACCGGTCCCCATCCAGCTAGACCAGCAATACTAGAAAGATTGACTATAGAAGCACCTGCAGTCATTAGTGGCAGAGCAGCTTGTGTGCAAATGAAAGTTCCGCCCATATTAACCTCAAGCATTCTCATGAATGACTCGTAAGTAATACTGCTCAAACCCTCAGGGTCACCAGATACACCAGCATTGTTTACTAAGACGTCAAGCCTTTCACATCTCTTCTCGACTTCCGAAAAAACATTTTCCATGTCCTGTTCGCTGGAAACATCGCCACTTATTGCAAAATGTCCAGCACCTGTAAGATTCGCAGAAACTTCCTCAGCGGAAGTTTTATCGAAGTCCTGAACTATCACTAGTGCACCTTCATCTGCGAACTTTTTAGCTGTAGCTTTACCTATGCCGGAGCCTGCTCCAGTTATCAATGCGACCTTTTTTTCTAATTTGCCCATTTAAACCCCTATTTGCCGGCTATACCTAGTTGATACACTTTCTACTGCATTGGTTTCAACTGATGCTTTCTACCATAGATGGATATAAGAGGTTTTGCAGATGAACATTGTTGTAATACACCAAAGCCGTTCCGGTAATACAAAAAAAGCTGCAGAACTTATAGGTGGAGCAGTCATTTCATCAGAAAACAAAGTAATCGTAAGATCAACTGAAAATCTTGATTTCAAAGAGTTGGCGGATGCTGATCTTATTTTTGTAGGAACTTGGGTGGACGGTTTAATTCTTTTTGGTCACCGTCCTGGTGACATAGGAAAGCTGAACCTTATTCCCCCACTTTGGGAGAAAAATGTAGTCGCTTTCATGACTCATGCCGCAAACCCTGGAAAGGCAGCATCAAAATTTGCGAGTTTCTTGGAAGCGAAAGGCGCAAAGGTCATCTCCTCCCGTTCTATCAATAAACGCAAACTTGAATCAGAAATTCATCTTTTCGCCCAAGAAGTACTAGCAGGACTAAATCAGGACTAGCTGTTACTCATATTTGATGGCTTTGACGAGTTGAAGCTATCGGTTACAAAAATTATTAAAGCTGACCAAATGATAATAAATCCAACTAGTTGCATCATGTCGAACGGTTCATCGTAAGCCAACACTCCAAGAAGGAACTGAGCAGTAGGAGCCAAAAACTGCAATAGTCCAATAACACTCAATGGAACTTCTTTGACTGCATTTGAGAACAATAAAAGTGGCACTGCAGTGAAAAGACCGCTAGCAACTAAAAGTAGTATCTCAAGAAAACTTGATTCGTTTAAAGTTTGACTTCCATTAAACGTACGAATCGATAGATAAGTAAGTGCCGGCAAAAGAATTACAACCATCTCAGATGTCAAACCATTTATAGGAGTCTGTTCCGTTAGTTTTTTTGAAAGACCGTACAAACCGAAAGTACCTGCCAGGACCAAAGAGACCCACGGTAATGAACCAACTGAAACCGTTAACCATACAACACCTATTCCTGCCAAAAATACCGCTAGCCACTGCCTTCGGCGAAGTGACTCTCCTAAGAAAACCACTCCTAGAAAAACACTTACTAGGGGATTAATGAAATAACCCAAACTTCCTTCAATCACTCGGTCTACATTCATTGCCCACACCCAAACGAGCCAATTTGTACCAATCAGTAAGGCTGACATGATCGCAATTACCTGTGAGCGCTTACTAGAGTTTTGTTCCCTAAACCGTGGCCATGAACGTCTTAGAGTTTGAACTAATGCCATGACTACGAAAGTCCAAAACACGCGATGAGCCAGCGAGTACATTGCTGAAATTTCTGATAAGCCTTTCCAAAAAATTGGAGAAATTCCCCAAATCGTATACGCACCTATAGCTTGTGTTAGACCTTTTTTCATCTATCCGATTCCCGTTAATTGTCTAGTTGGGCGACTTACAACCATTACTAAGGTTCCTTTTAATTTCCAGTCGTTCAGTTTGAGTGATTAGGCAGACACCTGAGCAGCATCTTGCACAGCTTGAAGCTCTAACGATAGCCGTTCTGTCCAATTACTTAACGAGCTACGTTTCGAGTTTTTATCTGGAGCCGGTATCGGAGAACCAACACAAATTCTAACCTTATATGGTTTAGGTATTCTGCTCCCTGAGCCCATAGCTTTTTCACTTCCAGAAATACCTATAGGTACAACTGGAACTCCACTTTTTGCAGCTAAATATGCAGTCCCATCAAAAAGTTCACCGATTTGATCACCCTCCTGACGTGTTCCTTCCGGGAAAACAAGAAGCGTTGCACCATTCTCTAAAAGAGTTTTTGCTATTTTTATTGATTCTCTATCAGCACTTCCCCTTCTTATAGGAAACGCACCTACAGCCGAAAGGCACCAAGCAAATGGACGAAACTTAAAAAGGCTCTCCTTTGCCAATGACCTCATTCTTCTCTTATGAAGCGGCGCTAACAGAATTGAATCAAGATTAGAACGGTGAACTGGAGCCATAATTAAAGCATCTTTTCCAGAAAGATTCTCTTTCCCAGAAACTTCGACACGTAGATAGGACCAAAGAAGTAGACGTAGAAGAAACCTCGTAACTGCATAGACAATCGAAGCCGCCTTGCTATCCGCTACTTTCTGGGAACGAAGTTGCAGTTCTTCATTCATAATCATTGCTCTACCTCGAACTAGTTATCCGCTAAATGAAAATTGAATTACTTGTTTCACAAGACCAGTTTAAAATCCTGACAAACAGAAATCTTTAACTCAGTTTCATTCTAATTGCTAGTGACTGGGTGATCGTTACTTTAATTCCCCTAGTATGCAATCAAAGATAAACCGATAAAAATATGACACGAAAACTAGTTTTAACAACCGCTACTCTTATTGGAATAGCTGTTCTGGCCGGATGGTGGTTCCTTCTCCGTGACGACGCTCCACCCCCTCCGGATCTGGAATCAGCTATACAGATTGCCTCTGCTGCGCAAGTAACTACCTCAACCACTACCACTGTGATTAATTCATCAACTATGACACCAACCACTCTTGCTCCGACTTCAACAACCAAAGCACCAACCACTACCACCCCAACTTCAACAACTCAGGCACTGGATTCAACTGAAGCAGGCGGGATAACAGGAACATGGGCGGTTGATACGACAATTGGATCTTTTGGAATTGATGAATCGACAAGTTCTTTCGTTGGTTTTCGTATACAAGAAGTGCTTGCAAAAGGCATTGGAGAAGTTACAGCAGTAGGAAGAACTCCTCAAGTAGACGGCACCCTTAGCTTCCTTGAAGGGTCTCTTGCAAAAGCAGAGATAACAGCTGATTTGACAGAACTACGGACTGACAGATCTATGAGAGACTCAAAGGTTCAAAGCGCTCTTAATACCAGCACTCACCCAAATGCAGTTTTTATTCTTGATGGAGAGATATCTATAAACAACGAACAAACGATTGAATCAGTCGTTTCTGGTTCACTGACAGTAAACGGATTAACTAATCAGATCGACGTAGAACTACAAGGTCAATTAGTAGGACAAATAATTACGGTCGTAGGAAAATTTGAGGTCTCCTTAAGCGACTATCAGGTAGAAGCCCCATCTGCTCCGATAGTGGCCTCTGTGGAAGATGAAGCAATTGTTGAATTTCAACTATTTTTCGTGGAAGCCACTTCGGAAAATTCAACTGCCGCTGTTGTCACAACTACGACTATGAACCCATTAGTAATAGAAAATGTCGAACAATTAAATGAGTACATAGCTCAAGCTGCAAGCTTTAATCAGTCAGATAGCGATTGGCTGCTACCAGGAAACCTTGATCCTTCTGCCGGAGGCGCTCCGGGCTTCACAAGATACGTGTTTCGTCAAACTTCAGCAGGAGTTGTACCAACACTAGTTGAGGGTCCAATAGGTCCACAATATAGATGTCAAGAAGAATCTCTTCCATGTTCTTATCTCGAACTAAAAGAACTTCTCGAATCAAATAGCCCGATACCTGAACAAATGGGACTCTCATCGAAAGAGCTAGCCGAATTGGTAGCAGAACTCGATTTGCTTAGTGGATTTCTAGAAGAGCATAAAGATGTAAACAAAGCTTGTGAGAAAGGTTACTTATCGGACCGGATTCAAACTGCTAATATGGGTTCACATTTTATTAAAGCTGATGCTTTCGGTAACGGATTTGATCCAAGTGAACCTGAAATAATTCTTTATGCACGTGCTGATGAAACTCTTCCAAATAAGGAACTCGGTCAATGCCGCGATGGGGTTTGGAACGGACAGCCGATGACACTGGTTGGAAGTGCTTTTATACTTCCTCCTACTCAGAAAGACAATAGCCACCCAAAAGGTTTCACCGGTGATCTCGACAACTGGCATGTGCATCTAAATCTTTGTAGAGGGAACTCTAGTGGAACTGATACTTTCGTACCTAAAGAAGAATGTGAGAAATCAGGCGGAAATTTTCATGAAACTATAGGTTGGATGATGCACGCTTGGGTGAGTCCAGAACATGACAATGAACTGGGTGTTTTCTCTATGTGGAATCCAAGCATCGCTCCTTTCGGGGATACCAGTTCTGTAGAGGAACGGTTTTTGGTACAAGGTGAAAATTTTCCTGAAGGCGCAAAGCAATCGTTGGTAACAAATTTTGCCTTTGAAGAAAAAATCGAAGTTGAAGCAGGACAGAGCGTCTATTTCAACAACAGCGATTCGGTACCCCATACAATCAGCGCTGGCACTCCAGATGTACCTGAATTAGAAGAATTTGACTCCGGAATTCTGAACCCTGGCGATAATTTTCAAATAGATACTTCGAAACCCGGAAGTTACCCTCTCTTCTGTGCTCTGCATCCTGATATGACTGCTCTCTTAATCGTCAACTAGTTCTTTAAGAATAAGTATTCTAAAGTTCGCTCGATCACGTCTACCAAAAGAAACAACTAAGATACTCAGATGAAAATAAGGCTCCGATGCCTCCTAGGAAAACGCGACTACTTCGTCATTTTTGCATTAGGCATGTGTGGTCTTCTAATTGAAATTAGCTATACGCGAATCGTCTCTTACAAACTTTTTTACTATTACACCTATCTCGTTATTGGATTGGCACTACTGGGCTTAGGGTGTGGTGGGATTCTCCTCACTGTGTCTTCTCGTCTTCGTCGACTATCGAAAAATATAATCTTAGAGAAGTCAGGATTTATAGCTGCTATTACTTTAATTTGTGGTTATTTTGTAGTCGCAAAAATCCCCATAAATACGACTAAAATTTGGGATTACGGCACAATCGATTCATTAAAAAATGTGTGTTCGTTGATTGTTATTTGCCTGTCTTTGTTCGTGCCATTCGTTGCAATAGGTCTTGCTATCTCATCTCTCTTGAGTAGTAGACCCGAGAGAATAAACCGACTATACGCAACTGACCTTGTAGGAGCTTCTCTAGCATGCATCATTGCTATTCCTTTACAGGTTGCGCTCGGACCACCACTTACAATAATTTTGACAGCGACACTTCTTTCTCTTATTAGTTTCTTTTACCGGTCTTCTGGAGTCATAACTCAAATATCCAAAATTTCAATACTCATAATTACGCTACTAGCTGTAATAATTCCCAATTTCATGCCTGAGATTAAAACGGAAAGTATTAAATCAACGGCAGAAATAGAATTCGAACACTCCGAATGGGGACCCGTCTTCAGAATCGATGTTCAAAAGGAGCTTTTTGACCGCCACCTTGTTTATCACGATGCCCTTCTAGGCTCAAACATAATTAAATTTGATGGAAATCTATCAAAATTATCACACCTTGAAAATGACCCACGTTCGATTCCATTTCGAACTCTTGAAAAACCTCCCAAAAATACTCTAATTATTGGATCCGCTGGTGGACATGAAATTCTTACTTCACTTTTCTTCCAAGCTGAGTCCATCGAAGCAGTAGAACTTAATCCAGTAACTACTTCACTCTTAAAAGGAAAATACGCTCCATACTCAGGAAACCTCATCTACCAACCGGAAGTCTCACTAACAACAGGCGATGGTCGTACTTATCTAACTAGATCTAACAATAATTACGACCTAATCTGGTTCGTAGCTCCGGATAGTTATGCAGCTAACAATTCTGCTAGTTCAGGCGCTTTCGTTCTATCAGAAAGTTATCTCTACACAGTGGAGATGCTCAATGAAGCATTCAATCATTTAACTGAAAAAGGAATAATAGTTGCCCAATTTGGGGAATATGATTTTGACAAAAAACCAAACCGGACTGCGCGATACGTTAGTACCGCTTATGAATCCCTTAATAGCATTAACGTGAAAAATCCCAATGAACATATGGTGGTTACTACATCTTTAGATTATCCAGCTTCACTCTCCACTGTTCTGATCAAAAAGAAACCCTTTGAAACTGTTGAATTGAAACGTCTTTCAGAACATACCAAATCAGTAAAAGGAACAAAGATCAGATACATGCCTAACCAAAAAGGACTCAATAACACTATCGAACTTGTTGCCTCCAGCCCATACGATCAAGTAAAAGACACTCTCGACGATTATCCCTATAACTTGTCACCGGTGCATGACAATGCTCCATTTTTCTGGCATTTTCAAAATTTCGGTGACGTCTTAAATGAAATCTTCGAACCTGTTGACCCTGGACGTGATCCGGAAGTAGCAGTTGGCGAACGTGTTCTCATACTTCTTCTTATAATTTCAATCGTCCTAGCAGCAATTTTTTTACTCCTTCCTTTCTGCCTAGTTCGTAAAAATTGGTCTGAGCTGCCTAACAAAAAAGCTTCTTTCAGTTATTTCGCTGCTTTAGGTATAGGTTTCATGCTTCTTGAAATTACAATGATTCAAAAACTAGTTCTACTACTTGGCTACCCCACCTATTCGTTAACTATTACTTTGGCATCACTTCTAATATTTACTGGCATAGGATCAGCGTCTTCAAGTTTCATTAGTGGTAGTCCAAAATTACGACTCTGGTTGCTAGTAATTCTTTCGATAATAACCGCAAGCTATCTAATCGGATTAACTCCTTTAACGAATCTCCTAATTCAATTTCCTCTATGGTTTCGTTTCTTCTCAGCTTTTATAATTCTTGCTCCACTAGGTCTTTGCCTAGGTATATTCATGCCTCTTGGTTTAAAGTCAGTTGCTCGCATAAGCGACTTTCCGACCATCTATATCTCTTGGGCATGGGCGGTCAATGGGTTCTTTTCAGTAATTGGTTCTGTCTTGACTACCATCCTTGCTATGACCTACGGATTCGGCTTCACACAATCGCTCGGATTGACTTTTTACTTGGTAGCAATCCTTATATTTCCCCATTTGTCAAAACCAACCACTCATCAGGAAATTTCATAAAAATTAACCGCCAAGTTTTCCTGTCTTCATTTCATTTATTGCCTCAGGGTCACCGGTTAACTCGACTTCGCTGTGGTCACGTCTACCGAAAAGAAACAATGCAATCTCACTTGGTTTACCTTTTAAAACCACTGGTTTACCTCCACCACCCAAGTGGATCGTTTCTCCGGAAATACTTGAAAGTGTTAGATCAACGTCTTTGAGCCCTCTAACTAAAAGTTTGGAGAATCGTTCTTGTTTTGCCCACAAAGCATCTTCAAGGTCGCTGATGTCAGTGCGGGGAACAACTCCTGTTACTCCTCTTCGGACGTCTTCGTGGTGAACGAAGAACTCGAAAAGATTCATGGCTTCATCAAATCTTTTTAAATAGAATGGGGGACCTGAACGTACCTTGTCGACCAATTCATCAAATGGTTTATTTTCAGCTAATTGTTTGGTCGCTTTAGCAAGTTTTTTCGCTAAATAACCAGGTACGACTAGGCCAAATGCTTTAAAAGAATTTTCGCGAAGAACTAAGTGGGCAGTCAGATCAGCCGTATTCCAACCTTCACATAACGTGGGTTGGTCGGGTCCGACTGATTCAAATAAATCACAAAGTTCTTGCCGTTCAATCTGCGCATAGTTTTTATTCATTGGGTGGCACCACACTGTCTGGAACCCATGCGCCATGAAAACCATCGGGGACTCTTTGCGGAAGGTGAATTCGGGCTATGGGTTTTTCTTCAATATTGTTGGCATCCAGTATTACTAGTTCTGCTGGTGAACCCCTACGATCATTTACACAGACCAAAACCCATCCGTCTTCTTCACTTGTGGATCCTTCGCGTGGTACAAAAATTGGTTCTCCACCGAATCGACCTTCACCGTGATCATGAAAAATTACCCCTCCGGTTTCCATATCAATTCGATATGTGGGCCCCAGATCAAAACCAACTGCAGTGTAGGTATACCGATGTCTACGACCTACAGTTCTTGGATCATGAGCTGGGAATTCATGTGCTAAGTCACTAACAATTTCTTCACTTACAGTGCGAGCTTCCGGGTCTACTGTCCATCTTGCGAGTTGAGAAGGAGTGTCACCTGCAGGACCTTTAAGATCCTTTTGAAATACACGCCCATACCTGCAAAGGTCAATGATAATTTTCTTGTCGTCTTGACCTTCGTGCACTTCAAAAGCATTAACAGGGTGAAAGACATAACACGAGGGTGCCTCACACCAGATAATATCGGATGCTTTCCCGTCGCGAGGCAATAATCCGATCCGTGATTGACGATCATTTTGCCACGCTATTGGGAACGGATCTCCTTCCATAGCTAGGTCTAAATCAACACAAACCGGTAAATCATAAATAATCGCATATTTTTCTGTGAGTGACATGTCATGAACCATTGGCATGCCTTCAATTGGTATATCAGTTACTTTTTTTACTCGATTATCCTCCCCTACCACAACGTGCTGTAACCGGTCGAGAATATCTGGATATGCGTAACAGACTGCATGTAGTTCTTTCTTAACAGGATCGAACTTTGTGTGGGCACTAAACGCTCCAGGTAACGTTCCGCCAAAATTGTCATACCCAACGGTTTCTAGATCGTATGTCATTGCCATAGGCGTCGTTCCTCCTTCAACTAACGCGAAAGTAGTACCGCTATTTCCAATCACTGAAGTATTAGGTGAAAACCCTGAGTCGCCAAAACTATTTCCTTCTGGTGCTTCTTCTTGAAGCCGTTCAGCTAAATCCTTACCTCTAACCCAACGATTCCGATACCAGTCAGCCTTACCACCCCGGAGTCGAACACCGTGAATCATCCCATCACCTAGAAACCAGTGGTAAGCCTTCGAGTCCACAGGCCCGAAAGGATTAGGTCCATTACGTAACCATCTTCCTTCAAGTTCTTCAGGGATTTCGCCTGTGACTGCTAAATCGAACGCTGTGACTTCATTATCGACTGGCGCTTTACTATCTTCCAGATAAATACTCATTTAATCCCCCTCTAACATTTGCTAATTTTATGAACCAATAAATCTTTCTTTCAGTTCTCGTTTTAAGAATTTGCCATTTGCATTTCTAGGTAATGCTTCATCTACAAACCAAATGTGCTCTGGAACTTTAAAGGAAGCTATCAGAGAACTGACGTGATCTTTCAACTCTTGGGTTGAACATATAGTTTCAGGAAGTAGGTAAATAGCAACCCCGACAGTTTCTCCTAGGCGTTCGTCAGGAACTGCAAAAACCGCAGCCTCTGCTATGGAAGGATGCTTGTAAATAGCTGCTTCAACCTCAGCTGAATAAACATTCTCTCCACCTCTAAGAACCATATCTTTGGCTCTATCTACAAGAAAGAGAAAACCATCTTCGTCAAAATAGGCGATGTCTCCAGTGTGGAACCAACCTTCAGTAAGAATCTCATTATTGGCTTCTGGCCTATTCAGATAGCCCCGAAAAACATTCCCCCCTTTTACCCAAAGTTCACCTTTTTCGCCGGTGGGTAAATCATTTCCATTCTCATCAACTATTCGAGATTCCATTACAGGACAGGGTGAACCTGCTGATTCTGGTTTAGCAAGGAAGAAATGTGCAGCGTTTACTGTTATGACACCATTCACTTCGGTCAATCCGTAACCTGTACTTGGCCTACCTTCAAGTCTTTCTTCAATTTTCTGCACTAGATCAGGTTGAACCGCAGCTCCACCACCTCCAAGATTGTCGAGGCTACTCGTGTCTCTTTTTGGAAAATCTGAACTATTTACAAGCTCGCGCGCCATCGTTGGCACTCCTGTAAATGTTGTAGGTCTTTCCCTTTCAATCATCTCTAAGGCTTGTTCTGGGTCCCATTTATGCATAAGGATTAGTTTCCCGCCTACTGCAGTTACGGGATGCATGCAGCAATTGCATCCTGTCACGTGAAAAAGAGGAATCGCTAATACGGAACCTGGGTTGCTTTCACCGACTTTCTTCTCGGAACCTGGTGGTGGTTCACCTGCTTCTATCGCTTTTTGCTCAGCTAATTTTGACATTGCTGACCAAAAGGCCAAATTCAATAGATTTGAAACAGCTCCTCTGTGAGTAAGAACTGCTCCCTTTGGATGACCGGTTGTTCCAGATGTATAAAAAACGCATACATCATCATCAGGTTCAATTGACACTTCCGATGCATTTGGGAGTTCTTTACCAATAGAAATTACATCCCCCCAGTAAACAGAGTCTTCAGGTAGGTCAACTTCTGCTCTAACTACTACAAGATGAATATCACCTTCACCACGAAGAGTGGTTAGGTGTGGAATGACTCTTTCCAGTCTTTCCTGATCACAGACAATTACTTTGGGATCACAATCGTCTACAGCAAATTCAATTTCTGGGCCTGTCCACCATGCATTCATCCCCACTGCTACAGCTCCCAATGAAGCGACCGCCCAGTAGGTTAAAACCCATTCAGGGTAGTTGCGCATTAATATTGCAACTCTGTCACCGTGTTTAATGCCTAGGTCATGGAGATACGAAGCGAAACAATTTACTTTTAAGTGAGCTTCTTCATAAGAAATTCTCTCATCGCCGTAAACCAAATAGTCTTTTTCTCCGTGAGAGGCTGATGCATTCCAGATGTCAACAAGATTCGCAGGAGCGGAATCATAGACTCTCGTCATGTGATTTCTGATTTCAATCTGAGACCAAGAAAATGGGGCACCCTTTGCTGTTAAATCTTCCCATGCATCTTTATAATGCCTGTCCACATTTCCTCCAATAGGCTGCCTACAGTATCCTTACACTTACCGTGGCTGGTGAAGACATAGTAGAAGCCGCTGAAGAAAAAACATAAACCAAAAGGAAATTAAAATGGAAGAAATTGCTTTTGACGACATAGACGCCTTGAATGCGAACGTAGGCGAAGAATGGAGTGACTGGGGTCCAGAATTCGAATTGGGTCAGGAAAAGATAAATGCTTTTGCTGAACTAACTGGGGATCACCAATGGATTCATATAGATGAAGAAAAAGCAAAAGCCGGACCGTTTGGTACAACTATTGCACACGGGTTCTTTACACTTAGTTTGGTGCCGGTTCTGAGTTTGATGCTTGAAGGCTCTTCAGGGGCACGTCTAAAAGGTTTTCAAAATGTGATTAACTACGGAGGAGATCGTCTCCGTTTTCTTGCACCTGTTCCAGCCGGTTCCACCGTTCATGCTCGAACACGCATGAAAGGAGCTAAAGAGCATAAAGCTGGAACTTTGATTTCCACTGAAGTGGCTATACACGTGAAAGGCAGTGAAACTCCTTCAGTTCTCTATGAGAGTTTGAGTCTATTTCAGGGTTAATAAGTGTTACTTCAGTTATTTTTAATAGTCATACCGCCATCAACCATAAGTAAATGTCCAGTTATGTAACTTGATGCAGGTAAAGCAAGGCTCAAAATTGCATGCGCCACCTCTTCAGGTTCTGCATATCTTCGAACCGGAACTCTTCGACGTGCAAATTTTTGTTTAGCTTCTTCTGGTATAGCGTCTGTCATACCAGTTCTTATAGGGCCCGGTCCCACAGCGTTAACTGTTATACCGCTTTCTCCCAGTTCTACCGCCAAAGCTCGTGTGAGTCCTACAACCCCATGTTTTGCTGCAGTGTAAATTGATGCCGCTGCTGAACCACCAACTCCTTCAGTTGAGGAAACATTGATGATTCTTGGAGCCGCAGAATTACTCAAATATGGTAAAGACTCTCTTATAAGGCGCATATGAGAGCTGAGAAGAATGTCAATTCCTCTATCCCATTGCTCTTCTATTAAAGGGTCGTTGATGGCTACTGGCATCGAGACGCCAGCATTGTTAACAAGGACATCAATAGCTTCCTTGTTTTCGGACCTCCAACTAGATACCTCTTCGACAACGTTTTTTACTTTTGTTCTATCAGTGACATCAAGTTCCCACCCTCTCGCTTCCCCTCCGCTCTGGTTAATTTCTTCAACAACACTCTCGACGCGTTGTGGTTCAATATCGGTTACAGCCACATATGCACCGTGGTCAGCAAACAAATGAGCCGTAGCACGCCCTATACCCGAGCCCGCTCCCGTGATTAGCACGACATGACCCTCCACAGATCTACTAAGCGAACTAAGCACTATGGCTCATCTCAATCAGCTTCACTCTGGGCACCAATTGCTCCTTTTTCACGAAGATCATCAATAGTCTGCTGATCCATTCCAAGTTCAGCCATTATTTCATCAGTGTGTTCTCCGACTCTCGGAGCTTTAGTCGGGTCAGGGGGTAGCTCTCCATCAATATAAACAGGTAAAGGCAACTGATCAGCTCCAATCTCATCTTGAGAAATAAAAGGCATCCTCTGTAAAAACTGTGGATCTTGCGTAACTGTTTCATGGTCGTTGACTGGTGCTATGGGAACATTTTTTTTCTGTCCAAAATTCAACCAGTCAACACTGATTCGTGTTTTAAAAATTTCTCTTAGCTGTTCTTGGAGTTCAACGTTGTTACGAGCGTGGTCAGCGTATTGGGAACCAGGCCAACGTTCGAATAAATCCATTCTGTTTATTCCTTCACAAAAATTTTGCCAAAACGCTTTTTCTGAAGCCATAAACAAAACATGTCCATCCATGGTTTCGTAAATTTGATACCTGACGCCTTCCCACATGCCAGCCAGACCTGGGGCTCTTCTTTCGTAATCGTCAGACGGATTTCCTGTCACTTCATCTTCTGGTCGCAAGTAAGCCCGATGTGTCTCAATCCTGTACCAGTCCATGTATGCAGCTGCATCTGACTGAGCTACTTCAATTTGCCTTCCTTGGCCTGTTTCTCTGGCGTTAATAACAGCAGCAAGTATCCCAAGCGCTGCAAGCATAGGACCTACGTTTATTCCAATGTTCGGCATCGAAGGAATACGTTTGAACCCGTCATCATCAACTACTGGCTCTATCAAACCGGCCCAGGTGTCGTAAGCGATTCCGTGACTTGGGAGATCTCTGTACGGACCGGTAGCTCCGTAACCTGAGATTGCACAAAAAACGATTTTTGGGTTGATCTGTAACAGTTCGTTAAAACCAAACCCGAGGCGTTCTAAAGTTCCAGGGCGCATAGCTTCAACCACAACATCTGCCTTCTCCAACAAACTCCTGTATACCTCAGCCCCATCTTCATCTTTGAGATTTATTGCAATGCTTCTCTTACCCCTGTGTGTATGCAAGTGAAGAAGCGAATTTCCTTCAATTATCGGCCATGTCATCTGACGTATGTAATCACCTGACGGTGATTCAACCTTAATTACTTCGGCTCCTAGATCAGATAAAAACGTTCCCACTAATCCAGGTCCAAGAAGAGAGTTTTCTACTACCCGGAGACCTTTTAACAAATTATTATCACCCATATGTAAATTCTCTCTGATGATTCTTGAATCGACAAGCCGTGAACACATCTAATTTTCTAAATCTGAAAAAACAAACTTTTTTTACAGCCGCGGATTCAGATGTTTTCGGTTACGGTGCGATAATTAGATTTGACTTGGAGGTGTCAATTGTCCCCTATCGTTATTCTCGCTGGTGCACGAACTCCCATTGGTCGCCTACAGGGCGGACTTAAATCAATTTCAGCTCCCGACCTCGGTGCTACCTCGATAAAAGCTGCTTGCAACAAGGCTGGAATAGAACCTTCCCAAATTGATTTCTCTTACTTAGGGAATGTGATTTCAGCTGGAATTGGGCAAGTTCCCGCTCGACGTGCCGCTGTCAATGCAGGAATTCCAATGACATCACCTTCGACTTTACTTAACAGAGCCTGTCTTTCTGGAATACACGCTATTCATCTAGCAACTCAAATGATACGCCTCCAAGAAGCTGAAATTGTTCTCGCTGGTGGAATGGAATCAATGACCAACTCTCCATACATAATTCCTGGGGCGAGATCCGGCTTAAGATTTGGTGACAGCGAACTTATCGATTCAATGCTTTTAGATGGTCTTACCTGCACAATAGAAAATTGTTCTATGGGTGAAGCAACTGATCGTTTTACTGAAGAACTCGGCATTTCACGCCAAGACCAAGATGCATTTGCTGCTCAATCACATCAACGTGCTGCAAAAGCACAAAAAGATGGTCTTCTGGATGAAGAAATTTGCACTGTCGAAATTCCTCAAAGAAACGGAGACAGTCTGACTGTTAAGGACGATGAGGGGATCCGCCAGGATGCTGACTTCGAATCCATGTCTCGCCTTTCTCCCGCTTTTACAAAAAATGGCACAATCACTGCTGGAAATGCGTCACAAATCTCAGACGGCGCTGCTGCAGTAATAGTCACAACAATGGACAAAGCAGAAGAACTGGGCTTAGAACCTGTTGCTGAAATACTGACTCATGGGCAAGTAGCAGGGCCAGATACGAGTCTCCTTCACCAACCAAGCAATGCAATCAATGTTGCATTGGACTCGGCGGGACTGAAAGTAAGCGATTTGGATCTTTTAGAAATAAACGAAGCATTTGCTGCTGTTGCACTGGCTTCTATGAACGCTCTTGGTGTGAATGATGAAATTGTAAATGTGAATGGTGGAGCTATAGCTCTGGGACACCCAATCGGCATGTCAGGAACTAGAGTTGTTCTAACCCTTATTCACGAACTGCAACGCCGAGGCGGAGGCTTAGGCGCAGCAAGTCTTTGCGGTGGTGGCGGTCAAGGCGAAGCATTAATTCTGAAAGTTTGATAAATGAACGAAAACATTACATTTGATTCTCCAATTGCAAACACAAAATATGGTGACGTCGCTGGACGTTTCAGAAATGGTGTGGAACTGTTCGCTGGAATTCCCTACGCATCTCCCCCCGTCGGAGATTTAAGATTCGCCTCCCCTACCTCTCCAGAAAGTTGGGAAGGTGTTAGAGATGCCAAACGTTTCGGCCCTGCTTCACCTCAACTACCAGGCGAAGGCTTAACTGACCGATTCCCCGTCCGTTGGGACGAAGATTGTTTATACCTAAATGTCGTAACCCCTGCATCGGATGACGAAAAACGACCTGTTTACGTTTGGATACATGGTGGTGCTTACAGAAGAGGTCAGGGTGGAGTTGCATGGTATGACGGAACTTCTTTCGCTTCCCGTGGTGACGTTGTAGTGGTGACAATCAACTACCGTTTGGGGGCTTTTGGTTTTACAGAACTAGGTAAACACTTTGGGGACAAATTCTCTTCTTCAGGTTTAAATGGATTACTTGACCAAATTGCTGCTCTTCAATGGGTTAAAGAAAATATTGCTTCTTTTGGCGGAGACCCTGATCAGGTGACCGTTGGTGGAGAATCAGCTGGAGCTTTTAGTGTGGCTAATCTACTTTCTTCTCCTCTCGCCAAAGGCTTATTTCATCGTGCCATAGCTCAAAGTGGAGCAGCGTTTCACATACATGAGCCTGAAGCTGGAGCAGATATAGCTAAAGAGTTGTTAGAAGCTTTAGGTGATCCAACCTCGGAAGAAATTTTGAACATGCCTGCAATTGAAATTCTTGAAGCACAAGAAGCCCTTATCGAGAAATGGGGTTTCGCAGCTAGAGGGGTTCAACCTTTCTATCCTGTCTGGGGTCACGAAGCTCTACCTGAGGCACCAATAGATCTAATCGGTAAAGGATCCTCAAGTGATATCCCTCTTCTTATAGGCACCAATGAGGATGAAATGTCTCTGTATGGTTTCACCGACCTCGATGAGGGAACTCTTTTCCGATACGTGGAAAGGATCGTTGATAACCCTAAAGAGGTAATTGAGTCATACCGGAAAAGGGTTGGTGATGATTCCGGTTGGCTTGCATGTGCCATTGGTAGCGATTGGGTTTTTAGAATTCCTGCTATTCGCTTAGCTGAAACAAGAGAAACACATGATGGGAATACTTGGATGTATCTTTTCTCATGGGATTCAAGAGCTTTCGAAGGAAGGTTCGGATCTGCTCATTCTCTTGAGTTACCTTTCACCTTCAATACTCTTGATCGCGCAGGTGTCGATGTTTTTATCGGGGAAGGAGAATTCCCAACTTCTGTAGCTGAGACCATGCATGATGCTTGGATTTCATTCATTAGAGATGGAAACCCTTCAACCCCAGTTCTAGGTGAGTGGCCTACATATACAACAAAAAACAGGACTGTTATGGAAATAAATGATAACTGTGAGCTTCTAATTGACCCTCAAGATGAGGAGCGTTCTTTATGGGACGGTGTCAGGTGAGAAAACATTGAAAGTCCCTAAGCGTGTTCTGGTTATGGGTGGAACACAGTTCAACGGTCTAGCTCTTGTGCACGAATTGGTCAGATCAGGTCATGACGTAACAATCCTTAACCGGGGACAAACTGAGGCTCCGCTGCCAGATGGGATAACTCGCCTTAAGGCTGACCGGAGTGATTCTGATCAGGTTCGCGGTGTACTTAGAGGACTCGAGTTTGATGTGGTGCAAGATATGACTGCTTACCATCCTGAAGATGTAGCACTGATGGTTGAAATATTCTCAGGGAGAGTTGAGCATTACATTTTTGCTAGTTCAACAGTAATTTACGAAGCAACAGATACTTTACCAATAACTGAAAGCCACCCTAAAGAAAGAGGTGGTCCTCAAATCGAATACGGGTTACATAAGTTGTTATGTCAAGACATTCTTGACGAGGCATACGAAGGTGGTTTTCCGGCTACAACAGTTGCTTTTGCGATGGTTTATGGTCCTAGGAACATTATTCCTGATCGTGAACAACGAATGTTCGCCCGTATGGAACTAGGAAGACCGGTCTTAGTGCCTGGAGATGGAGCCACTGTCAGTCAAGTTGGACATGTTGATGATCAAGCAAGTGCACTTGAAGCGCTCATGTGTAAGCCTGTTAGCTTCGGTCGTCTTTACAATCTCACTGGAAGCAGTTTTCAATCTGACATTGATTATGTAGAAACTACCGCCGATGCAATAGGACAAAAGGCTGAAATGTGTTTTATACCTTCAGAAATCATGGAAAAACTATGGGAAGGGGAAATTGGATTCGATTCAGCAACTACTAGCAAGGTAAAAGTAGATATAAGAACTAGCGAAGAAGCTTTGCGTAAACAGGCAGCTATTCGCCATCGTTTCCGCTTCACAACTGTGATTCCTAGGTTAGCTCCTAATATTCACCGTTGGAATCGCAACGTGATGTTCAGCATTGACGCAATTTGTAAAGACACCGGCTGGGAGCCGAAACATACTTTGTCAACAATGGCATCTCAAACCTACGAATGGCATAAGGAAAGTGGAGGACGAGAATTTGATTGGTCTTATGAAGATCAAATACTCAGTCTGATCGATTAATTACTCGTAACAGGAAAATGGCAGGCGACAAAATGGTCCTCGCCTATTTGTTGCATCTCGGGTTCTTTCTCTTCACATAGGGCTTGTGCAGATGGGCACCGAGTTCTGAATCGACAACCTGTGGGAGGATTTATCGGCGACGGTATGTCATCACCGATTGCTGACTCGGATTCATCAACCGTAGAAGCAGGTTCAGGTGCCGATGCCAACAAAACACGGGTGTATGGGTGAGCGGGCAAGGAATAAATTGTGTCAGAACTACCTATCTCACAAATTTTCCCGAGATACATAACGACCACTCGATCACTGACGTTCCTAACTACTGATAGATCATGGCTTATAAACAAAAGTGTTAATCCGTACTTTTCTTTCATTTCCTCTAAAAGATTAAGTATCTGAGCTTGAACGGAAACATCAAGGGCAGAAACAGGCTCATCGCAAATAAGGATTTCTGGATCCAACGCAACAGCTCTGGCTATAGAAATTCGCTGACATTGTCCACCGGAAAATTCATGCGCCCTTCTATTTACTGCTATTTTTGGGTCGATACCAACAGATTCGAGTACTTCGTCAACCCGATCTTCGATTTGTTGTGCGCTCATACCGTTGGGCCAGATAGTCAATCCTTCTTTAACTACTTCACGAACTATTCTTCGGGGATTAAGAGAAGAAATAGGATCTTGAAAAATCATCTGCAATTTAGGTCTGACTTTCCTAAGTGCATCTCCCTTCAAGCCTGTGAGTTCAATTAAATCTCCCTCTGAAGTGACCATCACATTGCCTGACGTCGGCTTGGGTAGTTGAACTATAGATCGGGCAGTCGTGGACTTACCACATCCTGATTCACCAACAATCCCAAGTGTTTCACCCTTTTTGACATCAAAGCTGACATCAGAGACTGCATGGACTATTTCATTTCGACCTACATTAAATTCCATTATCAGGTTCTTGACACTAAGAACTATGTCATCGTCATCACGCAACTGAGCCACTCCGCTGCCAGCCATCAGATCTCTCCTGTTTCCGTGTGAACGGCAAATGCTTCAAATTCTTTCATGTCTAAACCTGCGGGTGTGTGTCCTGCATCCTGATTAGCCTCTTTAGCCTTGATGCCTTCTGGCGTACTTACCGGATTATGACATGCGCAAAAGTGTCTTTCTGCTTGCTCGACTAGTGGTGGCATCTCAGTTAAACATTCACTAGTGGAATAACGGCACCTCGGCGCAAAAGGACATCCTTCAATCCTTCCTATCACTTCGGGTGGTTTACCCGGAATAGGAACAAGTCTCGTATGACTTGGAGTATCGATTTTTGGGATTGTTGCATTCAGAGCTTCTGTATATGGATGCAGTCCGTCACATTCGAAAAGAGCCCGAGTTGGAGCCTCTTCCATTGTGCGACCGCCATACATAACCATAATTTCATCCGTTCGACCCTTCACAACACCCAGGTCATGTGTTATGAGAATCATCGACATTCCACGCTCTTTACGAAGATCGTCTAAAAGATCCAAAATATGCTTTTGAACTGTGACATCTAGCGCTGTTGTGGGTTCATCAGCTATTAGAAGCCTTGGCCCGCATGCTAAAGCTATGGCGATCACGACTCTTTGTCTGAGACCTCCGGAAAGTTCATGCGGATATTGTCGTAGCCGTTTCGCAGGTTCTGGTATTCCTACTTGTTCAAGTAGGTCTCCAGCTTCGGTCATAGCTTCACTTCGACTTCGGTTCATGTGAACACGTAGTGATTCGGCAATCTGTTCACCAATGCGTTTTACCGGATTCAAAGAAGTCATCGGGTCTTGAAAAATCATGGTCATTTCAACACCCCAAAAATGTTTTTCTTTCTTTCTAGCGATTTCTCTTAAGTCTCTTCCGTCAAATTTCATCGAACCTTTCACCTCTGCATAAGAAGGCAATAGATTCATTAGTGTTTTGGCGGTAACAGATTTACCAGATCCGGATTCACCTACAATTCCTATCGATTTTCCGGGTTCAAGGTCAAATGAAACTCCATCTACAGCGCGGACAGATCCTTGTTCGGTTAAAAAACTGACATGAAGGTCTTCAATAGAAACTAATGGGCCAGTCATTATCAACCTCCCCCAATTCCCACTTCACGCACGTCAAAGAAATCCCTTAACCTGTCACCTGCATAATTAAGTGACATTACTGTTAGAAACATGACTCCTATGGGGAACATTGAAACCCATGGTGCTTTTTGAAGAGTTCTCGAGGCGGATCCCAAAACAATCATCTTTCCCCATGAAAATCCTTCTTCAACAGAGAGCCCTAAAAACGCAAGTCCCCCTTCTCCGACAATCGCCAAGGCCATACCTAAAAACGCAAGGGCCCCCATTGGGATGGTCACGTTAGGAAGAATTTCTCTAATCATGATCCTTCGATTGGTGGATCCTAGAATTCTTGCTGCCGCTACGAACTCTCTTTCAGCGGTAGAAATTGTGATAGCACGCGCTAAACGTGCCACTGGTGCAACACCTATGATTCCAACTGTAAAGCAAACAACTGCGAGTGTCTGACCTAGAAGGGAAATAATCAAAAGTGCAAGTACCAAGCCCGGGAAAGCAAAGAGTATGAAAATTATAATGGAGAGGAATTTATCGGTCGCACCTTTGAAAAACCCAGCGACGATTCCTAAAGGTCCTCCAACGGCAAATCCAAAAACTATGGCGAAAAAACCAACAGTGAGAGAAACTCTGGATCCCCAAATTGTTCTAGAGAACATATCTCGGCCATTGGTATCAGTACCGAACCAATTATCCCAGTTCGGAGCATCAAGACGTCCCCCTGCTCCTGTCTGATTCGGATCCGTAATGGGCAAAATAGGCGCTAAGAAAGCTGCCATAACTACCAAAACCATCCATCCGATAGAAACCCAGAAACCAAAACCTATTTTGCGTTTCTCTCTTTGCTCGTTGTCTATTTGAGAGACATCAGAGTCTGCATCGGAAGGTTGAAGACCTCTAAAAGCGCGTCTTGTCGTTATTAAATTAAGTCTCACGGCTTACCCTCGGATCGATAACGGAATAAAAGATGTCAACAATGAAGTTGATTGCTATGAACGATGACGAAATTATAGTGACTAATCCGAGCACAAGTGGAAAATCATCGCGAATGACAGCTTCAACAAAAGTTCTTCCCAGCCCTGGGATTACAAAAATTTGTTCAACAACTAACGCTCCACCTATTAAGCCACCAGTACTTAAACCAAAAACTGTCACTAAAGAGAAAAGAGAAGGTCGTAGAACGTGGCGAAACATTATCCAACGATCTGAAAGTCCTTTGGCTTTTGCCATAAGAACGAAATCTTCCTGCAAAGTTGTTATCAGGTCTGTTCTTAATAGACGAAAGTAAGTTGCGGCTAAAGGGAGAGCTAAAGTCATTCCTGGAAGAACGGTCGACCGTAAACGACTGAATAAGTCATCGTCTTCGTACCGGCTTGGGAATATTTGCCATTTAACTACAAATAAGTAGAAGAGAATTACACCGAGTGCGAAATTTGGTAGGGAAATAAAACCAAAAGAAGAAACTGTAGCTGACTTATCGAATACACGATTTGCTTTATACGCAGCTCTGATAGCGGCAGGAACCGCAATTACAAGAGCAAAAATTTCTGCAACCACCATAAGAAATATTGATTTCGGTATTCGATTTCCGATGATTGTAGTAACAGGCATTGAATTTTTGAATGAAATACCAAGGTCGCCTTGAACAACGTCTCCAGCCCACCTCACATAACGAACAGGTAGAGGGTCATTCAAGTAGTACTTTTCTCTTGCCGCTTCTACAACTTCGCAGTCACCTACGTCTGTTCCTCCCTGACCTGAAACGTCTTCAATTTCTCCTGCAAGAACCGCGTCACAATCAACTGAAGCATGAAAACCTACGACATTAAATAACGGGTCACCCAACGAGTTCATTGCTGTAAAGGCTAAAAAAGTTGCTGCGATAATCACGGCAACCATTTGTGCTATGCGTTTTAAAACAAAACCCATTTCCCCACCTGTAATCAGAGATACATAAACTTAGAAGTCCGATGTTAGCGCTGACAAAGACTAAATCTCTATCCCGCTTACAAAGAAAAAATAAAAGGGCGGCTGACATAGTCAGCCGCCCTTTAATTTAAATTTGAAGTTTTAAGGGTTTTACTCCTCTAACCACATTGTTGAGTAGTTTCCATACCCACCGCCTGTACCTCGGCAGTAGTAAGTCGAACCGTCAGGGTATCCTCCATCGCACATTCCCCTTACGTTCGGCGCGTATGTCGCATTCCACAAAGTGTGAGTAAACAATACATATGTATAGCTTTCCTGCACATTTGCGGCAATATCTTTCCAGGCTTGAACAACCACATCACGATCGGTACTGCCCCTTGCTTCGAAAACCATGTCATCACGTGCTGGATCGCAATATCGCGGCCAGTTGAGTGACAAGAATCCAATAGCGTCACAGACAATCCACACACCATCACCATCCGGGTTACGAGCTCCCATCTGTCTCCAGGTTAAGAAATCGAACTGCCCGATTGCTGTCTGTGTAATGTGATCATCCTGCAAAAGCATGTCCTTTTCGACGTTGAAGTATGGTTCGTATCCAGCAGAAAGAACATCAAATATTCGATCCTGAATAACTGATGGACCAGAGTACTGGAACTCCATATTGATCTTCCCGTCAGCACAGTTGTCAGGGTTGTCTCCACAGTATTCTGCAACTAGTGGAGCAGCCATTTCTGGCATATCTGACTCCTGCTTAACATCAGGATTATGGAAAATTGACTCTGGTGGGAACCATGAATCAGCTGACCTCAACTCATCTTGGCCTATGAATTCCAAATAATCAGCCTTAGCTGTCGCGTAGGTCAGTGCCTTTCGTGCACGAATATCATCAAAAGGCGCTTTGCTGGTGTTCATCATGGCAAATGTTTCTTCACCAAGGTCTTGTTCAAACACCTGATACCCGTCAGCTTCTAGATCTCTTAGAATCATGGCTGCATCAATATTGGATGTGGATATACCTTCAAGGTCTCCTGCTTCCATGGCTCCTGCACCAAGCTCACTGTCTGTGTATACATAGAACTCTATTGCATCAAGAAGAACTCCTCCTGCTGCCAAATGCTCGTTGTACCACCAATCAGGGTTCTTAACTACACGAGTCATCAAGTCCTGTTCACGACTATCCATTATGAACGCTCCGGAACCTACAGGCATCTGATTCAAAGCTGGATCTTCGATTGCCGCTTGCATCCAAGCTAATGAAGGAACGTAACCGAGTTGACCTGAGAAGTAAGTCGGGAAGTCAACGTGAGGTCGTAACGCATGCATACGTACTGTCATGTCGTCAATTACCTCAACTGCTCCTCCTTCTCTTGCTAGATCTAAGACTGGCTTAAGAGCAAGTGAAATGAGTGGATCAGCTAGCTGTCTTCCTACTGCGAATGCAACAGTTTCAGCGTCAAGCATGGTGCCGTCATGGAACTCTACGTTTTCACGTATTTTGAAATCCCACGTCTTAAGGTCATCACTACTTGTCCAGGATTCTGCAAGACCTCCAACGAACACACATGCGCAAGGATCATCTGTTACCCAAACGAGTGTGTCGAAAATGGCACCTGCCATCATGTGGCCAGCAATTGCGAAACGGTTAACTGTTGGGTTAAGCCCGTCACTTTCAGCTTCCATCATGAGTCGAAGTGTTCCACCAGCTACTGGCACAACCTCTTCTTCAGCGTATGCTCCGTCGCCTATGTCGTCGTAAGTGACTGTGAAGGCGTCAGTGAAGTATTTGGAACCTAATTCAAACAAGGATCCATCTGCTTTCA
>Ga0206683_10000030_pt1 | contig 87253 bp, 117 predicted proteins | sample M280m12015metaG_FD_155483 | JGI IMG/M metagenome (GOLD analysis project Ga0206683, IMG submission 155483) | Ammonia-oxidizing marine archaeal communities from Monterey Bay, California, United States - M2 80m 12015 | ecosystem: Environmental > Aquatic > Marine > Intertidal zone | place: USA...
AACAACTAATGCATTTAAGATTACAACTATTTCCAAACCGAATATCAAAATGTGAAAGGCCTGGACCGTATTCATGTCTAACATATCTAGTACCGTCATCTTTCACTTTAGTACGCATACTATCTAAGCCTTTTTCTTCTAACTGTTCGCACCTAGTACAAGCATCAGGCCATTCGTTACGATCAAATTGTTCTCTAGCTGTAGTTGGAAATTCACTGTTATGCCATTCCTGTGGAGTCATATCTTTAATATTTTCTTTATTATCTTTTTCAAGACTAACACAACATAACCGATATTGACCGTCTGATCTTACACAAACTTGATGTTCTAAATATTTACACTTCACCGCAGGTTACCTCGCAAATTTTAAATCTATTATCTTTTGGATATGTAAGAGTTTCTCCTTGTACAATATCTTTTAAAGATTCTGTGTTTATATTTGGCCATTTTATATCTTTTTGTTCTATAGCATAAGGACTGTCGGGATATCTAGGATACCTGTCAGTTAATAAGTAACAACAAGGTAATACTTCACCTATGTGACTTATTTGTACTTTACGTTTCTTTTGCCACTTACAAGTAATCTGACTCTTATCAAATCCTTTTTCTAATAATCCTTTTACACGTTCTACGTTATCTAAATAACTTTTATTATATGCAATAGTACGTGCTTCTTCTTTTTTATTTGCTTTAAACTTTTCTACAGCTTTACCTACTATACTATTAATAGCACTAAAAGTATGTCCTCCATTAATATCAAACTTTTTAAATCCCATACTAAATGCAAGTTGTTCACATTCTTTTAATTGATGTGCGTTGTGATCAAAAACTAACATACGCCAACGAGCTAATCCGCCGGCATTAATAAATGCTTGTGCATTGTCTATAATTCTTTGCCATATAACACCTCTTCGATATAAATGATTAGTATCTTCCAATCCGTCAATACTCCAAGTTATACCACTAGGCTGTTTAAATTTTTTTAAAACGTTTGCAAGTTTAACATATAATTCAGGTTTCCCAATACCACCGTTAGTATGAATCATAATACTAATTTTCTTTGAACTAGCATATTCTAATGCTTCTAATAGATTAGGATTCATTATAGCATCACCATAACTGCCATTAAAAATTATTTCATCAACATAAGTGCTATTGTCAATTATTTTCTTCCAAGTACGTAGACTCATATGGTCTAATGGCATATTAGGATTAACGTCAACACCTGAAATATTACGACTACAATTGCCACACATAGCATTACAATGGCTTGTAAAGTCTATAATAAGAGTCTTAAGTTCTTCTATTTTTAAGAATGGCATACTGTATTTAACAGTCTTTATATGCGTATTTAATTAAGCTGGCAGATAAATATTGTTAGATGATTAACTTAGAAAAATTCCACTCCAAAAACAATACTGTATTACAACAGAAGTATCCTGAAGTATTTGATCCTAAATGGATAGTTATGGAAAGCGGCTGGCCATATTTCCATCTTAGTGCATTAGATAATCAACCATGGCAAGACATGTATAAAGAAGCCGAAGCATTAAGTGATAAATTTTATACTCATAGAGAGGATACTTATGGGAAAGGTTGGAAGAGCTTAACACTACATGGAGTTAATGACGACACTCAAAGTCTTAATACATATGGCGATAGACAAGATACACTTAACCAATTAGATTGGACTTGGGTGGCAAATGAATGTCCTGTAACTAAAAAGTTTTTAACGGATGTTTGGCCAGCTGAATATTTAAATCGTGTACGCTTTATGTTACTTGAACCAGGTGGATATATATTGCCGCATCAAGATCGCAAAGATCATGAAAAACGATTAAGTGTTTGTAATATTAGTTTAAATAATCCAGAAGGATGTAATTTTGCATTAAAAGATAAAGGGCGTGTTCCGTTTAAAGATGAAGGTAGTGCTTTTTTAATGGACATTAGTAACGTACATAGTGTCTGGAACACTAGTGATAAACCAAGGATTCATATGATTATACACTATGAATTAGGACGCCGTGTTAGAGATTTCTTTTATGTATTACGTGAAAGTTATTTTACAAACAGAGGTTAATATGAAAGACTGGAATAGTATTACTGTTGATAGATATTACGAACAACTCCGAGTACCTAGTACTGTAGCTATAGGTATTCTTAATATTAGTAGAGACATTAATAGTAAAATTGTTAATAAACGCACCCTTGATATGACGTACTTCTATATCAATCGTATGGTGAAAGCAGGCCTGTGTGATTATTTAGGATCACATAATAGTGTTAAAGATATATTAGATAACGCAGTACAACAGGGTAAGGAATATTGCATGGTTGCTTGTCAAGGTCTATTGTTGTTTCGAGGGCAAAGTCTTATAGTACAAAGTTTAGAATATGCAAAAAAGAATCCAAATTTTTTTGTAATAGCTCATGTTATGGATAAGAAAGGACAGCATCGTTTTACTACAGATGCATATCCAGGATTGCATAGACAATATTTGTTTGTTAATTTAAATACTTGGAATAAACTAGGTAAGCCTCCGTTTGATGAAATAGGATTCTTTTGGGACAGGAAACAAAATTTAAAAAATTATAAATTAAGTGAAGAAACTATCCATAGTAACTATACTCCTGCATGGATAGAAGGTGCTGAAGGAAGTACTAATCATGTCATAACTAGTGACGGAAGTAATTGGATTGACATTGCTTGTAAAAAGAATATCCGTATTGACAATTTAGACAATGATATGCGAGCTTGTAAAGTATTTTTATATCCATATTCTGATACAGAAAAATTAGAATCAGTTTGGTATAATAAGCAATCGTTAACAGTTGATAAGTTAACTAATCAGGCCCAACGAGGCTGGTTAAGAAAATTAGCATACCAAGAAGAAATAGAAAAAGATAGGGTGTATGCATTTAATACAGAAACACTTAGTGGTGAAGGTGTACGTACAACTAAACCTATCGATGCATTGTTTAGTGCGGCCGCAGGATTTAAACCACTTGCAATTTTAAATGCAAATGGCTTTCATGAAGGAACGCAAATACATTATTTTGACTGGTGCGAAGCAAGTTTAAATTACAAAAAACATCTATTAGAGACGTGGGATGGCTACGATTTACATGAATGGTTACTAGAACACGACCTAGAATACAACTTCTCCTCAACGTATAGAGGCAATTACGAGTCATATTGGCAACAAGAAGTTGCTGAACATGGTGGTAAAGAAGCATTTAAAACGCTATGGGATAGGTATAAAAATTTAAAACACGAGTTTCATATTGTAGATATTGTTAATAAACCATATCAATTGTTTGATAAGGTAAGTAGTGTGACAGGTACAAAAGTATTATGGACTACCAATATCTGGTCAAGTGAAATGTTACATTGGAATATCGAACCAGAGGTATTAGAAGAAAAATGGAAAGCATTTGAATCATTAATACCAGAAGATTTAATATTATACGGTCATGATTATGTTTCTGTAGATATGACCGAGAGAGTTAGGAATGGAAAACAAACAACACACCCAAGATTTTAAACAGTATATTGAAACCCATTCACCTGTTGATTTAGGTTTCAAAGTTAAAAAACTGTTTAAAGTTGATGTAGATAAAATACAAACTTGGTTTGCAGAGTTAGAAAAAAACTACGCTGACTGGAAGTTTGTTATTGGTGATAATACTCATGTATGGAAGTTTCCTATTGTTGACCCTGAAGCAAAAACAGGTCATTATCTTCCTGACGATACAGCATATTATACACTTTGTTGGAATAGTGATGAACCAGGGCCTAAACCATTTGAACAAGGGTGTGCAAAAGAAGAATATAAAGATAATGATAATGATGAACTAAATCCTCGTAAGTGTTTTACAGGTTACGGATTAGAACTTGTTAATCGGTTACCAATGCGTAGTAAGAAGTGGTTAGTAACAATTCACACCCCAGGCACTAAATTAATTACACATCAAGATAGTCCAGATAAAATTAGAGTCCATATACCTATACATACAAATAAAGATAGTAATTGGATTATAGGGGACGAAGAATTTCATATGGAACCAGGCTGGGCATATCTTGTTAATACAACTATTCCACATAGTGTAGAAAACAAAGGTAGTACAGATAGAATACACTTATATGGTAAGGTATGGGCAGATGAAATATAGCTTAGAATATTTAAATAGTACTAAATGGGATCTAATTGAACTTGATTGGAATTTAGATATTCTTAGTTTACAACGATGGTATAATGATGTAGACGAACAATACAATAATCTTTATTTTAGTTGGCGCAACGAAGAATATTTAAAAGAAAAATATCATTTAAAAAATATCGATAAAGCATTTGAAGGATATGCAAATCCTAAAACCAGGGGAGTATATGATGAAGGGTATCATATTATAAGTTATATTAAAGATCAGTTTAAAAAACCTGAAGAAGTATTAGTAATGGAAGTTAGTTGGTACTGTGAAAAAGATATTCCTTGCACACCAAAGTGGGCAGGTAGACAAGACTTATATCCCGAGTTAATTGATCCTAAAGAAAAATTAGTGCAAGAAAAATTTAAGTTTGGATATTTTAATGACTTATATAACAAATTAGGCGAAGCTGTTTGGAGAGATACTAGTATCAGATTGCATGAATCTAAAGTAGTTTTAGAGAAACATATTGATGGACCAGATGTACAAAGATTGCATATACCTATTAATAGCAATGAAGATGCATTATTCTTATATGGAGAAAATTTAGAAAGAGAATACCATATGAAAGTTGGAAAGGCGTATGTAATAAATGCCGCAATTCCACACGGTACAATTAATAAAAGCAAAGAGAGTAGAGTACATATACAAACTAAACCTACCCACGAAAATTTATTAAAGATACTTAATAAGGAAATAACCGTATGAACGTAGCAATTACAGGTAGTCGAAAAGGTATTAGGCATTCGGGTAGTTACATACTTAACTGGTTACATGATTATTTTGCTGACTATAAGGTGACACAATTAAGTAGAGAAACCGGCTATGATTTTAATAAGAATTTTGACGCTATTGTAAGTGAAATATTAAAGAATGATATATTTATAAATGCTAGTTGTATAGATGACTTCCAAGTAAGGCTTTTAAATGCAGTATATGGTAAAGTAAAATATATTATCTGTATAGGTAGTATTGCTGGAGACTTTGATACTGATGAAAAGTATGCCAAAGTAAAACGTGCTTTAAAGCAAAGATGTAAAATGCTACCTATTGAGACATTAAATATATATACAAATCTATTTCATATGACAATAAGTGAAGTAGAAAAAGATGGCAAAGGAATGAGTCAAACAGAGTTTAGCAAAGTATTAGATTTTTGGTTTGAAAATCCTACAGTAGCAAACGTTGACTTTAAACACTATATTGAAAGCTATGATGATTGGAAAAAAGATAAGATAAAAAGGATAGTAGATGAACAGCGATCTTAAAATACTAAAGCCTAAGATAGATATAAATGATCTACGACAGTTTTATATACAGCTTCAAGACCAGCATAAGGATATGAAATGGGCATGGAAAGGTACCGAAGAAGAAGGTGTTGGGGGGCATAAACTTAAAGGAGTGACCGGTTGGGCATTACAAAGTAATTTAGAAGACCTAACTAAACCTTGTCCTCCGTATAACATTACTAAAGAAGAAAAATATGAATATAGAGATACAAAGTTAATGTTTGGATTAGCAAAGAAGTTACAGGATAAATTTCCATTTGCACACCAATTTAGTGTAAGTGTACATCCGCCAGGAGCATTAATTAACTTTCATAAAGATACAGATGAGTATTTAAAAATACACATTCCAATTAGAACAAATAGTAAAGCGTTTTTTAAATTTGAACCTAATAGAAGATATGTATTACCTGCTGATGGACGTATGACTCTTGTTAATACTAGCATACCGCATGGTACACATAATGAAGGTGAATCAGATAGAGTACATTTGTTTTTTAAGGTTCCTAAGGACAAGGAAGCTGAACTACTTAAATACAAAGAGGAATTAATATGATAATTAAAAACTATGATCCTAAAGACATTGGTTGGAAAATGTTATATGAAGAAGAGCATTGGGGCGCCATAGAGTTAAACTGTGATCTTGATGTTGAAAAACTTCAGCAATATTATGCCTCCGTAAAGGAAAATTTTAATCATACGTTTTTTGATTTTTATAACTTCCCTGATAGACTAAATGTAGAAGTTAGCAAACAATATATGGATTTAGGTTACTGTGGTTATTATTGCGGACCTATCAGCGGATACACATTAGCATGGCCGCTTGAAAAGTATGAACCATTGCCGCCTCCTAGTCAAGCTAATATAGATATGTTTCCTGAAACATTAGATCCAGAATTTTATGATAAATGTAATATATTGCCTAAGTATCGGTTTGGTTATATGAATAACTTAATTGAAATGCTAGGAGAAGAAAGTTTTAAACAATGTATTATTACAGTACATGGACCAGGTGCAGAAATTAAAACACATAAAGATAGTAGTGTAAAGAAATTACATATACCTTTAGAAACAAATGAAGAGGCAGTTTTTTGTTTTGGAAAAGATAGAGAAGAGAAGTATAATATGAAAGTTGGTAAAGTTTATATCTTAAATACTAATGCTTATCATGGCACAGAAAATCTAGGTAAAACTGACAGAGCTCATTTTTTAACTAGAGTTGACGAAACTAAAATTTTAGATATATTAGCATTATGAAAATAGCAATTATAGGTGGAGGAACAACAGGTTGGTGGTGTGCAGGCTATATGGAAAAGTTTTTACCTGATGCTGAAATTACATTAATTGAAAGCAATACTATACCAACTATTAGTGTTGGCGAATCAACCCTTCCACAAATTAAATCATTTTTTGATAAAATAGGAATAGACGAAGATGTATGGATGTCTAAATGTCATGCTATTCACAAATACGGAAATATAAAAAGTAACTGGGATAAGCCAAACGGTGATCCTTTTGCTTTTACATTTTGGTATAATGAAAAGGATGCTTTTTCAAATTGGTATAAAGAATATAAAGCAGGGGATAAAACAAAAGATCAAATTAATGATGACTTGTATCATAAAGGAGCTTGGCGATCTGTTGCATATCATTTAGATGCAGACCAAGCCGGGCAAGTAGTCAAAGATAACTGTAAAAAAGTTATTCACAGAATTGAAACATTAGATAGCTTACCAGAAGGATATGATTTATATGTAGATTGTACAGGATTTGCTAGACGCTTTGTTAAAGATAAATCAGAAATAGTATACGATCATCATCTAGTAGATCGTGCATGGGTTTGTCCGTTTGAACATAATGCTAATATTGAGCATTATACAAAATCAATTGCACGAGAGCATGGGTGGCAATTTGTTATTGATTTAACAAACAGGATAGGAACTGGATATGTATATTCTAGTAAACATATTTCAGATGATAAAGCATTAAAGAAATTTAATGAGTATAATGCACATCGAACCCCCTTTATGAATAAAGAACCTAGGTTACTTAAATGGAGACCTAATGTCTTAACTAATCCTTGGAAAGATGATGTTGTTGCTATAGGTCTTGCAAATGGCTTTATTGATCCATTAGAAGCAAATGCATTGTTTATGACACAATATAGTATTACGTTATTAGTTGAATGTATTAAAAGAAATAATAAACAAGCAATATATAATAGAAGTATGAGGAAATTATGGAAGGAAAATTCAGAGTATATTCTTCATCATTATATGTTAAGCAACCGAACAGATACTGACTTTTGGAAATATTATAGTAACTTTGATGTTAGAAAATCATTATGGGAAAATTATAAAAAACGTAGTAACAAATACACTAATTTATATCCAGATGCCATATGGGCAACATTAGGATTATATCATGATGAATTTAAATATTATGAAGAAAAAGAATGAGTGCGTTCTTTAAAGTAACGATCTATATTAATTCGCCACAAGTTCTGTGGAACGTTATATAAATTTAAACTTTTTTCTAGTGTTAAAACACCACGCTTTTCTAAATACGGACACATAATTTTATTTAATCGATGACTCTTACCGCCACCTACGTCATCTATATTCATTGACAAATAAAGTTCAGCATTTTCGTTTTGCATCTTTGCCCACTTCATTTGCAAGGGTAAAAGATAAGATAATTGTATTCCTGTTTTAAAAATATCTCTACCAGTACCTAACGTATATCCTGGAAGTTGGGCACCTCTAAATAAACATCTATACGCATTTGGTGATACTTCAGGAAGTTCATGTACTCCTGCAATACTAACGATTTTGTTTTCGTATAATGCTATAGTCCATATAGTACACCAGTCCCATTTCATCTTTTCAAGACTTGTATTATTATTATCTTTTTGTAGTTTGCAAAAATCTTCAACTAATGATTTGTCGTTATTAGTTGCAAATCTAAATGTTAGTTTTCCAAGTTTTTCCATTTGCCTCTTTTCTTCTATGTGAAAATTCTTGTGTACTTGTGTCAAAGATATCACCTGTAGATTTTCCGTTAATAATACATTCAGCTAACTTATTTGTTGCACTTATTGGATGATACATTACATGATCTCCAGACACAGGATGTAAGTTAAACTTTGTACTGTTATATCCAATTAATATAGGCGGTGGATACTCTGTCATACCATACCAATTTGCAACAATCTGAACCCCTTTAGATTTAAACGTATCAATAAATTCTTGGCTTATTTTACTGCTACCAGCAACCATATATCGAACGCAACTCATGTCTAAATCTTTAAAGTCTTTAGTCTTGTTTAGTAGTGCTAAATGCCGGGGTATTAAGCTAATGTACGTCGGTTTAACGCGGTTAAAAAGTGCAGGGTAGGTGTAAGCATTAAAGTTGCTACAAACGTATTGTGCGCCGCTTAAAAACGCAGGAAGACCTGTTACTGTATAGTGTGCTATAGTGTTTGCAGGAAATACATCTAATACTATGTCGTCTTTGGTTAAACCAATTTCAGTTACTGAGTTTTGGGCACAACGTTTAATGTAGTCCCAAGAATGAGTAACTAATTTTGGTTCGTCGGTAGAGCCTGATGTATATAAAGTAAGGGACATACTCTTACTTATTCAGTTGAAATTAGTGTATTAATGAAGTTGAAATTAATGTAAGTCGACCCAAGCAACACCTGTGCGTCCTTGGAATTTATTATCGGTAGTATTATAAATGACCATTCCCATCTCAGCTGTTAGTGCATCTCGTTCAACAGTTGTTAAGTTACCAAATTTTGAATAACCAGTTACTACTGAGTTACCTGTAACATCAAGTGCCGCAGTTGGAACATAGTCAACAGTATTATTAATTGCTAGATACCCTCTAGCATCAAATGTCATTGCTTTCAATACAGGTGAAGCACCTGTACCGGCATTATTAATAAATGCAAGTTTACCTTTTGCTGTACCAGGCGCAACGGTCTCATTGTTGTCAATTCTAAATGCAACTAAACTTGTTATAATATCAGATGATGTTGACGGATCCCATACTTGTCCAGTAACTGATTGAATCCAATCACCGTCAGTTGCTTGAACTGGAGTTGTCATGCTTCCATGATAACTTGTTAATGCTATTTTACTTGCATCAGTAACTGAAGAGTTTGCTAAACCTCTAGTAACAATTGGGTAACTTCCATCAGTATTAATAATTTGTAATGTTTTACCATAGGTATCTGTAGTTTCACCTAATTTTAATGTTGTTGTACTATTTGCTGTTTGAATTTGATCACCAACAAAATTAACTGTACCGTTATCAATTACAACTCTATTGTTAACGCCATCAACTATTAAAGTTGAATCATCGCCGAATACACTTCCGTTAAACTCACCTTTGAATCCACCTTCATAAAGTGGTGCTACCATTTTTGTAGTAGCAGTAATTGTAGTACCAGTTACTGTCTTAGCACCTGGTTCAATTATAGTTGTATTGTCAGTTCCTTGAACTTGACCTTTAAATGTACCTATAGCATTTAAGGCTCCAGTTGCTCTATTAAGTAAAACTGTACTATCGTCTCCAACAATATTTGCATTAACACTTGGAGCAATTACGTCATCAGTAATATGAATAGTGTTTGCCCAAATTTGATTAAATTTGTTAGTGCTAGATCCAAGATTTCTTGCACCGTCAACATCAGGAAGAACATGGCTTTCTACTTTAGCTAAAAAACTAACAGTATCGCTAGGTGCATCACCTATAATAAGGTTGCCGCCTAATGTTAAATTTCCATCTGCTGTAATATTGCCTGTTGCTGTAATACTACCAGTAATATTAATATTACCAGTACCTGTTAAGTCGTAATTATTTAGATCAACGTTAGAACCAAAAGCCGTACCAGCAGTATCAACTGGATTACCACCTACAGTAGTTCCATCACCTATATACAGTCTTTTAGTATCTGTAGTATAGACTAATTCACCGTCAGCAGGCGTAATTAAGCCTCGTTCGCTGTTTGTACCTCTTCTTAGTCTTAAAGCCATTCTTTTTAACTCCTGGATATCTTATATGTATTTATCCTGAATACAATTTTATTTATTCTTCTTTAAGAACTTACTTGTACGTTTTTGTATGTCTTTTTTAACTTGTTCTACATCTACTCTAAAATCAACGTGTTTGATAGTAGCATCGTAGGTTGAGAACAAATCTTTCAGTATCTTTTCAAGATATCCTACAGGATTAGGATTCTGTCTATCTTTAATAAGTACATCCCATACCTTGCCATTCCCGAATTCAACTCTGACAGAATGCAGATATTCAATCGGGATAGCTTTAATATCAAGGTCTTTAAAAACCTCTGGCCACTTATTAATAACTTCTTGTGGTAGCCTCTTCTTAGGCCTTACCACGCGAGCCAGCCTTTTTGCTAGGGCTCAACTTATCTGCTTGTTTACGTAGCTCAGTTGCTTCTTTAAACAGAGAGTCAGCGTCTTTACGCATCTTATTAGCTAAATCTTCATCAGATAATGCTTGTTCTTTAGTAGAAGTAGCATCGTCATTAGTAGCCATTTTAGGTGCTGGTTTACTCATGTCTGTAACAGCTCCTACTTCTTCTACTGATGATCCACCTACTGCTAAGTCTTTAACTTGTACACCTTTTTGCTGAGCAATCGTTTCGTTTAACTCATTTAGTGATAGTGTAGTAGTTGTATTAGGTGTCATCTCAATGTTAGAAGTACTAACTTTAGTTAAGAATCCGCCTGTATGAAAACGTGCTAACATAATGCTACCATCACCTAGTGGTGTACGTTGCATAGCATCTGCTAATTCTTCAGCATTCTGTCCGGCATTGCTTTCAATTAATTTAATTAAGAGATCATGATCTTCATCTCTTAAAGTTTCTGTTTGACAAACCAAACACGAGTCTGGGTCATCAGGTAAAGTGCGAAATACTACTGCAACTTTACGTCTGCTATTTTTTATGCGACCAATATGTTTTAAGTCAGCCATAATTTATTCTCCTGATGTAGCTGGGACAGGATTTACAGGTGCATCACCTTGTGCCGCTACTTGTTGATTTTGAATACTAGTTAGAAATGTATCTAGTTTAGTATACGTTTTTCCAATTGCTTCCATTTCGTTCGGCTTAAATGCTCCACGAGTCTGAGCAACTTCAATGATAGTCTTCAACACACCTAGATCTTGAACAGTAAGTTCAGGATTACCTGTTGGAGCCCCGTCGGGCCCTGGCGCCGCTGAAGTGTTTGGAACGCTGGCAGGTCCTGGTGCTGATGGTGCCTTTTGAGGTGGCGTTGCATCAGTACCTTCTGGTGCCATTGCTTGTTTTCCGTCTGACATATATGTTCTCCTTTTTAGTATCTATATAGTTATATACGTACATTATTTATTAGTATTTTAAAAGTGGACACGCCAACATGAAATAAGAAAGCTCTTTTGGATCTTCAAATCCTAGGTTAACCATAGATGTAATAGTATTATCTTTGTCCAAATCTATCTTTTTACCAATAAAAAATCTACTTTTTAAGTTCTTTAGAATCCACTTTCGAATAGCGTCTTCCAAATTGTAGTTTTGCTTTAAAGTTATGTACTCAAAATGTGGTGGGGCCACCGATAATTCTCTAATACCGAAGTAGTTTAAGGCGTTAGGTATACCTGTTTTTGTTAACATAATCTCCTCAGCTACGCCGTTTATTCTTCGTAATGTGCTGTTACACCAAACGGTGCTTTTAAATTTTTATCGTGATGCCCGTGAATAATAAAAACTGTTTCACAGTAATTTTCATCACCCCATTTTTCCCAGGGATAACCATCAGTAAACATTATAAAACGTTTTGGATTAATCCCTTCCTCCTCCATATATTTCCAATTTGCCATGAAGTCTGTTCCACCGCCACCCATGATCTGATAGTCTTCTAGTTCTTGACCATTGTCAGCAGTAAAATCTTGTTCGTTATATACCTTAGTATCAAAGCACCATAACTTAATTTTGTAATCTTGATATTCTTGCATAATACCTTGTACTTCGCTTAAGAATATTTCAGCTTGTTTATTACCAATTGATCCACTCATATCAATTCCGATACAAATATCAATAGTTGTATCAAAGTTCATACCTGGAAGAATTGCTCCTGTATGCCATCCTTTACGTGACGGACGTTGGAAAGAGTAATCATTTCTGATAGTACTTTGGATTTGCTGGCGTAGTAGCTCTCTCCAATTCATTTTAGGTTCAGTAAGTTCCTTAATAAATCTTTCAACTTCTTTTGGAATGTTACCTGCACCAGCCGCCTGTGCCGCCCCTAGCATACTTTCTTTTACTTCGTCACGTATCTTACGAAGCTCATCTTTAGAATAGCTTGGAGCACTACCTTTTTTACCTTGTTTTTTGTCTTTTTTACTATTGCCGTCTTGACTATCTTTATCCCAATCAATATGCTCGTCAAGTAATTTACCTAATTTTTCAAGGTCTTCTTCATCATATTTTTTGAAAAGCTCATCATAAACTGCTTCACTAGTCCAACCTTCATATTTAAAATCTTGGAAAATTGGAATCTCTTTAGGTTTGCTACCAATAGCATCTCTAACTAGAGTATTGTTAACAATATAATCTGATGCAATATTATGGATTTGAGGATCTCTATCTTCACGTCTTGTCATATGATCAAAAACACAATGAAGAATTTCATGAGCAATAACAAACTCAATTTCTTTGTTTGTCATTTTAGCGAAAAACTGTGAGTTATAAAATAAATGTCTACCGTCAGTTGCGGCAGTAGGACACCAATCATCACATTCTTTAATAATAAGTCTTGTAGCCATATTACCAAAAAATGGATGTCTTAAAAGTAGTCCAACTCGTGCAACAATAATTTTGTCCAAAACTTCAGCTCGAAGATCTTTTAATTCTTCTGGTGAAAGTTTAACTTCTTCTGTTTTTGGTTTTTCTAAAATTTCTGTAGTCATTTGTGCTATTCCTCAATTTCTTATTATATGTATATTATACTATATTTAATGTTCATTGTCAACCATAAAATGGAGGGGGACTAATTAAAATCCCCCTCCAAATAGCGCCTATTAGGCCGACGCCTCGCCTTGTGCGGCTTTAATATATTTGCCAAAACGTTCATGGAACTCATCAAAGCAATCAACTTCATCTGGATCGATTGGAAGTTGATATTGTGTAAGAGCCAATTTAATACCCATAACTACTAATTCAGTATCAAAATTGTCCATTGCGAACCTTAAGAAGTTATTAACTTTATCATCAAACTTCTTATCGTTCTTATCACTTGCTTCTTTAAGCTCGTAGCACAAAGAGACTGTTAAGGAATACATGGCACTGATTTCTTTAGTCTCTAACTTCTTAACCTTAGCAGTAAGTATATCGCTAGGATTAGGAAGGTCTGCGGCTACTCGTCTATGAGCCATAAACTTAACGGCAAGTCCTTCGCCGACTGCACCACTAACTAAATCTGTAGTGGTATTTTCATCGTCATCATCTTCCAAAAGTTCGGAAACAAACGACCATGAACGGGGTGTAGCAAATGAACGACTCGGTGATTTTGGATCAAAATCGTATAAGTCCTTCTTGCTAAATGTCAAATAACCAACAACATCTTGATGCTGATTGTTCTTAACAGCCCACTCAAACCAATCATCAAAATCCACTTTAATTTCTAAGTGAACAAAACGGTTGGCTAACGGAGCAGGCATTCTATAAGTAACACCTTTATCAGCTTCTCTGTTACCTGCGGCAACAATCAAAACGTTATCTGGAAGTGTATAAGTACCAACCTTACGATTAAGAATTAATTGGTAAGCCGCGGCTTGTACTGCCGGTGGTGCTGAATTCATTTCATCCAAAAACACAATAATCTGTTTATGCTTTTTCGCCATTTTCGCATCTGGCAATTCGCTTGGTGGTGCCCAAACCATTGTACCTTGTTTAGAATCAAAATATGGAATACCTTTAATATCTGTAGGTTCCCATAAACTTAGACGTATATCAATAACATGGGCTTCTATGCTATCACCAATTTGCCTAACTATGTCTGATTTTCCAATGCCTGGGGGACCCCAAATAAAGATTGGACGTTTCTTTTTAAATGCTCGAATAATACTTGCTTTTGCACTATTCGGACTTACTTGTCTTACTGCTAGATTTTCCATTTTGTACTCCTTGTTTGCCTTTTAATGTTCAGTGCCTTATTGTTATATACTATTATACGTTCATAATCGTCAAAGGTCAACCAGAATCTGCAAAAAAGATGAAAAAAAGTGCGAAAAAAAGTGTAGTAATATCAAGGACTTAGTGAGCTATTTGCCCGATTTAGAGCTTTAGTAAGTCCGTATTTCCTTAAATCTCCAGAGAAAAGATGCAGTTCGAGTGCCTTCTTTTCGTTCAGTACTATAATACCTTGGTTAGTAAGGTAGTAAGGACAGTCAATAAACTTGTCTAAGAAGATTACAACTTGAGTCGTAACTTTAAAATCCTTAGGAAACGGAACATTATAATTTGATAACTCTAAAGTTTCGGATAAAAAATTAAATCCGTCCTCTGTTAATCGTAAACCACCTGATATTTTGGATCGAGTATTCTGCCACCATAATGGCATATACTCTTTTAATGTATTTTCATTAATTGATATGTTGGCTTGTTTTAAGAACACCTTAGTGTAGGTTTCTTTTAAGTTCATTTTTCTGTTACTACTTCACCAGTTACTAATTTTACAACTGTAAAGTCTTTAGTATTAAAAAGATCATTTAGTTTTTTAGCAAGATTATGTGCATGGCCAGGATTACTAAAACTAACCTTTTTATATTTTGGCCCAGGATAGTTTGTTAATACATTTGATGATTTTAAATTGAATGGTTTGTTAGTATAAAATACAGCCCAGATGGCTTCTGCATTTAATACTTGTTCTGAGCGGTATGTTTTTTTATTAACATGCTCTAAAATTATTTCGGGTTTAGGTCTACTCATATCTTTATCCTGTTATATACTACTATTATTTATCTAAAAATAACAGTTATATACGCAGTTTATTTATGAGTATATTAGCTTATTTCCAGCTATTACCACCATCCATTGTAATATTTACAACTTCTTCAGTTTTATTAGCTTGATCTACTAGCTTTTCTAAGTCTCCATGTAATCTAGACATTACACTTGCTAGTGTGAAAGCGAGGTTCTTAGCTTCTTTTAATTCTATTTTTACTTCAATTGCTTTAGAATTATCAGCAATTTTTACCTTATCAATAAATTGTTGTAAAGGAATAGTGTTTAATGGTTTAACGGTTTGCACGGCTTAACTCCTGTCGCATTTCTAATTCAGTTTTAAAAGGTCCGCGATATTCGTATTTTTCTAAAGTAACTTGTTTTGGACATAAACTTTTAACCCAACCTTTTTCAAAATGAATTATAAAGTATCCTGCACAATACAAGCTCTTAGATTTTTTACTTTTTGTAAATAGTGCAAATTTTCTTTTTAGATCGTACATTGCATTATAAGGAACAGTACTAGTAACTAGTCCATATATTTCTTTTGAAACTGTTTCATTAGCATCACTTACAGTAGCTTTGCTCCAAAGAATTTCACCACCAATGCCCGCTTTAAGATCTTTTAGACAACTATAATACTCAGTTGTGCGTCGTTGGTTAACTGGTCGCTGACAAGAATACATATAATGGTTATTCTCGTCTTTGGATAATGTACCAATCTTGTTTCCTTGATTTGCGTCTTCAATTATCCAAAACTTATTTTTTAATATTTCTTTTGCTTTTACGTCAGTCATACAGGATACCTCGCTTGTAATGGCTCAGCATAAGCCTGAGCATTATCAGTTATTCTTTGCATATCGTATATTGCACAGAATTTCATTAGCCGCAATCCCACTTGCGGTATATTTTTGGGTTGTGCATTTTCTATAATCGTATTAAAGATCTTGTCTTTAATATTTTGTGGTTGTGCAGATAAGTCACATAGTTCTACATTACGATTATAATCGTCTAATACTCGATGTTCTACACCTTCGTGATCGGCCCATCTTTGTAGCATTAAGTTATTCCAGTTGTAGCCTTTTGTGTCTTTATCGTTAAATGCTTCTGTTAAGCCTACTTTGTTACGTGTACCTTTAACTCTTACCCCGGGATAAGCACTAAATACATTATCACTTGTATCACCTCTCATGCATTTTTCAAACAATAACCATTCTGGGTTAGGTGCAAGTTTTTCTTGTTTAGTCTTTTTGTCAATAATTCTTTTGCCTTTATCATCAAAGTATCCTTCATGTGTAATAGTTGTATTAGAAACTCCGTTATACTGAGTTACCTTAGGTGATATTAGTTGTGCAAAATCACCATCAGTTGATATAATTACATGATCATCATCTGGATGATGTTGTACCCAACCTGCAATTAGATCATCTGCTTCTAATTCGTCATGTTGCAAGACTGTACAGTTAGTTTTTTCTATAATAAAGTCTTTAAAATTATCAAATGTTTCCCAGAAAACTTTTTCTTCTTCTTGTTGTGCTTCTGTTAAAGCATCACGAGCCGCTTGTCTATTTCGTTTATAAGGAGCATAGACGTCCTTGCGCCAACTACGGCCTTCTAAGCAAAATACAATATGGTCCGCATCAAAGTCGTTCCATGCTTTTTTTAGACTATTAAAGGTTATATGAAAAGCCATTCCTACTTTCATATCAAGATCGCCACGTACTACATGACGAGCTCTAAAGAATGTATTTGCTGTATCAACTAGAACATATTTCATTGTGTATATTTCACCTTATCTTTATTTTTTAATAGTATAACGCATTTATTATTGTTTGTCAACCTAAATAATTTGAGCAAACTTTTCCGTTTCATAGTCAGCACTACTCCAACTATCTTCGTCAGCACCTGGCCCTATCATAGTTAACTCACGTTTAACAAACATCTCATATGGATGCCAAGTTCTATGACTACTTCTATTGTGGATTTCTATAGCTTCCATGCCTACTTCTTTTTCACTTAATAAACATACACCATAATGAAATCCTGTATATATTAGTTTTGTAATATCGTTCTTAATACAATATCGGTTTAATTTCGATAGTGTTTTCATATGAGGATAATTTGAAAATGTAGATATAGTATCATCACCGTCATTTATAACAATAAACTTATGATGACAAGGTCTTAAGTAGTAGTTTATACGTTGACTCATACGTACCATTTCTGCACCTAACCAAGGAAACAGTTGATCAGCTTCCCAGCCCATACGTTGTACAGGGTGCATAACTAACCATAAGCCATTTTCTTGTAGATCTTCTAGTTTCTTAGACTTCATTCGTTTGCTAAGTCTTTTGTAATCTTTTCGCACATTTCAATATCAGAAAACGATCTATATTCTAATCCTTCTTGTAAAGGGTGTACTGGAGGGTCATTAATTGATATATCAAATGCTAAACTTACTCTCGGAGTATCACCATTATACACAGGTACGCTATGATTTACATACCCCGGAAAGAGAGTTAATCCACCTTTTACGTTAGGCAATGATGCTGTCATTTCCATGTGTTCGTAATATGTATGTGTTTCATAATTATCTAAATGCATATTTCCACTTAGATAAACAATTGGGCCCGCACCGTGTCGATGGGGGTTAATTTCTTGACCTTTTCTTATAATATTATACCAACAAGTAAATGCAAGTATATACGGTTGAGTATTATCTTCTATAATAAATCTTACCCATTGCTCTCGTAACCATTCAAGTAAATCGTTAAGTTCAGAACATTCTTTAGTAAAGTCAAAAAGATGATAGTTTCCGTAGCGAGTAGTTATATTCGTTTCGTCTAAGCCAGTGTCGCCGTCGCCTTGATAAGGCAATCTAAGTAGCTCTTCTTCTTTCTCTAAGAGAAAATCTCGAATTGTATCGATCTTATCATGCTCTGACCATTGGGCCATTCCTAAAGGTACGTCCCAAGAAGGAGCATAAGGTGTAGTTGCTTGTTGACTTTTTAATCGCCGTAAGTGCATTTAGGATACTTCACTTTTACCATCTTTATTAACATTACCTACATTAATATATCCAGCACCTCTTGACGCATCTTGTCCTTGGTCTTTAAGGATATTTCGTGCAACATCTTTGAACCAGCCGTCAACAATTTGTTCGTTTGTTTCACCCGTGTATCCGGCATCTAATAGTTGTTCAATAAATTCATTGTTCCAATCAAGTTCAAAGAATCCATTTTTAATATCTTTTTCATTTACATGAGTATCTAAAACTGCTACCCAAGGCTTCTTAGCTTTTTGAGCCGCCTTCTTTTCAGCCATTAACAACTCAAGCCTTGATTTTTCTTTAGGTTTATTTGTTGTCTTGGACATTAAGTTTTTTAGTTTATCTAACATAGTTATATTCCTGATTCTCTAAGTTTATTAAGATCAATTTCTGTCTTAAGTTTAGGTCCCCCAACTGTTTCCGAAGATGTCGACGTGTAGTCTCGGGGTATACCTCCATCCCCTTCCCATGGCAAGGGTGGCAACGGTTTTGGCGTTTTCTTGATACTCTTCATAGCATCCACCCACCGCCATACAGTATACTGGACATTCCACTTTAGCATCTCTATACTCGGCAACCGCTTTTTCAACTTCGTCAACGTCGACTTTATCAGCAACCACAAATTTAAGATACAAGTGAGTATTGGGTACAGTATAATATGAATTAGCAATTTTAGGCTTGATAGCATCACTCCATAGCTCGCCACTGACACTAAGTTTCGGAGAGCAAGACCAAGTTGTATGAAATCTAGCTTTAGTTGAGATGTAGTCTTTGAAATCATCTCTAAGTTCTTGCGTTGTGTTCGTTTCAAATGTAACATTTTTTAAATCCTCCATTCTAGGATGTTCAAATAGTTCTAAATACATTCTTTGCCATCCTAGCAAAGGCTCACCACCAGTAATAACTAGGTGGATATCTTGACCATTACTGCAAGTCCATTTGCCTTCAGGGGTTTTTGATAGTAATTCATCAACTAGATCGTCAATTGTATAATCTGTAGTAAACTTCTTAAATCTAGGATCCCACGATGCATAACTATCACAACCTCTATGCACTAAAGGTAAATCCTTTAATGTATTATACTTACCTGGATTAGCCTTGTGGTCTTTAGCAATCTGATCATAGTCATTAGCCAATTCTCCACGTGGCATTCCAAAACCCTGGCATTTAAAATTACAACCAAACATACGTAAAAATACTGAAGGAACTCCAACAAATCTACCTTCTCCTTGCACACTATAAAAAGATTCACATACTCTAGCCTTCATATATCTTCTCCCTTACAACAGCTTTATCGTAGCCTAATCTAGACATCTCGTCCAAAAACTTTTCTTCTGTCCAAGCACCATACTCAAACATTTGTATTGCTTTATCAACTTTACGATTCCAAAATTCTCTAACAGGTGCTACACTCATTTTGAATGTCCTTTCATGCTTAAACAGATGTTATAAAACTCTTGTTTTAGTGCAGGGTCTTCTTTGAATGCACCTAACATAATTGCAGTTGTCATATCACTTTCGTGTTCTTTAACGCCTCTATGAGTCATGCAATGGTGTTCTGCTTTTACTACTACTGCTACATTAGGTGTTTTTGCAAACCTAACTAATTCGTTTGCAATCTCAGTCGTCATTTCTTCTTGTATTTGTGGGCGTTCTGCAATATGGTGTACTAGTCTATTAAACTTACTAAGACCAATAACTTCTTCTTCAGGTACAATACCTATCCATGCATTACCTACAATATTCTGAAAATGGTGGGCACAAGTGGACCTAATACTTATAGGCCCACTCGTGTACAGTGATTTGTAACCCATATTTGGAAAACTAGTAATAGCAGGTCTAGGGTTAAATCTACCAGAAAATATTTCTCTGACATACATCTTTGCTACACGTCTAGCAGTATCGTTAGTATTATGATCGTGTTCAGTATCAATTACTAGTGCGTCTAATACATCACGGAATGCCTCTGCAACTTCATCTTGCAGTAAAGCTATTTCTCCTTCACGTACAAACTTACTAATATTATCGTTTGAATGAAAACGTTCACCAGCTTTTACTAGACGTTGTCTTATTATATCACTTATCTTTTCCAAATCTATTCTCCGATGTTAAGGCAGTGGATTGCCATTAATTAATATACTATTATACTGTATATTTAGGTTATTGTCAAGTACTTTAAAAATACTTGTTTGCCATTTCTAGCTTATCATTCCAATCAGCTAGTGCTTCCATTTCTTTCCCAATAGTATCAATAGTATCAGGATGTTCAGCTACCCCAACAGGATTATTAAGAAACACTTCAATATTAGCGATGTGTTTTCTAATTTCCCCTTCAGCATAAGTCTTGAAAGCTTCTAAGAGTTTATCTCGCATTATACTTCTCCTTTTTTAAATTGCGATGGTAGATATTCTAAAGCAATAATGCGGTGAATATCTTCATTTAAATGTTCACCATCTTTAGTATGCTTTGAAACATCAATCTGTTTATTCTGTAAAAACCAATCGTTTACAGAATCTTTTGCAACTTGCATAGTATCAAATGTATAAAAGTCGTTCATTTGAGGTGGTATCCAAGTTAAGTCATTTAGTCCAAACAGCTTTAGTTCGGCTCCGTATTCTTTACAAAGAGTTTGTAAAATATACATTTCTTTAAACCATTCTCGTTGGTTCTTTAAACTGTAAATTTCCATCCAAGTTTTTACTTGCATATATGAAGTACTTCTTAAGTCCGGAGTCTTCAAATGAAAGGATGGTTTCGTTTCTATTTCTAATTCTGGTTTCTTTTGCATATCAATTGCATGGACTTGTAACGGCATATCAACTGCTTTAAACAATGATAAATTAGATTCTTGCTTTGACATGTGTTTACGCCAACAATCAATCTTTCCTTTTGTTGTTTCTTTAAAAAATAACTCTTCTAATTGAACAATGTTCTCATAGTCCGGCGGTTCTACCCAAGTAACTCTAAAACGATTCCAGTATGTGTTTTGTACTATAACTTCTTTAATATCATCATATTTTCTAAAAAGAAAAGTTAACCATTCACTATATTCCCACCAACCGTTAGAAGGGTTTGCAAATATAACACCGTCAGCGTCTTTACTATTAATATAATATTCAGCCCAGTTGTTATCATTCCATCTACCTGAGAATGGCCAAGTTTCATAATTTAATGGTGTATTATCATCAGCAGGCATATCGCCTATATGATATCCACAAGTATGACTACAACCTAGTGCGGCAATTCTCATTCAAACAACCTCATTTGTTGTGGGTCTGGTTCGTGTTTCTTATAATTGCCTTTTTCTGGAATAGCATGGCGTACACCACCTGTTGGGTCTTTCATATCTGATTTACGTCTAGGAATTAAATGAATGTGTGGATAGTCAATTGTTTGTCCAGCGGCTTCTCCACAATTCTGACCAATATTAAAAGCATCACAATAACCTCTTTCTACCCAATCATATCCCCATTGGTAAGCGGCCTTGTAAGCCTTTTCTAATCCTGGCCAGTCACGTGTCTTAGGCACGATAAGGACATGTCCTTCAGTAACAGGATATTTGTCTTTATATACAATAAAGTGTCGTGTATCAATTACAACTTCTCCAGATTTATACCACGGCGTTTCAGTTAATTCCATTGTTACTCCTCTTCCCACTCAAGTACACTCATCATTGAATGTAATCGTTTGCGGGCTTCATTACGATTAAGTGCTGGTACCCATGCAGTACCTTTATTTTGTTGTACTTCTAACATTATATCATTATGTGACTCATCTTTAGTAAATGAAATTACATCACTTGTTTTAAACTTTAAAACGAATACTTCTTTCTTTTTAAAAAATTGTACAACATTAGTCATCTTTATAACTTCCAACATTCTCCCATGGGTATACTAACCATACATCTTCTTCAGCTTTGTTTACTTCATGAGCCCAATACTTAACTTCCTCAAACTCACTTGATAAATTTTCAGTTAAAACTGCAAAGCGAACATTGTCCATATTATCATTAATACACCAATCATGTTTAATCCATTTAAATGTAGCACCTGTATCATTAATGTCGTCTACTACTAAAATATTTTTTCTTTTTGCAACGGCATCTTCAGCCATCCATGTATTAGATTCATTTTTTCTTTTATGATCACGTAATGCAACTTTTAATGATTCACATCTAATATCTAACATATTACTTAATATAGCCGCAGGTATGTTTCCACCTCTTGTAATACCTACAATGTAATCAGGTATCCATTTATCTTTGTACATACCAAGCACAATTTGTTTGCACATATTTTCTATATTAGTCCAACTGTAGTAATGTTTTTTAATCATTTATAATCCTTAACAATGAGCAATTGGATCATGAGTTAATGATGCCATTTGTTCTAATCTATTTTTAGGTTCTTGTTTCTTGCATTTTACAATCTTTATTTTATCGTTTGGTGTACGACCTTCTATTCCATTACCTGGATATTTAAAAGGTGTTTTAAGCCACTCGTCTCTCCGCTTGTTCATTACTTCTTCTGACACAAATTTTAACGCAGGGGTAAATCGTTGTCTACCTCTTAACCCTGTTGCTGTATGTGACATTGTACTTGGGAACGTAATAATACGTCCCGGAATGGGTGCAAGTGAATAAATAACCTTTCTAGGATCTGTTAACAGTTTGGTTTCACCTCCTTCATTAATGTCCCAGATAGTTTGCGGATAAAACAATAATGTTATTGCTTTTGGATCACTATCATCAGTGTGATAATATGCGTTTTCGCCAGGTGCAAAAAAATTGCAGGAAGATTTAAAAAGAGCTAAACTGTCAACTTCAGGACAATGCTCTGTACAAAACTTCCACAATTTGCCAAATGTTTTAGTCTGCGTTATTCCTTCACATGCTAGTCCTGTTGGAACAGGATTTCCAATATTATCATATGCTCCAAAAGAAAATAGTAAAGACGAACATTCTACTTCAAGGTCTCTAACAGTTTGTTCAGAGAATACATCATCATATACCGTAACTTGGTCGTCTATATATTTATTTACAATCATGAGTCGTATTTTTCCTTTAAGTACTTGTCATTATGTATCCAAGTATAGCTACCTTTTATTGCTTTTATGAATCCCCATTCTTGTTGCTGTTTGCCCATAATAAACAATGACCAACACGGAATTTCATTTCCGTTTTTATCTCGTTGTAATTCAAGACGGTGTAAATCAGTTGCTTTAGATCTACGAAAGTGTCCTGGTCCTCTCCAAACGGGACTTGATCCTACAATATTTCCTTCTAAACTCTTAACAGGTAGCCATTCATAATAGCCACCTTTTAAAATTAATGTAGAATAATTCCATGGATGATCATGTAAATCGTCTACATCACTTTTTAAAATTTTATGTAATGTTACATTAAACGGGAACTTCTTTCTATCTTTCAAGAACAAGTAATACCGAATCAAATAGTCTTTTTTATGATTACGATCGTATATAATTCTTTTTCTATTTTTAAACCACTTAATCATTCGTCGCCTTCATATGTGTAATCATCTTTAACTAAGTTATATACAGTCATAAATTTTTCATATTGTACTTTAAGACCAGGGTACTTAGTAATCATATCTTTAATAACTACTTCCGATGGCCAATCAAACATCTTTCTAGTCCATTCAGTACCTAATGGATCATCATTTAAGTTTATACTAATAGGTGAACTATTATATGTAATAGTACTAGATGGGTTATCAACCATTGTAGTACTATCAAATGAAATAGTATATTCATTATCAGTTGAAGCTATAGAAGGCTTGGTATCATATGATATGTTAATAGGTATGTTTGGTAAGATTTTTGTATCAATTGTCATTACATATTTCCTTATAAAGTTTTTTACCGCTAAAATAATCTGTTTTCAATTTAGCAACCTGTTTTTGTATTAAAGGAAGATACTTATCGTAATTTTCAATATAGTCAATGATTCTTTCTCTAACTTCTGCTTTATGGTGCGTATAAGATTTAAATGTTGTAGTCCATTCTGATGGATATTTAAATGCTGGTAGTCCCATTTCTTTATAACTTAATCGATCTGGAACCATTGGAATTGTATCAACCAATGCACCTTCATACCAACTAATACCTAATGTTTCTTGTAAGTTAGCACTAAACACAATTTTAGCACGACCTAATAAGTTGTGATATTCATTTTTTGTAAGTTGTTGATCTTGACATACAATAAATTCATAATCAGGTAATTCTGTTTTTAATTCTCTAAATATATCTGGTTGCTTTTCTGGTGCGATTCTATGTGGAAAAAGAATTAAATTTTCTTTAGGCATATTTTTATAACTATCTAAACTATGTGCTAGATATTCCATCGGCCAACCCACACGATGTGTTTTTGTTTTATCAACATCATGAAATGTATTTAAAAACATATCGATATGAAAATCTGTAGCAAAAAAGTTATCGTTATAACATTCATACATACTTTTTTCAGCATGTCTAACCCAAGGTCTATCGCCAATTAATCTACCTAAAAAGTCTGCCGGGTCATAACTACCAGCATGCCAAAGACCACCAATGCGAATATTAATACCTAATAGTTCTGCCATATAACGCAGTTGTATAACTGTAGGATTCCAAGCATCAGTATAAAGGAAATAATCATTATCTTTAACTTTTCCTGCACAAAACATTTCGCCTATTGTTTCTAATTGTTTACTTTTATAAACATTAGTCCCACCAAAATTAAGAAAGGCCCCAGGCGTTGTAGCCTGAGGGGTCTCTCCACCGGAAATAACTTCCACAGTAATATCATTTGCACCAGTAGAATTTTGAAGTTGTACTGGAAGATGTTCTTTCCATTGTTTTGTATAACGTGTATCAACTGCTTCAATATCTACTATAAAAATTGTCATGCTTATGATTTCCTATGGTTATGTTTATTCCTTCGTTGACGGCTTCTAGCCGCTCTTTCTCTTCGAGCTTTTTCAGGATCTAAAAATGCCTGCCAAGCTCTTGACTTTTTGTTATATAAATCGCGTTCGTCGAACTTATATCCTTCAAAGCGACAAAAGTCTCTTAACTTATCTAGATCATCAAAGATCTGTACTACGTCGGGTCGATTCGCAAAATAGCCCACAATGTGTTCTCCTTCATTTAGCTATGTGCATATTGAACATGGCAACCATTTTCACCATCTTCAGAAATGTCAATGTGTACTTCTCTACCTGGATAACGGTCAGCTACTTTTTCATATAAGTCGTCCGCCATCATCTCACAAGATTTGTAGTCTACATCTAGTTCCCCTTCATATAGTTCCTCCAACCATCTTTTAAATTGTATAAATTCAATATCCCGATCATCATGGAATACTGTAATTGCTATTTTAAAATGAAAAATATGTCTGTGTGGATATCCTAAAAAGGATACATCAAACTTATCTCCCGTTGCTAATTTTGGATCATCAAGTGCCGCCGGATACTTATGTATCCCTTCTTTGCGGAATGTAACCCAGATCATACGTTTTGATGTTCGCATAATTTTTTCTTTGCCTTCTGCTTTCATATTGTCTAAAATTATTGTGTCCATTGTACTCATAGTATACTACCTTTTTGTTTCTGTGTCAACCTTTACAGGTTCGTCTTTTGAGTACGAATCCCAGCCTGTAAATTTTTTACGATCCATCAAATCATGTACTTGGTGTATCCAAACACCAGGATTGCTATGATTAAAGTCTGTATCATCGAGTTTAATACAAGCATTATAATTTAAATGATGAATATCTGGTAATTTTATGCTAATCTGTGAAATAAATTTATCTTCTGAATTCCAATCATTATCAAGTACCCATTCATGATATTTAATATCATAATCTAAGGTTACCCAATAATCTTTTTCTAGTAAAGGATTTATAATCTTATTCCACAACTCTACTTCTCCTGGATGTCGTTGCATAAGATCTATATGAAAACTTTGGTTCGCACCCAAATAAATGTGTTGAGAACCGAAATGCTCAGCTTGATCAATAATTTCGTCTACGGGTTGAGCTCCGACTACAAATAATGTATCCATATCATATGCCGGAGTTTTTTCTACTTCAAATCCAGTAAAATATGTTACATCTGTTTTTGTACCGCTTGTATATTTACGTTCCATTATCTGCCCATTTCTGGATCGTCTTGTACTTGATGATCTACAGAAGTAATCTTTTTAAAGTCGGGTTTTTCTGCACAACCAATATGCGTCAATTCAACTTTCCAGTCTTTTCTAAGCATATCTTGTACAGCATCTAATCCACGTGATCTAATAGTTTCCTCCCAATCAAGAACAAATTCAGTACATTCGGGTTTTGAATCAAAGTGTCGTGAAAGAACATTCACAATTTCATCTCGTTGTGTACCATCTGGTTCAGTTAGTGTGAATGCTAAGAGTAGCATAAATGTCTTCATTGTCTTGTCCTTTTGTTTGCCTAAGTGATTTGTACCTTTACTATTCTATAATTATAACAGAAAACAGCAATAAGTCAAGCATTATCCTTTCATGAATTTTGCCAATTTTTCTATTTGATCTTTGACCTGAAGTTTTAATTTTTTATGCCTTTTTATTAATTCTTTTGTTTGCCAACCTCTGTTGGCGTTTTCTACACGTTCGTTTTCCATTTGTTCTACTTTGTTATGTAGATAACGGTGTTCGTTCTCTAATCTCTTCTGTTCCTTGCTCTTGTTCATTTTCAAGTTCCTCCAACTTGCTTTCTTGTAACTCGGGTTCATTATCAGAATCTTCTTCAATACTGTTAATGTCATCGCCTTCATAAAAAAGATTACTATAATGTGTACTTGCGTTAATAGTCTTTTTACCCGTTGCACCTCTAGTACCAATAATAGATAACCAAAATCGATTATATTCTTCTATTACTGCATTTGCTTCATCTTTGTTACTAGTTGCAAATATTGCCTCAACGACATCTTTGAAATAAGTCCTATCAAATTTTTCTTCAACTAACATTTTAGGAATTACACCATTGTCATATTGTCTATTTGCTTCTTGTACAGCATTAATATGATGCCAAACATTATGTCCCATTTGAATTGCATAGCTAAATGAATCCCAACTAGTTTTACCTTCTTTACCTATCTTATTTAGGTCGCCGGGCTTATAACAGCATACTTCTGAAACTTTTAATCCGTCCGTTATAGGAGAATCTTCAAAGTTTTTAAATATACCGTCTTGTAATACTGCATCTTTAAATAAACGAGAATCTGTAGCATACTTCTTATCGTCTATACTCGGTACCATTCGATACACCCATTTAGATCTATCTTCTGTTTCTGTTTGAATATAAACTTGTCCGTTTGCTGTAGCTAAAAATGGACTTGCACAATCAAATGTTACTGTAAAGTTTTCATTATGATATTTACGAACTGCTCGTTGTACGTCAGTTAATAAAGTTGCCCATTCTAATTTTGATGTACCTAGAAAGTGCATAAAGTCATGTTTACCTTTTTCTAATAACCCGTCAAATCGTAATGCAACAATTCTTTTAAGTACAAGATGAATGTCGCACATATTTTGACCACCCATTGACCACCCATTAAAATGATCTGTATATTTTGTAGGGTCACAATAGTCTTTCATTTGTTGATACCAATCTTCAGCATCAGTATGATTTTCACCTTGTAATACATTTAAAAATTTACAATTACCATTACGATTTTTCATAAAGTAATCGTTATTGATACGTGTGGCATTTACAGCTTCTTGATATGTTGAAACACCAGTTGCTTTAATACCATCTTTAGACCGTGCTACCCAAGCCGGAATATCAAGTATCATGCCATAGTCCATATAAGCATCCATCCACGCAAGAACTTGTCTACGTTTCTTCATTGCTTTAGGACAGTTAGGATCTTTCCAATCGCCTTCCCAAACACCTTTACCAATTTGGAAACCACCTGAGTCACCAAGTAGCCAACTATTATCACGATCCCTATTACGAATCATATCTTCTTTAGGTGAATGTTTGTTTACATCTAATTCGGCATGACCTGCACTATATAAACTCCAATGATAGTTGAATAAACCCTTTTGTGGATTTAACCAATTCATACTCTCTACATCATTTGGAAAGTTAGAAGGGATTCTAGTTTTATCAACATACTCCCCGTGGCGTTGTTTTCCTATATAGGTTGCGAAAAAGCCACTTAATGCTGGAAGAAAAACTGCATAATCTTTTTGTGCTTTTGTTAGATCTTTGTTCATATTAACCCCTACTTAGATTGTGCTGGCAAAATATAATCGTATTCAGCTAATCCAGAATCAACTGTAATTTGCATAGCACCTTGATCGGAAATTTTCATTATTTGCTTTCCGTCAAGACTTAGGATTGCTTGTACTTGTGCTACAGGCCAACTCCAAGAATGTTTTAATTCAGTTTCAATGCCTGTATGTTGAAATACAAAGTCACCTGAATGAGTTGAATGATCACCAAAGTAAAATACTAAAGTCTTGTTTACAGTTTTTACTGTGAAAACAGTTTCTTCAGCATGTGCGGCACTTTGTAGTTTCATTCTATTAATCGATGCCATAGTTGGTTCAAACTCAACTTCCCATGTTGCACCTTTAAACTTTACAGATTTAAGTTTCTCATTAATAATTTCGCTATTCATAAAACGATAATCGTTTTTGAAATCACCTGCTTCATTTTCAAAGTGTATATGTGTTGGAATTGTAACACCGTTTCTATCTGCTTTCTCCACAGATAGTTTTGCATTTTTTTGATATTCTGGATTCTTTAAATGCAAAGCTAACTTATCTAAGTTAGGCATACCAAATGTTTCGTTAAATTCAGTAACTGGTGCTTTAGTTTTAGATGAAAGAATTACTGAGCGATCTTCAGCCATACTTTCAATTGTTGTTGATGTTGCATCACCTGTAACTTTAATTAGATTTAAAAAACCTAACGAATGTGTATGTGCAACAATGTCTTGTAAGATATCTTTCATAAATTCATTTCTCCATTTAAATTATATTATACTTAAAAATTATTAAAAAGTCAAGCATTATTTGCCATGTTTAACTCATCAAAGTACTCAAAAATATTAATACTAGGTTTCCAACCTATTTCTATTAATTTACTAATGTCGGCTTGATTATCAAGTCGTTCATGTTTATCACCAATTTTTTCTTTAGGAGTTAATCCTATATGATTAGTAATGTCTTTTATTGGATAGGATTGTCCTGTGCCTAGGTCAAATACCCCAGTTAATGGATGAGTCATTAGCAACATAAGTGCATCACAAACGTCTGTAACATGAATAAAATCTCTTTTGTGGTTGCTATTGATAAATTGTATATCTTTTCTTAAGAGCTTTGGAATAAACATATCTGGTCGAGGTTCCTGGTCTCCATTGTATATAGTCGTAAAACGTAGGCCTAATGCATGATCTGGGGCAATACCTTCAATAGTTTTTTTTGATAATGCATAAGGATTCCTCCAAGGTTCTTTAGAAGTACTAGAACTTGCGTAGATAATTCGAGTATTTGGAAATGCTTCAAATAATCTATGTGATGCCATTACGTTGTGTTCGAAGTATTCTTTAGGGTTATCTATACTTTTTCTAACTCCACTTTTACCAGCTAGGTGAAATATAACATCAACATCATAATCTAAATTACAGTTTCGTAGATCTTGGCCATCTAATAAATCAATAGTTTTTACATCGTGATTGAATAAATGATTTTGTAATTCTTGTCCAACCATTCCAGAACTTCCAGTTATTAATATTTTCATATATGTTTACCAATTAACTGTTTTGTAAATCGTTCTCTTAAATCACTACTAGAAAATCTATGGTTACGTTGATTATAATGATGTTCTATTCCTAAACGTTCACCTGTTGCTTTACCACTAAAGTCTTTGCCTTCATATTCTACACCTAATATTCGTACATTAATATTATTGTAAAGTTCTAATATATCGTCAATATCTTTTTCTCGTACATACGGAATAATTTCATCAACATACTTTACACCCTTTAATTGAGTATACCTTTCAACTACCGTTTGGATCGGTTTATTTTTTCCTGATCGCTCCATTGAAGGATCTATTTGTAACCCGCATATAAGATAATCACATTGATCTTTTGCTTCACGTAACATAGCAATATGACCAGCATGTAATAAATCAAATGTAGAAAAAGTTATACCTACTCTCATTTTATAAATCCATTTGTTAATTCTGTTACTAGTTGATACTTGTTTGCAACATTAGATAAATCCTCGCCATCTCTAAAAGATTGCTTATCTAATTGATTTTTAGGATTGCCGCCTGGCCAAATACGCCAACTATCGTTATCAACAACATCAGATAGTACTAAAAGATTGTCTTTAGAACGAAATCCTAGTTCAAATTTTATATCTACAAGTTGTACAGGACCGTCACTAGTACAAATAGTTTTCCAACTTTCTTCTATAGCTTTAAAGGCAGGAAGAACAATTTGATTAATAGCACTATCTAATTCTCGCTCATTAAGTACTGTTCCTGTATCCATTAAAGTATTATTTGCAAGTATAGGATCTTTTGCAGAGTATAATTCCCATTGACCAGCTCTAATATTAATATATGGATCTGTATATACACCTTCAGCCCATTTGCCATCTACTAGATATTTTTCTCTAGCATTATTTTCATCCATCTGTGTAGGTTCGTTTACAAGAGGTGGCATTACAACAGAATGTTTATGAAAAAGTTCCCAAACAGGTTCTGGAAAACATTGTGGTGCTCTTTGAAATATATTGTCTTCATTATATCCACATTGTGGGTTACGTTTTAAGTAACTACCAAATGCATAACGCCTAACAACAAACTCAAGCGGCAACATATCGCATTCTTCATGTAGCATTGTGTTTGGTGCTGTTTGTTCAATAAAAGATGTAGGTATATGCTTTTCTTCAAGCATTTTAAATACATTTGATGCTTGTTTTGTTTTTTGTATTCCTATATCTGTAAGTTCTTCTTTTTTAGCGGCATCACCACCTGTTAAAAAATCCTTTGCTACCATATTAACTGTAAAAGGATTCTCGCCCTTTTCAATTAACTTTGTTTTCCCTTCAACTAGTATACCCATCAATATAAGTCTCCTTTTAAAGTCATTTGGTTATATTAAAGTGTTTATATGTTTGTTGTACACACTTAGCTTGATAGTAACAATCTGCTAAGGCGTTGTGTGCGTCGCTCTGTATTGCTTTACGAGGGTCTTTAGGCATCATTGCAAACAATGTACGACTGTCGCGAATTTGCCAAAAGTTCCACGGAATCGGAATTTGTAAATTCTTATATAGATTTTCTAAGATAGCATAATCAAATAGTGGACCTTGGCACCACAAATAATCTAAGCCTACACACCATTTATTTAGGCTTTTAGTTAATTCTTTTAAACCAACTCTATCTCCGTCACCAAGAGCTTCTTCACGTATGCTTTCGTCTTGTTTGCCCCACCAATCTAAAGTGCTTTGGTCGATAGTACGACCTATCTCTGTTTGATCGTCTACATTAACACGTAAGTATAGTCCGTCTGATGGTTCAACATTAGTATAAGGATCAAACTTAATTGCTCCTAAAGTTAGTATTACTGTATCAGGACTAGTACCTAATGTTTCTAAATCTATCATTCCATGCATTATTCATTACCTCCAAAGTCAAATAGCGAACCAAATGTGTTATTTTGTAATGTACTTTGGATATCCCAATCAAGTACTCCAATTAAGTTGCTTAGTTTGTTATCTATAATAGTTGATTCCATAGCATCATTGTCAAATGGAAGTTCTTTAAACCAATCAGGTAATCGTAATTCGTCTGTTGGATATGCAACACTTGTATACCCTAATGGATTTTGTTTTAATTTACAAACAATAACTTTCATACCGTCTACAATTTCCTGACTATACTTGTCTCCGTTCATGCGTTTTAAAGTATTCCAATTAATACTTGCTCGAACATGTCCGGGCATATTTGCTTTACCTTCTTTTTCTTCTTTACGTCTATAATCTCCAATTTTATTTGCACGTTTCGGAGAACCTTTTTCATATCCAGGACGTAATTTAAATTCTGTTCTAAATTCTGTAATACGTTTTAATACTTCAGCTTCTGTTTGATTAGTTAATACCATAAGCAATAGCTCACTTAAGAAGTTTTGCATAAACTCAGGTGTATCAGAACGCTTTAAGTCTAAACCCATTGCTTTTACTTTACCAGGCTTGTCATTTGTATCTTTACGTTCACCTTCTTCATCGTAAATTAGTGCCGCATATCTTTTCTTAGTAATATATAATCCACTTTCTGCAACAATTTCTCTACCTGCGGCAATAACATCTGCACGAGTTTTAGGACAATGAAAAGCCTTACTCATAAATTCTATAAAAGTTTTATTAACTTCGCCTGCTACTTGGTCGTATAATTTAATAACACTTTCTTTATCCCAAGGTATATCTTTGTTTTCTATTTCTTTTTTCAAAATAGGAAACGCAGAAAAGTATACAGAATCTGTATCACCATAAATTACTGCATCACCAACGTGATCGTATTCGCCTGTAATTACTTTATTACATTCAGCACTCATATGTTTTGCAATTTGCCTACCAGTAAGTGTAGTTGATTGACCAATACGTTTGTCAAAGAATCTACAACCAGGATTTAGTATTGCACCATATAAACTATTTAGGTTAATCTTCTTAACAAGTTGTCGTTTATCCCAGAATGCTATTTCTATTTTATTACCAGCTTCGATGGCTTTCCCCTTCATTGCTTGTAATTCTTTACGTTCTGCATACCAACGTTTTAGCAATCCAGGAATAACACCGTCAAATTCAGTTGTTAAAATAGTTCCATTAGCAGATAACATCCACGGATTTCGCGAATTAAAAATAACATTATATACTTCGGCCGCACTCATTAGTTGTTCATCACCATTTTCCCAATCAACAGTAATATCAACATCTTTGCGTTGCTCCATTACAGCATCATACTCTAGTGTACCAAATCGTCCTTCCCAAGCACCTGCAAACGATTTTTTCTGTAGTGTCATTGCTTCTTCAACCATTGCATCTGTATCAGATGGTCTTAGTTGTCCTACTATAGTTGCAGGATCCATATTCAATGCTCTAATAACAGATGGATATAGTGAATTTAAGTCCATTGAACCAATCCACTTATGTAAACCTTTCTTAGGAAATGCAACATAGGCACCAGCGGCTGGTTCACTACCTGGTTCACGTTTAATTCTATTAGGAACTTGTAGACCTCTGCCATGAGCTTCGTTAATAATTGCTTGTTCTGTAACTGCAACGGCACCCATTGTAGTCTGTAGTAAAACAGTATTTGCATGTGCTAGTTCGTTACTAAGATCAATAAACTTTAACTTTTGATCTAATTTATCTAGTAGTGCAACGTCTTGCCTGTTGTACTCAATAAACGTTTTAAAATCGTTGTTATAAAGCTGATCTAATGTACCTTCGTATACAGTTTTCTTTTCACCAATTTCAGTTTCACCGATAGCATCGAGTCTATATGTATGTCTTTCTTCGTATGTATATTTTCGATATAATTCTAAACTATCTAAATGTACTCTACCTATTAAATCATAAGTCTCGGCCTTCTTGCCATATTTTTCATATTCACGTTTCTTAGGCAATTGTCCCCAAAGACAAAAACGTCTTGTATCGTCTTTGCTTAATACTCTGCTTACTCTATTAACTGTATATGGAATATCATATCCTTCGCTATTCCAACCAGTAAGAATATCAGCATCTTCGATTAAGTCAAGAAATGTTTTTAACATATCTCCTTCTTTTTCGAATAAATGTGTATTAGGGAATTCCTTTGTTTGTTCTTTAGCTTCTTCCATTGTAAGTGTTTTCGGAGGAACTGCTAAAGTAACAAGAGTATTCATCCATTGTAGATGTACACTAATTGCAGTTATAGGCATAAACGGCTCACTAGGATCAGCAAAGCCACGTTCAGGATCAAAATCTGTTTCAATATCAAAAAATGCTACATTAAGTTTCGGAGCATCAACGTTAAGATAGTTTTCGCTTAAACATTGAAAGATAGGATTAATATCACTTTCAAATAATTGTTTTGTATTGTTAATTGCAAGTTCTTTACGGAAGTCTTTAGTAGACTTTGAAACAATTCTATTTAAAGGATCACCATAAATGCTTTTATACTTGCCACGTGGGTCTTTGTAAAAGAATGTATACTTAATAGGGTATTCAGTAAAATGCCTTTTACCTTCTTTGCGTTCTACAACACGAAGAATATCTGCATTTCTATCAAATAGAGCATCAACGTAACTCATTTAATACTCCTTTATCTACGTAGGCCCTTAGGACCGTGCCAAAAATAATCATTATCACTTGTTGCCTTATCATCTATCCATAAATCGTAATGTGGTTTGCCTGTTTTTACAGAAGTAAACTTTACTCCCCAGCCTTTTAATTGTTCTTTAGTAAACTCTATCCAATCTATTCCAGACTTTGCACCCCTGGCTGTCCAGTAATGGATTTCATCGCCTTTATCAAATAGTTCATTTAAATACTCTATTCTAGCTTGTTTAGGTTTACTTTCTTTATATTTGTTACCATCAGTATAACATATTGTTCCGTCTATGTCTACCATATAGATTGTCATAAAAATAATTTCCAAAGTGCTATAGCATTCATAAGAGTAAACCATGAACACAATACAATAACAAATGCCGCTCGTCTAATGACTGCACTTATAATACCAAAAATTGATCCAGTAAAGTACATTGGTATAAAAATCTTTGTTGCTGGATCTAGTACAGTAAATGTAAGAATTGCACTTGCACTAATTAATAAACTTGCCTCAATCATTTCACAATAAAATGCTGTAGGACTTAATCTATAAGATTCTTTAAAAAAGTTTTGTATTCGAAATATCACAGTTTATCTTTGCCAACCGTGGCAACTAAAGTTTCTAAGTCGTCAAATGCATCAGCGGTCGCTAACCAATCTCCTTTATGAGCAATTTTAATTGCTTTAGTAATAAGAGTTGGTTTCATATCCAATTCTTCTGCTACTGCTTTGACAGTATCTTTTAATCCAGCATTAAGATCTTCAATTTCTTGTAGAACTGTTGCTCCTTCATTTACTAGTCTTGTTAATTTGTCTTTCTCTTCGGGGCCGTATGTTCGGTCACTCATGTCTTACCTCCAGGTTATTAGTATATTATACTTGTTTTCTTGTCTAATGTCAAGTGTTTTCTGCAATTTTTTTTGGATTAGCTTTTTCTAATTCGTATGCAATATTTCCAGCTATACAAATTCTATTATGATTACATTCGTGTTTTGGTACAGAATGCGATATTGGTCCAGGAAAAATTATAACCAATCCTGTATTTGGTTTGATGGCTTTACCTGCTCCGGGGAATACTAATGGAGCACATTTTGGACAAGCATCAACATAATATATAAAAGACCATTGTGCTGGCCAATGAGCATGTTGGTTAGTGTAATCGCCAGTCTTATAAGTAGCACCCCAGCAATCAACACAATAAAGTTTAGTTGTATCTTTTGGTGCAGACGGTGTATCGCTTAGTTTTAAAGTTTCAATTACCCAATCAATTATAGGAATAAAGTCTTTATTTGAAAACATGTCCCACGATGTCATGTTCGCTTGAACATTTGTTCTTCTGTACTGCTTATCGCCTTCTTGTTTAATAAGTTGGGTGAGATGTTCTTTTACTTCTGTTGCTTTTGGGTATACATTAGTATACACATCAAATTGTTCAGTAAATAATAATTGTTCTATTCTAAAATCTTGCATTAACAATACTTATGTACTGCTAGGGTTCTTAGATATACCTTCCGGCTTATTGCCCGGCGTTAGCTTGTTTCATTAGTAATTTAAACTTACCAAATAGTTGAGGATCTTGCATCATCTTTTGAATGCTTTGTGTGTATGGTGCTATTGCTTTTATTAAATTAGGAGGTAATGTACTTCCTGAGGCAACTTTATCCATTCCTTTAGCAACCATACCGCCACTTGCTGAACCGCCAGCTACACTTTTTAGTGCTGTGGCTCTTTGTGCAACTTTTTGTGTTGCTTTTTGGTCTGGTTTTCCTGCTGGTTGTCCTGGCTGTGCTTGTCCTGGCTGTGCTTGTCCTGTTGGAGATGGTGTTTGATCTGCTTTTGGTTTTGGCTTTACCTGAAGTTCGTAAATTCTCATTTATTTCTCCCAGAATTTAAATTTAGCAAGTAGTTCTTGTAAGTCTTCAAACTTCTCGTTTATGTACCAACCTGCTACAAACCCTACGATGAATCCAATTGTTAAAAACATTTAGCCCTCCAGCTTTTTAAGTTGTTTTTGTAATATTAGTATTTGTTTTTTTAATAATGCGTTTTGTTTTTCTAAATCAACTTCTTTTGTCTTATCATCTTTAGGCTCTGCGGCTTTGCCAGTCCAACCTGCTTTTGTTGGTCCTGCTATATCAGTACCAGTAGCTGGTTCTACAGTCATATCTCTTCCAGAGGCTTTACCGAGGCCTTTATTAAATTTATCAAACCCAGCTCCTGCACCTTTTTTAAAAGCGTCCCAGCCCGGTCCTTCAATAAGATCTCTAATTTTCATTTTTTTTCGCTTCTAATTTAGTTTGTAGTTGGTCTTTATATGTTTCGTTTTTAACCCTATCTACATAGTGAGAACTCATCTTACCATAACCGTGTCTCCACGCCATTTGTTTTAGAGTTTTTTCATCTTTACCTTTAAAATGACTTGCTAATTCTTTGTCAGACATGTCAGCGTATTTCTGTTTGTTCTTAATAACGCTTGTTGGCATTCCACCTTCGTTAGTTCTTTTTAAAACTTTTTGTACATCTGGATGGCTTGATAACCCTTTTGCAAGTTTTTCAATAGCCTTAACTGCACCTGAATAGTTACCTTGTTTGTATCTAGGGTCATTTGCAATACCATATGCTTGTTTAATTTCTTGTGAAGAAAACTTAGTTTCTTCTTTAACTTTTTTCTTTTTATGAGTTTTACCACAACTTTCACAGATTTCTTTACCACAGCTACAATTACATGTAGACTCTGATACTTCGTCAAATTTTGTTTGGTAATCTAAATGATGGAAAACAGTACCAAGATAGTCAGATGCTTTAGTAATTTTAGCTGATACCCAACCGTCTAATCCTTCTGCTTCACTCATACCTTTAAGCATGTCATGAAGTTTAATAGAATATTTTGCGGCTTTATATAACTCGCCTCTAGCGAGTTGGATTTCATGATCTTGCTCAACTTTATGAGCTAAGTCACCTAAGTTTTCTTGAACTTCTTGTTTTATAATTTCTTTTTCTCGCATAGTATTATCCTTACTGTATTTAGCGTTTAACTGCGCCGCCACCCATTAAATTATTACCCATGTCTAATGCATTTACGGCTGTACCATCAGCCTTCTTTTTTTGTGGTGCCTTAGGAGCTCCAAATTTACCTTTTTTTGCAGGTTTATGTTTAGCAATTACAGGATTAGCCACAGTTGCGATATTGCCTGCACTTGTTGATCCAGCTGTAGCTGTTTCACCAATATCTTTCAAACTATTATAAATTTCAGACTGATAAGATTCAGCTTGATCATGATTAATCTTCCATTTTGCTAATTGTCTATATCTGCGTTTTACTTCACTAGCAAGTTCTGGATCATCTTTCATAAAACGTTCTAAACTATAAAGAGTTTTAATCTTTGCTTTATAATCATCTAAATCTGTTGGTGCGCCATCAGTTTTTTCAAATACATCATTAATAGATTCTTTAGTATTAATATCCCACGGATGTTTCCACATACGTTTTATAGTATTTTTACCTAATGCATCCATAGGAACTTCAAGATCTAAATCTTTACGGCGCATAAATTTTGTATCACCATTTTGGAGTTCTACTTTATATACTCCCTCTTTAGGATCAGCTTGGATTATTTTTACTCTGTGACCTTTTTTTGTTTTTACTACTGTTCCGATACGATCGTCAATATATTCTTTAATATTTTCAGCAATTTTTCCTGTGCCTTTACATTTTTCACAATTTTTTTCACCGTGCTTTCCTGTACCGTTACAGTGGTCACATGATTGTGCTGATTCAGTAGTTAATTTTGGGTCTTTTTTATGTTTTTCGTACCCTGCTTTAGCCTTAGCCTTACGATCATCAAATGTCGCAGGTTTATTAAAAGTATTCATGTATTTTGCTACAGGACTTTTAACTTTTGGTGGCTTCTGCTTTTTTATTTCATTAATTTTCATAACACTTATATTTATCCTTTGGCTAGTTTGGTAGCTGTAGCATACATTACTGCTTTGGCATCATCACCATAGCGTTTTGCGAAGCCTTTTTTGTCCTTTTTCATACCTTTAACAATACGTTCTTTGTCTTTTTCTTCACCTTTTGTAAGCTCACGCTCTGTAGCTGGATTTCGTCCTTTTCTAGCCAACTGTCTTGGAGAATTATCTATATCATGTATAGTATAATTTTTACCGTCCCAATCAACATCCTGTCCTGACAGGAGTTCGTAAATTTTCTTTAGTAATTTTGGGTCGTATTCTGATCTACCGTATCCTGATTGGGGTTGTGCAATTTTTGAAGCTACAAAGTCTTTAAAGTCATTGTATTTCATTTTTAAATCACCTTCAATAATAGTAGATTCTTTAAAATGTTGTTGTAAGTTTTTAGCAGTTCTTTCAAACTTATGGTCTTTATGTTTAAAGCCCACTCCACCAGCCGCTTCCCATTTAGCAACATTTTGACCAAAGTCATCAATTAATATATTTGGTGTTCCATCACTTTGTTTAGCGTATTGTTTTTTATTAGATGTAATAATAACTTCATCTGGTGGAAATGCTTTTAAATGTTTTTTAACCCATTCTCTTTTACTAGGCTCAACTCTATGGTCATCAGCCAACGGTGCAGAAAGAATATTATAATTTCCTTTAATTGTTTTAATAATACCTAATAAGTTATCGGCATTAGTTGTTGGTTTTAAATTAGTCCAAAAGTCTTTAGTACTTCTAATTTTATCAAGTCCTACATTAATGTTTGGAATGTCTTTCCAGTTTTTGACACCCATTAACTTAGTCCAAGCACCAAAAAAGTCTACAAGAACGCCGTCCATATCTACATAAATTTCACTTTTTTTTGATAACCCCTTAGCTTCTTTTTCTTCTAAATTATCTGGAACATCAAATTGCCATACTTTACCTTTACCAGTTGCTTTCATTAATGCAGTAAGTCTTGTATTACCACCTACAAGCTCTAACCATCCGTCACTATAACTTGCAACAATAGGCAATTCAACTTTACCTGTGCTTATTTGTTGTAATGCTCTTTTTTGTTTTTCTGGATGTAACTTATCAAACTCTTTTACATCACCAGCTTCTGTATTTTTAATTTTTTTAACGGATTCTTTATCGTAGTCTACTACTTTACCTTTTTTAGCTAGATCAATCCATTTATCTTTACCGATATTTTTAAATTCTTTATAACGCTTTGCTTCATCCCATTCATTATCGAAGTTAGGGTTGGTATATGTAATAGAGTTTTGTGATTCTGTCATTCCTAAATTAAAAAGTGTATTAGGATTAGTATTTTTGTGTGCTTTACTGTGGAATGTATGTGCAGGTTTGCCTTGTTTGTCAACTTTGTTTCCAAATTTAGCGGCTTGTTTTTTAATTTCGTCAGGACCAACGTCACCAGTTGTATTAACGCCTGGAACTATTAAGCCTCCATTTTCGAACAGATGACGTAACTTCATTTTCTGCCTCTAAATCCGTTATTGCCTTGCATAAAAGGACGACTGAACCAGAGCTTAAACCATTCGTCTGTACCTGGCTTAATGCCTTGGTCCTTTTCTTTTTTCTTTAGAGCGGCCGCAGTTATACTTGGGTTTTCAGGAATATATTCTTTATATCCTTTAAACTCATTAACTCCAGCTAACTGTTTTAATCTCTCTATGTCCATTTTTATTTTTTTTCATGCTCCATAACATACTTACTTGCCTCAGTTACGCTTACCATACTAATTTTATGAAACTTTTTCATAATGTTCTTATGCTTTTTATTGTTTGGACACTTGCATTGCCATTGATATAGTGCTTCACATTTAACACAATATCGTGATTTTAATCTAACCATTTACTCTTTCCGTGTTACATTATTTGCATCAAATATAACAAGACCTTCAATAGCCTTGTCACTAATCACTCCGTCGTATCCAGCTTCCTTTAAATCCATTGTTAGTATCGCCGCGAACATTGGATCATCACTATAATCCCAGGGTTGAAACCCCATTTTTTCTTTAATATCTCCAACTTCTTTACTTTGATAATCGGCTATTTTTAATCCTGGTTTAACTTTGTACTCACTAAGAGTTCCATCAGGTCCGTGATGCATTTTAAATGCGTTTGCGGCATCTTTTTCCCAAGTAAGGTATATTCCTTTACCTAAAGCCCCTAATCCTAATCCTTTTCCATTCTTACCTTCACCACGGTGAAATATACCGTCGTTATGTTTGTATAATCCTTGATAAAAATCTGCTTCTGATTCTATTACTTGTATAGCTTCGCCTTGTATTCCTAATCCAGCACGAACTTTATTGTATAACATTTTTCCTACTTTAGGATCTTTGCTACAAACACCAGATCTAAATGATTCAATGTCTCCGTCAACTGCCGCTTGTTTCATTTTACTAGCACTCATACCTTCAGCACCTGCGGCATCTGGATCTCGTTGTCCTGCACTTATAACATTTATGGAATTAAATTGATAATCATCGCCACCGTTGTATTTGTTTAGTAATGTATCAAAATCTTTTACACGATCATCACCAGCTACGTAGATAAGATCAGTATATTTTCTACTGTAAAGAAATTTGCAACAATCAATAATAGTTCTAACACTATCATGCCCGATAGTAATTCCGTTGCCGAAACATTTACGAGCAAAAAAAACTTTTTCTGCAAATGATAAAGGATCTGTTTTAGGTTTTTGTGTATGACTTAAAAATAGGAAAGGATCGCCTGGCTGACTTGTAATTACACCAACTAATTTAGCGTGTCCAATTGTAGGAGGATTCATTCGCCCGAAGGCAAATACAGCCGTTTTCCCGTCAGCTTCAGTAAGTTGTCGTAAGAGCATTAATAATCACCTTTTTCAATTAGCTCCATTTCTTCGCCATAGATTTTTTCAATTAACGCATCAATTTCTTCGCTTTGCATCAAATCCTCTGGACGTTTAGGAATACTATATTTTGCACAATAGTGATTAATACCTTTGTTTACCATAGGCAATATTGCCTTTTTTGTATCAATTGGATTGCCTTGTTTTAGACGATCTTGCATATTAGCAATAGTTGGATAATACTGTTTACGATAAAACATAGGGTCGTTCTTCATATGGACATGAAGGTCACTTACAACATCAAACCCTAAGTTAGGTTTGCTTTCATCGTTTTCATCATTTATAAATTCATTAATTTTCATAATTATTCTTCTTCTGTTCTAGTACAGCACTCGCAACGCATTGTTGGTGTGCATTCACAGGGATCGCAAGTACATTTTTTACTCTTGCATTGGTCATTATTACAAGCCATGATGAAACCTCCTATGTATAGAGTATTTATCAGACTTTAAGGCTAGACAGAAATTTCGATATCGAAGTGATTATAACCTAAATCAAATAGTTTATGAGCAATACGCTCAGCTACTACAGTAGATTCAGAATCTTTGAGGTTTTTGTGTGTTTCTACAGTTAATATAACGCCACCTTGTTCAGTTTCACCTATTTCGTAATTTGTCTCATCTTCAAGTAATGCTTCGTCGGCACATTCGAGGATTGAATCAACTACAACCTCGTCTATATCTTCTGGTTTCTTTTCCCATACTATATTAATAAAGTGCTTCATATTACTATCCTAATGATTTAATAGTACAGATGTTACTGTACCTGCTGAATATGTTACTGATACTCTAACATATACAAAGTTACCGGTAAAATTCTTAAAATGACTCTTGTTTGATGTACTTACTTCTGTACCTATAATATCACCCCAATCAGCTTCAACTGGTGTTGTTGCTAATGTACCTTGCATCTTAATTGTACCATTAAAGTCGACTAAATTATACTGAACAGTATGAAATCCATCTGCTCTGCCATAATATCCGTCACCTTTATATGCAGTTCCGTTGACAGTCACTGAAGTGCTATCACCTGGGTGTACATTTTGGGTTAAAATTGTTTCGCTTGTACTGGACATACTGTTATTTATCTACATCTTGCTTTAGAACTATTCTGTCTACCCTGGTAATATTGCCTGATAAGAAAAGCATTGCAAGGGTTAAAACCTTCTCATCACGCAGATACAAGTATTTGCCACTTACATATCCTTTTTGAGATAATCGAGTCATAAGCCCTGGACTAACACGGATTTTATCACCATTCTCTTTTGCCCAGTTATAAAAATTATAGTCTATTGAGTTCCCTCCAAGAGTTACTTTAAATTCGTACTCAAACGGAGTATTTTTAATAATGATATTCTTATTTTTTAAAAGTAGATCAGCAGTATTATCTGCTGGCTCATAAAAGTCGCTAACACAATGAAGTTTTTTACTTACGTGTTTAAGCCATGTATCGTCATTTGAAAAAAGGCCAACTTTACGCTGTTCACAGCGTACCATAAAAGATGATGCACTTTCAAGTTCACTAAGTAATATTTTTAAATCGTGTAAGTCATCTTGAGTAACATCAATATGCCGCATCGATGGCATATATCGAAGAGTTTCTTTTTCTTCTAATTTAAATTGTAAATCGTCGATGACTGTTCTAGCATGACTAAAATTTTTATTACGAAAGATAAACCCTAATGGATTATCAACACCTAATTTATAAAGGTATTTGTCATAAAATAGTTTAGTTGTTTCGTGTCGTATCATAACCGCCTTCTATATCAATGGACGGTTGCTTTCACGTCCTTGGTATTAGTATTTAAGACAAATTCTTCGTCTTTTACATCAATTGTTACAATTCCGCCTGCTTTTAATTCACCGAATAATAATAGTCTAGATAAAGGACGTTTAATGTCGTTATCAATAACACGTTGTAAAGGTCTTGCACCCATTTTCTTATTAAACCCTTTATCTACTAATACATCAATAGCTTCGTCGGAAATAGTAATGTCAACATTTTTATCAGTTAACATTTTCTTTAACTCTACTAAAAACTTACCAACTATTTTTATCATAGTATTTTTATCTAGTTTATCAAAAGTTATAACACCATCTAATCTATTTCTAAATTCTGGCGGAAAAAATTTCTTAAGTTCAGTATCTTCAAATTCGCCTTCGTCATTTCCAAAGCCAATTAATGACCTTTCTGATTCTGCGGCTCCTAAGTTAGTTGTTAGAATTAAAACAATATTTCTACAATCAGCAGTTTTACCATTACTACCTGTTATAAATCCATTGTCCATTATTTGCAATAGTAACGAGCTAACATCTGGATGTGATTTTTCAATTTCGTCTAGTAGTAAAACACAATTAGGAGTTTCCTGTAATGCAGTTATAAGCATTCCAGCATTTTCTTCAAATCCTACGTATCCTGGAGGCGAACCAATTAGTTTAGAAACAGAGTGCTTCTCTTGATACTCTGACATGTCAAATCTAATAAGTTTTACACCAAGTTGTTTAGCAAGTTGTCTTGCAGTTTCTGTTTTACCTATGCCTGTTGGACCCATAAACACAAAAGAACCAATTGGTTTACGTTCTTCTTTAAGTCCTGCTTGTGCAACTAGTATTTTATCAACTACGTTTGTAATAGCATCATCTTGACCATAAATTTCACCTTTAAGGTTCTTTTCTAAATTAGCAAGATTACTAGTTTCTTTTTCCTTAATTTGTTCTTCAGGAAGATTAACCATTTTTGCTAATTCAAATTGAATTTCTTCTTCATTTATAACTCTATCTTCAGGATCGTTAAGGTTAAACCTAGAACAAGCACAATCAAGTAAGTCAATAGCTTTATCAGGTAATTTTTTATCTGTTTGGTACTTAACACTTAATTTAATAGCCGCATCAACAGCCTCTTCTGTAATAGTAGTATTGTGAAATTCTTCGTAGTATTTCTTAATGCCAAGTAAAATATCTTTTGCAACTTCTTTGCTAGGTTCATCGATTGTAACTCTAGCAAACCTACGCATTAATGCTCTGTCATTTTCAAAATATTTACGGTATTCTTCCCATGTAGTAGATGCAACTACTTTAATATTGCCTTTAGTTAATATAGGTTTTAGCATATTTGCAAGATCGTTTGAACTACTACTACCTGCCGCACCTGCTCCGCTTATCATATGTGCTTCGTCGATAAACATAATAGTCTTTCCACGTTTCTTTAATGCAGATATTACAAGTTTAAATCGTTCTTCAAAATCACCTCTATACTTACTACCAGCTAACATAGATCCTATGTCTAAGTTATAAACATTATACTCTTGTAGAAACTTTGGACATTCTTTCTTGACAATTTTCCAAGCAAGTCCTTCTGCAATAGCAGTTTTACCTACACCAGGATCACCTACAAGTAAACAATTATTTTTAGTTCTACGTCCAAGGGCTAATGCAATAGTATCCAACTCATCACGTCTACCAACTACAGGATCAATTTTTCCTGCGTCAACTTCTTGATTTAAATTAGTAGTAAATGAACGTAATGCCCTACTAGCCAGGCCTTGTGTTTCTTCATCTTCATATGTTGCTTCTAGTTCATTATTTAAATAATCTGAAAATTTAGTTTTGTCGATATTTGCTTTAGAAATATGAAAATATGCCCAAGATTTTTGTTCATTCATCATACTAAGGAATACATCTGCTATTTCAATTAATTGACGTCCACTAAACAGTACTTGAGTAAATGCTCTATTAAGAACACGTTCAACAGCGTGTGTTTTTTTAGGTTTGTATTTTTTACCTTGGACTTCAACAGTTTCAATTGATGTTAAATTATTTTTTAGATAATGCTCAATATTCTTTTTAATTAGTTCATGATCAGTGCCAAATCCTTCTAAGATTTTTGAGAAACTTTCTTCACAAAGCATAGCAAAGAGTAAATGCTCTATAGTTACATACTCGTGTTTTAGCTTTTTCGAAACTTCAACAGCCTTATCAAAAACTAATTGTAATTTTTCGCTTGGTTCAACCATTAAATGACCCTTCTTTTATGTAATTGATCGTATTTTTTTATATACTTGCTTCTTTTCTTTCTAGCCATTTCTAGTCTAAGTTTACTTACTCTATCAATAAAATTAATTCCGTATAGGTGATCGTATTCATGCCCAAAGATTCTAGCATTCCAACCTGTTAACTCTATTGTACACTCTTTTCCTGCAATGTCAAGACAGTCTACAACCAATCCGTATGGTCTTTTTACTTTTATATATAAAAAAGGAAAACTTAAACATCCTTCTTCGCCTATAAGTGTTTCTTGTGATACATGAGTAATTTTAGGATTAATTATAGCAAATCCTTTATTATCTTCATATCCTTTTAAGTCTGTAGGCTTTATAACAAATATTTGTGCATCAAGTTCTACTTGATTAGCCGATAATCCAATACCTCGCTCTTTATCCATGATTTCTACCATTTCCTTTTCAATAGAAGGTGCATCATGTTCATCAAAATTAAAAGGCTTTACAGTTTTTTCTAACCAATCATTTGGTGCGTGAATTAATTTCATCATTTATTTTTCTTATTTTTTCTCTTATTATTTCGTTATCAACTTTTGGTGTTACAGCATTAATTTTAATAAAAAGTGCGCCGGTTTGCCCACTCCTGTGATCTGGCAATCCTTGTTCGTGTATACTAAAAGTTGTTCCTGCATTTGCTCCTGCTGGTACTGTTACATTTAAAGTTTTACCATGAATAGTATCAATTGTTATATTAGTACCTAAGATAAGATCTAGTACACTAACATTTTTATTTACATATAAATTAATTCCATCCACATCATATATGGCATGTTTTCTTACACGTATTTTAACATGAAGGTCCCCCGGTTGTCTACCTGGAGCATACTCATTTGCACCCATTCCGGGAAAATTTACTATGTCACCGTTTCTAATACCTCGAGGTATATCAATATTAACTGTTTGTTCTGAACCGTTAGCTGTTCTAAATGTTGCAATTAAACTTTTACCATTTACAATATCTTCTAACTCAAGATCTGCGGCTATTGTTATATTTTGATTTCGTTGATGTGCTCGTTGGTCAGGACCAAAGCCGTTTCCAAAAAATGGTTCACCTTGCCCAAAGAAAGAATTAAATATATCTTCTACATTTATATTTCCGTTAGGGCCTCTAGTATGAAAATGATATTCTTGCTGGCGAGGACGATGTTGCCGTGGATCAGTACTACCAAATTGATCATACATCTGCTTTTTTTGAGGGTCTTTTAATGTATCGTATGCTTCGTTGATTTTTTTAAATTGTTCTTCTGACCCGCCACGATCGGGGTGATGAGTCATTGCTTTCTTTTTAAAAGCTTCTTTTAAATCACTTTTACTTGCGTTACGGTTAACACCTAGTATGTCGTAGAAATTCATACTATTACTTATCGTGTATTAAGATGATTACTTAGTCTTACTGGATCCTGTATACAAACCAAACCAAGCCGCGCCGGCACCAACTACAATAGAAATTAAACCTGATTGTTCCATAGTAGGTTTTGGTAAAGCTAGATACCAATGCACACATTGATACAATAATATAATATAAGTTGTAATAAAAATACGTGGAAAGATTCTCCACTGGTCAAATGCTTTTGCTAAATGAATCCATCGTTGATAAGGATTAGGTCCTATGTCTTTAAGTTGTGAATCAACTTCAAGTTCAACTACTACTTTTTTACTTGTAGTTGTCTTGTCAGCTGGTACAGGTATCTTGTCTACTTTAGGATTACTCACTTCTTTCCTCCATTCTTAAGTTTGTGTATCTCTTCACGATTCTTGTGAATCGAACTTGTATTTTGATGTGGAGTCGAATCAAAAATTACTTTTTCTAATTTAAGAAACGGTATTCTATCATTAGGTACGTAACGCCATATATAATCACCGTCCCATTCACCGCCTTTTTTAGTAATTCCAAAAACAGTTTCTGTCATTCCAATTTTAACAATAAGAGCTCTCTCACCGTCAAGTATAACTTTATCACCTTCTCTAAATTGAGGGTTATATTTAAATGCTATACCTTTAGCAAGTTTAGTTGCTACATCTTTAAACCATATTGCTATCATGATAGAGATTAAAACGCCCATCCACGGCATCAATACATCTGTCAGCTGTATGGACAGGTCACTTAATTCGTTCATCTATTTTCTCTTTTCAAGTTTGCTAAGACGGCCTTCTAAATCCTTTAGCTTTTCTTGTAGTTTTGGAAACTTTGCCATCTGTTTTTCTTCGTCTGTGATTAATTTAATATCATAGCGTTTAGCGGCCCAAGTATATAATTTATCTACTTTATTGTAGAACCAAACTCCTACTTTAGTGTCACGGAACCAACTTTCGGTTGCCGCACCAATAATGCTACCAGCTATTGCTTTTATTAAAAAGAACCACATATAATCTCCTTGTTATATACTACTATATTTATCAGGAGATATGGATTTAAAACGGAGTGTCTATTTAGGTGGGTTATTCTTTAGGTAATTGTTCGTCTTTTTCGTAGTAATCTTGATATTTTTTAATAATTTCGCGTTGTTTAATAATATATGCTCTAATTTGTGCGAAGTTTTTTGTAAGTGATTCATACCCTTCATCAGTTAGACCGAAAACGACAGGATCATCTCCGCCTTTTTTAATCTTATCTAATACTTCCTCAGCATTATCAGAATTAACAATATACCATTTTAGTTCTTCTACTTTAAGTGGTTCTGGAAGAGTTAATGCTAACGGTTCACGTTTAACTTCAGTTTTAAAAATATCTAATTTTTGTACACTACTACAGCCGTTTAAAAATACAGCTACTAAAATAACGAGTAAAAAGTTTTTAATGTTTAACATAATTTTTTCCTATTGGTATGGCACATAATTTGGATTCGCTATCGATGGACAATCCGGATTAATTTGTGACTTTTTAGTTGCCGCAATTTCCTTCTCTGTTAGCGGAGATCCAGTAGCAATTTCAATGCATCTGTTAGCATTAGTATTAAGTTTGTTTATAGTTTTATCTACTAATTTAGGCTTTTGTTCTGCAAGGTTACCAAGATCACGTTTTTTACCTGATGCATTTAATTTATTAAATCTGTCATTTAATGCTAATTTTTCTTTAGTAAGTTGTTGATTAGTGTGTTCTAGTTCTGCTTTAATTTTATTAATAGCTTCCCAATCAGCTTTCATTTGGGCAATTACGGCTTTTTGTGAATCAACACTTTCCATTAGTTTTGAATTATTTGCTTCACTTACTTCTAAGTCAGCTTTAAGTGTTTTTACATACATAAATCCACCTCCAGCACCAGCTAGAAGCATTAATACTAATACTACTTTAATACCGCTAATTATTCCCATTTACTTTCTCCACAAGATCATAAAGATCCTGGACTGTATTAACATCGCCTACAATATTTTCATCTATCTTAATTGAAAGTTTTCCTTCAATAGCTGTAATAAGTTCAATATAGTCAAAGTCATCACCGTCTAAATCATCAATGATATGACTAGTAGCTTCTATTTTTTTATCAGCCCCATATTGTGCATGAAGTACTTCTAAAATTGCTTTTTGATTATCAATGTTCACTAGCTTCTCCGATTGTTGTCTGTAATAAGACTGCATTTTGTACAAATACATGTCTTACAAATTTCTATTTCTACAGGAAGATTATCTCCGTCCTGCATTGTTTTTCTTAATGGCGTCCCGCAATGGCTATCATGTCCACAATTTTTACAACCTACTGTCATATTAGTTTATTAGCAGATTGTGTTGTTTCAGTAACCCTACGAGTCCATCCTCTCCCAAATGTTGCAAATGTTGTTAGTTTTTCATAGTATCCTTGTCTTGCTTCTTGATAGTTATGAATTGTTTTTTCTAATCCAACTTCTTCAACATAATTCGCTACAGCTTTTAACGTATTTGGCCCAATGCCTCCGTCAGCAGTTGTACCTATCATTGTTTGTAAATACTTTGCCGCTCTACCAGGCCCAGCATTAACGCCGAAGTCAAATACACATAAATCTAAGCCATTTGGTAAATCATCACATTTAAGTTTACCCCAATAATTCTTTTCATATATTGGTGCAACATCTTCAACTGTTAGGTCTTTCATATCCTTTGTACCACCCCATTCTTCGTATACTCTTTTCGTTACACCAAGATTAGTCTCGCCACCGGGGTCTTTAGGATGATTCACATATCCGCCTTCATGATGTAAAATCACCTCTAGTGCATGTTTATAATTTGTTTGCATGTTTAATCCTTGTTACTTTGTTAATACTAATGTATATCCTGTATTCTCAATGAGGTATTTCTCACCATATTTGGCAATATCATAATCGCCCAAATATTTAGTAAGGAATATAATTTCTGCAAAAGAATTGGCATCAAAAGACTCTGTCATATTAGTCTGGATGTCTTTAGATTTACCAAACTCTTTAATTTTAAATTTTAATGGTTCAGCATATGATTTTCTAAATTTAATATTGTCTTGTAATACTTCAACTGAATCCACATAACTGCGGTTAAAGAAATTTTTATAGTTATTTAAACTGTTCTCGTTTACATTAATTTCATATGCCATTGTATCTAAAGGAATAATTTCTGATAATGTTTCTGTGTCAGCATCTTGACTATCAAAACTCTTATAATATCTAAATCTAAGTTTATCAATATCAGCTAATTTTTTTACACCATCAATTATTTCCATAATTTGTTCTGGAACATCTTTATTACGTTCAATCTCAACAAATACTTTATATGTACCGTCTGGTTGTTCTCCTGATGTTACATCAGAATCTAATACAAAATTATAACCTTTTTCTAAAAAGTTCATTAAGTCTATTGCTGGTTCTTGCGACTTGACTGAAAAACTTAAAGTTACAATATCTTGATCTTCACCCATCTTAGATTTAAATGAATCAATTTCAAAGATATCATAAACTAAATTTTTTAAATCGTGTGCTTGTAAACCCATTATACTTCACCTTCGACTGGTGCCGGAGCCGCCGCACCTGTTTCTTCTGCACCTGTTGGTACCGCTACTTCTTCACCTGGTTGTACTTCACCATCAACTGCTGTTCCGGCATCTACAGCTGGATCTGTAACAAAGTCTAATGCTTCTTTATAACCGCTATAGATGTTTATAATTAATTCTTTTGGCATTTGAATTTTAACTACCCAAACAGGATGTCTATCCAATTTACCTTTTTTAGTACCAGGACGTATATCACCTGGTTCTTGAATTTTACGAGGTTTAAGTATGCTAGTTTTTTCATAACTTACTTTACAGTCATAATCCATAAGTCTTTTACCACCCATTGGATCAGGCATTTTGTCTTTATCCCACATAAATTCGCAAACTACCCAATGTTTTTCAATATTAGGTCCTGAAGCTAATTCGCCATCTTCCCAGTTATCGTAAACATAGATATCTAATTCGTCGAGTACTCGTTCAAAGTCTTTAAGAACGCTAAAAGCGGTATCGCTTTCATATATACTTTCTAGGTTTTTTACAATGTCCATCACGTCATGCATATTAGAAGCTCCTGTACACTTATTTAGCTGAGTTGCGTCCATATAGTAGCAGTTTTGTTTCTCGAGTCATATGCTAAATATTTTAGTAAAGGTACAACTGAGTTGTGTCTAAACTCAGAAGTGTGCTTTATGCGAATTCCACTCATAAAGGAGGACTGCATGAGTAATAAACGTCAAAAACGGCACTATCAAAGTGCTAGTAATATTATTAACTTTCAACCACAGAATAACAACATTAAAATACTACCTAGAAATAAAAATCAAGAATCATACATGCTAAAACTAATGGATCCTAAGAAAGACATAGTCTTCGGAATAGGCCCTGCAGGAACCGGAAAAACGCTTCTAGCTGTTCAGGTGGCTGTAAAATTATTTCAAGAAGGGGTTGTAGATAAGATTGTGGTTACTAGACCAGCAGTAAGTGTTGATGAAGATTTAGGCTTTTTACCAGGAACATTAGAACAAAAAATGGCTCCTTGGACTATGCCTATATTTGATGTATTTCGAGAAAGTTATAATACAAGCCAAATTCAAGGCATGATTAACGAGAGTGTTATTGAAATTGCACCATTGGCATATATGAGAGGTAGAACGTTTAAAAAGGCTTTTATAATTGCAGATGAAATGCAAAATGCTACAGTTAGTCAAATGAAAATGCTGTTAACACGTTTAGGATTAAAATCACAAATGGCTGTTACAGGCGATCTACACCAAGCAGATAGATTAGCAAGTAATGGGTTATTAGATTTTATCAAACAGCTTGAAGGCTATAGACAAACTACACATCTTGATGTTGTAAGATTTCATCAAGGTGATATTGAACGCCACAATGCTGTGCGTGAAGTATTACAAGTTTATGGAGATGAATAATAAATAACAAATGCATTTAGTAAAACAAATAAGCCAATTAGTACTAGGAATTTTAGTTATTAGCGGATTTATAACACTACTTTATTACGTGTCTTAATCAGTATCGCCTGGCAAATCTAAATCGTGTGCTTCTACGACATAGTTTTTCTTTTCGTGTTGCCAACGAGTCCAGCCACTAAATATAAGATTTCTTAGACCTAGGATAGCACTATGTCTGTTGGCAGTTGTTTCACCCATGTCACTAGTCCTAGCAACAATTTTTTCTCGTTTAATAGGAATTACTTGTACTAGTGGTTCACCCATTTTAATACTAGTAGGTTTAATTTCTTTTAACATTATATTAATTGGGTTTACTAATGCACCAAGGTCATGATCTATGATACCAGGGATGGCATCATAGTTTCTACCTTCAAAATACCACATAGGTTGATAAAGTAGACTCCAACCATCAGGTGCATACATTTTCCAAGGGTTATCTAATTTAACTGCTGACCGTACTTTATATTGTGGTATAAAATTAGGGTTAAGTTGGTTTGGTGGATGAAAGCTGTGTTGATATGAAGGATCAGAATAACGAACTTCAGTATGTTGTCCATCTGGGGTAGGTGTAATTTCTATATCACACCAAGCAGGAATTACGTAGCCAAGAGACATATAATCACCAATACCAGGACATGCTTTTATAGTTTTTTCACTATCAATAGGGAATGGACATTTTTTTGTATGTACGTCCATATCTGCCCACGCCTTAGGAATAAATTCTCTAGCTGGACGTATAGGTGCATGTTTGCGTACAGCCCATCGTTCAGTTTCAAAATATATATGCGGTTTTATTTTTTTCATAATTCATTCATTATAGGAAAAATACCAGCAATAACAGTTGCACATTCCTGAGCAATTTCCATGTGTTCTTTCTGAGTGCCATTAGCACTACGTAATTCAATATAATGTACCCAACTTCTAAGACTTCCATTCATATATAATCGTGTTTTAGTGTTACCTTCTGGCAATACTACTCTAGCTTGTTCTTTTGCAATGTTATGTTCAATAGCCCAGTCGTATGCAAGTTTAGAATGTTCAATAACTCTTTGTTGCATAGCATTCCATTGATCTTGTAGTAACTTATCTTCTACCTCAACTGAATTTTGTCTATTCTTTTTATCTTGTAAACGTGCTTCTCTATGAATAAACATATCGCCCATTTCTTCAGGATTAGCATAACGTTGACTAAACTCTTGAAAACTAAAACTACGATGTCTTACAATTTGATGTGCAACATCTCTAGTAGTATTAATTTCTAAACAAGCATTAACCATTTCTAATGGTGACCAATGTTTATGTTTAATCAAATACTTAATAAGTTTTTCACTAGTTTCAGAGTTAATTTGATTATTTGGATTGCTTACTTTAGCACAAAAGGCAATTAGGTCTTGTACGTTTTCTAATCCTTCTTCAAGAAAATCATCTGATGGTTTTGAATATGAAACTAATTTTACGTTCATGTATGTTATCCTGTCCTTAGTATAATGTGTACGCCAAATGGTGAAATACAGGGAGGACCTATGTCATCCTTTGCAATAGTTTTACAAGCATTAGAAAATTCAAACGCCATAGTTTCTTCTTCAAACCATCCTAAATCACCGCCCCTTTCTTTGCTCGGACAAGCACTATTTTCTCGTGCCGCCTGCTCAAACGAAATTTTACCATTTCGTATTTCTTCTACCATCTCTTGTGCTTCGGTCATTGCCATTGCAATTCCTCTACTATGTGTAGAAGGCTTTGCATCCTTATGACTTAATAATATGTGTGATGCTTTCATTTTCATCTATTAATCACCCCTCCCTGGTTCTTCACTAAAGTGTTCCATCTTTCCTTTTACGTTTTCCCAGTCTTTAACATCGGCTGGTACATCTTCTGGACGTTTTTTTGAAATGTTTGGCCAAATATTACCATACTTCTCATTTAGTATTAGCCACTCACCACTATCATCCATGTTATCTGGAATTATTGCTTCTACAGGACATTCTGGTTCACATACACCACAATCAATACATTCGTCAGGGTTAATAACCAACATATTGTCACCTTCATAAAAACAATCTACTGGACAAACTTCAACACAATCCATGTGCTTACATTTGATACAGTCTTCATTTACTAGATATGTCATCTTTCTTGCTACTCTGTTCCTTTTCTTCTACAAGTTGGTCAATTACTTGTTTAGCATTAGTCAGCGATTCCGTCAAATGCATAGTAAGACCTAACATACTGGACCCTTCACCTCTCAGGCCAGTCCAAAACATTCTAAAGTCATTCGGATCTTTTTCTCTTGGAAAGTTGTCCGCTTCCTTTAAAAGGTTTCTAAACTTATTTACAATTTCTTCTTGTCTTTCTGCTGTATAACGGTTCTCAGACATAATTATTCCTAAGTTAAATTGTTAAGTTTTATCATTGTTGCGGCTAGATTAATTTCTGGATCAACGACCAATGTATGATCAACTAATCCTTGTTTAATAATGATAACCGCTTTGTCTTGTTTATCTTCATCACCAAACATTTCTATATTATCGTACATCCAACGATATACATCTTCCATTTCTTCTGCTTTTGCAGATCCACAAACTAGTTTTCTAGCTTCAGTTATTTTTCCTGCTTTAAATAATTGAACCATATCTAACTTCCAATCAGCATCACCCTTGTCCATTTCATTTGCGGCTAAAAGAGTACCATCAGCACTATTCATTTGAACCATATTAATACATTTACGTAAGTCAGGATACGTTGCTTTTACATACGTATCAAGTGTGTCTAAGTCTGGAGTAATACCTTCCGTAATAAGAATTTCAGCTACACGAGCCGTAAACTCTGTTTGGTCTATTCTAGCAATATGAAACCCTTGACAACGACTGTGCAAAGCAGGAATAACACGATTGGGGTAATTACAAGTAAGAATAAACCTTGAAGTGGTGTGATATTCCTCCATAACTCCACGTAGTGCCGCTTGAGCATTTGGACTAAGATAATCGGCCTCATCAAGTAATACAACTTTAAAATCTCCAAACGGTATCATTTGTACAAAGTTTACAATTTTATCACGAACATCTTCTACACTATTTGTTCTACTTGCATTAATTTCAAGGATGTCTAAGTCATTGAGATCAAGTTCGTTAAACAATAATTTTGCAAGTGTTGTTTTACCTATACCTGCGTTACCACTAAACAATAAGTGTGGAATTGTTTTTTCTTTAATCCAATTCTTAACTTGTGCTTTTTGATGTTCATCTCGAAAGACATAACCATCTATAGTTTTTGGTCTATACTTTTCTACCCACAGCTCTTTCATTTTGACTCCATCTATACCAGTTTGGTTTTTGTTGTATTTTTACTTTAATTCGTTCTCTTATAATTAATAAATCTCTATCAGTTGGCGACCAATCTTGAAATAAATCATCTGGCCACTGTTCTCTTTTAAATATACGATCAGGATCAGGACTCATACCTCTACTTTTCATTTCTTCAACAAGATCTAAGTATCTATTATATAGATATTTGCCTTTATTGTAAAAGAATTTTACATGGCCTTTATTAAGAGTAAAATCTTTTGGCAACGAATTTTTAGTCTTACGCCAATTAGGAGATTTTAATGAGCGTTGTAATGACGACCCAACCATAAAAATTTCTCTATATTCAGCAACAAGATGTTGATCAGCTAATTCACTAATAGGTACTAAATTAATTCTAGTCACGTTTTTGAGTTCCTTCTTGACCGGCGGCTACCAAAATTATAAAAATATATAACAATGGCCAAGCCCATCCTACTAAATGTCCTGTAATATGTAAGATCATTAATGTAATACCTGTAGCACCAACGGTGCCAATGCTCATACGTTGTACTGGTAATTTCACATACTCTCCTTATTTTAGTATATTATAGACTAAAATGTAAGATAAGTCAAGTATTATTTTTGCGGAGGTAATCCATTAAATATAAATCCAATTGTAGCTCGTGGGCTTATGTCTTTAGGTGGTAATCCTTTATGAAGGTAGCTACTTGGAAATACTACACATCGACCTTTCTTCCAATCAACTATATGGGTTGGACCATCGTTACGATCTGACCAAAATTCCATACCAGTATCACCTTGTAAAAAGTATACCATAGTGTGTGAGGGAATCCATCCGGGCGTGGTCATTTGAACTGAATCCTCAGGAGCATCAGTATGTAGTCCGCCATAATGTTCTTCTGTAGTTAAATTAATTTGTACTTGATTTAACTGTAAATCGTCTTGAGTGTTTTTAAAAAGTTTTACTTTTTTGTGATGAACTACAGTCCAAAGTGCTTTAAGTTCCCAAGGCATATCAGCTAAAAAATTTGTATGACTAATAGTAGCACCGTGTTGTACATCTCGTGTCCATTGTTCACTAAAGGTATTATAACCTTCATCATACCCTAATCCTCGATGTCCAAATCTTAAAGGCATGTGAGGTATTACAGCTTCAATTTGATCTGCCAACCAATCCGGTATTAACTCATCAAGCACTATAATGTTATCTTTATCTATCATTCCATATCTACAGTCGTGCCGCCCCATTCAGGTTGTGTTGATACACCCCAATTATCTATATTATCTTGATTAAAAATAGAATGAATAATCTTACGGTGTCTTGCAAATGGTGTAGCTTCACCACTAAAAATAAACCCTATAGTTACACGTGGGCTTATATCTTTTACTGGTAACCCTTGATGGATAAACTTGCTAGGGAATATAACCATACGTCCATCTTTCCAATCAACTGTATGACATTTAAAAGAATCCATTTTACCTGGATGATTAGCAAAGTCATCAGCATACCAAGTTCCGTCTTTTGTCCGTAAACTATTATTTTTGTATGCTATCTCTCTTGTTTTTTCTATTTCAGCGTGTACTTCAGCTTCTGTAACTGTACCTTTAGTTACTCCATCTGATAATTCTGCTATTTTAGGATTTAAATGTTCAGGATTATTAGACCAAAAATCCATACCACTATCACCTTGTAACATATAGACCATTGTATATGCAGGTGCGTCTTCTTGAATATCAACGTGTAACCCACCGGCATGTTTTTTAGTTGTTAAATTTACTTGTATTTGATTTAATTGAATATTTCCAACAGCTGAAGAAATTCTTTTTCTATTTTCGTTTAGTACTTTCCATATAGCTGTTAATTCCCAAGGAGCTTCGTCTAAGTCTTTATTAGCATCAGTATCTCCCCATTGGTCACTCCAAAATTGATATCCTTGATATGGACCAAGACCTCTGTGGCCAAATCCTAATGCAAGATGTGGAATAGTTTTTACTGCTTCTTTGTGCAACCAACTTGGAACAATATCGTCTAAAACATATATGTCTTGAGCTATATTATAAGTCGCCGGACTTCCTATTTTCTGAGTGATAGACGTCAAATTCTCCTCCTGGATATCTGTCTTTTAATTTCTTAACATTTTCTGCAATTACTGAATTAGGATCAAGGCCAAGAGACCTACAAGCATTAGTCCAGTACCACATAATATCACCCAATTCTCGTTTAAGATGAAATACAGTTTCATCGTCAAGCGGTTTACCTTGAAACAAACATTTTTTAACAATTTCACTAAACTCACCTCCTTCACTTGATAAGCCAATTGATGCTGTTAATAATAATGGAATATTAACACCTGCTGTTTGTTCTAGTTCTTGCACTCTTCCGAAGAATGCTCCAGAAACATTACTTTCAACTGACGTAACTTTTTCTACAAATTCTTCATACCGCTTTAAGTCAATGTCCAACTTAACCTCCTTAGTAACTAATTTATGTTATATCCCCAATCCATCCTGAATCGGGTTCTTCATGTTGCCACGCTAAAATACCATCGGTATCTACAGTACGCAGAATAACAACTTCATCTTCATTAGGTAACTCAACATTGTACCCTCTAGTCCACCTTCCGTGTTCTATAAGAAGCCAGTCACCTACTTTATACTCTTCTTTATTTTCATGCCCTATAGCATAAATCTTACCCCATCTAGGCTTAATGCCATGATTTTTACCATCATCTGACATAATAATAAGTCCAGCTTTAGTTTTCATCTCACCAAAGTTCATTTCTTGAACAATAACTCGATCATGTAACGGTCTTATATTACCTTTAAAAACTGCAATAGACTTACTTGGCCCGCCAAGTTGGGAGGCCATATCGTAGTTGTTTGGATCCATTTGTTAGTCACCCTTTTTCACAAAGTTACCATCGCTATCTTCAAGCCAATCCTCATCTTTTGCTTCTTCAACCTTAGCTTCTACCTTAGGTGCAACCTTAGGTTCTGCCTTTTTAGGCTTTGAAACTTTTTTAGGTACTACTGTTGGTTCTTTTTGCATTTCTGCAACACCGACACCAGCTTCTTCATTTGGAACCGCTTGTGGATGGTCTCTATAATAATCACCCATAACTTCTTCACGTTTTTTAACAATCTTGCCGCCCGGGCCTAATTCATCGCCGCGAGCATTAACACGAACATTACCTACTGCTGGTGTTAATTCATTTTTTTGACGCAATAAATCCATATCAACAACTTTACCTTGCATTGATACGTGTTGTTTGCGACCTGTTTGACTATTTGCCATTATACTTCTCCTATTATGTACGTATTTATCTCATGAACTCTTGCCAGGATAGCTGATACTGGATCGAGTTAATCTTATGCACACCAATCAAGTATAATACATAACTTGCTACACTAGATCCACGTCCTACACCCCATACCATGTTATTTTCTCTCATAACATCTATCAAATATACAAGAAATCTTAATAAATTGAATAATCCTCTTTTTTCATACTCATGCATTTCTTCACAAACTCTTGCCATTTCTTTTGGCTCGTCTGGACATTTATCTAAAATATAATTATAGATATCTAATTTTTTATATTTTTCAGGCATAAACCAGTCTGATTGTAATGCTTCATCAAAATCTTTTTGTTCTACATCTATTGGAATATACTTTGTAAGAGTAGGAAGACCTTGTTCTTGCGATACTTTATTAAATTGGTCTATATCGTCACTAGGATCGCACAATACTACATAACACTTTTCAGCATGACCTGTATAGATCATATCAATAAGGTCTTTGTTTGAGAATCGTGGTATTCCTAGGGAGTCTGTTTTCATAAGCATTTATATATTTTAACTGATATTAATTAGATTGTCAAGATCTTTATTGTTCGAATCGTCCAATCTTGCTTTAACTTGGCGTTCACTAAGTTCTAATTTATAAGTGTCGATCAATAATGATATTTGATTTTGAGCTTCGGGGTTTCTAGTTTGAAAAAATTTCTTTGTTAATTCGGAAAGTGCTTCATCAATTTCTAAATCAGATTTCTGTGACAAATTATCTGCAAATGGATGATTCATTTATTACCTATCAAGTAAAAGTACTAACGTAATGACCATATACTGTAGTGCCGCCGTCAGTAGTCCAAAAATCAAGCACCATAGGATTTACATTACTTCCTACAACAAACGGTGAAGGAAAACTAGCATCATACTTAATTACTCCGCCACCAGCAGTAGCCCATGTAACTGTTCGAGCAGTACTATCACCTAGCGTATCTAACAACATTAATCTAATTTTACCAACTTTGCCTGTATCTGGCCAATCTGTAAAAGTTAGTGTAATATTACCACCAATTGTAAATGTTTGATAATTACCATTTGTAAAACTAATATTTTGGGGAGCAACTACTGTTCCACCAGCATATACTTTTTCTGTATTAGCTGTTAAATTAGCACCTGTAACTTCGTTTCCTAGAAAGTCATTATTTGCATTAAGTTTAGCCGTACTTGTTTGTAGAGTTTCAATCTCACTTTTAGCCGCAGTAAAGTTGTTCTTTATTGTGCTAAAATTATTACGAAATCCTTGACTATCATTATCCTGTCCTGCAATAGGATATGTAGAGTCAATGCTTGTGTTGTCAATATTACTGGCCATTATTATTCCTCTCTAGTATGTATATTTATCGCCTTTAAACATTAAAGGCATAGTTACCGAACGGAATATACTGCTCGGCGCTGTTATCTGTAGTAGTATCTATTATGTATCTATCAATCTCAAAGTCTAATACCTTAAAATTGAACCCGTTAGTAGTGATATTTAGTAATACTTTAGCACTAGTACCTGCTTTACAGTAGCATAATGGTATAGCTGTAACAAAACCTAATTCCTGTACTGCATTAGTTTGGGCAGTAGCCATCCATAATGGAAGAAAATTCCCTTCAGTCTTTCCAATCGATGATAACTGATTTCGCATATTTGTAATATTATTAATATACCGAGTTTGATCATTATTATCACTAATTTTAACAGCATTACTGTCAACTTTAATTGGTGTATTTTTAGGTCTCCATCTAAACGGATCACTTGTAGTTGTAGCAATTTTTTGGGCACTTATAGTATTACCATTTTTTAGTTCTACCTGAATAACCCCGTTTGCATCATAAATGACTGTTCCGGTTCTAGTAATAACTTCAAGATCGTTACCTAGTGCTACAACTTGGATTCGTTGTCCTTGAGAATTTAGTATTTCAAATACTGCTACACCGGCTCCTTCTTTAGTAACATCATCCATTGTTTCAAACTCAACACTATCAACTGTAATTTTTTCTGAATTAGTAATAATATGTTTTGCTCTGACAGTCTTAGGACGATCTTCATATACTTTATCAAACGTTTCACGATCAAACATTTTTTCATTTATATCATATGGGTCATGTACTTCTACGTAAATTACTTCATATTCAATATCATTTGTCCCTGTCTTTTTAGCTACTGCTGTTTTAAGATTTCCAAGTTTAAATCTTTTTCTACTATGCCCCATTCTTGATCTTGCAACATATTCTCTAATATCTTTAGTTTCAATTCCAGCATATATTAGCATTTTAATATTTTTTTGTAATCCAAACTCTGGATCATTAGGTCTATAAATACTTGCTGGTGTAAATATATTTGGATCACCTATAAAGTTACTATAAAGTGTTCGCTGTGCTTGTTTTAAGAAAGGTTTAACAAATAAATTACTATACGTTATATTATCTGGATCTTTAACTGTAATATCAAATTCTCTTGAAACTGCACTAAATCCAAAACGATCACGTGCCTCAATTGTAAATTTAAATTTTCTATCTATAGTAGTTGTAGATCCATCTAATGAAAATAAGTTTTTATCAATAGTTGACAATCCATAAGTAATTAATCCTGTAGTAGTATTTGTCATTTTAAATTGATTAACTTTTCCGATAAGTTCACCATTATAATTTAAAGTTAATCCTGGAGGCAATGTACCGCTAGTAAGTCTGTATAATACTTTACTAACTATTGATTGGTCTAGTAGTTTTGCAGTAACACTAAATGTACTAACAAAATTAGCATTAATTGATCCTAAACTAGGAGCAGTTGACCATTCTATACTACTTTCTACTTCACCTAAGATTTTAACTGTAAATGTTTTTGCCTTTTCAGCCAGTAAAACATTTGAACCGGTAAAGCGTCTTGCTTTAAGTGTAAATTTATATTCTTTTGTAACTGCTGGTTGATATGGAACTCGTCCTGCAATTTCTCCTGTTATAGGATCTAATGTCATTCCTGGAGGCAATACACTAGCAGAACCATCATCGTTATATTGTTGTAATTCGTATGTTAAAGCACCAATAATAGTATTTGGGTCAAATACATCTAAGAAAATAGTTACATAATTATTTGCACGTTTATAACCAATGTCAGCTGGGGTTAACCAAACTGGAGTTCTAAGGAATGTATTATCAGCTGTAAATATTCCTGTACCAATTTGCATAATAGTATTATCAGCACGTAGGAAATCGTCGCCAACTAAAAAGATTACAAATTTTCTTTTAGTAATAGTATCGCCATCGCTAACACTTACTTCAAATTCAAAAAATCTATTAAGTTTTTTAGGACTTCGTGTTTCAATAGCTGTATCATATCCCTGTGTATCGTAATAATAACTTTCATAACCATTAGCACTTTTTAAACCAAAGTCGAAAGGATATCCGTCAAATTGTGTAGTATCATAAAACCCACTACCAGACCTTAAATCTAATGCTAAAATAGGATCAACAATTCCTATTAGTCTTCCTGTACTTGTTAATCTAATACCTGGTGGTAATGTACCATCTCCGTCTGCAATATAAAATTCTAAGTTATCACCAGCTGGCAAGTCAGGATCAATTGCTTCAAGTTGAAAATCAACAATGCTACTATCAATGATATAAAACGCATTATTCTTTCCAATTTTTAATTTACCTTCTGGAGTTGTCCATGTTGGAACATCTGGGCCATTAATTATAATTTTAAATGTTCTATCTTGAATACCTGTACTATTTGTAGCACGTAATACAAATTCGTATTCTGTACTACGTTGTACTTCAAATGGTGTTCCTATTAGTTTATTATCTTCTAATCGTAATCCAGGAGGTAATGTACCACTTATTAAAGTTATAATACTAGTATTAAGAGCTAATACTGTTGAAGATCCTTGCGTTAGATATATGTCAGGAGCAGTTGAATATACATACGTCATAAAGCTACGTACTATTTCTTGTTGATAAGTTTCTACTGTATGTGTATTACCTGTTTTATAATGTGTTACCTGTCCACCTAAATAGCTATAATAATATGTATCGTTAGTACCATAAAATACACCACTACCATCTGGAATTATATTACCCGTATATCCTTGACTCTTTGCTAATGCAAATGCAGATTCTTGTGCAGATAAAAAGTTTACACCCATAGCTGTACCGCCAGCGTATGGAACTGTAGTATCTAGAGCTCCGTGAATTGTTAGTATTCTTTTATCTCTAAATGGTACAGACGCTGTATTATAATCATTTGCTGTTACTCCCGTTTGTGTTGTCGGAAAATAAAATGTATTATTTCTATATTGTGGATCAAACATTTGTGACATAATAGTTACATATGAATGAATATCTGTGTCATCGATTTCAATAAAAGCTCTATTAACTAACGAAGCACCATTACTAATTCCAATAAATTTTATTTTTGATTGGTCAACATTATTGTACCCTTTTAATGCAGTAATTAAATCTCTAAGCATTTCCATATCAGGTGCTTTAGAAGTTTCATTTGCAATGTTCCATTCATTTAAATATCCTGTTGGAGCAATTATAATATGATCTCCTAAATAATTTTTCCATGAATCTAAAGTATCAGTACCGTTACTTCCACTTCCATGTAAAAGGATAACTGCTGGAACTTTTTTAGTTGATAATTCTGGAATAGATGGAACTCTAACAGCTACAGGATATGTATATCCGTTAGGCTCTTGCGACCAAGTTTTAGTTATACTTAAATCTGATGTGTTTTCTAATGTAGGAAAAGGTGCACTACTTAATGCTGTAGTATCGGGTACAAATAACGACCCAAGATCAGCACTTGAGGGTGCTAACGGTAACGTTAAAGAGGTCGTTACTCTTTCTTCTAGCGTTGCTAGGGTATATCCTGATAATTGAGTCCATTGTGGTAACATATTGCTTATATCCCTTTACTTACAGTATTTATCGGATATAATGCATAGTTGGTCTGCGTACTAAATGCTTCGTTGTTCCTTAGTAGAATTTCCAAAGATATATGGATAAACAGGCTGTAAACTTGCATCAACTGATAAGTGATATGCCCACGTACCGTTTGGATAGTCAGGCGTTTTCGAATATCTTCCGTTATGCTGATCTAATGTTCCAGTACTTACTTGATATTCATGGTCATTAATAAAAGTACCCGCGGCTTTTTCTGCGTATGTATAACCACGTCCTGTAGGTTCTGTTGAATAATATTGATATGAGCTAGTCATTCTAATTACTGACGAAAGTACATTTGTTGGATCTGAATAACCATATGGTCCATAAATAGGATAGCCGTCAAAACAATAACCTATAATTTTACTATGTCCATCTGTGTGTCTAAACTTGTCTCCACTAAAATCAGTTGCAGTATAATAAGTTGGTGTTGGTGTCGAACCAGTTAACATTGCCGTACTCCACGCCGCATTTGCTTCTGCTGAACCTGTTGGTAAAAACATAAACATAGCAGAGTTATAATGATATTGTCCGTTTGTTTCAGGCCATCCACCGGCATCATCTGCACCGTAGTTTGATCTAAATTGTACACCGTTATATTCAAATCCTGGACCAGTTGCATCTGATGTTGGATCTAATCCTGGAGGTACAATAGTTGGACCACATGATGGACTGTATAATACTACTCCGTTATTAGCAATCCCCATCGGTGTTAATGGAACAGTTGCTTGTTCATTGGTAGTGTTTTCTCCGCCTCTATACTTAATAGAAAAATTATAAGTTTGTGCTTGAACTGTATTGTTGTTGGGCGTGAATACATTATTTCCAAAAGCATTTCCAAATGCCGCCGGATTAGGTAAACCGTTTGATGTAATTGTTAGTGTTGCCATTTTTATTCCTCTAAACTATTGTTCCTGCATCAAATCCTCTTGAGTCTGGTACTAAGTAACTACCAAAGTCAATATCTATTTGTGCAATTAACCAATCAATTAAACTTGTTACTGTTCCGCTAAACTCTCCAAAATTAAATCCCGCAGTATTTGGAGCCATTAATCTAATATCAAGACCGTGTACTAATCCAGTAACGTTACCGTTAAAAGTACCGTTAAATGTACTTGCTGTTATTGTTCCACCATTAGTTAAATTATTTCCGCCAGCATCTAAGCTCGCACTTAATACTGGTGATGTATCTGTTGATAATTCAGTGTTAGTGTTAACTGTTAATACATTACCACTTAATGAAGTATTAGCGCCAGTTCCGCCTTGAATATTTAATGTTTGTCCGTCAGCTAACTGTATACTTCCTGAATCAGAAACAACATTAAGTTGTTGAAGTCCACCTAATGCATTAATAGTAACACCGTTAGTTGAACTTGTTAATGTAATATTAGCGCCTTGAACAAGTTTTTTAAATTGTAATTCTGCACCTGCTTTTTGATAGTACAGACCTTCGCCAACATTTCCTAAATTTGTAACAGTTGTATTTTCAGGTGAACGTAAATCTAAATCAGCAAAATTTTGATTAGTTTTAATAAACGCTTCTCGTAGATCATCTCCACTACCGTCATTTGCTAATGTTCCAATGTTTATAGTTTGTACAGTCATTTTATCTCTCTTCTTATGTATTTATTCCAGGAGTACTGCTTCCACTAGTGCCCGAATATTTTAATGGATTAGGACTATTATACGGCCAATGCAGTACTCTGTTAGGAGCACCATAACGTCTTGGAATACTATTAGATGCCTCAAAATCAGTATCTGTGCCTGAATTGTAAGTGGTTGCTGTGCCGTGAATTGCAAGGAAATCTTTGAATTGTTGTGCAGTTCCGCCCGGATTCGCTTGTAACCATAATGCACCTATTCCACAAATTTGAGGTGACGCCATTGAAGTTCCGCCTATTCGTGCCATATAGTGTGTAGAACTTCCTGGATAAAGTTGTTTAGTACCATACCCACTTACTTGACTAGTTGCACTTGAAATTTCAGATCCAGCCGCTATTACATCTATTCTAGGACCTCTTTCACTAGATTGTGTTATAAATTCCTCATTTATATATGTACTGTTATCCATGTTTGCTACAAATATAGTATCGTTACTATGTGGTGAACTAGGTCGATTATAATATATAGGGTCCCCAATGGGTACAACACCTGCCCATACTTCATCTAAAGTATAATAACTATTATAAATTCCGCTATAATAAGGAGCATTTTCTCCTGCACATGGATGATAACCATTGCCGGCCGCTTTAACACAAATTACTCCTGCATCTGTTAATTGTTCTTGTTCAGTATCGTGTACAGTATTCACCATTGGATGTCTACTAGCCGTAGTTCCATATTGTAGAAATCCTCCACTACTCCATACTATTGGAGTAATACTTTGATCGACACCTTGGTAAAATAGTGTTTGTATTTGAGCACTACCAAATAAAGAATTTTTATAATACCAACTACTACCCCAACTTTGATTTACAATAGTAGGACGTTTAAATCCTGTGTTAGGATCAATAGGTTTATTTTCATGCCAAACTCTTATACAGTCAAAAACATCATCGCTGTTTATTGCACTTGATCCACCAAATTTTCTTACAGAATAAATTTTTGCACCTTTGGCCCAACCGTAGTCATAACCTGCGGCAATTCCTGCTACGTGGCTTCCGTGTTGTCCTGCATTATTACCATCTGAATAAGAGTTGGAATAATGAGTTGCAGGCATACAACCTGGAATAATTGTATTCCAGTCTAGTTGTATAAATCTTGAATTACCTGCGGCATCTCTCCATTCTGGATGTCCTGTAGGATCAACACCATCATCTTGTATAACAATATCAACGCCAGTACCATCTAGTGAATAGTTATAATCTCCTGTGTATGAATTACTTGCCGCCGCTGAATCATATTCTTTAAGAATATGTCTTTTTAATCCCCAATTAACTGCATCTTGACTATTAGTAGTTGACCTGTCAAATTTGCCATTTTGTATTGCATATAATTGTTCTGTTTCAGGATTAGCTTTAGCTGATACTGTGTGTATCCTTGAATCTTTTGATAATTCAGCCGCTTCGGCATCTGTTAACATATAATGGGTAATTCTATTATTAAATTTCCTAGCATACGCTACGTCAACAGTTCTATCTGGAACGTGAGCACTAGCTGATGCATCACCATCAGTATCTCTTTCTAATTCAGCTTCTACTTCGTCAATATTAATTCCTTTTTTAGTAACGACAATATAAAGTTTTTCGTCAGCCATTAGTCGCTCCTCATTGTTAATGCTCTATTAGCCGCAAAAGGAAAATAAGCTATTCTATTTGTACCATTCATTAAGCTTCTATCATTTGCAAAAAAAGTACCTGGAGTATTTTCATCTGTTGATCCTTGATGCATTAAATCTTTAATTGAATTATTATGCCACCACTTACGTAATTGTGTAGGAGTCCATCCTGGATTTAATTGTAATAATAAACAACTCATTCCTGCTACTTGTGGTGTAGACATAGATGTTCCATCATATTGATAAGTTGCTGTATCGCTTGTACTATAAGCACTTACAATATCTGTTCCTGCCGCCCATACATCAACTCTAGGACCTTTATCACTACCTTCATTTGTAGCTTCTATATTATTGTATAATGCACTATCTAAGTTACCTACTACAATAGTATCAGGACCTATATTACCTGCCCCCCTATTATAATATACTGGATCACCTGCGGTAATACTTCCTGTAGCAACACTTCGAATAATATGATTATCATAATCTATATCTCCAGAAAAGCAAAGTTTTTGTCTTTGATTTCCTGCACTTTTAAAATAATGTATACCTTCATCTTGCATTTCTTCAACTTCAGCTGATAGGCCATAACCAGCAGTATTAAATCTACTACTAGAATCGCCAGTCATACCATACTGTGCCGCCTTAACTGAACCAACACTAGCACCTCTAAATTGAATATCAGTTATGCTACTAAATACACCCTTTGACCCCCAACTTGCACTTACTACTGTAGGACGTTTAAATCCAGTAACTGGGTCAACTGCTTTAGCTTTATGAAATTCTTTTATTGCATCAAACCAATATGCTTGATCTAAACTGTTATAAGGTATATTATAAATTGCAGAATTTTTAGCCCAGCCATAATCTTTTCCTACGGCTGTTCCGCAACAATGTGTTGCATGACCACTTGCACCTGATACATTAGTATAATCAATAGTAGGAATAGCACTACAGTTAGGAAGTGTATTCCACTGAAATGGTACTAAACGACTTACGCCGTTTCTGTCTTGCCATTGCTCATGTGTATATCTAAATTTACTACCTTCTTGATGAATATAGTCTACACCTGTGCCGTCTAAATGGTAGTCATAAGTTGTTCCAGCACTAAGATCATTTGTAGTATTAAGTCCCCAATCATTTGTTTCAGAAATTTGTCTTAATAATCCCCAATTACCTCTTGTTAAATCGTCACTAGCAACTTCTCTAGTCCAATTTGCACTTTGTTCGTAATCTAACCAATCATCAGACCATACAAGAGGAGTGTTAACATCTCCAACTCTAGGATCTGCTTTAAGTTTTTTAGCTTCTTCGTCTGTTAAGGATATTTCAAAAATACGTTTACTAGAAGGTCTTGTGTTTACGTTATCTACTTTTCTATCTGGAATTATATTACTATCAACACTAGAGTCAGCACTTGTATCACGATTAAGAGCATTGATAACTTCTTCTTTGTCAATCCCTTTGTGTAAAGAAACTACATAATGTTTTTCACTCATAGCTTCTCCTTTATACTATTGTTAAGTTACCAAGCATACCTGCATGACTTGTACATTGATAAACTAATGCCGAGTCGCTAGTCTCATGCTGTGGTACAAATGTTTGTGTTCCTGTTTGTGATCCTGTTACACCTTCTGTAAAGTCAGCACCACCGTTACTAACTCTAATAGCAAATGGGTGACTTCCTCCGGCATCATTAATAAAGATGTATGTAAATCCTTTATATAATGTAAAGTCGGGATTATCTTTTGTTGGAGATTGTCCAGGTCCTGCAAATCTATATCCAGTTGTACCATTAGCAGTTACAGTATATGTTATAGTTGGTCCACCGGAAGCAATTGTAATATTGCCTTCAGCGTCACTAGTTGTATCAATTCCACTTCCACCAATAAATTTAATGCCTTCGTCTTTTGTAATAGTTCTTAATGTTGAATCATCAGCACCAACAGTAAATGAAAAGCTATCATTTGTTGATGCCCAAATACTTCCGTTCCAGAATACTAATTGTTGTTCTGAACTATTGTAAATTATATCACCATCTTGTCCAACTAATCCTGCAATTCCATTAGTATCAAATGATCCTAAACGTAAAGGTGACTTTTGTATTACAACGGCATTTGCCGCATCAAAAAGTATATTACTTGCACTTGTAAATGTTGGTACACCTGTTCCTGATGTTTTTATAATATCAGCTTCAATAGTTCCTGTAGCTGTAATGTTTACACCTGTTAGTGTATCAGTAGTTTTGTTATATACTAAACCTGCATCGCCACCAAATGTACTTGAATCGTTAAATTGTACTTGTGTATCAGCACCACCAGGTGTTCCGCCGCCGCCTGAAGCATTAAATGTAATTTCATCATTACTTGTAGTAATGGTCATATTAGTACCAGCGACAAGTGTTAAAGTATCTGTTTTAGTGTCAGCTACTACATCTGTTTGTCCTGAAACTGAAATTGTCTTAAATGAAAATTCGTTTACTTCGCCTGATGATATTGAACTCCAACTTAATGTTCCTAATCCATCTGTTGTAATAACTTGTCCACTTGTTCCGTCACCGTCTGGTAATGTAAATGTTATATTTGATGTTAAGTTAGTAGGCGCTCTAAATCCTGAATAGTTTGTATTATCAGTATCGTAAAATCTAACTTCGTTTGATGTTGCAATTTTTAAATCGCCAGCAAATGAAACTTCGTTTACTCCGTTTGCAATTGCTCCTGAAACATTAATGTTTGTAGCTTGAAATGTAGTTGCCGCTACAGTCGGTGCAGAAAGTACAGTTGTTGATGGATTATAAGTAAATCCAGTCTCAGTACTTAATGCCTGCCCATTACTATCACTTGCCGCAACAAAAGTTACAAACTGAGTAGTATTACTAGCATCTGGTGCCGCAGTAACAGTTGCCGCATCAACATTATTTAATACTCTAGGTTCCCATTTTGATGTTGAAGTTTTCCAACTTAGTACGTAATCATTAACAGGTGTTGTTGAAACTGTATCAACATCACCAAGATCATTAATATCACTAATTCCACTTGCAATATTTCCTGGTCCCCATGTTCCAGCACCTGAATTATATACTAAGCCTTGTCCGTTAGTTGCACCTGCTGTACTTACATCTTGTAAATGAGTTAAATCACCAATAGTAAATGTAAGGTTGCCTTCAGCATCACTAGTTGTTGTAATACCTGTTCCGCCGTTAAACTTAATTGATTCATTTGAACTAATAGTTCTTAATGTTGAATCATCAGCACCTATACTAAATGTAAATGAACTTGTATCTACTTTCCATTTAAATGATGTAGTAGCATGATCATAATATAAAATTTTATTGTTATCAGTTTCTGTAACTGCATCTATGTCACTTAATTGTGTTAATTTTGTTACACCACCAGCATCTGTTTTCCACTTCCAAGAAGTAGATGGATGATCATAGTATAAAACTTTTCCATCATCGCCTGCTGTAACAGCCGCAACATCTTTTAAATCACTTACTAATTTTTGACTTAGATCTAAACTTGCACCTGTTTGTGCATTTACTCTTGCATCAACTCTAGCTACAGTATAATATAAATTATTACCTTCAGTAATTGATGTTGTAGTAGTACCAGGAGTTAAGTATCCTATATCATTAGCAAGTTGGCTTAACGCTGTCGGAAGTGTCGGAATAATTGGCTTATTTGTTAAGTCGTTATAATCACCACTGAACGGATTATTAAATGATACATTATTAATTCGAATATCAGTAGCATTTACAGTTCCGGCATTCGTAATTCCAGCACCACCTAAATCAAGGTTATCGCCTACTGGTAATTCCTTTAATTTGTTGCTATCTAATGTATCAACTATTAGTGGTATTCTATTTGCCATTGTTGTTTCCTATGTTACACATATTTATAGTGCCGCTACTCTTGTCTGGAAGTCAGCAAAATCAGTACTTGCCGCTACTTCTGTTTTTAATGTTGTTAACGTAATTGTTTCAGCAGTTAAGTAATTACTGTCATTTGTAAACATTGATACGTTACCTGATTTATTAGTTAAAGCGTCTGTTGAACTTGTAGTAATATATCCAGCACCATTTGTTAATGTATTATTGTTTGTTGGTATAGTTGGTGCACCTGTTAATGAGCCATATGCTCCGTCAAATGCATCAGTAATTCCATATCCTGCTACAGTAGTAGGGTTGCCGCTTAATACTGTATAAGGAATAGAACTATTAGCAGTATCAACTAGTAATGTTGAATCATCACCAACTATTGGATTGTTTGATTTAAGTCCGCCACTTAATTGAAAGTTACCATTAGCATCTACGCTTAATGTAGAAGTTCCTAAATGAATAGTGTTTCCACTAAGGTATAAATCTTTAAATCTTTTTGTACTAGACCCTATGTCGTAAGTAACATCAGTGTCAGGAATAATATTTCCTTTTACAGTTCCGTCTAAATTAACTTTGCCGTTTAATCCATCAACTAATACAGTAGAGTCATCACCAAATACAGAACCTTTAATATCTGTAACATGAGCTATTGAGCCGTCATGTCTTGCAAATAGTTCTGTAAAGTTAGCATTAACTTTAGTAAAGGCTGTGCGAATCGGATCTCCGTCACCCTTGTTTGCACTACTACCTATGTTAATATTTTGCTGTGCCATTATACTCTTCCTACCACAACTTCAATTAGTCCTTCACCTGGAGTAGTTTTTTCCTCTAGTGATTTACCAATTACTGTGCCAATTTTTGGACTTGATGTCATACAAGCAAATCCTTCATGTGAACTAGTTACAAGCATTGCACCTTTTCTGATCATGCCTTTAACTTTAACTTTTGTTCTACCTTGAAGTGCGATCGGTGTAACATATTCGCCTTCTTGTGCTGAATTCATTAAGTATGCTGGATTTTCTGAAACAACACCAGCTACTCTATTATCTTCATGTAAGCGTGTCATACTTACTTCTTTATCACCGCCAAATATTACAACGGTTCCTGCTTCTAATTTAGTATCAGCTAAGTAATTCTCAGCCAAGTCAGCATATTGTGCCTGTGTTGCAGTACCACTAAATGTAGCAGAATAAATTGTATTATATCTTTTAGTTGCAGAACCAATAATATATGTATCATCTAAAGCTGGTTCAAATCCTGTTGATGTTGCTTTAAGTACTGATGCACCGTCTGCCACAATTGTTACTTGTCCTGCCGCACTATAACCTGTGTTAGCACCAATTGATATACCTGTTGAGTTTGCATCAAGTTCACCTGGTGCTTCAATAAACGAAGACTGTATCCAGTCAACACCTAATCTTGATTCTCCAGCTAGTGCCGAGTTAGCTTGGAATATACTTTCTGTTACACCTGATGCTCCAATGTCAATACTTCCTGGTACACTAACTGTTGGAGAAGCTATACCAACTGAACTCATGAATACTGCACCACCTGGTGTACTTAACTGAACTGTAGTACCTGTAGTGTCTACAACTAGATAACTATCAATTTTTAATCCTTGTACATCTATTTTTCCGTCTACTTGTGTTTTAACTAACGCATTTGCGGCACCAACTGTAGTAACAGCATCATTAACACCTCCACCTTCAGTAACAATAGTTGCAAATGGAACTTCAGCAACATCACCTGAGCTTGAATCGCCAGCCGCTCTACCTAATGCTGTTCCATCAGCAATATTAATAATTTTTCTGTAATTAAGTTGATTATTGTTTATTGTAACCCAACCACTAGTTGCTGTAAATATATCTTGATCAAAACTAGCAACACCTAAGTCTGCTTGTACAATTCCAACTTCATTTATTCTTGTAGTTGCCGCATTAAGATTTAATTTACTTTGTGCTATTGCCGCCGCCGAATTTACATCTGCATTTACAATTCTATCAGCAACTAAGCGAAGTTCTACAGTTGCTTCAGTTTGTGTTCTTTCAACATGAAGTGTAACATCTGTAGCTGGTAGTTCTACACCATTTGCCCATTCATAATACGGACCTTGATTTAGTTGGGCTGTAACACCCCCACCAGTATCAACAACATCACCTAGGTTAAACTGAGTTGGACTTGATGTCCAAGTATATGTTAATAAGTTCATTGCTACAGAGTTTAGTGTAGCGTTTTGTACGTCAACTACTGTACCTGTTGCTCCAGTACCACTACCTGTAATAGTATCATTAACTTGGAAGTTACCGCCACTAGCTGGGTTTGTATAAATTCTATATTTTCCTGTTGTTACAAGTAATTGTTCTGGTGCTGGATTATTTGTTTCTACATCAAGTTGTTCTGGAATTGTATCACCAGCTTGAATCAATCCGTCAACATAACTCTTAGTTGCCGCATCTTGATCTCCTGAAGGATCTCTTAAGTTTACAACGGTATAAGTTCCACCTGCATTTTGATCACCAGTAAATGCTAATACACCACTTCTAGCTAATGCTCCCGGTCCTATTTGACTACTTACGGCAACACCTGCATGATTAAATCCTAAGCGTCTATTTACATATCCTCTAACTGCTGATTCTGTTGGTACTGAATCACTAGCATTATCAGTCATGGCATCGTCTGCACTAAATTCACTAGCTACAACACCACGTTTAAATCCTAATCCATCTAAGTTACTTAGAGCAATACTTGCCGAAAATGTAACTGTACCAGTACCTTGGTCAACTGTAAAAAATTTACCTACTCTAAAGAATCCATCTTGGTCTGTACTTACGTAGAATACTCTACCTTTATCACGTTCATCTGTTTCTTTTTCTTGATCAGGTTGCGTGGATGGCGGTCCTAATGTTACATTCGGGAAGTTAGAACTATTAAAGCTACCTGAACCAATATCTAAGAAGTCATGTCCTGTTGCTCTACAAGTAGAAATATTAATAGTAATTGTAGCATTTTCATCTTTTTGTAAGCCAACTCTAAGAGTAACAACCGTTGTAGCATTAACTACTGTACTAACAATTCCTGCCGGAGTTAATGGAAAGTTAATATCTGAATGTATAAGATCTTCAATTGTAATTGTACCAAACCCGGTTCTATCAGTATAACTAGTAATAATATGAGTTTTACCATCCCAGGCAAAAATCATATCACCTGCATTTAATCTGTCTTTATCTCTTTGTGATGTAATTGTTCCAATAGCAATAACAACGTCGCCTGCTGTATTACCCATTGTAGTACCACTACCTGCATACGTGTTATTTGCCGCTTGAGCATTATCAACAACTAATTTGATATATTGATATGTACTATCAAAAGTAATAATTCTTTCTGTTGCCGCTAATGCTGTACCGATAGCATCTGTTACACCGTAATTTATTGATCTATATATTAGATTAGGAGCTTCATCCATTTCGATAGCAGTACTAGGTTTAGTAGTAATTGTATCAACGCCAAGGAATCTAAAGTTTAAGTTATTTCTAATAATAACTTTGTCGTCGTGTGCTAGTACGCCAAGTAATCCTGATTTTGTTGTATTATCTACTCCTGTTGTAGCAAGATTTAACTGATAAACAGCTTCACTTCTACTCGAGTTTGCAAAGTTAAAGCCTGTTACATTAATAGATGCACTTACAGTATGTGTATGTTTATGTACTGTACCGCCACTAACATAAGTGTGTACTATTCCGTTTTTACCTACATCAAACACCATAGTAGTTGTACTAGGTATATCATAAAGTTTAAAGATACCTGATGATTTAGTAGAATCTGGATACGTTTTTTGTCCGTACTTACAATTTAATAATACATTTTCAAGTTTAACAATATCGCCTCTACTATAACCGTGTGCTGATCCAACTGTAACTGTAACTAGTCCAGTAGTGCCATCATATACAAATCCACTTACGTTTATTGCAGTACCTGATGGAACCATTGTAGCAAGTTTAGATGTTCCACCGCTGACATACGTATGTTCAATATTGCTAGGTTGTAAGAAAAATTCTATTGTATCAACATCAGGAGTTCCAGTAACATTAAAGATACCTGACCCTGGCGGTGCCGGATAAACTTTAGTTCCAAAACTACAGGATGTTTTAATACTAAACAAGTCGACCATGTTACCTGCGACAAGTCCGTGTGTTGCAGTAGTAATTGTTGCAATACCAGTTACGTTGTCATATACAAATCCTGTAATATCAAGTCTTGTGCCACCTGCTTTTTCAACTACACCGCCACTAACATAAGTGGTTACAGTATTACTTGCTCCTAAATCAACTTCAAATACTTCTCCAGTTAATCCTGAAGCCAAAACTGCAAATTGTGTCTGTACATTAACTACCGGATATGTTTTATTGCCTGATGGACAACTAACTAATATATCTTTTATTTCAACAAGATCGTCTACAGCTCTGCCGTGTCCAACCGCAGTAACATTAGTATTTGTTGCAACAATTGGAGTTGCTTGTACTGTTGAAACTTCATACCTAGCTCTACCTATTGCACCGCCGTGATCAATTTCAATTTCACTCTTAGCATGTGGAAGATATTCAGTATTAGTAACATAAATTTTTAATCCGTCAACTGGATGATCATATGTTGAACCATCATCATAAATTCTAGCAGTCTGTACAAAGTTTTCTTGAGTTTTAACTAAGTCTGGTTCTTCATTTGGACTTGCCCCTGAAGCAACAAGACCGTAATTACCATAAGAGTTAGATCCGTTCAATGATCTAATATCACTACCATTATTGGCAAAGTAAGCAACTTCACAATAGTATGTAAACTGTGAAACTAATTCTGCTAACGCACCGTTATTAGCAACTGTACCATAACCCATGTCATTAAGTTGTACATGATCATTTGATAACATACTTCTGTTACCAGAAGTTTGTAAAGTAATGTCAGTTGGCATAGGTTGTGTAAATCCACCGTTACTAACACCTGATGTTGGATTTAGAAGAAGTGTAGCAGTACCTGCCTCTTTATCATAACTTGTAACAGCATCAACTTGATATCGAATACCATCAATATAAAACGGACATGGTACTTGTGGTTTCTTAAATCTTAATCCTTGACCAACTAAACTTTGTACGTTAAGTGAAAAGTTATTAGCTTTACCAGTAACTACAGTAGTAATATTTCCGGCAAATCCGTCAATATATAATCCACCCCTAAATGCTTTTTTGTTTAAGCTCTTAGAAAAACTTGAGTTGGTTTGCATATATGGAGATTTAGTAAGTACTTGACCATCTGGATCAAGTACACACATAAATCCGCCGTGCCCTTCACAAGTTAAGTTTCTTAAAATTGTAGCATCGTTCATTAAGAAGACATCCATGTCCTCATTGTTCTTTGCTGTACTAGTTGAAAGTGTTATATCAGTTAAGTAATGATATCCATAAGCTGGATTATCGTAATCTGGTAAGCTACTAAGGCCTGTTGTAACTACAGAGTTAACAAAAGTTAATATTGTACCTACTTTAGTAATAGCTAATGCTTCACCTACTGTAGAATCTAAAGTTTGTGTTGTAACTGATTGTGCTGATGAATATGCAGTATTAGTTAAAATAAAGTTATTAATTATATCCTTCATTTTTACAATAGCGGCACCTGTTTCAGTTTGGGCACCAGGTACTTGTGTTGTAGCACCTTCCCAATATTTGTCAGCGGCTAAGTGTGATTTACTATTTCCGCCATATTTTAAATCAAATATAATAGCATCAATAATAAGCCCCATATCTCGTTCACATTTTTGACTAGCACTTGTAGTAAGGAAACTAGGATATGTTGCATTAATATATGCAATAACTTCGTCTTTAATGTATTCTTTGTTTAATGCTAATAAATGTGTAGCATTAGGATTAGACGGAGTTATAAGATCAATACCATCAAATACAGGATCTCTATAAAAATGTATTGCTTTCCATGGACTTGCTGATACGCCTGGTTTAGGTTTAATAATACATCGTCTAAACTCATCACCTTTAACTGAAACGTTAGAACTTAGTCTAATCGGATAATGTTCAAAATAAGTTCCACTTTCTAAGTTAATTGTAGTTTGTGGTTTCTTAACAGCATATCCGAATTCTAATTTTTCGCCTAGTACATATTCTACAGGCTCTAGTAATTCTAATTCAACTAAGTCATTAGTAGCACCTGGTGTATGTTTTACAATTCGTCCAACAGCACCTGATGTTTGCCCAACTATCAATTTACCTGGAATAAGATCGTTGTTTAAAGTATTAGCTTGATCAACGTATCCTTGATTTCCGTTATAAATTCCAATTTCCCAAGTACTACCTTCAACAAGTTGTGGCGCTGATTTATAATCTGGACCTGTAATTAAGGCTATTACAATATCCCATTTTGCCGCAACCGATACTTGTCCTTGATTGTCAACTACTAGGCCCGAGTTAATTGTCTGTGTGTATGTAGCTTGATATAACGTTGTTTCTGCCAGGTTTACTATAACTTTAGCGTGTAAGGCTTTAGCAAAAACTTGTGCCGCAAGTGTTTGTGTTTGATATGTTTTTCTTGCTACTTGTCCACTTACAGAACTATAATATCTATAACCTGTGTTTATAGCATGGAAGTTAGCTGTAACGCCATCTAATAGATCTAAAACAATTCCGTCTAATGTATAACCTAAATCTCTTTCACATAATTCTCTTGAGTATACATGATCTGGAAATGTTGTATTAATATATGCAATTGTTTCAGCAATAATAAATTTTCTATTTGCATCTGTTAATATTTTTACTTCTTCGTATCCACTACTATTCTTTACACCACTTGTACTAACAGTTGCATCATTATTTCCTGTATTGTAAGTAATTCTTTGTGTGTACGGGCCAATGTTAACTGGAGAAGTATCAACTATCTCTTCAGCTTTTTGTGCCGCCGCACTAATTGTTCTATATGCATAAGTCCATGATCGCCCTTCACTACCACTAGGCACACCAATCATTGCATCGTTACCAGTTGTACTTACATATAAATTTGTATGTGATGATCTTGAAGAATTATCAACATAATATTTTGATGCCGCTTGTAGTTCGTCTGGGTGTTGTCCTTGTACAATAGTTGGTACTGCTGAAAGCCCGTTTTCAATAATATCATTTAGTGTAGCAACTAATCCAGTTACAACACCAGCCGCTGTTGATTCTGCATTAAATGAATCTACAAATTGTGAAGTAACTATTGGTGATTGTTGTGTTGTATATTGTGTATTTGTAAAGACGTTATTGTTAATAATATCTCTTAATTTATTATTAACGGCTACAGCATAAGCTATTTCAGTTGGAGGTAATTCCGAAGATGCACCATCCCAATAAATTTTAGCTACTCTAATTAATTCTTGATTACCACCAAACTTAATATCATGTGCAATTGCATCAATATTATATTTTGTATCTCGTTCGCATTTTTCATGTCTAGCTGTAGTATGTATACCTGGGTATGTGATATCAAACCAAGCCATTACTTCATCAGCTAAAAATTCTTTATTTTTAAGTATTAAATTGTAAGCATACGGTTGTTGTGGTGATGCGCCTGCGTGTGCTCCTGGATGATCGCTTAGGTAAAGCAATCCAGCCATTTTATCGCCTTCACGTCTTACAATAGATTTTCTTGGAAGTGCTTCTGTACTAATCCAGTTACCAACAAGTGTTTCATCATATACAGCATCATACATTGATTGTACGCCAGTACCACTACCAGCTGGAACATCAATTTTTACTCTTGTTGCATCGTCATTATTTTGTGCTTCTTCAAGAGTTGCATGAATACTAAGTTGGTTTTCGTTAACATATCTTAAATAATATGTTGTTCCTGCTACTAAACCTGTAGCATTTGTTCCTGTTGAATTATATTTGTATGCAATACCGTTTGCACTTACTTCGAAACCATGTAGACTTGATACAGCATTTCCGCTACTGTAACTCGAAATAATAAATTGATAAGCATCACTGTTTGGTGGTTCTAATCTTGCTCTAATTTGTCCTGTAGCACCCGGTCCACCTGCTGATCGTAAATAACGACTATCACTATATCCTTTAGTAATAACTAAATCATCTACAGTAAAAGCTGTGCCATGTGTTACATTTAGTGTATTCACAGCCGCTGTAGAAATATTTGGATTCGCAATAGCTTGGTTTGCCGCATTTAGTGGCCCACCTAAGGATGGAGTTTTATCAGTATTGATAATTGTTCCGGTGTTACTAACTATAATTTTGTCGTCTGCTAATGAATCAATTGTAATACCTAATCCACCTGTTAAGGTTTTCATAAGTATTTGATCACCAGCCTCATTTGATTGTGGAATTTTATATGCGCCTAATTCATCAGGAACATCACTTAACGCTCTGAATGATATTGCACCACCTTGTCCAAATACAGCATAAAGTTCTGTAAAGTTTTCATTAGCTTTACGAAACGATTCACGTATACTATCACCAGTACCGTCGTTACCTTCTACACCTATATTAATATTTTGTTTTGACATACTTTAAAATCCTACCGATTCACCGCAACCACAACTTGATGTAGTTGCTGGGTTTTCAATATCAAAAAATGATCCAAAAATTTCTTTTTTATAATTAATTGTAGTACCTATCAAATACATTTGACTCATTGCATCTATACAAAAATTTCCATGATCTAATTCAATAACTTCATCTTTCTCTTCAACCTCGTCTGATAAACTCCAATCATATTGCATTCCTGCACATCCTCCACCCTTCATAGAAAGGCGTACAACGGTGTTATTATTGTCTAAAAGCATTTTATTCATATGCTCTTTAGCCGACGGTGTTAATGTTACGATATCTGTCATTGGCTCCTAATTCCTTTGTTAGTTATATTTATCAAATAGTCTAGAATCCTAATGTAATTATAAATAGTTATATGTTTATACGAACAGAACAGACTATCCAATACTTTATGCGTAAGGGTGTAAAAGGCGACCATCATCCTTATAAACGCAAAAAGACTATAGTAGTATTTAAGTGTGATAATTGTAAAGAAGAATTTATACGAGATAAAGGCCGGATCGATCCTAAGAGATTAAGCGATGATTATACGCATGTTTGTCCAAAATGCAATCCTAAACGCTTTGCCCAAAAGCGTGGTGTTGAACAACGAAAAAGATTAAATTTAAGAGTTGATAGTATGATCGATATTAGCAAAATGTAACATCGATCAAACTATCGGTAATCTAGATTATTCAGATTTCCAAATATTATAAGCACCCCAAGCCAATGCACCCCAGATAATAACTGAAGATAATGGCATGATACCTAGAATAACAATTAATGCGGCTCCACCAATAATGATGCCGTTCCAAGATGTGCGTTCTGCGAATCTTTCTTTGATCCAATCAATCATAATAATTACTCCTATAGTTTTTTATGCAATTGCGACACAAGTTTAGACTTAACAAGTCGTCTATCTAGCTCAATACCGTGCTTTCTTCCTAAAGTTTCTAAATCTTTTTTAGTCATTTTAGAAAGTTCAGTTTTAGTAAACGCTTTTTTGGCTTTCGCTGTAACCTTTTTTACTGTTGAACCCATAGTCTTTTCTGACCAATGTCGAATAGCTGATTGCTCAACTTCTGGGGCGTCTTCAGTTTTATTTGAAAACAGTTTTTTAAACCAATTAATCATAGTCGGTTGTCTCCTTTAAATTATGTCGTATGTATATTTATATAGAATAAACCCTTAGGCTATAAAATCGACTTTGTTGCCTAGGTCCTTAGGTGTGCGTTTTAGTTCAAAAGGTAGCTTTTCTTGTAATCGATGTTTATCCAATTTTACTTTTGCTATCGATTTTACCTTTTTTAGAGTTTCTGTGGATAAAGTTCCTACAGATCGAAGAACATTAGCCATAAACAATCCTGATGAATTAATCCGCATTTTTTTGTTTTTCTCTCTGTTCTATGCACCATGCATCATTAGGTTTAAACATACAGTCAATTATTTTGCCTGCGGCACCTAATGTAGGTTTTGGCTGTTTTTCACAACCAATTATTAGCATAATTATTATACCTATTATTACACCTTTAACAAATGTATACCATAATAGACCATAATCAGAAATACCAGTTTTTTCTTTAAACCAAGTTATTCTGCCTTTATGCCATTTTAAGAAATTTTTCATATATCTACTTATCTTCTATTAACTCCATAATTGAAGGATACTGCAATTCTATTTCCATTGCCTTTATTTGTTGTAACTCCGTGTCTAGTCCAGCTAGGAAATATAAGCATTAATCCTGTCTGAGGTTTATATGTTGCTTCTATACATGTTATATGATTATAACTTTCTAAATTTGGTGGAATATAATATTCAGCATCATCATTCCTTTGAAATTCTATATTACTAGTATTATCATTTGGAATATCAATGTAAAAAACTCCAGATAGTAGTGAGTCTGGATGATTATGAAATTTGTGTGACGCACCATAGCCGTTTATATTAATCCAAAAATTTTGAAATTTTAATTCTGGAAATCCTATTTCTTTTCTTACTTCTTCAATGGAATTATCGAGCTCGTTTTTAAAAGCTACTATGCCATCCTTAAGTTTATCTTCAACAGCATCAATAATTTCAATACTTCTACTATGCCATCCACCGTCATTACTATTCATAGAATATGTTGGTGCAGGCTCTACCGATTGCCAATATAATGCAGTTTCTTTAAGAAACTTACGATCAACGTTTTCATTTAGTCCTGCATAAATGACTGTCGGAAACCACGTTGTAGATTTTAATGTCATAGCTTTACTTTCACTTGTAGTTGTTTAATTGTAGATTTTAATAAATTAGTATAATCTGGGTTTGTTGAAAATAAATCTAATGTATCAACTAACGCATTAAAATCGTATGATCTATCTTCCATCATTTCTTCTCTTAAAATTCTAAATTCTTCGTATGCTGAATGTGTATTCAATAAGTCTATATAATCTTCAATTGACTGACATTTAGATTTATATACTTTAACACCCCATATTGCGTTTGGATTATCTTTAGGTTTCATTTGAGGTAATTTAGGATTCCATGTTCTAACGCCAAATAACGCATTACCTTCTATTGCAAATCGGCTAGTACCCCAACCTGATTCTAGTCCTGCTTGAGCTTCTACAAGTAAAGATGGAATTCGTAAACTATGTGGTGTTGTAAAGTTTAAATATTGAACACATTGTCGTACTGCTTCAGTAAATGTCTTTTTACTATTATAAACGAATTCAGGTTCGTGTAACCCTAATTTAATTGCTGTCTTAGATTGTTCTAATTCTATACGTTCTGTTATTTTATTAAGAATAAAATAGTTTGGTTTGAAAGTGCCCACGCCAAAAGAAACAATACTTAATACAAGTACTGCTAAGAACCAGATAACATAGTTTAGTTTATTATTTTTAAACATTTTTTTCATATACTATAATATAGCATAGTTTAGTTTATATGTCAACCAAAGTTAATACCAATTTTCTTTACACCAAGGATCTATTGAATCTTTTGGATTTGGATCACCATGAAATACTGCAATACTTGTTTCGGGCAGTATTTTGGGTTCGCCCGGTGTAGCAAAATTCCGTTTTCCAGTTATTCTAGACATTTCAGGTTTACCCCGCATCTCCCATTTATAACTTTGGATCCATTCGTCAGGCCAAAAGTTAAAATCTGTTTTTACATTAGCATATAGCCAATCTTGATCTCCATGATATCTTGCCGCATGATATTTTGGATCTTCCATAAAACGTTCATATACTTGCTTATGCTGTCCTGTATTAAATCGAATAATACTTGAATTCATTCTATCCCAATTAGATTGGACGCATCTATTAAAATCTCGTATAACACAAAATTCGCCGGGTTTATATGTAAACAACTTATCGATATTATCAAAAATAATAACATCTAAGTCTATGTAAAGAATTGTTCCTTTTATAGCCAGTCCTGGATTGAAAAACATTGGTTTATACCACCAACCACTAATATTTGGAATTGCAGGTAGTGGATGAATTTCTATACCGGGTTTTATGCCTGCACCGTTTTCTGTAAAACAAGCAAAATTAAAAGGAATAGTTAAATTTCGAGAGAGCATGTTATGTAAAACATTAACATATTCTGCACTATATTTGTCGCCATGTTTAAGGCATACAACGTAATTGGCCACGTATCTAATTTTCCACTATCGCACTATTACTACCGTGTTCAAAGACTTCAACAAGTGAAAGTCTTACACGACCGCCTGTATCTTCTTCAACTAATGGTGCTACATACTTAAAGACATGTTCAGCAAACTTCTCACAACCAACACCGTCCATTAAAACTACTTTTGCAAGTCCTTTTTTATCTAATGCCATAAAGTCTTCCACATTAGGATCATTTTTGTCAACTGCAAATTTATGATCAAAGTTATCTTCTAAATATTGTTTGATCCATTTACAATTGCCAAAGTCATAAACCCAATTTTTATCATCAAGTTCAATAGCTTCGAATTCGAATCGAAATCCTAAACTATATCCATGTAATAATGAACAATGGCTGTGAGTTGCTTTTGCTTGGCGGAAGGTACAACTTAATCCTCTTTCGTTACCGTATGTTTTTGTACTTTTGTACTTCATTTTTTCTCCTTTTAATTAATCGGCGGAGTATTTAAAGAGGGTCGACGATTTTTTAAGTCCTCATGTTTGTATTATATAGTCTTTTGTATTACTTGTCAACTATTTAAATTGGTGCGGATTCTCCAAATCATGATAGCATACTTCTAGATGCCTTGTATTAAAACTAACCGTTATTCGTTTCTTTGTTTTATTATAATAAGAACGATGGTATAACCAACTTGGAAATAAAACAAGCATACCAGATCTTGGATTAAATTCCATTCCGTCTGTACTAAATTCTGTATTACGTTCAGGTCTTTCAGCTATTTTTGGTCCTGAAATTGGATTTCTAAAAACAATAGGAGCACTACCTTCGTCAACATACGGATAGTACGCTCCACTTACAATACTAAGATCATGTCGATGTTCAGCAACAAAACCTTCAGCTTCTTGAATATTAAACCAACTTTTTGTAAGTTCAACTCCGGCTATTCCAACAGTTCTAGTATAATCAACTAATCGGTTTTCAATATCGCGTTTTAACTTTTCAAACTCAGGTAAGTCTAAACAATTTGTACTTCCATGAGCTTTCTCTACTGGATCATAATGCATAGCACTTGTGCTACCGTGTCCTACATCTTTTGGCCAGTCTGACATATTTTTACAATTTTCTATAAAGTTCACAATATCATCATTAGCAGGATGATTGTCGAAACAATGTACTTGTACTAATGTTGGAAATAAATTAAAATCAGCTTTGTCAAACGGCCCTAGCGGCAATTCGGCCCTAATAATATTACCTAGTCCCATTTTGGTCCTCCATTCTATAATCTTTTACTGTTCGCACATATCCTTTATCAGCATGTCGAATCGTATTAAAACTTATTACATATCTTTTTTCACTAGGATTAGGATCAACGTAATGTTTTAACCAACTAGGAAATATAACTAATATCCCTGAGTGGATAGGTACACTTTGGTCATACGTACTAAAGTTTGTATTTTTTATAATACAGTCATTCATACGTAATTGTTGTATAGGACTCTCGAGTACTAAAGGGTTACTACCGTCAGCAATATAAGGATAATATGCTCCACTAATAACACTTCGTTCATGTCTGTGAGCTCCTACAGTTGCACCTTCTGACATTTTATTAAACCAACTAGTTGATATAAGAGTGTAATCAATACCTGCTTCTTCACAATATGTATCGCAACAAGACTGAAGTGTTTTCCATAAATCCACTACCCGTTTGTCACTTAAAAATTGTTCGTTGCCTGTTAAGTAACTACTCTCGCCACCCTTTACTAATCTATGCTGACCAACTTGTTCCCAAGTTTCTATCATATCTATAACAGTTTTTTCGCAAGGATGTCCTTTAATATTCCAACTACTTACTAGTGTCGGAAACATAGCGAAATGTTGTGGTTCAGGTGGTCTCATTGTCTATCTCAAATTCAATTAACATTTTATTACATACATTCTTGTGTTCTGTTGGCCACGGCTTATTATTATAATAGATAAAATTAATTTGCGGAAAATTTTCAAATACTTTATCAATTTGGTAAATCCAATAACTAGGATCTACTGGGCTCGAATCTGCATCGTTGTAATTTTCTGTTCCTTTGTATATATTATTAACGGTGTTACTGTCTGCTTCTAAATCAAATCCAAGCAACGATATATTCAGATCACCACTAAAGTTAGTAGTTATTGATGCTCCTAATAATACTGCATAAGGCCCACTACCCCAATGCCATGGATCATCAAGTTTTGTATCACCCTTATAAGGAAGTTGTGGAACTAGCCCACATAATTTAAATTGATCCCTCCAATCAGGTCTAGTATAGATAGCACCATAGTTTCGTTCCTTTTGTGCTTCTTCAACCATACGGCGATCACAACAAATTAAATGATTTACATAAAAGTCTCTGAAAATTGCGTTACAACCAACCTTTATGCCACCACATTTGTTGATGTCAATATCTTTTCTACTCTCTCCGTTCCCAATTACAAGCATGAACAATATTTAATAAATATGTATAACGATAGGGACAAATACGAATGACAGCATTTTACGATTTTTTTAGATTCATCAAGTTGTACTCTACAGACGGTACAACACTAGAGCATACTATTGAGGCTGACGCCGTAACTGATACTTTGAGCATCAGTAGAGGTGCAGGAGTGGCTTGGACGGGTGCTTCAGCGGCCACAGATTCATTTAAAATAGACGTTAATTATAACTTAGAAGTTCCTGTAGGAACTACAACTTTAAGATTGACAGATGTTCATAGTGTTGATCAAGATATTGAGCTACATGCTGGCGGAAATATGACTATTACTAGAAATCATTCTGGTAGTATAACTCTTGCGTCATTAATGGGTGGGGTTAGTAGAGTAATAACTTTGGCGACCCAAACTTCTCCAGTAGTTATTACAACAAATACAGTTCATGATTTTACAGAAGGAACTCCAGTTACTATTGTAGATGTAGTTGGAATGACTCAGCTTAATGGTAATGAATACTATGCTGATGTAATAACTTCAAATACACTAGCATTGTATCAAGACGATGTTCTTTCAGTACCACTTGATGGTACTGGATTTACTGCATATACATCAGGAGGAGTTGCTACTGGTGAATACGCAGGAGCCAAAAAGATAAATGATTTAACAGATGTAAAATTTAATGCTCCTAATTTTGCAGATAGTATAATGTTAGGATATACTACAACGGGTACATTAAACAATGCTCATAGTAATATTTTTATTGGAAAAGATGCAGGAAAAACTGTTACAAGCGGAAATCAAAATACTGTTATTGGTCACAAAGCTGGCGATAGTATAACAGATGGAACTAACAACGTATTAATTGGTGCTTTTGCAGGAGATACTATCCAAGGTGGCGACGGCAATGTTATTATAAGTGCTGGGCATAGTACTGATCCTGCAGGTGGGTGGTCTAATAATATAACATCTCTTGTTACTGGTGACGGAAAACGTAGATTATATATAGGACAAGAAAATCCTAATGTAGACGGTACAGTTCTTGACGGGCAGTATTATTCAAACATTTGGCATCATTCTACACAAGTAGGTGCCTTTAGGGCTCAAGGCGAAAGCGGAGGAACAACTGTAACTAATCCGCCGTATGCAACTACATATTTAGAACGTGCTTATATAACTATAGATGCTACTAATAATCCAGTTACTCATCAACCAGCACGTATTCATGTAGGTGGTGGACATTTAGCTTTACACGGTGGCGATGGATTTGTAGTAGGCTCTACAATGACAGAATATACCCCTGGGTTACAATGGGGGGCTAGTGGTACTCGTACACCAGGAACATATACTGGTGTAACAGTAGCTACTGGAGTATCTGGAAATCATCCTACATTTACAGTAGTTGTTGCCGTAAGTGATGGTTCAATAACATCTGTTACTTCTGAAACAACAGGTTCAGAAATTTATGATCTGACTGGTGCAAATACAATTTCAGATTCACAAATAGGTAACGGTGGTGCTCCAGACATTCAATTTAAATATGAAGGTGCAACAACTACTCAAGCTAAACTAACAATGATTGGTGATACTACTCTTGCTGTTAC
>Ga0206683_10000032_pt1 | contig 83690 bp, 116 predicted proteins | sample M280m12015metaG_FD_155483 | JGI IMG/M metagenome (GOLD analysis project Ga0206683, IMG submission 155483) | Ammonia-oxidizing marine archaeal communities from Monterey Bay, California, United States - M2 80m 12015 | ecosystem: Environmental > Aquatic > Marine > Intertidal zone | place: USA...
ACCAACAAATGCTCTTCACGCCGCAACTAAATCATATGTTGACAGTGCAATAACTTCAGGAACAGGTGCATTAGATACAGACGATATTGCTGAAGGTACAAACTTATATTACACAGATGCAAGAGCTGATGCTAGAGTTGACGCAGGATTTAGTGCAAAGTCAACAACAAATTTATCAGAAGGTACTAACTTATATTACACAGACGCAAGAGTTAGTGCATTATTAGCCGGAGGCGGCGGTACTACTTATGCAACAGAAACATATGTTGACACAGCAGAAACAGACGCAAATACATACACAGATACTGCAATCGCAAACTTAGTAGATACTGCACCAGCAACACTAGACACATTAAACGAATTAGCCGCAGCACTTGGCGATGATGCTAACTTTAGTACAACAATAACAAATCAAATAGCGGCATTAACACACGATGGTTTTGCAGATTTTGTAGCAAACGAACATATTGATTGGACGTCAGCAAGTGCAGGAACAATTCATGCAAGTAACTATTCTAACACTGGTGATACTACTTACACAGCAGGAGAAGGTTTACAATTAGTTGGAACAGAATTTTCAATGGATGGTTCATACACAGGAGATTTTAATGTTGATGGAAATATTATTGCAACACAAGATGTTACGGCATACTCAGATGCAAGATTAAAAAGAAATGTAGAAACAATAAGTAATGCAGTTGATTTAGTTAACTGTTTAAGAGGTGTAAATTTTGAAAAAGACGGTAGACACAGTACTGGTGTTATTGCACAAGAAGTAGAAGAATTTTTACCAGAAGTAGTTCACACTGACGCTGAAGGAATGAAGTCTGTAGCATATGGAAATATTGCAGGCTTATTAATTGAAGCAATTAAAGAGCAACAACAGACTATTGAGAATTTACAAAAGCAAATATCAGATATACAATCATCAAAAGAATAATATACTAATATAAGCAATTATATATTTTAGATAAATACAACTGCAAGCAATAAGCCTGCGATTATCGATAATTACAAGCAAGGAGTCACACTATGGCATTACCAGCAACCGGATCCATTATTAGTATGGGACAAGTACGTAACTATTTTGGACTAAGTGGAAACATCGCTATGTCTACATTAGGAAATACTATTTCACCATCAGTAACATCAAACATTCAGCTTTCAGCTACGTTTGGCGGATGGCAGAATCCAAATTCAACTGGCGCAGACGCTTAATTTGAATAGGTAAATAAAACTAATAATAACGTTGTTATTAACTTGACAACGTTATTATTTTATAGTAAAATAACTTAGATGAATTACACAAGTAAACTCAACACAGGAGAAAACAATGAGTATTAGAACACGTTTTGAAATTGAAACGTTCGTGCTTGGGGCACACCCAACACCGGCAAGAAAAGCACATGCATTAACACAAGAACTTATGCAGGCTAGAGAACAACAACACCCAGATCTTCAAGTATTAGAAGAAGTTTATGCAAACTTTAGTGCAGAGCATGATGTAGATGCATTACTGTCTAACATCAATGATACTGAAGAAGAATATTGGGTACACCGTTTAGCAAAATTGGCAGCGGTTGATATTTTAACAATTGGTAAAGTACAACCAGAACACATGAATTATATGGTAGCGTTGGAAGACGAAGCCTTTGCGGCATGTGTTAAAGAAACAACTTCAATTGCTAAACAATTGAATTTTGAAGTACAGCAAATTGAAGCTGAACTTCAGTCAGAACTAGCTTCTGAAAAGTAATTAATGGTCAGTGTAACTAACCATTATTACAAGAAAGACAATTCCGCGAATGTAGCCATTTGTGTTCCTGTGCAGAATCAAACTACGGCGGTCTTTGCTTATAGTTTAGCCATGCTTCAAAAAAAGTGTGGCGAGACTGGACTTGCAACTTCATTGCATTTTAATATGGGCAGTGAAGTAGCAATGCAAAGACAACAGTTAGTAGATCAAGCACTAGAAACAGATTGCACTCACATTATGTGGATTGACGCAGATATGCAATTTCCAGTAGATACGCTAAATATATTATTAGCAGCAGACAAAGATATTGTCGCTGGAAATTACTCAACAAGAGTCCCGCCACACAGGCCGGTTGCTTTTAAAAGTAAAAACAATTTAGATAGTAGAGTTTTTACAGGAAAAGGAAACGAACAAGTATGGGCAGTTGGAAGCGGAATGATGTTAGTAAAAAGAGAAGTATACGAAAATATTTCTCGACCTCATTATAAGATTGAGTATAACGAAAGCTATACTGAATTAGTAGGAGAAGATATATACTTTTGTAACCTAGCACATGACAATGGTTATAGCGTATATGTTAGTCACGATGTAAGTGACAGAATAGCACATATAGGAACACGTGCATATACAATTAAGGGCGATTGCAATGATTAATTTAATTAATAGAAACAAAGAATTCCAAGGGCAAAGTGTTGTAACACCTTGGGATAGATTAAAAAGGTTTATGTTCGATTCATATCCAGTAGTTAAAACACCTATCAAATTAACAGACGAAGGTGCATTACTTGAAGTAGCATCCAAATATAAAGATACACATGATATGGTTTGGGTAGTATTTGATGAAATTGAAGTAAATCCAAATTTTGCATGGCAATACAGACCCGATGGAGAAATTGGAAAGAGTTTTATCCATACGTTTCCTAGAGTAGTTAAACGAACTAGCAGACCAGTTAGTTGGGGTGATATTCATTTAGTTCCTACACATGGAGTATCACATGGAGTACTGCAAAACAAACTTGTATCAAGCTATCATGTAGCAGAGTTTGATATATTCATGATTAGTTTTCACGAAGCAGAAGCAGATGAAAATTTCCAAAAATTAAGAGATAGATTCAAAGATGCACAACACGTAAAGAATGTAGAAGGCATTGGTAATGCACATAAACGTGCAGGAGAATTAGCAAAATCAGAAATGGTATATATTGTTGATGCTGATGCAGACATAACAGGGCATTTTAGTTTTGATTATATTCCACCAATGAGTAGTAGAAAAAATACAACATTTGTATGGAGTGCAAGAAATCCAATTAATGATTTAGAATACGGTTATGGTGGTGTTAAATTATTCCCACGCGAACAGTTACTATCATTAGGACACACATTGCCAGATTATACAACAGGCGTAGCATTTTATCAACCAATTAGTGATATATCAAATATTACACGATTCAATAAAGACCCATACAGAACATGGCGTAGTGCATTCCGTGAATGTGTTAAACTAGCAAGTTCTGTAAACCCTAATCAAAAACAAGAAGAAACAGATGCAAGACTTGAAACTTGGACAACTGTAGACAACGGTGGACGTTTTGGACGCTATTGTCTTAAAGGTGCAAACGAAGGCAAAGCATATGGACTTGAACACAAAGACAATACAGAAGCATTAAATAAAATTAATGACTTTGAATGGTTACGTGAACAGTTTGTTGCTAGTATGAAAAAACGATAAGTTATTTTTGTTTTGTTTGATGTGTGTGTACAGTTCTAAGTTTCTTAATAAACTGTTTTGAATTAAATTGTATCTTTGCTCCTGGATGAACAGGTCTAGGCCAATTCCCAATTTTAACCCAACAATATCCATCACTTTCGTTGTTTAGTACAGGAATGAACTCATCTTCTACTGTAACAACAAAACTGTGATATATAAATTTCTTATTAGGACTTGTAAATTTGTTTAAAGGAATAACCTTTTCAATAGATGGAACTATTCCTACTTCTTCTTCTATTTCTCTATATAAAGTTTCAATAGGTCTCTCATTGCCTTCTGATTTACCACCAAAAAAGCCCCATGTTCTAGGATGATTAACTTCGCCACTTCTTTGTTGTAGCATTACTCTGCCAGTATCTATACTTAAAAATATACATCCGCTTGCTGTTATCATATATGTCCTATCCAGTGAGTACAATCATCGCACGGGTCGTCAATTTTACAGATATATTCGCCAGTATCCAGAATTATAAATTCCTTCATAACTGTTAATCCACTCTGATCCATTCCATTCAAGCTGATCGTTACTTGAAACATTCGTTACGTATTGAGTTGTATTATTAGTAGAGCTATCAAAACTAACAGTCCATGCGGTACCGTTGTATTCTATAATGTCATTTTTATTTGCAACTACATTAGTCCATAATGCATTTATAGGAGTACTTTCTAATACAACGTAACGTTGTCCTGTAACTGCTGAAGGAACACTTCCGTCTCCGGGATAATTTTTACTTGGATCGACTATAGCATCAACAGCCGTTAGTGTATTTGTAGGCAATGTAGAATTATCTATAGTAACACTTAATAAGTTAGGATCACTTGGATGCTCTTCTAATCTACCAATAATATCATTGTCTTTATCACTAATATCGCTTCCTTTTCTAAGTCTTAATTGACTTATTCCAGATCTTAATGTACCAAATGGTAATAATGCTTTGTCCCATTCTAATACTAATCCATCGTCGTCTAAATTTGCACCCTTATCGTTTAATAATTGTAAATTACCATTTTCATATTTAACTTTTCTATCTTTGTAGGTGACAATAGTATACTTCAATGAGTCTTTATCAAATACTTTTTGTTCTTTAAAGTTATCCAAGTCATCGTCATCTAAACTATATAGTTCACTAATAATAGTATGAATTAGTTTTTGTTGTTTTAATTTTGCTGGTGGAGTAATATATATAGGAATATTAAAAGTTAGTGTGGCAACATCAATAATATCGTCAATACTTGATCCCACACTTCTAGTACTCCAAGTTGTATTAGTTAATTCAACATGACTTAAAGAAGTCCAGTCAACTGGACTATCATTGGTTCTAATATCTAATGTTGGGTTAAACAATACTAGTATTTGTTCCATGAGTTGTAGTTTTTGATCTGTATTTGAAGTCCAAACATCACAGTTCATTACTAACATATAAGGAACAGGTGCGTGTCTTTCAACTGTATATTGATTACCTAATTCGTTAACATATTCTCCAGTTGCTTGATTGTATTTCTTTTCGTTTACTTGAACTTTGTCTACGTGATCTTGATATGTACGTCTTTCAGCAAACATATCTAATGATGTTACATAACAACTAATAAACGGAACAGTGTTAACAATGTTCTCACTATTCTCTCTTGTTATGTGTGCAGCCATTCTATTAATGTCACCATAGCGTACAGGTACTTGTTGAAATATAGGAAGGTCGTTATCGTTTTTTCCCATTTGTACATTGAATCCACTAAACAGTCTTATAAACTGTTGAATGTATCTTCTAATTTGTTTATCGTAAAAGTATTGTTGTGCCATTATTCAAAATCACTCTTTGGTTTAATTACCTGAGACAGGGGTTGTTTCTCTGGAGTTTCTTGATTATTAACTATAGTTGTTGTATCATTGTTAATAAATCCACTTGCATTATAAGTTCTATCACTCCATGTTTGCTCAGTAATATTATCGTATAATCTGTGCCATTTGCTTCCTCGTCTAACAAAAAGTCTGTTAGGCGTAAAATCTGTTCTCACAAAATACTCACCTTCGCTTGGTTGAGCAGGAAATTGATCACCTTGTTGTAACACTTCACCATGTTCATATGTTGTACTATTATCTTCTACACCAAATAAATGATCAGCTAGTGGTAAGTTATTTGGATTGGCTGCTTCAGCACTTTTAACAATAGCATTACTAATGTTAAGTTCTGTTTTGTAAGAACTAATATCATTTTTAAGACTATCTGGATTATCAGCAGTACCAAGTATATCTGCGTATTCTTGTGTATCTGTTAATGGTGCTACTTTAACACGCCAAATGTGTGGATACCAAGTTTGTGAAAATCCTTCACTTCCTCTTGCAGCATCTTGTACAACGTAAAACTTATTAATAGCATCTCTGTCGTTAGTAAGTAATAATTCATCACGTAAATGAGGTAATTCAATTACATCACCGGGCATAAGTCTACGCCCCATACGTTCTACCATGTCATTAATATGAAAACTAATAAACAACGTATCGTTTGTTAAAAACAAACCAAATTGTGTTAAATCAAAGTCATTATCACTAACATTATATACACCACGTAGTTCATAAACATCTGGATCGTACTTACGATCTCTGTTTTCCATAAACAACAAGTCTTGTATATTAGTTTCGTCTATTAATCCATCAGGATTAATTTCTTCACCTGTTATGTTATCAATCTCTAATCCACTGCCATAATTAGGCTCACTTGGGTCATTACTTTTGTTTTGTACATCTGGTCCTAGGTATTTGTGTACATGTATACCTGTTCCACCTATATCAAACTGTTCACGGATCGCATGATCCATAAAAGTGTAATCGTTTCCCTTATAGGGTTTGTATAAACTGAGTCTTGGCATGTGGTTTTCCTTGTTATATTGTATTTATCCATTTTTATAATAACCCATCGTAGAAAAGGCTAAATAGTTATGTATGCAGTTAATATTCTGCATTTATATAAGGATAAACACTATGTTTAGATTTTTTACAGAAAAGAAATGGCTTTTGTGGTCCTGGGTAGGTTCCGCAATAATTTTATCATCACTTTGGGTACAAGTCGAAATTGATGTTAAAATTAACGAATGGTTCGGTCAATTCTATGATATGATCCAGAAAGCCCTAGCAACACCTAATGCAATCACTATAGGTGAGTATTGGAGTAGTTTAGCAAGTTTCTTATACCTAGCGGCTATATATGTAGGTATTGCGGTTGTAGTAAGTTACTTTACTGCACACTATCTATTTAGATGGCGTACTGCAATGGTAGAATGGTATCATTCAGTATATGACAAAGCTAGAACTATTGAAGGTGCCGCACAAAGGGTACAAGAAGATACGATTAAGTTTAGTCGTATTATGGAAGGATTAGGTACAAGTTTTATTGAATCAATAATGGTTCTAGTACAGTTCGTTCCTATTCTATTAGGACTATCAGTAGGTATTCCTATCTTCTTCTTTGGTGATTGGCAATATGGACTTGTTACAGGTGCTATTGTTTGGTCAGTGGGCGGAACATTATTCTTAATAGCACTAGGTTGGATATTACGCTTAGTTGGTGTTGAATATGATTTGCAGAAAAAAGAAGCGGCATACAGAAAAATACTTGTTATTGCAGAAGACGATGCAACAGTAAGACCAAAAACTATTAACGAACTTTTCCAAGATGTTCGTGGTATTCACTTTAAGTCTTATTTGCGTTACTTGTATTTTAATGTTGGACGTATTACATACTTACAAGCAAACGTACTAAGTGCATATGTGTTCTTAGCACCGGCTATTGTAGCAGGTGTAGTAACACTTGGTGTAATGCAACAGATTATTCGTGCATTTGGAAGAGTAGAAGGCAGTATGCAATATCTCTTCAGAGCGTGGCCAACACTTATTGAGTTAATGAGTGTATTCAAACGTTTAAGAGAATTTGAACGTCAAATTAACGAAAAATAGCAAAAAAAATTAAATAAAAGCCAAAAAAAAAATAAAAACCCTGTAAGTCTTTGATTTTACAGGGTTTTTTTATGACTGAAAAGGTTGACAAGTAAGACATCTTACCGTATACTATAAGTATAGTTAATAAAAAAAGGAGCAACAAATGACACAATTTGATAAAACAAAATTTAGTTACCACGGTGGATATTTGATGTATAATGGTACATATGAAGGTCAACCTACATATGAAGAAGTATATGGTAAGGATAAAATTCATCCTTCACGTATTGGTATGCCAGTAGAACTTTTTATTGCTAGGTTTAAGTATGTGTTCTTTCAAGGTGCTTTTAAGAACTTCCTAGTTAAAAACTTTACAGTTGAAGAATTTGCTGAAGGTTACAAAGCTGGTAAGTCACCTTTAAGTATGTTAGAGGAAAAAGGTTTTATGACTCCTCAAGCAAAGAAATTGTGTAAACAAAATGGTTTGAAGCCTACACAAGAAAATTATAAAATTTGTATTCATGCAATGCATGAAGGTATAGGAGAGTGGGCATAATGAAAGAACTAATTGCAGAAATTAAATCACGTAATATCAAAGCTAAGGCTTGGATGGAAGCAAATCCAGGTAGTTGGTCAGGTATGTATCCTGAAGATGAGGCTTATTGGATTGAACGTGGTATTACTAATCTCGTAGAGCTTGAACGTGATGAGTTAGCAACTTATATTTACGAAGGTCATAAAGATGCTTATGGTACAAAAGGTCGTCATTATAATTTTGAAGCAATGACTACACAAGATCTTAAAAATGAAGCTGATAGAATTTCTGTAGCAGTTAAAGAACAAATGGAAGAAGAAGCTAAATGGGAAGCAGACGCAGTTTCTAAGTTTGAATCTTCAATTAAAAAATACATGGATATGGGTCAAACTCGTAAAGACGCTATTCGTTGGATATTGCAAGCAGAAGAACTTGACAATGAAAAAGATGCAGACTATATTTGTTATAGTCTTGGATTACCATACAGTATGAAAACTGAATTTAACAACATAGGAGTATAACAATGGAAAAATTTAAAGTATATCAAATTAGATTAACAGATGCTGAAATCGATATTATTAACGATGAAGGACATGACGCAGTTCATAAAAATTCTCTAAGGTTGAGTATGAATTTTGGAAAAAATGATATAAATGAAATTTCTGCAGATGCATTCAACAGAGGATATTATACACATGTTAGTAATATTACTGCTGAAGATCTTGAAGGTGTTTTCCATGTAGGTAACATGGGTCCAGAAGAATTAATTGAAAGATTAGCACCTATGCACAGTCTTAGTGTTGGTGATATTGTTGAAGGCACAGACGGTGTAAAACACGTTGTTGCAGATTTTGGATTTAAAAAGGTTGACGAAATAAAAGTTTTAGCGTAAACTTGTTTTAAATTATACCAACCTGGAGTGACAATCAATGATAGAGATTTTATCTTTTATAGACGAATTAAATGAATTATATTCTAAAACCACTGATTTAACCGCTAAACGACGAATTTCTTCGGTAATTGATAAGTATCAAAAAATAGCCGACGACATGGAACGTCGAATGTTTGACGATTATAACGGAGAAAAGTAAAATGGCACTACCTAAGACAAAGCGTAAGCAACCACGCAGGCCATCAGAACGAATTAGAGCAAATCAATTAAAAGATCCTAGTTGGGAAGGTGCAGACGGATGGTCTGGCAAAGAGTATCATCAGGCACGACAAGCCGCGACTGATTATTATTATCGTAATTATAAGACTTCTGTTCTTATTGATTATGCATGGGATTGGATGCTTGCAAATGGGTATACTAAAAAAGACATAAAATGTGTTAAGGCAGCTAAAGCCGGAGCCATTAATGCAACTACAGGATATTATTGCCGTATGCTTACAATGGGTTGCCCAGATCAGCATTTGGCCTGGAATGCATATTGGGAAAGTTTAGCAGGCACAAGTGGCACTCCAACTCCAATCAGTGAGTTTATTCATAAAACAGTTAAACGAGCAATTGAAGATGGCAAAGAACACGTAGAAGAAGCTGAGCGTTTAGCAGAAGCAGAAGCAAAAAGGGCAAGTAGACCAAAGCCTTCAATTCAACAACTATTACATGCAGCCGCATTGCAAATGACTGATGAGATAGAAGAATTTTTAGAGCAATGGGTAGTTAGTGGGTATGACCCAAAACTTATAAAAGATTTTAAACCAGATACATTGCTACGTAGAGCAACTGCAAAACAGGCACATGTACGAATTATTCGCAACTTATACAAAGACAATCTTGCAGAGTTTACAGAACTTGCTAAGAAAGTTAAAAAAGAAGACAAAGACGATATGCGTTTGCAGTTGGAAGAAGGATATGAACACATGTCCACTGATCAACAAAAAGGTGCATTAGAAGTATATCGTAAAATTATTGATGCATGTGATATTGTTGAAGCAGAAAGCAAAGCAAATCGCAAGCCACGTAAGACACGTACAAAGAGCCCAGAAGACATTGTTAAGAAGCTCAAATTTAAGCAAACAGACACCGAATACGGTTTAGGTAGCATAATGCCAGCAGAAATCGTTTACGCCCGTATACTGGTGGTTTTTAACACTAAAAACCGTAAGATTGGAATGTACTATGCTAAGAACGTAGACCCTATGGGACTAAAACGTGAAGGCAGTGGACTAAGTGTTAAAGGAACTACTATAACTGGTTATGACGAAGAAAAGAGCTTGCAACGAACAATACGTAAACCACAAGAGTTTTTACCAGAAGTTAAAAAAGCCACTAGAGCAAAGACAGAAAAATTGTTTGAAACATTAAAAACAACTGAAACTAAGTTAAATGGACGTATTAATGGAGAGACTATCTTATTAGCCGCCTTTAATAAGTGATACTATGATAAATACATAGTAGGAGAATTTAAATGGCAGCTATAAACAAACTTCAAAAAGAAATAGAACTACGCTTAGGCGGTGGAATGGTCGATGTTGAACTCGATCCAGAACACTACGAACTTGCCGCCGATAAGGCATTAGCAAAATATAGACAACGTGCCGAAAATGCCGTAGAAGAAAGTTTTATCATTCTTGAAATGATAAAAGATCAAAGCGAATATACACTCCCATCAGAAGTAATGGAAGTACGTGATATTTACAGACGTACAACTGGTGTAAGCAGTGGAACAGGAAATGACATAGAACCATTCCAAGCGGCTTACCTTAACACATACTTGTTAGGTAGTAGCAGAAACGGTGGACTATCAAGTTTTGATTTCCTACAACAAAACAGAGAAACAATGGGTAGACTATTTGGCGCAGAACTATTGTTTACTTGGCGCCCACAAGATAAAAAATTAATCCTACAAAGAAAAATTAAAGCAGATGACAATGCAGTACTGCATTGTTATAACTTCAGACCTACAGAAAGTTTACTAGAAGATACATATGCTGGTCCTTGGATAAAGGATTACGCATTTGCACACGCAAGATTAATGCTTGCAGAAGCACGTGGTAAATTTACACAGATAGCAGGACCACAAGGTGGTACTACAATGAACGCAGACCAATTACGTACAGACGCTTTGACAGAAATTGATAAGCTAGAGACAGAACTTACATTGTATAACGATGGAAGCACTGGGCTTGGATTTGTTATTGGTTAAATGCATCTAAACACAATTCACGATCACAACGGCGGTTCTTGTCAGAATTGCGGTTGGGGTTCACATTGTGGAACAGCCAGATATGCAGAAGCACAAGACTATGCAATAGACGGCGGAGAATATAGACAAATTAAAATTTGTGATCATTGCAGATGTAATCAGTGTACAACAACCACTAAACCAAAAACATACATCATACCCAAAATAGAAAAAAAGCCAACACCTACTTGGAAGCAATTATTAAAACATATGCGTGATTTAAGTAAAAGAAGAACTTGACATTTTTATAGAAAGTTAGTATAATATAAACATGAAGAAAAAAATAATTGGCATATGTGGACTTATCGGACACGGCAAAGATACAGCCGCAGGATTCCTAATTGAAGAGGGATTTGAAAGGGTTAGTTTTGCAGGTGTATTAAAAGATGCATGTGCTAATATATTTGGATGGGATAGAATACTATTAGAAGGCAATACTCCAGAAGGCAGAGTATGGAGAGAAACAGTTGATGAATGGTGGGCTGACCGTTTAGATATGCCAAACTTCACACCGCGACTTGCGTTACAACAAATAGGAACTGATGCATTAAGAACACATTGGCATCCTGATATATGGGTAGCGGCTTGCGAAAGACAAATCATAAATTCAGAAAAAAATGTAGTAATAAGTGATTGTAGATTCTTTAACGAATTACAAGCAATCAAAAACTTAGGTGGAACTACAGCAGTTGTATGGAGAGACGATAAACCTGATTGGTGGAACATTGCTTCTACAATGAACATAGCTACCGCAACAAATAAACGAACACATCTTGTAGATGGAATGGCCGGCAAATATTCAAATGTACATAAAAGTGAATGGAGCTGGGCAGGTTGGGATTTTGATGTTGAATTACTGAACACATCTACTATTGAAGATCTTAAAATTCACACTATAGAAAAGTTAGCATAAATCTCAAACTCGTTATGTATAAATATATACATAATAGGAGTGTAGTATATGTTTAATGAAGAATGGTGGAAATCAAAAAGCCAAAACAAAGAAATAACAGTTGGTTGGTTATATAACAACAATATTAAAGATGATTTTGCAAAAGGTTATACAAAAAATATGACCGATTATTGGTCAGTTGAATTTGGAATATTTTTTGATAAACAGTTTGCAGGCGACACTATATTTGATTTATTAACTCAAGCACACAAAGACGGTTTTTCACAGATAATTGTATTTAAACAAGGAACTACTTTACGTGGAGATAGCTTTTTACCAGAGTTTAAAAAGTTTCATGAAGCAAACCCAGATGCTAAGTTTATTGGTCACGTATTAGACAGACAAGAAGGTTATTACGAAGTACATCCACAAGCATTTTTTATAGATCTCAATTGGTGGGCAGAAGCTGGCTTTCCTGAATGGGGAGAAAGAACATGGGATTCACCACTTGAAACAATAGTACCTATACGTAGTAAAGAAAATCATCATGATCAATATACACCACATTGGATTGCTCCTGGTAAAGATTTAAAAACATATCAGGGACAACGAGGCGAAGGTTGGAATATAGTAAAGTCTTTAATAGAATCTGGAGAAAAAATATTATCATGGTCACATGAATGTAGAGTAGCAAAGCAATATGCATATGCAGAAGTAAAAGAAGATGGGCCTCGACATAGGTCACAATTTCTAGAAGAGATTCAATTTAATAACTCATTTTTTATTGCTAATACTGAAACAATTCCATTTGAACTTATGGAATTAGCTACTGCCAAACACCGATGGCCTTTATTTGAGCAAATAGTCTGTCCTGCTTCTGGATTAACTGCACTTATTTTTGCATTTAAATTAGGACTAAAACGCCGAGATACTGTTCTTATATATGATGTTTCTCCTAGTGCAATAAAATATACCTTAAAGATATTTGATGAATATGATCCAAATACTTCTTATATTGAATTTGCAAAAAAGATTATGGACTCTGCAGAGGGAATAAACTTTAAGGGACAAAACCAACTAATTAATGCTCAAGAACTAATAGACGAATTAAACAAAGAAGGTTTTGCTGAATGGAAAAAAGAAGAATTTGGTTTAATCAATATAAGAACTGAACAACTTAATTTGTTTGATGTACATCAATATAAAGGATTTACAAGACGTATTGAAAATAAAATGACATACATTCATCTTAGTAATGTTTTTCATTATATGCCTACTTCGTTTTATTATAGCCTACAACAAAGGTATGAATTAGGTAGAGAATTATTACATAAATTACATGAACGTAGCGTAGATAATAATATGCTAGTATACAATGCTGATTGTAACAGTGATTTTCGACGAATAAATTGGATAGATGAACATATTGCTCGTACAGATTTTTCTGAATTATCAGAACAACATATATTTAGGCTTTTAAAATGGAACAAATAAAAAAAGACAGTGAGTACTTTAATAATTTAAAAGAAGTAAAAGAATTTATTACTGAATGCAAACAAACTACAAACCATTATCATGGTTTAAAAATACCAGGTAATGAATTTGATAATTGGAAAAATGATAAACGTGTTGAAAATAAATATGCAAAATGGATTATACAAGATAGTAACTGTCCTAGTTTACTTTTAAATATACCAGTACCTTATAAAGAAATGACTGCTGAAGCTGAACAATTCCTTGATAGGTTTGTTAAACATAGAGGTGGGTGGAATCCAGGATGGAGCAGTATTGCAGTACACGGACAGTCAGCAGAAAGAACACAACCTGCAAATTATTATGTAGAAGAAGGAATTGATTCTGAAGATAATATAGCACCGTATACTTGGACAGAAATTGCAAAAGATTGCCCAGTTACAGTTGAATGGTTAAAGAATACTTTTCCAATTAAAGAATATCATAGAGTCAGATATATGTTATTAGAGCCAGAGGGTTTTATTCAGCCACATAGTGATTTTAAAGAAAGACGAATGGCTGCATTTAATGTAGCTCTTAGCAATCCCCCAGGCGTAGAGTTTGCACTAGAAGAAGCAGGACTAATACCATGGCAACCAGGCGAGGCTCGTGCTATTGATATTGGAAGGAATCACAGTGTATTGCATACAGGAACAGAAAATAGAATCCATATGATTATTCATGGACTGTGGGCAGATGGATTTGAAAGGTGCATTTGTGAAAGTTTTGAGGACCTTTTGATAAATATAGCCTCAAATAACAACTAAGTTAACTCTATAAACCCCCGATTTAAGCAAAAACAAATAAATACATGTATAGTAAATTTAGGCAATAGCCTATAATAGAAAAGGAGCTATAACATGGCAAATCTTACTTCACCTGGCGTACAGGTTTCAGTAACAGACGAATCAGTATACGGCCCAGCCGGAGCCGGCACTGTTCCTATGTTATTCATTGCTACTGGTGAGGATAAGGCGGATCCTACCCTTACTGAATCAGATGGCATTGCAAAATATACAAAGTCTGCAAACGCAGGAAAGCCTATTCTAGTTACTTCACAAAGAGAACTTACACAATACTTTGGAAACGTTGATTTCCATAAAGTAGCTGGTACAGTTCAACAAGGTGACGAAACTAACGAATACGGGCTTTTGGCAGCATATTCATTTTTAGGACAAGCGTCAGCGGCACACATAGTACGTGCTGATGTTAACCTAACAGAACTTAGACCAAGTTCATCAGCACCAGCAGGTGATCCAGCAAATAATACTTATTGGTTAAATCCAACAGGTGCAAGCATGGGTATTTTTGAATGGTCAGGAACAGCATGGGTTGAGCAAACTCCTACAGTAGAAATAGTTTCTACGGCAGGCGCAGCAACAGCCACAGTAGTTAATGGTAACTACTTAGTTGAAATAGTAAACAGTACATCTAGTACTAAATTACATTACTATAAAGGTGTAAGTGGTAGTTGGGATGCATTAGTAAACGCAGATACTACATTTGCTCCACATTACTCAGCACCATCAAGCCCATCAGCAGATGATGTTTGGATTAAAACAACAACTCCAGGTTCAGGTTTAGATATTGCACCTAGTTTGTTTACAACAACAGCAGGTTCATTTGTAAGTAAAGCAATTACATATGCAGATGATTCAGCTCCAGATGGAACAACAGGCGATATTCCACAAGACGGTAGTAGCGGTGTAGCTAGATCATTAGGCGAAGGCGACCTTTGGTTTGATTTTGATGATACAACATCATCAATTGAACTTAAACGCTATGACAGTTCAGGCAACGATTGGGATTCAATCTCATCAGACGGTTCTGCAGGAACAGGCGGTTTTATTATGACTGCTTCAACTACACAACCAACTGGTAATCCAGTAACTGGTACTATGTGGTTTGATCCAGATGTAAACGAATTAGCAGTTTACGAAGTTGTATCAGACTCAGGTACACAAAAATGGAAACGTGCAGCAGATGTACAATACACTACAACAGCACCAACATCAGACACAGGCGGTAACGCACTAGCTGACGGTGACTATTGGGTTGATACAGACGCAAGCGGTTACCCTGTAATTTACAGACACAATGGTACTGCATGGGTAGTTAAAGATGGTACAGATCAAAGCACAAGTGGTGGTGTTGTATTTGGCGATATTACTGCTAACGATACAACTGTAGATACATTTGAAGCAACTCTATTAGCAGGTGCTCCAGATCCATTAGTACACCCAACTGGAATGACTGGTATTAACATGTGTCGTTCAGCTAACACAGTTAGAGAATATGATGGTTCATTAGGAACTACATGGAAATGGCGTAACAAAGCAGGCAATCAAGCAAACGGCAAAGGTTCGTTTGGTAGATTAGCTCAGCGTAAAGTTGTTACAACAGCAATGCAGGCAGCAGCAAGTGGTTCAGAACTACGTGAAGATACAGTAGCGTTCCGTTTAATTGCAGCTCCAGGTTATACAGAAATGTATGATGAAATGGTAACATTAAATAGTGATAGAGATGAAACAGCATTTGTTATTGTTGACGCTCCATTCCGTTTAAACCAAACTGAAGCAATTGCTTGGAAACAAGGAACTACTGCTACAGAAAATGGCGAAGACGGATTAGTAACATCAAACACTTACAGTGCAGTTTATTATCCACATGCATTAACAACTAACCCTTCTACAGGTGATAACGTTGTTGCTCCAGCATCACACATTGCATTATACACATATGCATACAGTGATAACGTGAGCTTCCAATGGTTTGCACCAGCAGGTTTAACACGTGGTGTTGTACAAAATGCAACTAGCGTTGGTTACTTAAACAATGAAGACGAGTTTGTTAAACTATCATTAACACAAGGTTCTAGAGATGCAATGTATGAACAAAAGATGAATCCAATTGCAACATTCCCGACAGACGGAGTAGTTGTATTTGGTCAAAAATCATTACATGCAGGTGCTTCAGCATTAGACAGAGTTAACGTTGCAAGACTTACTGCTTATCTAAGAGAACGTTTTGCCGTAATAGCAAGACCTTACTTGTTTGAACCAAATGATGCAGGTACAAGAGAAAATGCTAAAGCAACTTTTGAAGGATTTTTATCAAATATCATGAGGCAACGTGGTGTTTATGACTTCGCAGTAGTATGTGATGAAACAAACAACACACCAGCAAGAATTGATGCTAATGAATTCTATGTTGACGTAGCAATTGAGCCTACAAAATCAGCAGAATTTATTTACATTCCAATTAGAATTGTAAATACTGGCGAATTAAACTAAAACTTTAATTTTAGTTAAAATAAGGGCTACTATAGAAATATAGTAGCCTTTAATGTGATAAATCTTAAAGATTGTTATTTTTCGACGATGTTTTGATAAATACAATATAACAGAAATACTACAGTATAGTATTATAGGAGAAAACAAATGGCTGTAATTACAAATTTTGGAGTACCAACAGACTCGGCAGTAGGTACTACTTTGATGCCTAAACTACAATATAGATTTAGAGTGTCATTTACAAATTTAGGCGGCGGAAGCCTTAAAGACCAGACAACGCAAAACGTTATCAGTGCTTCACGTCCAAACTTAACACACGAAGAAGTTGTTGTTGATTCATACAACTCAAAAATGTATCTAGCAGGTAAGCATACTTGGGAACCAGTAACTATTGTATTACGTGATGATATGGATTCAAACGTTATCAAAGTATTAGGCGAACAACTAAACAAGCAAGTTGATCATGCAGATCAATCAAGCCCTATAGCCGGTAGTGCATATAAATTTAACGTAAAAATTGAAACATTAGATGGTGCCAATGGTGCAACTAAACCAAAACCATTTGATACATGGGACTTACAAGGTTCGTTTATTAGTAATATACAATATGGTGATTTAAACTATGCAGATTCGAATATGGTGCAAGTTACATTAACAGTACGTTACGATCACGCAGTACATACAATAGACGGTGATGATGTATTGTCGGGCCAAAAAGCTAAAACAGTTGGTGAATCAGGCGCAACTAGTTAATAGTTAGGAACTAATACAATGGCATTGGGTAATGACGCACATATTTTGTATGGTCAAAGTTTACCACACAAAAGAGATGAAAAACTATTAGCTATACCAAGAAATAAATATAATTTCGATGTAAAGTTAAATACAATTGCTAATGGCAATGACAGAGTAGTTTACTTACCTAGAATAGCTAACGTGGCAATGCCATCGTTTGTATATAGAACACAAACGTTAAACAACTATAATAATAAAAGCGTAGTTCAAACAGGAATAGATTATACTCCTATAACACTGACAGCATATGATACTAAAGATGCTGTATTTGAAAATTTCCTTAAGAAGTACGCTGACCATTATTATACAGGACCAATGAACGAGGGCAGTTATGCTGAATGGCTTAATAGCCCTAAAGGTTTTAATCTAAAAACATCTAATCATTATATTACATCTATGGTTATTACTAGAACTGATACTAGTAAACAAAAAAACATAATAGAAATATTTCACCCATTTATACAAAATGCAGATGCAGATACATTAGACTACTCAGACAGTAGTCCTACTACTTTTAGAGTAACATTTGCATACGAAGGCTATAGAATTGATACTCCTCTTGGGAGTAACTAATGCCCAAATTCCAAAACGGAAAATTCATACCATCTAACCCTGATAAATACTTAGGCAAAAGAACACCTCATTATAGAAGTGGGTGGGAATTAGCAGTAATGCGTATGTGTGATAATCATCCAGCAATACTAGGCTGGGGCAGTGAAACACATAGAATTCCATATAAAAATCCACTTACTGGAAAAATGAGTACTTATGTACCTGACTTGTTATTGGTATACAAAGACAAGAAAGGACAGAATCATGCTGAGATGGTTGAGATTAAACCAGCTAGTCAGACATTGAGTGAGGCAAGAACACAAGCTCAAAAGGCAGCGGCAGTAGTCAATCATTCCAAATGGGCGGCAGCACACGCATGGTGTAAATCACAAGGGATGAGTTTTAGGGTTATAACTGAAAATCAGATTTTTAATAAACCTCAAAATTCTAAAAAGAAACGAAAATGACAAAAAAATTAGAAGAAGAATTAAACTTACCAGATTTAGATGAATTACTTCCTGACGTAGAACAGGAAGATAAGGAACCTACAACTGAAGAAGTAAAAAACGAAATTGCTAACATAGAAGGCGAAATGAGTATGGTAGAACGTGCTCAAGCGGCACTACCTACTGTTGAAGGACTAGAACAATTAGATAGAGAAATGGATGCATATGCTACAAAGGCCATGGAAACATTTGAAGATTTAGTTGATTTAGGCAAGAACGTAGAAGATAGACATGCAGCACCAATATTTGATAGTGCGGCAAAAATGATAGCGGCAGCATTACAGGCAAAACAAGCCAAAATGGATAAAAAAATGAAAATGATTGAGTTACAAATGCGTCAAGCTAGACTTGAAAAAGACAGTGAGAAGATAGATGCGTATGTAGCCGGTAAAAAACACGAATTAGGCGAAGAAGAAGAAACAGAAGGACGTATAGTAGGAGATAGAACTGCTATGCTTGCCGAAATTATGAAAAATTTGCCTGAAAAAGATAAATAGTATTAATAGGAGATAACCGCAATGAACAAACTATTTTCGCAATACTTAAACGAATCAAAAAAATCGTGGAAGTTTTGTATTAAAACAGTACATGATCTAACTGATGAACAATGTGATCGCATAGAGAAGCACCTCGGTAAATACGACTCTAAAGGACTCGGTGCTGCAAAGAAAACAATCTTACAAAGTGCTCCACGTGATTTTCCAAATCACAAAGGATACGAAGTTTTTACACATGATTTTGAAACTAATATCGTCGCTAGCGGTTGGCAAATACAAAACGATATTCGTAACATGCTTGGATTAACTGACGGTGTACTTAAAGTAAAAGGCGAACATGAACCAGATGAATTAATTCCACCAATGAGCGAACGTGTTGAAAGCGTACTAGCTGATGGCGAATATAAAGATGCAGAAAAAGTAAATGCATCAGATCATTACGGTGACGAGTATAACTCCAGTTTCATTAAAGAATTAATGAAAGTAAAAAAAGAAAAGGAAAAAGGCAATGAGTGATTTAGACAGAATATTAAAACTTGCTAGCCACGGCACAGCAGATGCTCAAAGCCCGGCTCCAGCAGAAAGAGAATTAAAAGAAGCACCAGGTAGAGAATTAAAACCACATGCCAAATTGGCACTAGAAGATTGGTGTAAAAGATGGTCCAAGTATAAAGGAATGAATGGCGATCCATTACCAATGGGAATGGTACTAGCTAAAGTAGATTCAGGTATTACAACAGACGGAATTGAAGCAGGCGAAGCCGATAAAGCAATGGAAATTATATATCCAGGCAAAGGCGCTGAAATGAAAGGCGACATGAACGACGGTGATGCTCATGCACATGATGTTGATTGGGGTGATTATGAAATTCAAAAGCACTTGCCATTGACAAATAAAATGCAAGATGAATTTATAGCTATTATGGGCAACGATGACGAATCAACAATGCAAGGTGTTTATGATATTGTTAAAAATGCATGTATGGAAACAACAACTGAAGCAGTTGGCGAATTTGCAGAACCAATTTATGATTTAATTGATATGCATTTTGAAGGCGACTGTCAACCAGTATTTGATGATTTAGTTCGTTATTTAAGTGGTGATCAAATTGAAGATTTTGTTGCAGACTTTAGACGTAACCATGATTTACCAATGGGTGATGATATGGACGAAGCATATAAAAAGAAAACAAAATTAAACGCATCAGAATACAAATGCGAAGACTGTGGCGACACAATGCACAAACCTACTACAGATTGTTCACATGATTGTGATGACGAAACAGGTAGCTGGTGGAAAGACAAAGACGGCAACGGTGTTCCAGATTCATTAGAAGAAGCTCCAAATGAAGGCAATGAATTCTCAGGTGCATTAGCTGATGCTAAGAAAAATGGTAAAAAAGAATTTGAAGTTGATGGTAAAAAATACAAAGTAGAATCAGAAGAATCAGAAACTGACAAAGAAGAATTAGAGGAGTCTCCGACTATGGATACAACACAATTAATTAACTTAATGAAAAACTCAGGTTTAAGCGAAGAGAAAATTAAAACAAAATTAGACGAATGGGCAAACACACCAGCCGGTGCAGCAGAAGAAGAAGCTACATCACATGGTGAACCATATGAGAATTATGCACAAAGCGTTAACCTAAGTTTAAAAAGATACTTAGACGCAGAAGACATGAAAGTAGGCTTAAAAGAACATAAAGTTGAAGATATCAAAGAAGCATATAAGAAATCTAAAGGGGAAAAGTAATGAATTACAAGGACCTTAGCAGATTAAGAGAACTATCTGGTATTAAAGAAGCAGATAGAAGTGATGTTACACACGCTCAACTTTTACCTCACATTAAAAACGTTAAAGCGGCAATGGTGAGACACGCTCAAGAAGATCCTAGTGAAGCAAGAGAATTTATTGAACATTTAGATGATATGATGGATGCTGGTGATGTAGAGGTTGTAGACATGATGCAACCAGACTATATGGATACTGAAGCAAGAGATAGTTTAATATTTTATTTTCAAGTTTCAATATCACAAGATCCTGCATTATATAATATGTTATTCCCAGGTGAAGATATTAAATTTGCCCAGGGCGAATACGCAGACATGTTTGAATCACTAACTCCAGTTAAAGAGAATTTAGTAGACGATATGCCTCATGGATTACTTGATGGTATGACATTTACAGATGGTTCGCCAGATTATGATTATATGGGCAATGCAATGAATGACGGCGAAGTTGATTGGCCGGAAATTAACGATTGGCACAAAGACGAAAATGGCAATGTAAAGCCAGAAGCAACAATAAAACCAGAAGATTTTGAAATAAGTGATCTTGAAGCAGATTCTGAAGAATACTACGAATCAGAAGTACGCAGATTAAGAGAACTATCTGGCATTACAGAAGCTCCATATCAATACGATATGTCAGACAAAGGCGATATGCATGATGCATTGGCAGGTGTGCAAAATAGTATGGACGATGCAGTAAAAAGCATACAAAAAGCCTCTGGTCTTGCAAGGCAAGTATCAGACGAAATTGAAAATTCTCTTTACACAGATGAATCAGTAGAAGAAGAAGCAGTTTTAAAAATTTAAAAAGTTCACGTTTCCTCCCAGGTGAAACTAAAGCGGTGTAGTTTTTATTAACTGCACCGTTTTTTCGTTACTTAATTGAGTAAATAATAGTAGCAAGACGTATATGTGAATCCTTGAGAAAGACTATACACATTTAACATGGAGTATAGAAAATGGAAAGACCATTAGAAACGTATACAGATAGTTTTGGTCAAACTATCGAATTTATAATTCCTGACCCTCATAAAAAGATTTGTATTAACATCTCGGGTGGTGCAGATAGTGCCATACTATTATGGATGCTAATACAATACTGTGAAAAACATATACCAGAAGCTGAAATATATGTTATAACATCAGCTAATCCTATTAAGGGCTGGTATAATGCTACCTGGAGTACTAGGGTACTCAACAAAGTACTCCAGGATACAGGCACAACATTAATTAAAAATCATTACACATTTTATAGTACAGATCAGATTAGATCTGAGATTACTGAAGCAGAACAAATACAAAAAGATTTATCTGGAATAACATTTATTTTACATGGAACTACACAAAACCCACCACTTGAAGTTAGAGATGCATTTAGTTTAGAAAGTTATAAACCACGTGATCCAGGACATGGGAGACCAGTAATGTATGATAATAACGATACTACAACTTGGGTTCCTTTTATAAATGTAGATAAACGCATGATAGCACACTTGTATAAGCACTTTGATTTAACAGATACCTTGTTTACACATACAAGAAGTTGTGAATGGCACGAAGGATTTGAAGTTAATGGAGAATTACTTACTGATCCAAAAGATGAGCATTGTGGCGAATGCTGGTGGTGTCAAGAACGTAAATGGGCATTTGGGCAGTTATAACTATACATAAATAGTAATGTATAAATATATTACAATGGAACCCAAATGGCAGTAGATACAAAATTAACTAAAACCCCATATAGAAAAGAAAAATACACTGAAGAGCAGTTGTTAGAACTTGCACTATGTTCACAAGATCCTAAACACTTTATGAAGGAACACTGTTATATTCAGCATCCTACACAAGGTCGTATGAAGTTTGCACTATATGATTTCCAAGAAGAGCTAGTTGATACATATCATAATAACAGATACAGTATTAGTATGCTTGCACGACAAACAGGTAAAAGTACCTGTGCGGCAGGTTATTTGTTATGGTATGCAATGTTTAATCCAGATCAAACTATTCTTATAGCGGCACACAAATATTCAGGTGCTAGTGAAATTATGCAACGTATACGTTTTGCATACGAAACACTACCTGATTTTATTAGAGCTGGTGTTACTGCATATAACAAAGGATCGTTGGAATTTGATAACGGTTCTCGTATTGTAGCACAGAGTACAACAGAAAATACTGGACGTGGTTTAAGTATATCGTTAGCATACTTAGACGAGTTTGCATTTGTTAGACCAAACATAGCCAAAGAGTTTTGGACTTCACTTTCACCTACATTAGCAACAGGTGGTAAATGTATTATTACATCAACACCAAATATGGACGATGATCAATTTGCACAAATTTGGAGAGATGCACAAAAGAATCAAGACGAATTTGGTAATGAAACAAATGAAGGTATTAATGGATTTGCACATTATCTTGCTACATGGGAAGTACATCCAGATAGAGATCAAGAATGGGCAGATGTTGAACAAGGTAAAATTGGTGAAGAAAGATTTAGGCGTGAACACAAATGTGAATTTATTGCGTTTGACGAAACACTTATTGATAGTATTAAACTAAGTAACATGGAAGCTCGGGATCCATACGCTATATCAGGACAAGTACGTTGGTACACACCAGTTGCTAAGGGTAAATTATATATGATAGGATTAGATCCTAGTTTAGGTACAGGTGGAGATAACAGTGCTATTCAAGTTTATCAAATGCCAGGCATGAAACAAGTAGCAGAATGGATGCACAATAGAACAACAGTTCAAGGGCAGATAAAAATTTTGCGAGAAATAGCACAGTTTATAGAAAGTGAAACACAAGGTGATTGCGAAATATATTACAGTATGGAAAACAATACACTTGGTGAGGCAGCATTAGTTGTTGTAGAAGAAACTGGAGAAGAAAATTTTCCAGGTACGTTTTTAAGTGAAACAAGACAACATGGAAATGCCAAACGCTATAGACGAGGCTTTACAACTACACACAAAGCAAAAATAAATGCATGTAGTAAACTAAAATACTGGGTTGAAACAGAGAAATTAGAAGTAGCAAGTAAGCCATTGCTAAGAGAATTAAAAACATTTATTGCACGTGGTAATAGTTATGCAGCCAAAGATGGAGAAAATGATGATCTTGTAATGGCGCTTAACTTAATTGTGCGTATGAGTTTAGAAGTATCAAAATACGAAGAAGATGCATTTGAATATTTAAATGAAGATTTTGATGACAATGATGGTATGGAACCAATGCCATTTAGTTTAATATAACAATACAAAGGAGTAAATTATGGAAATTAATAATAAAGGTTTATACATATTTAAAGATAATGATTATAAACCATATGAAATACCACAAGGTAAAGTTATTGTGTGTGGAGTACCGGGTGCATTTACATCTGGTTGTACAAACAAACATTTGCCAGGTTATGCAAATAATTTAGAAAAATTAGGTTGTAAAGTTGTTTTTGTTGGAGTAAATGATCCTAGCGTAATGGATGCATGGAATAACTTACATGGACATAAAGACATTGATGCCGTTGCAGACCCGTTAGCAGTTTTTAGCAAAAGCATTGGTAAAGATGTAGACTATGGCGAAACAATGGGAATCCGTTGTAAGCGTTTTGCGATACTTTTACAAGATGGAGAATTTGTTAAAGAATTTAAAGATCCGTTTGTGGAAGGCGCATTAAATGATACCTAACATTGCTGAATATTTAGATGTTAATCCACAAATAGACCTTTTACTTGAGTTATATAAAAAAGTAAAAGGTAGTTTGCCTGGAGAAGATTTTAATGTATTTGGAAAAACACCATTTGAGAGTTATTCTCTAGAATATGCATATCCCAAAGAAGGCAGAGAAAGTTTATTAACAGGATATGAAGAAGTGTTTGATCCAATTCTTTCTCAACATAGAAAAGTTCATCCACATTATCAATTTAGGTCAACAGGATTTAATACGGCAAATACTACAGAGAAAGATGTGTTCCCACATACTGATATTGACCAAAATCAAAAATATAGTCAAGGGTATAATATTATCTATCCTGTGTTTGGTAGCAGTAGATTAGATTATTATGAAACTAATCCAGATGAAGTATTTCTTCCAGAACATAATGCTCAAGGATATTATTACTATCACGAATTTAAAGCTCAAGCAAAAATGGGACAAGGATCTCCTGAATATGAAAAGTTCCTTGCAGATAGAAAAATAGGTGAAATTATAATTGATAAGCCATGTTTTATTGATACAGAAATAATGCATAGAGTTGTTATTACAGAAGCACCTAGGTGTGCGTTTGTAACAAGGTGGGTTAATATTCCACCAGAGTTATCAGATTTTCAAACATTTAAAAACAAAGTAGAGAGTACTCTCAATGATCTGGGCTAAAGAATTTAAAGTTAGTATGCCAGAAAACCTAAAGTTGGTTGCTGACCGTTATACTAAAACATATGATTACGAACCCTTTAATACTTATAAGTCTGTGGTAGATTCTAAGATGTGGGTTATTCCACCTTTAGGATCAAATGAAGCTGTGGCTACTGGAAGTAATAGAGTAAGATTAGATGATGGTGGAGCAAATGATAAACTATCTAATGTTAGAGAGCTAGTAACACATATTACTAAGTCACAATTAGAAGACAACCCGCCTGTTCTTGCTATATGGAGGTATGATGAAAACTTTAAACATTGTCCAGTACACATAGATGTTGGCGGAGAACATACAGGTTCTATAGTTACATGTATATCTGGCAGTTTTAAATTACATTTACATGAAGAAGATAAGGCTGATTCACCTATAATAAATACAATAAATATAGATGATACTAAACTAGTTGCATTAAACAATACTGTATTTCCACATTCAGTAGAAGGTCAAGGTGATCTTATAGTGTTTACAACTAGTAAACAATTAAACATAGAGGAGTATTTTAATGACATATAACTGGTGTCGTACATGGGACATGGACGTAGATCAATATAATCTAGTACCATTCCTTGATGCAAATAAAGAAAATAATGAAAAATGGTGGGCAATTTATGAGAGAGAAACATTCTCTAAAGAAACACTTGATCTAAGAAATGCAATAGAAGAATATGTTGGTCCTATAGAATATATGGGTGTATGGGATTACTATGAGGGATTTGTTGATGATTTAGGCCCTCATGTAGATACTGGATCTATTGAAAATGCAGTTGTGTTCTTTTGTCCTCGAGGAGAATTAACCGTTACTATGCATGATAAAGAAACCAAAGAAGTACTAGAATCTCGTATTCTTAATAATAAAAATGCTATGTGTTTATATCATACAGAATTTATGCATGATATACAAGGAGTAGGTGATTTAGTTGTGTTTGGTTTAAATAAATCATTTGATGAAAAAACATATTTTAGGAAATAGAATAATGCAATCAGACTCAGTAAAAAAAGAGTTAAGAAAAAATGCATGGGTAGATGTGCCCTGTCACAAAGATGTTATGAACATACTAAAAAGCCAACGCACATCAGATACATATTACAAAAGAGGTAGCGGAGAAGCAACACGTGATTTAGATGCAGTTGAGTCTGCTCATAGAGAATGGGTTAAAGAAATTATAGATCTAAAAGATTTTAAGCATTGTTATTTTGTTAATGGTGCAACAGATGCCATACATCATTGGGAAATGACAGATAAAAGACCATGGCAGAAATTATGTTATGGTGAATATGAATATAGAGATATGATAGGTTCTAAAGGATCTGTTACTTGTGATGTACCAGGACAGTATATGAACGAAGAAACAGGGCGTTCAGCGTTACCAGGAAATATTGATTCTAGCAAACCTCTTTACATTAGTATACCAAGTGCCGCAGATGGAAATTATTTTAATTTAGGAAATATACAAGCACCTGTTATATTAGACTGTACATATGTTAGTTCCACTGACATACAAAAAATAGATGTTCCAATAAATACCGAGCAAGTATTTTTTAGTTTTAGTAAAGGCTTTGGATTAGTAGGACAACGTCTAGGATTAGTATATACTAAAGAACCTCATCCAACATTACAACTATTAAAAGAGTTTGAAAATTGGAATTACAGTGGAGTAAAAACAATAGAATTAATAATAAAGAATTTTGCAGTGGATGAGATGTGGAAAAAACACAGAGAACAACAAATAAAAATTTGTAATGAATATAATTTTAAACCATCGGATTGTTTTTTCTTAGCAACAACCAGAGACTCGTTTTATAGAAGACGAAGACGCATGCGTTGGAATGACGATGCTAGAATATGTATAACCAGTTTAATAAATAGTAATGGAGAAGAAAATGATAGATAATAAAATAAAAACCAGTAGAGCAGGATTGGGATTAGACGACATTGAAAAAGATAGCATAAAAGAAGAAGCTATATGGAAAGAATTTACAAGAAATAGTATAAAAGATTTAGCTGTGTATGTTGATGTAGAACCGCACACAGATTTACTTAAAGAATTATACAAGTTTTGTGATGGAAAGTTTAATTCATTTGGTAAAACAAAATGGCATAGTTTTGCTCTAGAACATAAAAAAGGTGGCGACACTGAATATCTTGAACACTTTGAACCAATACTAGCTCCACACAGAGAATTTCACCCACACATACAAAAGCGTTCAACTGGATTTAATTTAAGTACAAGTACTGAAGATGATTTATATGCTCATTCAGATCTTGATTTTGATCAAGAGCATCCACATTACTTTAATATAGTAATACCAGTACATGGTAAAAGCACAATTGAATATTTTCAAACAAATGAAGATGAAGTACAAATGCCAGAAGTTAATTGTCATAACGAATTTTACTATCACGAATTTAAAAACAGAACACACGAAGGCTATGAAGAATTTTTACAAGAAAGATTAATTGCTCAATTTGTAATAGATAGGCCATTAATAATAGATACAAACACAATGCATAGAGTTACAGTTCAGGAAGCACCAAGAGTGGCTTGGGTAACTAGGTGGATAAATTTACCAAAAGAGGTAGATATACATACATTTAAAGATATGATTGAGGAAAAACTATGAAACATAAAAGTATATTAGAATACACAGATGAAGAGTTTGCTCATTTAGTAAATAAAATTGTAAACGATGGATCAGCAGTATTACATGATCAAAATTTAACTAGACAAGAATTAGCATATGCATGTTCTAAAATGGGTAAAGTAGAAGAACTAGATTACTTTATGAATCCAAAAGATAGTCCACAAATTAGTATTGTATCAGGAGCAATTGATGAAAACGGTAAAGCTATTGGTATGTTTGGTCCTACTGAACTAGAGTGGCATGCAAATGGTACTGGTAGATATAATTTTACTGAAATTTGTGTAGGATTATATTGTGAAACAGAATGTGTTGATACAGTATTATCAATAGTTGACCAGTGCAAAGCGTTTGAAGACTTACCAGAGGAAGAAAAAGACTATTATCGTAACATAGATATTCACTTGGATAATACACGTGGAGTTGCACGATCAATTTGGAGAGATGATGGAGTTTATTCTAAAGCATATCAAACTGCAGGTAAAGAAGATCAGTTTAGATTAGGACAAGAGCATTACCAAGAAGAGATAGACAGACGACCGTTAATTGCTAAACACCCTGTAAGTGGCAGAGAATATTTTTATCCTATGTTTATATATTTGTTTAATGCATGGTACAAAGATGGCACAGAATTAGAAAATTTTGCTGAATTTAAAGATAAATTATATGATGTTATTACACAATCAAGATATATGTTTCATCATGTATTCCGCGAAGGCGACTTATTATTCATGGATCAATTAACTACAAGTCATAGAAGATCAGCAGTTAAAAACAAAGATAGACAGTTATGGAGAACTGCATTTGATTATTCAGAAGCAGTAGATAATTATAAACCTGTAATATTTAAGTAAAAATTACATCAATTAGATAAATACATAAAAGGAATACTATAATGCAACTATCAAATGAGATTTTTAATATCCTAAAGGGTGCAAACGTTAAATTAAAACTGTTTGATCCAATGGGAAATAAAACACTAGATCCTGAGTTATCAGCGAGATTTTACGCATATGATAATGATTTTCTTGTCACTATTAGAGAAGAAGAGGACGAAGTTGAGCTAGTTGTACAAGCAGGAGCTAGTTTCAACTTTGATAAACACAAAGATGTATTAGATAGTATTAAACAAGCAGGACACAACGCCATGGCAGAATATAGCATTAGAAAATTTGATAAGAATATTGAACCAAAAGACTTCGCTCACGATGTAGTAAAAGAAGACGACCGTACTGAAAAGGCAATGAAAGACATGCAACCAAGTGCAGTTACAGGCTATTACGAGATCACAGACTTCTGGAAAGAACACACGCAGATGTGGGACAAAAGTGTTGACGAAGTGATGCAAATGATTTATGAGTGGACTTGGATTGAAATGACAACAGCCACTAGAGACAGAGATGAATTAGCAAAACGTACATTAGCAATAGTAGTTGACGCATTGAGGAACAAAAAAGACGATATGACATTTGATGACATGATTGCTCAATTGGAATCAAAGAATGAAGATGTTCGCAGATTAAGAGAACTATCTGGTATTAAAGAAGATGCAAGTTCACCAGTATTTCAAATAATGAAAAAATCATTATTAAGACACAAGTGGTATCTTGAGAATGAAGAAATGGATCCAAACATGATTTCATCAGAATTACGTGATGTTAACGATATGATTGAAGCCGTTGATATTGGCGAACATGAACCTTATTTTGATACAGCAGTAAACGATGATTATAGAGGTTTATACAGAGAAGCTATTGCCAAGTTAAAAGGCAAAAAGACTTCTATTTATGGAGTAGACAATGACGTTCTACCACCAAACGCAAAACCTAATCCAAAGTCAGCATATAATTCAGGTGAAGTAGAAAGAAATGATGCTGAGTTAGACGCTTTGAATACTACTGAATCTAAAAAAGTTACTGAAGCAGAAAAGCGTTGGAAACAAACTAGTATGTCTCCAGAAGAAGCAATAGCAAAATACGGCAAAGAAAACGTAAAAGTTAAAAAAGGTGCATTGCGTAATGGCGATGACATGGTAGAAGTATTTGTTGAATCGTTTGAAGTTAACCCAAATGCAGGACACAGAGACCAAATGGCACATCCAGAAAATCAAATGGGCACAGGCCCAGGAATTAAAACTAAGCCAAAGTTACGTCCAGCAAATCTTGGTAAGAAATTTCTAAAAACTAAGCCAAAGTTACGCCCAGATAATTTAGGCGAAGCAGGTGGAAATTCAGTAGAGGCATTTATGTCACATGTAGTTGATCATGCTAAAGAAATTCAAGCAGATAACTATAGAATGACTGATAGTTCATATTACGAATTTACAGATGAAATAGATACAGACGATGAAGAATTTATGAGTATGCCACAAGTGCAAGCTATATTAAAAGCAATACCACATGTGGATATGGAAAACACAGATATCAAACATGCAATTGATGTTTTAGCATCAGGCGAATTACTTGAAGCAGAAACTGAATCATATTCACCAGGTGATGAAATGGAAGATGGCGTAGTAAGTAATTGCTGTGGCGCTCAATTAATGGACTACAATGATGGACATGGTAGATGTTCAGATTGTAAAGAAATGGCAGCCGGCGAATCAGAAGAAGAATATTACGAAAGTTGGGATGGCATTAAAAATGCAGTTAAAAAAGGTGTTGATACTCTTAGACACGGCGGAGTTAAGTTTGGTAAAAAAGGAGTTAAATTCACTACTGACCTTAGAAAGCCACAAACTGGAACAGTTAAACCACAAATGGAAAGTTATTCACCTGCAACAGGTAGTATGAAAACAAGTTATATTCAATTACCAGAAAACACTAAACTTATTATTAAGCATACAAAAGGTGTTAATGAAGAAGTGCGTGGTAGCAGATCACGTAACATTAAAGCATTGTTTATTGAAAACAGTGCAGGAGAAAGATTTAGATTCCCACATAAATATTTACAAGGCGCTAAAGCTATGGCCAACCATGTAAGCAATGGCGGAACGCCATATGATGCAATTGGTGAATCAATAGTTAATTTATGTACAGAAGTAGCACAATGTACACAGTTTTTGAGACATGTGCGTACAAACAAATTAACAAATGAAGGCAATGAAAACATTGTTGAAACAATTAAACAAAAATTAAAAGAATTTAAGAATACAGTTAAGAGTCTACAGACTTCAAGAGGTTATAACGCCTATCAAGCACCTACTACTGCGATTGTAGAAGATAATGATAAAGAATCGGTTGACTTAACTGACAAGTTCATGTATAATACATTCGAGACTGCAAATATGGATTCAGTCTTAGAAACAGTAGCCCGTATTATAAAGGAGAGAGACAGTATGACAGATCTAACTAAAAGTAACATGAATCGTTTATACGATATGATTAAAAACAAGGAAGATTTCAAACTTAACATTGATCCAAATGATCCAGAACATCCTGATAATGAAGATCCAATTAAATACTCAGGTGGTAATGGTGCAATGGCTAAGTTAGTATCACACTTATCTTTTCTAGCAATGAACAGTAAAAATGACGAAGTATTTAACTTACTAAGTCAAATTTCAGGCGAAATGTATAGCTTGCCGAAAGAGCATGTTATATTATTAGCCAAGATTGCAAAATATTTAGACAAAAATAACAAAGCTCCAGCAAAGGAACCAGCAATGGAAGATCTTGCTGAAGCCACGTTAAATAGTCTAAGAAGAAAGATTGCATAATTTTTCTTCAAAAAGTGCTTGACAGTAGGCACAATTTATTATATACTGTAATGGCAACTAAAGGCAAAAGTAGTTAAGAGCTACACAAAGGCAAAGTAGCACTAGCTACACAAACAAAGCAGAACTATAAGTTTTGTTACAAATAAAGGCTAATATAGGAGAAACTAATAATGGCATCTTTAGCAGAAATCCGTGCAAAATTACAAGCACAAGAAACAAAGAGCTCAGGCTCATCACAAGGTGGCGGCGATAACGCTATCTTCACACACTGGAATATTCCAGAAGGCAGTAGTGCAACACTACGATTCCTACCAGACGCAGATCCCGACAACACTTTCTTTTGGAAAGAACGTCAAATGATCCGTCTATCATTTCCAGGTGTAAAAGGCGGAGACGAAAACAAACCAGTTACAATACAAGTACCTTGTGTTGAAATGTGGGGAGATACATGTCCAGTACATGCAGAAATTCGTCCTTGGTTTAAAGACCCTACTATGGAAGACATGGGTCGTAAGTATTGGAAAAAGCGTAGTTACATTTTCCAAGGCTTTGTAACACAAAGTGATCTACAGGAAGACTCAGTACCTGAGAATCCTATTAGACGTTTTGTTATTTCACCTCAAATTTATAAAATCATTAGTTCAGCATTAATGGATCCTGAATTCCAGGAATTCCTACAGACTATGAAGCTGGTACAGATTTCGTAATCAGAAAATCTACCAAAGGTCAATATGCTGACTATTCAACATCTAATTGGGCTCGTAGAGAACGTAGTTTAGATCAAACAGAACGTGATGCAATTGCAACACACGACCTGCACAATCTAAATGACTTCTTACCTAAGAAGCCTGATGCAGAGCATCTAAATGCTATCTTCGAAATGTTCGAAGCAAGTGTTGATGGACAACTGTATGATCCAGCACGTTTTGGTCAGTACTATCGTCCATATGGTGTAGATGCACCAGCTACTACAGGAGCAAAACCTGAAGCAGCGGCAACTACTCCACCACCAACACCAGCACCTGCACCTGCACCAGCGGCACCAGTTGCTGAAGCAGTAGCACCAGCGCCAGCACCAGAGCCAGAAATGGCAACGGCTGAAGTGGCGCCAGCGGCAGCACCAGCAGGTGATCAGCCGAGTGCTCAAGATATTCTAGCACAGATTAGAAATCGTAAGCAATAAGTAATATAAATTGAGTGAGGGTCCTTAGTGCCCTCACTTTAACATAGGAGAAAAAACATTATGGCAAGACCATTTGACGTAAGTAAATTCCGAAAAGCTATTACTAAAAGTGTTCCTGGGTTAAGCGTAGGCTTTAATGACCCTGACACTTGGATTAGTACAGGAAATTACACACTAAACAAACTTATCAGTAACGAATTTGACAAAGGAATTCCACTAGGTAAGGTAACTGTTCTAGCAGGAGAATCAGGCGCAGGTAAATCGTTTATCGCGGCAGGTAATGTAGTTAGATCAGCACAAGAACAAGGCATATTTGTTATTCTAATTGACACAGAAAATGCATTAGATGAGAAATGGCTACACGCACTGAATGTAGATACTACACCAGAAAAACTATTAAAACTTAACATGAGTATGATTGATGATGTTGCTAAAACAATTAGTGACTTTATGAAGGATTACAAGGCAGAATACGCCGAAGCAGAAGACGAAGACAGACCTAAGGTATTGTTTGTAGTTGACTCATTAGGTATGTTATTAACACCCACTGATGTTGATCAGTTTAACAAAGGTGATATGAAAGGTGATATGGGTCGTAAGCCTAAAGCACTAACTTCATTAGTTCGTAACACAGTTAATATGTTTGGACAGTACAATGTAGGACTACTAGCAACTAACCATACATATGCATCACAAGACATGTTCGATCCAGATGATAAGATCTCAGGCGGACAGGGCTTTATCTATGCAAGTAGTATTGTTATTGCAATGCGTAAACTTAAACTAAAAGTTGATGCAGATGGCAACAAAACATCACAAGTATTTGGTATTAGAGCGGCGTGTAAAGTAATGAAATCTCGTTACGCTAAACCATTTGAAAGTGTGCAAGTTGAAATCCCATATGAAACAGGTATGAGCCCATACAGTGGCTTGACTGACTTCTTTGAAGCAAAAGGTTTGTTAAAGAAAAGTGGAAACAGTTTAGAATACATTAGCCCGGTAACAGGTGAAGTAATTAAAATGTTCCGTAAACCTTGGAATGCAAATAAGGACGGCGCATTAGATATCGTCATGTCAGAATATGACAATGATCTAGCTGATGCAGAAGAAGAAATTATGGATAACATTGAAGAAACTACAACGGAGGTGGTAAATGAATCTTGATGAAGGAGATTTTGAGTTTATATTTAACTTATATGACGAAGCACAAAACTTTATATCTGATAAAGATAAACTAGAATTTGCTCGAAGAACTATCTATCAACTGCTAGACTTTGGTTTTGAATTAAAACCAGCATATAAAGAAATAGCGGATCATTGCGAATACTTAGGTGAAGCACTTGATGAACATTTAGAGCAAGAAGAAGAAGATGAAGATGTTTTTGACGAATACAACGAAGATGACGAGGAGCATGAATACTAATGAGTGCATGGTATCGTAAAGTTACGGCAAATTTAGGAGAGATAGTTAATGCTATCTCTCACTTTGAGAAACAAATTGATGAAGCACGATTTGAGTGTAGTATGAAAGGTGTATTAGAAAAGCAAAGTAGAGATATGCCTGGTATTGTTGAACATAGGTTTAATCAATTACAAGAAGTAGAAGCAATACTTGAGTTTCTCAATACAGAAATGCGTAAATTACGATCCCAAACATTCCGTAAGTTTTTAGAAAATTATAATAAAGCACTTAGCTCACGTGATGCAGATAAATTTGTAGATGGTGAGCAAGATGTAGTAGATTTACAATACCTTATTAATGATTTTAGTTTAGTACGAAACAAATATATAGGTGTTATTAAGGCATTAGAAGCCAAACAGTTTCAGATTAATAATGTAGTTAAACTACGTGCCGCAGGATTAGAAGATATTTCATTATAAAAGGTTGACAAGCAAGAACTCTTACCGTATACTATAGTTAAAGTAGAAAATGTTCAAATATTCAATTTTACCAGTGGAGTCAAAAATGAAAAAAACACCATGGCCAACAGTTACCGTTATAGATGTAATGTGTGCGGCAGTTCTTGTATACAAAGATCAGGGATTTGTTCGTAGTGGACAAGGATATACTGATACTTCGCCCCAAAGTGGTGAACCTGTAGAAATACGAGATAATAAATCTTGTATTGTTGATATTTTAGAAGATCCAAATATGTCGTTTACCGACGAAGAAACTAAAAATGCTAATGATCTTATTGATAGTATTAATGGTAAATTAATGATCAAAAAGATGACTAATAATCTCAATAATTTTGAGCAAAACGTTGCTAAAGCATTATCAGACCCACAAATTAATAATTTTGCAGTAAGTATTATTGCTAGTTTACCACATAGTGTTGAAATTGACAAAAAGCGTGAAGCAGTTGAAGATAAAATGTCAGCATTAAAGCATAGTAGTATGTATTTTGGTACTAGGGGTAAAAGATACGATATTAATGTAAAAGTACTAGATGTTAAGTTTATTCAAACTAGTGATGTTTATATGATTACCACAGTTTACGCTGAAAAAGATATTATTAAGTTTTGGTGGCGAGATCAACCGGATATTAGTGATATTATTTCGGATAAAACCATTAAAATTCGTGGTACAGTCAACAAACATGAGCTATCAAAGTACTCAAATGCCAAAGAAACTGTTGTAAATAGGGTAAAAATCCTACAATTATAAGGGTTTTTTAAAGGTTGACAGGATCCAATTCCTAGTATATATTATATTTAACAATAACATAAAGTTATTATAATTAATAATAAAGGAGTTAAAATGCCAAGAACTAAAAAAACAAGTGCAGTGGGTACTAAATTTTTCAAAGAAGGTACTCAAAACCAAAAAATCCTAGCTAAATTCTGGGGTACAGGTAAATCTTTTACAATGGATGATCTAAGAGAAAAATTAGACATCGCATCTCCGGGTGCAAGACTTTCTGAGTTAAGAGAAGAAGGTTTTAACGTAAAAGCAGTAGCAATTGAATCGGGTGATGTTGGAAGAGCAGCAAACGAGTACACAATCGCTAAAAAAAGAGTATTAGTATAATATTTAATAAAAACACATATTGGGCCCTTTTTCTTATAGGGCCCAATTCTATGAATAAAACGTCAAAAAAGAGTAAAAAAAGTTTAGTATATAGGTTGACAAGTAAGACGTCTTACTGTATACTGTAAGTATAGTTAATAAAAAACAGGAGTTTTAAATGACACAAATGCAACTTAAGAAGGCTCGTAAAAACAAAAAAGGCGAGACTATTATTGAAGTTCTTCCTAATAATGTGAAGGACAATCCAAATGAAACTGATAATCAAATTATCGAGCGTATGCGTGAGCGTTTTAGCATACTAGATGATATGACACAAGCCTCAATTGATGGTGTTGTGCGTGGTATGGTTGTAACAGGCCCTCCAGGAGTTGGTAAAAGTTTTGGAGTTGAGAAAGTACTAGAAAAGAACAGTTTGTTTGATGTACTTGCTAACAATAAACTAAGGTTTGAAGTTATTAAAGGTGCCTCAAGTGCAATTGGTTTGTACAAAGTACTTTATAATAACGCAGACAAGAATAGTGTTCTTGTTTTAGATGATTGTGATACAGTATTGTATGATGAGACATCACTTAACTTGCTTAAAGCGGCACTTGATTCTTGTAAGAAAAGAAAATTAAGTTGGAACACAGATAGTGCATTGCTAAGACGTGAGGGTATTCCAGATACTTTTGAATTCCAAGGTAGTGTTATCTTTATTACTAACCTTAAGTTTGATAATGTAAGAGGTAAAATTAAAGATCACTTAGCGGCAATCATGTCAAGATGTCACTACTTAGATCTTACAATGGATACAATGCGTGAAAAAGTATTACGTTGTAAGCAGATTGTTGCAGATGGTATGCTTAATGAGTATCAGTTTACACAAGAAGAACAAGAAGACTTAATGAACTTCATGTTTGATAACAAAGAAAAAATGCGTGAGATTAGTTTGCGTATGGTTACTAAACTTGCAGATCTTAAAAAGAGTTTTGGTGATGAAAAGTGGAAACGAACTGCTGAAGTCACTTGTATGCGAAGAGTTGCATAATAAAATTTAAAAAGAAAAAGCCCTTCGGGGCTTTTTTTATGACATAAATACAAGATGGAATTTGTAATTAAAGCAATCATAGGTGGGCTAGTTATAGCAGGTGTAGTAACTGCAGCCGAGCGTGGCAATCCAACCATGGGTGCATTAATATTAGGAATACCGTTGGGTAGTGTAATAAGTGTTATCTTTATGCATCTTAGTGGAGTACAACCAGAAGTGTTTGCTCAACTGGCAAAGGAAACTGTTTACTTTGTAGTTGTAAGTTTAGTTTTCTTTCCTATCTTTGCATATATGGTATTACAAAATGGTTTTTGGATATCATTGACTGTATCAATATCATTTACATTGTTCTGCCTTTATTTACTTTTAAAATATCTAACATAATCAAGCGTTCGAGCTTGACTTATCCTATACAATAGTGTATTATACTAATATGAAATGTAAAATTATCCTTAAAGACGAAGTTAACTGTAAGATTGAAAATCTTGATGTAAACACTCGTAGAAAATGTGAAAAAGAATTAAAGTTCTTTTTACCTTATGCATTCCACGTGCCAGCATATAAGTTAGGTAGATGGGACGGGTGTCAGAGTTACTTTACTGTAGGTGGTGTTACATACATTAACTTATTAGATAGAGTACTTCCTCTTATAATGGAACAAGGTTATGAAATTGATATTAATGACCTAAGAAAAGTACACACTTTTGATTTCCCTATTGTTGATGAAACAACATTTCAACACAAGCTCTGGCCAGAGAAACATCAAATGGCAGGCGAGCCTATTACGTTACGTGATTATCAAATTGAAATTGTAAACAAGTTTTTAAGTACACCACATTGTTTACAAGAAATTGCCACTGGTGCAGGTAAAACATTAATTACTGCGGCACTTAGTGAGCGTGTAGAAAAATACGGAAGATCAATAGTTATTGTACCTAACAAAGATTTAGTTAGGCAGACTGCTGATGATTATGCAAACCTCGGATTAGATGTAGGCGTTTATTTTGGCGACAAAAAAGAATTAGGACATACCCACACAATTTGCACATGGCAAAGTTTAAACAGTATTAGAAAACGTTTTCGTGATGGACTTGATGAGCTTAGTTTACACGAATTTACTGCTGATGTAACTTGTGTTATAGTTGACGAAGTACATCAAGCAAAAGCAGATGTATTAAAAGATTTGCTAACAAAAGAGTTTGCACATATTCCATTGCGTTGGGGACTAACAGGAACTATTCCTAAAGCAGATCATGAGAAGGTTAGTTTACAAGCATGTTTAGGTGAAGTAACTAATAAACTTAGTGCAAGTGAATTACAAGACATGGACGTACTTAGTCAGTGTCATGTTAACGTTGTTCAGTTAAAAGAATTTGCTGAATATAATAATTACCAAAGTGAGCTAACATATCTTACTACAGATAAAGCTCGTATGCAACATATAAGTGGATTGATTGATAAAATTTCACAATCAGGAAACACACTTGTATTAGTAGACAGAATTAAAGCAGGTGGCTTAATTTGTGATAATTTACCACATGCTAATTTTGTTAGTGGTGCAATGAAATCAACAGATCGTAAAGATCATTATGATGATATCAACGAAGGCACTAATCAAATTGTAGTAGCAACATACGGAGTTGCGGCGGTTGGAATTAATATTCCACGTATTTTTAATCTAGTACTTATTGAGCCTGGCAAAAGTTTTGTTAGAGTAATTCAAAGTATTGGTCGTGGAATACGTAAAGCAGAAGACAAAGACAATGTTCAAATATGGGACATCACAAGTTCAGCAAAATTTAGTAAAAGGCACTTAACACAACGTAAGAAATTTTACAAAGAAGCGAACTATCCATTTACTATTGAAAAAGTAGATTGGCAATAAGGAAAAAGTATGAAAATATTAACAGTAGAAAACAAGACGTATGAGTTAGACGATATACCAGATACAATAGACGACCTACGATATAGCATTTTAGATTATAGTAACCCAGGACACATAGATTATTATTTTATTCCATTAGTGTTCTTAGAAAGTTTTTATGCACCAGCGGCAGTATTGCAAATTGGTCAGCATCAAATTACTATGCCTTTAGATTGGAGTATAGTTATCTGTGATCCAGATGTAGGTGATCCAGAAGTAATAAGTTTAATGAGTTTAAATGACAGAGGCTTTAGTGTACTTGGATTTAATCCAATGTCTGGATTTACACCTAAATATTTAGATGTTAACATTACTAACATTTATACAGATGTAAAATGGTATGCACCTAAATTAAAGTTTGGACATTTGCTAAATGTTCCATTACATGACGGAGAAAACCCTCCTTGTGTATTATTTGTGAAAGAAGCAAACAAATTGCCCGAAGTACTTGACATTAGTGAGCTTTGGTAGTACAATGAAGACTAGAATACATGTTAATCAACACGTTATAAAACGCAATAGTAAAACAGGCGAAAGAGAACCTGTGTTAACATGTAAAACATCTAAAAATAATAACTACGCACACGAAGTTGTTATTAAGGGTGACTCAAAAGTAGTATATAGCCCAGACAAGCCATTATCATGTGGTGCAAAGGTTTGGATAGAAACTGAAGGAGAAGTAATCATTGTCAAATAAATTAAACATCAAAGAAGAAATGAGATCTATTGATACTAAAGATAGAGGCTGGTATGATAGTTTAACAGAAGAAGAAAAGAAAAAAGTTGGCATATGGTTACTAATGCGTTATACTAGTAGTTGTGGCGATAAGATGTTCAGTGAGCATTACTTAGAATGGACAAATGAAGTAGTTAATGTACACTTCAATAAATTACGTAAACATCCACAATTGCAGTATCAACTGATGCAGTTAGTAGGATTAGGTAAAAGTACATTTCATCCTTGGATAGCACCCGGCAAGGCAATGAAGCAAAGCAAAGTACAAAAATGGGTCATAGAGAATTATAGTCATTTAAATGATGACGAAGTAGAAATTTTTATTAGTACTAAAACAAAAGAAGATTTTGTTGAGTTGTTTGAAGAACACGGTATGAATAAAAAACAAATCAAAGAGTTGTTGAAAAAATAAAATGCACAAATGTCAATACTGTGGTAAATCTTTTAAGAAAGAAAGCACATTAGCAGTACATCTGTGTGAGCAAAAAAGAAGGTTCATGCAAAAAGATGAAAAGCATGTACAACTTGGATTTAGATCATATCAATTATTTTATAAAATAGGAACAAATGCAAAGAAAGATAAAACATACGAAGATTTTGCAAAAAGTCAATATTACATTAGTTTTTGTAAGTTTGGTTATTACTGTCGCGACATTGGTATTGACGATGTGCAAGGTTATGCTACTTGGTTAATAAAGAATAGTGTAAGACTTGATATATGGGGCAAAGATAAACAATTTACAAAGTGGATGAAAGAAAGATTAAAAACAGAATCAGTTGATAGAGGCGTAGAACGTACAATTATATTTTTACAAACTTGGGCAGAAGAAAATAATACAACATACAATAGATACTTTAATGACATTGCACCAAGTTTAGCAGTGTTTCATATTTGTAGTGGAAAGATATCACCGTGGGTACTTTTTAATAGTACAGAAGCACAAGGACTTATTGACAGGTTCAACGGCGAGCAATTAAAAATGATAACAGACTATTTAGAAATAGATTACTGGCAACGTACTATGAGCGTTAACCCACAAGATACTAGGTGGGTAGAAGGAATATTGGAGCAAGCAGGAATATGATAGTAGCTGTATTTTTTGTATTATGTTGCTATGTTATACCTATACTATTGCTCTGCAAAATGAATAATGAGGATCCTAAACAATGATAGTAAACACAGATATTGACATTGATATTGCTGACAGAGATCAGTTGTTAAAAATAATCAAAGGCACACCTGCAATGATTGCCAGAGACAATAAACAAGTAAAGCATAATACAGGCGTTTACTTTCATGATATTCCAAGTAATCCATTTAGTGGACTTAGTACAATTGATCATAAAGAAGCAGAAAAGATGGGCTACTTTAAAATTGATGTTCTTAATGTTAGTTTGTATAAACATATTAAAACTAAGCAACAATTAATTGAATTATTAAACAAAGAACCAATGTGGGAGTTGTTAGAGCATAAAGAAGTTGTAGAACAATGCTTTCATATTCACAAACACTTTGGCATTGTAAGTCAAATGAAACCAAAAAGTGTATCGCAACTAGCGGCCGTACTAGCAGTTATACGTCCTGCTAAAAGACATTTAATAGGTAAGGATTGGGATACAATTAATAAAGATGTATGGGTTAAGCCAACTAACGATGATTACTTCTTTAAAAAAGCACACGCTCACGCATATGCAATGGCTATTGTTCTACAGTTAAATATGTTGGCTACGGGTTTTTCTTTACAAGATTAATACTTCTACGTTTGATACGTTTAGTGATGCTGTTACTTAACCTAACTTCGGGGCCTGCTACTATTTCTAATTGTTTTACATTAAAACTCATTACACAATGAGCAAAATTCCATCTATTAAGTAATGCAATGTTTATAGGTAGTTTTCTATTTGTTTCCCACCACCATTCTTCGCCTAGTTGTAAAAATTTAACTCTTTCTTTTGTATCGTTAAGTCTTTCGTAGATATATACGCTGGCAACATGACTATCTATATTTTGGACTATGCCAAGATACTCTTTGCCTGCATATTCAATAACGGTTAAGAACGGATATTCGTCTAAAAGCTTCTGGTGTTTTGTTTGCATTACTTTTATTTATGCAGAAAAAATTTGGAAGATTTTGATAAATACATTACAGGAGTCTAACACATGTCAAATTACGGATCAACATATAATATTAACCAAGTAGGTGATTTATACACACTTGAGGATCACGGGTCAGCACCAGGACTAGGAAAATACGCTAGTGCAAAAGGTACATCAGTAAATAGCCCATTAAACTATAGGTTTTTAAAACTGTTTCGTGGATTTGATTCACAGTTTTTCTTCTTTATAAAAAATCAAGATAGAAAACCAATAATGTTACAAGGCGTTACGGTTAATGCATCTTTTATTGACAGGACAGATAGATCAACAGTTGTAAGTAAGAAAGCAATAATTACTGATTACGAAGCAGGTGGTATTAAAGTTGTATTAACAGTAGGTGAGAGTGCGTTATTCTCGCAAGGCTTGTACGATCTTGTGTTTAGTTACACAAACGACAAGGGATTAGTATTACCTCTATTTTGTGACTTAAATATGCGTCCTAACTTTACAGTAGAATGTTCAGAAGAAGGCGATGCATTACCACTAACTACACAAATAAATGACTCATTTACTTCTCAAGTAGTTGGATCAGATACATACTATTATAGCAGTGACTTAAAAGCAACAGGCTATTATAATAAACCAAATGGACTAATTACAATTGCAGTGTATGGAACAGGATATACTGGTAACTTTACAGTACAGGGTGCATTAAGCGAAAATCCCACTGAAGGTGACTGGTTTGATATTACACTTGGTTCTTATACACAAACATTCTTCCCATATAGTGGACATACTGGAATAGATCCATGGACATTCCGTACAAATGTAAACTTTATTAGAACAAAACACACATCTTCCGCAGGAACACTTGACAAAGTCGTAGTTAGAGTGTAATATATACACATGACTATAATGAATGAATACGTCAGAACTCTGGTTCCTAGCAATTGGCGAACAACTCCTAGTGGTTGGGTACATGGTAATTGTCCTATGTGTGTACGTAATGGGCAAGCAAGACCAGATACTAAAGGCAGAGGCGGGTTTCATTTCGATAGTGATAAATTTCAGTATAATTGTTTTAATTGTAATTTTAAAACTGGTTGGAGTCCACAGGGTAAGATTACACTAAGGCTAAAGCAACTATTAACTACATTAGGTGCCGATGAGGCAGATATACAACGTATACAACTTGAATTATTGCGTGAACAAGATGTAGCAACACTATTAATAAAAACTGAAAAGCGTAAAAAACTAGTTATTGATTGGGATGAAAAAGAACTACCAGAAGATGCTAAACCTTTTATGGAATTTACAGAACCAAATGAAGATTGGACAAATGCAGTAATGTACTTAACTGATCGTGGATTTGATATTACAGATGATAGGTTTATGTGGAGTCCAAGTAAACAACATGGCAGAGTTAGTAAACGTTTTATATTGCCATTTACATACAAAGGCAAAGTAGTAGGTTATACTGCAAGATGGGCAGGCAATAATATTCCTGACGGAATGCCTAAGTACTATAATCAGCAACCTAAAAAAGATTTTGTATATGGTTTAGATAGACAAACATCTGATAAAGAAATTGTTATTGTGAGCGAAGGACAACTTGATGCTATTGTAACAGACGGGTGTGCAATTGGTAGTAATAACATAAACGAAGATCAAGCAGATATATTACATAGTTTAAATAAACGTATTATAATATTACCAGATGCAGACGAAGCCGGAAAGTTAATGTGCAAGGCAGCTATTAAGCATGGTTGGAGTGTAGCATTTCCTGAATGGAAAGATTGCAAAGATGCATCAGATAGCTTGACAAAATACGGAAGATTGTATACAATAAGTAGTATACTTAATAGTGCTGAAAGTAATAAAACAAAAATTGAATTAATGATGAGAAAGTATTGCAAATGAATGAACAGGTAAAAGAATATAACGTAGACTTACAACGATTGTTTGTAGAATTTTTAGCACAAGACAAGGATCTATTTGCTAGGGTTAACGGAATTATTGATCCGTTATACTTTGATAGAGAATTGAGAAAGGCAGTAGAATTTATACAAGAACATGCATCTGGTTATAGTGCATTACCTACATTAGAACAAATCAAAGCAACAACAAATATAGAATTACAAGAATTAAAAGATGTAGATGAGCGTCATCAAAATTGGTTTATTGATGAGTTTGAAACATTTTGTAAACACAAAGCATTAGAAGGTGCAATACTTGAAAGTGCTGATATGTTAGAAAAAGGACAATATGGTCCTGTAGAAAGAAGAATTAAAGAAGCAGTTCAAATTGGACTTGCTAAACACATGGGTACTGATTATTGGGAAGATCCAGCAGAGCGTATTGAACGAGTTCGTAATCAACGAGGTGGAACAAGTACTGGTTGGAAAGAAATTGATAGTAAATTATATGGTGGATTTAACAGAGGCGAACTAAACATATTTGCTGCACCATCGGGTGGTGGTAAAAGTTTGTTCTTGCAGAACTTAGCACTTAACTGGTCAATTGCAGGACTTAATGTTGTATACATTACATTAGAGCTTAGTGAAGAATTATCTAGTATGCGATTAGATAGTATGATTACTGGAATGAATACACGTGATGTGTTTAAGAACAAAGATGATGTAGATTTAAAAGTACGTATGCAAGGTAAAAAAGCAGGTAAATTACAAATTGTACAATTACCAAATGGTATTACTATTAATAGTGTTTCTAGTTATTTGCGTGAGTTTGAAGTTAAAAATGATATTAAAGTAGACGGCGTATTAATTGACTATTTAGATCTTATGATGCCAGCACAAAGCAAAGTTAGTCCAAGTGATTTATATATCAAAGACAAGTTTGTATCAGAAGAAATGCGTAATTTTGCAGTAGAACATGATATATTGTTTGCTACTGCATCACAGTTAAACAGGGCAGCAGTCGAAGAAGTAGAGTTTGATCATTCGCATATTGCAGGTGGTTTAAGTAAAGTACAAACAGCAGATAATGTAATTGGTATCTTTACAAGCCAAGCAATGCGTGAACGAGGGCGTTATCAAGTACAATTTATGAAAACACGTAGTAGTAGTGGTGTTGGACAAAAAGTAGACTTAAAATTTGATATAGCAGGCTTACGTATTGAAGATTTAGATGAAGATGAAGCAGGATCTACTATGAATCAACCTAGTGCTATGTTTGAAAAGATTAAAGCACAGAACAAAGTAACACATCAAGAGAAGAATATTGCAGAAAATAGTGTGGTAGAGAATACAATAGCAGGGCATGATAAACTTCGCGGTTTGCTAAAACGTAGTAATAGTTAGTAAAATAGATAAATACTATATAGGTAACTATACTGGAGATATAACACATGAAAAAACGTACTCGTAGCTTATTAGAGGAAATTAACTCTTTAGCACCAAAAAAAGATAAAACTGCTATTCTTGAAAGCAAAGGAAACAATGCTATTAGCAGTATTATTAATATTCTAGAGATGATCGACACTAACTACGACGATGATACCGCTCAGGATCTTACTAAACGTATCATGTTAAGTATCAAAAATAGGGACCCAGAACGTTTTAACCGAGGTGTTAAAAAGATCAGGGGTCCAAAATGAAAATAGATGATATTTTAGCAGGTACTAAAAAGCGTAAACCTAGAAACTTCAGAAACATTAGATTAAAAGGCAAAGGTTTATATACACCTACAGCACAAGACCTAAATGAAGATGCACGTATTCAACATTTAGAAGATCTTATCTTATGGGATGGTAGCAACGGTGCTAAAAAAGCCATCGCAACATTACATCAAGTAGAACAACAACCTAATACTGTTACTGTTAAATGGGACGGTTCACCTGCGGTTATATTTGGCCGCAACGAAAAGGGTGAATTTGTATTAACAGATAAAAGTGGATTTAGTGCAAAAGGTTATGACGGTAAAGTTACTAGTGCAGATGATTTAGAAGGCATGTTAAAAAATCGTCCTGGATATGCTAAGAACCCACAAGATTATGGTGAGTTTGCTGGCAAAATGAAAAGCATTTGGCCTAAAGTAGAAGCAACAGTACCAGCAGATTTTAGAGGATACGCACATGGAGATTTACTATGGTTTACAACGCCACAAGTAGAAGATAACAAATATGTATTCACTCCAAACACTACAACATATAAAGTAAAAGTAGATAGTGACGTAGGTAAAAAAATTGCAGAAAGCGATGTTGGTGTAGTTGTACATATGGCAATTGGACTAGACGGCGAAAAAAGTAATATTGATATGACACAGTTTCAAGGTGGACCAACATTTATTATGCCACCAGTAATGGTACAAAAATCACCAGGTATAGATGTTCCTGCAATAGACGAATTAGATGCGTTTGTAGGCAAACATGCAGGTGCAATTGATAAGTTATTCAATGTACCACCAGAATTAAAAATGGCCGACTTTGGCAAAATACTTTATGCATATATTAATGCAACAGTAAAAACAGGCGGCTTAGATAAATTAGGTTCAGACTTTATGAAATGGTTAGATGGTAGTAAACTATCAGCACCTAAAAAACAACGTCTGGGCGAGTATATAAATAGTAATATAGATGGGTTTAATGCAACGTTTAATTTCATTAGAGGAATTATGAAAGTTAAGAATATGGTTATTACTGCATTAGATTCACAAGACGCAGATGTTGAATCATACACAAGTGGCGAACGAGGCGGCGAAGGATATGTAGTAGACAAAGATGTTAAATTGGTAAATAGAGCAGGCTTTACAGCGGCTAACATGGCAAAGGAAAGATAAATGTATAGTAAGCAATGTAAATTACATTTAGAAGAAGTTAACATGACACGTTGGCAACACTTTAAACATGCAATGGGTATTGCATGGAGATTAAAGAAGGCAATGCTTGCAGTGTTTATACATGCATTTGCTCCTAGATGGTTTAAGACTTATGCAAGTAACACATGCGATATGATAGCAAAAGAGAATATATAATGAGCGAAGAAAAATATACATTAAAACAGTATGCAGCCATGGAAGGCGGACATACATTAGGTGACGAAAATAATGGTTTAGAGTTTATTCAATCTCTAGGCGAAGCTCGTATGTTTAAAACAAGACAACAACTTAGTAAAGAAGGTGCTAGAGGATTAACTGATCATCTGTTTGTAGGTCTTATGAGTTTATATGCTATGTCAAATGATTATAAGTATGCACCAGTGGCTAAAGAGTATGCACGTAAAACAGGAATGTATGGTGGGTTTAGTAGACCTAGTCCAAGTGGCACAGATGTTTACCAAACATTACACGCTCTTTTAAAACCAGAAGGGTTTACAAATACAGAAGCAGATAAATTACTATTCAATAAAGTGCAAATAAGTCAGCCTAAGATAAGACAATTTTTAAAACAACTTCAATCAGGAAATATGACAGCCGGTCAAGCACAAGCATTTTTTTATAAACTTGAAGGACAATTAGCTATACAAGATCCAAAATTAAGAGCAGCCAGAAGATTAGTAGGTGACTGGACTAAGTTAACTACACAACAACAACAATTGGCGGCTACACAATTAAATAAACATTATAGAATAAATGCTAGACGAAGTGACTTAATGATTCCATTTAAAAAGTATTCCGAAGAACATGGTTTAAACTTAAAAGATGGCGAAAAGCAAAGTATTGGAAAACGTATTATGCGTGGTGCGGCAGCTTTTGCGGCAGGTTATACTGCTGGTAAATTGACTGGCATGGACCAAGAGTAATGGGAACAAGTAGACCTGTAGAGGTCTTAACGGGTTCAACAGATTTTTATACAGTGTATACACTGATAGATATAACAGACACGGGTGTAGTCAGTCCTAAGGGTAACTCTAAAGGATTTTTTCAAGCCCAAAATTTAAATACTTTTATTCAAAGTATAAGTTTAAGATCTCAACCTGTATTAAGCAGTGTTGAAAAGTTAGACGCAGAAGATTTAGCTGATCATCAATTTGGTAGTAATTTTACCGGATTACATGATGTTTGGGTATTAAAATTTGCTAGTGAAACAGCAGATGCTTGGAATAAAGAGAATAATAGTGTTTATATGTTAGATGAGGATTTTAATGCAACGCCAGTTCATGGAACTTTAGATGAAACGGCAATTATTAATCCTGAAATTATAGATACAAAGACAGTGAGTAAAAACACATACTTTAAATATAGAGAAAACATATAAATACAATAAGTGCAAGGATGTACTTTAATTAAATCAGCTCTATTAAGACGCTGCTAAAGATTGTGAGAACAAAATATGGCAATGAATCAGTCAAGACTTGAGCGTGAAAATCTAGAGGCACATGTAGATTTATGTGCGGAGAGATATCGCGTGTTAGAAGAAAAATTAAACAGACTCGAGGCTAAAGTAGACTCGTTAACAGATGCCATGGCGAAGGTATCAGAAAAACAAACAGCAGCATCACTATCTAGTAATAAACTAGTTATTGGAGCGGCAGCAACAGTTATTGCAGGATTATTATCTACTGTAGTGTTATTGTTGTTAAATTTAAATACAGTTACACCATTGATAGGACAGTAACAATGCTATTAAACGAATCTTACAATACAATCGTTTCTGAAGCTAAAGTAATTTTTAGAAAAAGAGGCGATAAAGTCAGTAGAGCTTTTCGTTGTACAGTAGGTCCACGTAAAGGTAGACCAGTTGCAAATCCTAGTCAATGTGCGGCGCCTATAAATTTAAAAAAGAGATTTGTACTTAGACGTACAAGAGCTCAAAAAGGTGCTCGTATGATGAAGAAAGCACAAAGAACAAAAAGATTAAGCCCAGCAAGTCGTATTGTTGCAAGGCTAAATAAAGCGAGAGGGTAATAAAATGGATGTAATAAACAATAGTACAATTGATACAGTAATAGACTTTGCAAATGTTAAGTTCGGAATGGAACTTACAAAAGATCAAGTATCAGAACAGTTAAGAAATTTATCCTTTTCACAAACATTAAAACTTATTAATAGTATGAAAGCAGACGACAACGATGCTTTCTCAGAAATTATAGACCTAAGTGCAGTAAGCGAAGGTTGGTCAGTACTACCATCAATTGATAGAGAAAAATATCAAGAACGTGATGGATTAGAAGGTCCTATTCAAACAAAGAGTGGTAAAACAGTATATTACGATCCAAAAGAAGGCAAGTATTACGATCCAGACAGTGACATTTATTTGTCATATGACGAATGGAAAATGTTAGATAGTGAAAACATGCATAAAATTGATATGGAAGAAGAAATTCCAGAAGCATACGGAACTGCCACATCGGCACAACCAAGTAGAGCCACAATTAGAGCTCAAGGAACTTCACCATCAGGAACAGAAAGACGATATACCAATACAGCACAAGATCAAGCCAGAGATGCAAATGTAATAGCTAGAACAGTAGCAGGTTCAAATAAACAACCAACTGGACAAGGTGCAGTAAGAATGGGCAGTGCAGATCCAGATGATATTGAAAGAGCCAATAATGCGGAAGTTTCATCTCAAAACCAACAACAAGTAAATATAAACGCACAAGAAATTGAACGCCTAAGACAATTGGCATTGGGGAGATAAATGAAAAGCATTGAAACCCCAGGCGGAATTCCAACATTTATTTCACTTCACGAGTGTGCAATGTACGAAAACTTATTAGAACGTACATGCAAAGACGATTTGTCAGAACGTGAAGTTTACCTAATTCAAAGCCTAGTTAACAAAAATATTGTTAAAAAGATAGTGGAGAATAATAAAGTATATTATGAACGTATGAAAGGGAGCCTATAATGCCAACAGAAGAAGTAAAAGGAATGATGGATATCATTGCTAAATTAAACGAAGCAGAAGCAACACCTAGTAGCGTAGCACGAGATAAAGAAACACAAGCAAGTATTAATAAACTAGCAGGTGTAAGTAAAGATGCAGCAGGTATGCTAAGTATTTTACAAAAATTAGATGAAGCTACTACAAAAGTTACCAAAGAGATAGTAAAAGAATCAGAAAATGATATTGAATTATCTGCATTAGATAAAAAAGGTGACACAATTACAGTAAATGATTATCAAATTACAATGGAAAAAACAACTATTGTACCTGGCATTAGAAAAACATTTTACAATATCAAAGAAGGCAATGAAATTATTCATAAAGAATTGGCATTGTTTGAAACAGCAATGGGTATTATAAAAGGTTTACTATTTGATAATGATAGCAAAGTAAATAGACTATTAGAGTTAGATAACAGATATGCAAGCACATTACAAGAAGCAGCTACATACAAAATGAAGTGTAAGACTATTGTAGAGAGCTATAAGCACGATATTGCTATGGCAAAACAAGGTGCAGCAGTATCTAAGATGAAAGAAATCAAAAAACAAATAAAATCGGCGCTTTAATCATAAATACAATATAATATAAAAACTCTAGTGGGGTAATAACATGGAATTAAAACAATTAAACGTAAAGAATCTAAACAAATTAGATTCAACACTTAAAGAAGTATTTGGAATGAGCTTTGATTTTGCGGCAGGTAATGCCAAACTATCAAAAGTAAAAACAGTTACTGAACAAAAAATTAAAGCACTACGTGAAAGTGGTGTTGAAGTAAACAATAAGCAATATCAGAAGTTATTGCTAGTTCTAGAAGGTATAAACACAGCTATGGAAAACACACCAGTAATGGAAAATGAACTAGACCAAGCAGAAGTCCTTTTAGCAGCGAAAAACATGGCAGACGATCTACAAAAAATGGCTGAAAATTTAGCCAGCATGCAAGTAGAAGAATTAATGAGCATTACTAACGCAATGAAAGAAGAAGTTGGTACAGCAGAAGCAGATACATTTAATGCATCGGCAGAAGCAGCAATTGGTTCGGCTCTTGAAGCAGTAAAAACAGCAAACGCACAAGTGGCAGACGCAGTTTTAGTAGCACAAGGTCAAGCACCAGAATCAGACATGTCAACTGACATGGGCGGTGATATGGAAGCAGGACTTGATGACATGGGTGGCGATATTGAAATTGAACCAGAAATGGACGATTTTGAAGGCGCCGATGCTGCTAGTGCCGAAACAGACGAAGGCGGAAGAGAAATGAAAGAAGATGCATATCTCCAAGCACTAAGTATGGTAAAAGAAGCACAGGCTGACGGTAAAGTTAATAAAGAAATTTTAAAACAAGCATTTGCAGTATTGAAGAAGTAATACTATGAGATACGCTGATCTTTTTGAATTTTCAGGAATAGATTCAAAGGTAATTGATCTATTATCTGTATTAAGCAGTGAAGGAGTCGAAAGCATTCCACTCTCATCGTTAGTTGATGAACTACGAGCAATGGGTGTAGATGTTGACGAAGAATCATTGTTTGATGAGATCACCAATATCTCTATTATTAACAATATTAAAGATGGTGTTGTTTATTTTAACACATCGAGTTTGGGTGCAACTAACATGAACAAAGTTGACCCTGAGAAGAATAAGAAAAAAGTTAAAGCAATGGCTAAGAAGCAAGTTGATAAAGAGTTAAGCAAATGAGTGTAGGATTAAACGCAGCACAGGCAAGATCAAAAGCATCCCAAGATATGATTGTGTATAAAGAGACACAATCAATTATGGAAGAAGTAATTACTCAAAGTGGATTAGGAAACTTTGAAGCAAGTGTTGATGATGGAACTACAATGACAATATCAACACCAAGTGTACAAAAAATTGGTACAGTTAACAACCCCACAGTTAACGTAGGCGATACACTTATTATTGATGGCAACACAGTAACTCTTGGAACAACAGGAACATCACTTAATGCCATTATTGCAGATATTAACGATGCAGCGGTTCCAGGTGTAACTGCTTCTAAAGATGCAGGCTACTTAGTATTAACAATAGAAGATAGTGCAGGCGCAACATGGTCATATGAAATTGGAGCCGGAACTGCAAATACATCTCTAGGATTTGTAGCAGGTGTGTACTCACTACCAAATCCTACTAGTATAGATTATTATACATCATGGCAAGGTACAAGCACAGACCGTGCTATTCAAAACCAAATGGAACAAGTAATAAAATACTTCTCTGATTTAGGATACAAAATAGAAAGATTAACAAACTCTTCCACTAATAGAACTTTTAAATGGTATATCTATTGGTAAGTTATGTCGGATCCATTAGTACATAAGCATATTATACTAAGAATTGAAGCAAACAAGCCACCAACTGATAGAGAACTAGCCCCATGGGTTTCCAACCTAGTAGAAAAAATAGGAATGAAAATACTTAATGGTCCTATTAGTTCAAATGTAACAACTATTCCAGGAAATTGCGGACCAACTTGTGTGTGCATTATAGAGACATCTCATATTGCATGTCATGTATGGAACGAAAAATTTCCTGCATTAATACAACTAGATGTATATACATGTGGACCTTTTGATCCAAAAGATGTAATAGAACACATTCAAGTATGGGAACCTACTAAAGTAGAATACAAATATTTAGACAGAGAATTCGGACTAACAGAAATAGAAATTTAATATGAAAATAGCATTCATAGGCGATAGTTTTTCTGCATATAGTCAATACGGCCAAGAAAAAAATCATTGGTCTTATCTATTAGCAGAACACTTTCCACAACATACATATTACAATTACTCACTAGGTGGTCGAGGTTATGATCATTATCGTGTAGCTATGCTTGATGCAAAAATGAAAAATGTTGATGTTGTATTAACCAACGAAACATTTAATCAACGAATACTTTCAACTATTACTGGTGACGAATTATTTACTCTTGAAACAGAAGCATCTAGTAATTATAAAACATTTGTTCTTCGTAACACGTACTGGTACTCTATACATTCTGATGAATTAATGTATTTTGGTGATGAAACAGATAAAGTACCAAAGTCTATAGAGAACGCATTATTAGAGACACTACGGAATACAGCTGCATCTAGTAGATACTATCTTTATAATACCGAGTGGTGGAATAACGTAGATACTCTTTATGATTTTAAACATATAGTAAAATTAAAATTATTAAGAAATCCAAATGAAGCAATAAAAGATGATGTAACAAATGCGTATAGTAGACTTTTATTAGCACATGGAGTAGAACAAATAATACAAGAAGCATATTTTAAAGGTGAAAGTTTTACAGAAATGCAACAACGACAACTGTATCTTGACAATGATTTAATTATTTCTATGGATGATGATCATTGGAGTCCTAAGGCAAATAAATGGGTATTTGATAACTATATTCTGCCAAAAGTCGTTGACATCCTGTCTTAATTATAGTATACTTTATGTATGCCTAAAATTATAAGCCCTTACCCATATCAAGAATTTAAACGAACTAGTGTAGACGGAAAACGTCTATACCAAAACCCTTGGGGCGATCCTGTTCCAAGTGTAACCACTATTTTAAGTGATACTCAACCAGCAGAAAAACGCCAAGCATTAGCTAACTGGCGTAAGCGTGTTGGTACAGAAGAAGCACAGCGTATTACAACAACTGCCGCAAATCGTGGAACAGTTATGCACAATATATTAGAACATTGGGCATTAGGAGAATACGAAACATATAACCCAGGAAACAACATAGTACATCAACAAGCCAAAGCAATGGCACAAGTGGTTGTGGATAACATTGAAAATGATGTTGATGAAATATGGGGTACAGAAGTAAACTTAGTAGCAAAAGAATTGTATGCAGGCACAACAGATTTAGTTGGTGTGTACAAAGGCGAAGCAACTATTATGGACTTTAAACAAACAAATAAACCTAAGAAGCGTGAATGGATTGATGATTATTTCCTACAAGGAGCCGCATACGCCAACGCACACAATGAGATGTATGGCACTGATATTAGCCGTATTGCTATCTTTATGTGTAGTGGTGATTGCCAATGGCAACTGTTTGAAAGTGACCCAGAAGATTTTAAAGATTGGGAAATAAAATGGGCTCAAAGGTTAGAAAAATTCTATCGCTTATCATAAATACATTAACATAAGGAAGAAATAAACATGGCAACAATTACATCTAGAATGACAGCACGAAAAGGTTTATTAGCAAACCTCCCAAAATTACTTCCAGGAGAAATTGGGTTAGTAACTGACTATCAGAGAACATATATGGGACAAGAACCAGTAAAAGGTTCTGTAAGTTCTGCTGATGCAACTGCGGCAACTGTTGAATTTTTATCAGTATCGGGTAACCCTATTGATTTAGACGAAATTACAACTACTGATTTAGCATATGGCATTACTATAACTGATGCTTCGTCTAATCCTGCAACGCATTTAGCAGATATACCTGGTGCTGGTATTACCTTTATAGATAACATTGCTACCTTTAATCATACATTATCAGCTGACCCAAGTGGCAATAATGATATAGAGTACCATCTTTGGTATAATAAAGAAATTGGCTATCATGCAGAAGCATTTCCTAATCCAGTACAAACAATAACATTTACTGCTAGTGCTTCAGCAACACCTCAAACAACAGGAATAGAATTTTTATGTGATAACAAAGAAAGTGTTACAATTAGTTACACATTATCACATGAAGGTACTCCTTCAGCATCTCGTCGCGGCACATTGAGCATATTATTAGATAATGATGCAAATACTCCAAGTACAAGTTCTATTAAAGATGAGTACGATATTAGTACTGGCACTATTCCAGTTAAATTTAGTTTAACAGACAATGGTGTAGATAGATTCATACTTAACTTCGAAACAACTGATACTGTAAACGCACATACATTTACATACGTTCAGAAATCATTTAAGTAATTTAAATGAAAGATACATGGCAATTACCGCTGAAATCTAGGCTTCGTAGATGGCGAGAATTAAGAAAAGAAATAGTAAAGTTTTTAGAAAGAAAACAACAACTAAGAGTTGTAGTTGATTTTTGGAAAACTACACCTATAGGAACTAGAGCCATTGATCCATACGATCACAAATCTTGGCCTAATCCTTGGGACTTGCTAAATACAAATCACTACGATGAAAATGTTGTAGGTTTGTGTATGGCATACACTCTGCATTACAGTGATATTCCTTGTAGAATATTACATGTACAAAATGTGGATAATAGTGAAATAAAATTAATAGTTTTGGTTGACGATACGTATATTTTAAACTATAATTATGATAGTATAGACACTATAGACATAACAGATAAGTTCAATGTACTTGCTGATATTGAAGTAAGTACCTTGGTAAAATAATCCTAAATTAGGATTATAAATAAAAGAAATTGGATGGCGAATGAGTAAAGATATAACAATAGTAAAACGTGATGGGTCTCGCGAACAATTAGATCTAGAGAAAATGCATAAAGTCGTATTTTATGCATGTGACGATGTAGCAGGAGTAAGTGCAAGCCAAGTAGAATTAAAAAGTCATTTACAATTCTATAACGGAATTGAAAGTGCAAATATTCAAGAAACACTAATTAAAGCAGCAGCTGATCTTATTAGTGAAGAAACTCCAAATTATCAATGGGTAGCAGGCAGATTAATCAACTATCATTTGCGAAAGATAGTTTATCAATCTTTTGAGCCTCCTCATCTTAAAGACATTGCACGTAAAAATGTTGACCTAGGTTATTACGATAAAAGTTTTTTCTCCGTTTATAGCACCGAAGAAATTGATCAATTAAACAATTACATTAAACACGACAGAGATGAAAACATTACATATGTTGGCATGGAACAGTTTCGTGGAAAATACTTAGTACAGAATCGTGTTACGGGTGAAATTTTTGAAACACCACAAGTTGCATATATGATGATAGCCGCAACATTGTTTGCTAAGTATCCAAATGAAACACGTATGAAATACGTTAAAGAATATTATGATGCTATTAGTAATTTTGATATCAGTTTACCTACACCAATTATGGCAGGTTTACGTACACCTCAAAGACAATTTAGTAGTTGTGTACTAATTGAAACAGACGATAGTTTAGATAGTATTAATGCTACAAGTAGTGCTATTGTTAAGTATGTTTCACAAAAAGCAGGTATTGGAATTGGTGCAGGAAGTATTCGTTCAATAGGAAGTCCAATTAGAAATGGTGACGCATCACATACTGGTGTTATTCCATTTTATAAATTATTTCAGAGTTCTGTTAAGTCTTGCTCACAAGGTGGAGTAAGAGGCGGAGCCGCAACACTATATTATCCAATTTGGCATTTAGAAGTAGAAGAATTACTTGTTCTTAAGAACAACAAAGGTACAGAAGACAACCGTGTAAGACATATGGACTATGGCGTACAGTTTAATAAACTTATGTACGAGCGTTTATTAACAGGCGGAGATATTAGTTTATTTTCACCAAATGATGTTCCAGGATTGTATGAAGCTTTTTTTGATGATCAAGATAAATTTAAAGAATTATATGAAGAAGCAGAACGTACAGTAGAACGAAAAAAAGTTATGCCAGCAGCAGACCTATTTGGTATGTTTATGGAAGAACGTAAAAATACAGGGCGTATATACCTAATGAATGTTGACCATGCAAATACACACGGTGCATTCAAACCAGACGTAGCACCTATTAAGCAAAGTAACTTATGTTGTGAAATTAATTTACCTACAAAACCATTAGAGTTTTTTAATGACAGAGATGGTGAAATTAGTTTATGTACTTTAAGTGCTATTAATTGGGGCAATGTTAAGACGCCAAAAGATTTTGAACGTGTATGTAGATTAGCAGTACGTGGGTTAGATGAGTTACTTGATTATCAAAATTATCCAGTAGTTGCAGCAGAACTTAGTACAATGAAAAGACGTCCATTAGGTATTGGTATTATTAATTTTGCATTTTGGTTAGCAAAGAATGATTTAAATTATCAAGATATAGATAAAAAAGGATTAACTAAAGTAGACGAGTGGGCAGAAGCATGGAGCTATTATTTAATTAAAGCAAGTGCAGATTTGGCCATTGAAAAAGGAAATATTGATGGCGTATACGAAACAAAATATGGAGATGGAATTACACCTAATCAAACATATAAACAAGAAGTAGACGAATTAGTAGCTCACAAAGAACGACAAGACTGGAAAGGTTTACGTAAACAGTTAAAAGATACAGGTATTCGTAATTCAACACTAATGGCACTTATGCCTGCTGAAACATCAGCACAAATTAGTAATAGTACTAACGGAGTTGAACCACCACGTGCCTTTGTAAGTGTTAAGCAATCAAAACATGGTGTTTTGAAACAGGTTGTACCGGGTTATCCTAGGTTAAAGAATAAATATGACTTGTTATGGGATCAACGTAGCCCAGAGGGTTACTTAAAGATTATGGCTGTATTACAAAAATATATTGATCAAGGTATTTCTGTAAACACAAGTTATAACCCAGAATTTTATGAAGAAGAAAAGATTCCTATGAGTATAATGTTACAACATCTTGTAATGTTTTATAAGTATGGAGGCAAGCAATTGTATTATTTTAATACACATGACGGTCAAGGTGAGATTAACTTTGATAAGAAAAATGAAGAAGAATTACTACAAAGAGATAGTTTTGCTTCAGACGAAGAATATGACGACTACTGCGAAAGTTGTATAATTTAAGGAAACATATGAATGACAATTTTAAATACCAAAAATGACAAATATCATACAGAAGCAAACTCATTCTTAGATGGCCGACTTGGTTTTCAAAGATACGATACTGTAAAGTATAAACAATTTGATAAATTAACTGATAAACAATTAGGTTTCTTTTGGAGACCAGAAGAAGTTGATGTTAGTAAAGATTCACAAGACTTTAAAAATCTTACTGAGCATGAACAACATATTTTTACAAGTAATCTAAAAAGACAAATCCTACTAGATAGTGTTCAGGGCAGAGCACCAGTAGAAGCATTTGGTCCTATAGTTAGTTTACCAGAATTAGAAAATTGGATTATGACTTGGACATTTAGTGAAACAATCCATTCTCGTAGTTATACACATATTATTCGTAACATTTATTCTAATCCTACTATTGTATTTGACGAATTAACTGATAGTAAAGAAATTACAGAATGTGGTGATGATATTTCAAAATACTATGATGAGTTAATTGAACTAACAAGTTATTATAATTTACTAGGAACAGGTAAGCATAAAGTAAATGGTAAAACAATTGAAGTAGATGAATATGAATTAAAAAAGAAAATTTGGTTAACATTAAATAGTGTTAACATTTTAGAAGGAATTCGCTTCTATGTGAGTTTTGCTTGCTCTTGGGCATTTGCAGAACTTAAGAAGATGGAAGGTAATGCAAAAATTATTAAATTTATTGCACGTGATGAAAACGTACACTTAGCAAGCACACAATACTTGCTATCAAAAGTATTAACAAAAGAAGACCCAGACTTCCTAAAAATTGCAGAAGAATGTAAAGACGAAGTAACAAAAATGTTTGTAGACGCAGTTGAACAAGAAAAAGAATGGGCTGAGTATTTGTTTAAGGATGGATCAATGATTGGTCTAAATGCACAATTATTAAGCGATTACATTGAATGGATTTGTTGTAAACGTATGACTGCATTAGGAATGAAATGTCCATATACAACATCACAAGCCAACCCACTGCCATGGACACAAAAATGGATCAGTGGAGCAGAAGTACAAGTAGCACCACAAGAAACAGAGATTAGTTCTTATATTATTGGTGGTGTTAAAAAAGACGTATCAGAAGATACATTTTCGGGGATGAGTTTATGATTACAATTTATGGAAAAACACAATGCGGTTACTGTGATGCTGCTAAAAGATTATGTGAATCTAGAGGATTAGATTTTGAATACAAACAGTTAGACAAAGATTTTACAAGAGAAGTTATGGTAGAGGAATTTCCAACTGCCAGAACATTCCCACAGATTGTTGTCAGTGGCAACAAAATAGGTGGGTACGATCAATTAGTCAAGTACATTGAAGATACAAATTACACAGGTACTGGCGACACACTATAAAGGATAATATATGTTAGTAGAATCACAATACAAAACGGGTGATATAATCAGTATCAAACTTTCGTCAGGTGAAGAAATGATTGCACGTTTTGAAGATGAAAATGGCGAAGTTATTACAATTGTTAAACCTTATATCTTAATTGCGGCACAGAATGGAATGGCATTAGCACCATATATGTTTACTATTTCGCCTGATACCAAAGTACAATTAAAGATAAATAATGTTATATGCATAGTTAAATCGGCAAAAGATGCCGCTGATATGTATATTAAACAAAGCACAGGAATAGCAATTGCCTCAGGTACATAGAAACGGAGACTCACGTAGTTGTGGTGCAAGTACAAATGCATCCGCACATAAAAACGTGTATGTAAATAATCAGCCAATCAGTGTTGATAGTGATCCAAATAGTCATGGCGGTGGTGAACTAAATGCCGCATGCAAGAATGTATATGTTGGCAATAAATTAGTGGTAATTGTTGGCAATAGTGCAGCTCCAGATAATAAATGCCCACTACCGGGCGGAGCTCATTGTAATCCGAAGTCAACTTCGGGTAGTCCAAATGTGCATATAGGACAGTAACATGAGTGATTTTGTAAATGATTTAAAAGATGCTAGTGATTATCTTAACTCAACTAAGGTAGATATACCTACTGGTAAGTTTGATGTAGATCCAGAATCAGGCACTGTAACCCCTCAAACACAAGCATACAGCTTGAAAGAAATCATTTGTAGCCTATTAGCCGGAAACGGTATAAAACTCCCAAATTTGCAAATATGTTTAAAGGTTAATATAGGTAGACTAATACCTGAGATACCTGCAGGTTTAGAAGAATTAAAAGGAGCATTAGAAGAGGCTGAAAAAGCTCTTGATGAATTTATTGCTCACACTAATATTGATAATGCATTAGGCAGACTAAATGCCGCGGTGGCAGAATTTGCCGCGATTGCTAACATGATTAATTTTTGTGGAACACCAGTAATACCACGTGCTATCCCAAATGTACTAAAAGATTCAATGGGTAGTTTCTTAGGTGCTGGTAAAGATATACTAGACACATTAGGTACTATGGCTGACAGTGATATAGGTGGATGTATTGGCACTGATGGGAACTTTAGTCCAGATTTATTTACAGGTGGATTATTAAAACAATTAGGTAATAATTTTAATAATCTTCTTGGAATGCCAGAAGCATTAAAACAAAGTATTACTAACGATTTAAAAGCATTCAAAACAGATATAGAAAATCTTATAGAGTTTGAAAATAATTTCGCAGGTACACAAGGTACTGGTGGTAGTATGTTTGCACCAAACGACAGAGTAAACACTAGCGTTGGTATGGCAGTAGATCCAAACTTAACATTATCAAAAAGTCAACAGTATGCAAGTACTATACAATCATTGTATAATAGTTTAAAAGGCTATCCAGTAGATGCAGCTGGTAATGATATTTTTTATTATTTACTAGAGCCAGAAATATTAGCAAAATTACAAAACAATGGTGACCTAACTGTACCTTTAGCAGAAAGAGAACCAGTATACGATCACTGTAATAGAATAACTGGCTACACAGAACGTACAATACAAACAGTACAACAATCTAGTACAGGTGCAGAAAAATTAAATACAATACAACCAGGTGTTACAGGACTAGCAGAAAGTGGAGTAGTTTTAACTAGTCCACCAGCAACTACAACAAACTTAGGAAGTGGCGGAACTACTACAACAACAACTAGTAGCGGTACTGTTGATCTAAGTGCATATTCTACTACTGCACAAATGCAGGCGGCAGATGCAGCCGTTACTACTGCATTTAATTTAGCAGATACAACTGCAACAACAGATAGAGCAGCAATTCGTAGTGAATTTACATCAGCTGATGCTGTACTTCGAGCAGACATCGATACAAATTCAGCTTTAATTACAACTAACACAAATAACATTGTAACTAACACTTCTGATATCGCAACTAATACATCAGACATTGCAACTAATACGGCAGCCATTACTGCATTGCAAAGTGGAGGTGGATTACCTGCAAACGCAACATTTACGAATCTTACCACAACAAACTTTACAGTAACAGGAACTGGTAGTATAACACTCGCAAGTGGAAATGATTTATCATTAACTGCTACAGATAGAGTAAAAGTAACAGGAACTACTCCGTTTAAACTTGCTAACATGACAACAACAGAACGTAATGCAATTTCATTGCCAGAAAATGGTGATATGATTTATAACACAACAGACAACAAGTTCCAAGGGTATGCTAACAGCGTATGGGTGGACTTGCATTAATGGAAAAAGAATACATTGTTATATTAAATCCTGATATTGATTTTGATCAATTTAATCAGGAAATGATTAGTAATACAGGTGCAGGTGTTATTCCAGACAGAACTGTTGATATAGCAAATCCTAGGACAGGTAGTCAACGAAGTACACACTATTCACTAACAGACGAAGAAGCAGAACAACTAAAAAATGATCCTAGAGTACGTGATGTAGAAATACCACCCGATCAACGAGATGATATTGAAATTGGACTTTTTGCATCTCAATCCGGAGACTTTACAAAAACTACATCTGATAGCGGAAGTCAACTTAATTGGGGTATGCGTAGATGTATTGAAAATGCAAATCCATACGGCTCAAGTAATTCTGATCCAGGAGGAGACTTTACATATACATTAGATGGCGAAGGCGTAGATGTTGTTATACAAGACAGTGGACTACAAGTAGATCATCCAGAATTTAATGATGAAGATGGTAATAGTAGAGTTCAGCAAATAAATTGGTATACAGAGAGTGGATTAAGTGGAACACAAAGTTCAAATCATTATAGAGATTATGACGGACATGGAACACACGTTGCCGGAACGGCAGCTGGCCTAACTTATGGTTGGGCAAAAAATGCCAGAATTTATTCAGTTAAAGTAGGTGGACTAGAAGGAAGCGGTGATAGTGGTACAGGAATAAGTATATCAAATTGTTTTGATGTAATTAAAGAATGGCATAATAATAAACCAATTGATCCAAATACAGGATTTAAAAGACCAACTATAGTTAATATGAGTTGGGGATATAGTGGTGGAGTATCAGGGATTACAAGTATTGTTTACAGAGGTACAACTTATAGTTCTGGTAATGATTCTAATTTTTCTAGCTCACCTAATACACATATGGCTAGTACATATGGATTGTATCCATATTTTGCCGGAGTTGGTTACAGATATCCAGTAAGAGTATCAAGTGTAGATTCAGACGTAGAAGAACTTATTGCAGCCGGTGTACATGTTTGTATTGCCGCTGGTAACAATCGTTTTAAAGCAGATGTTGTTGGTGGACTTGATTACGATAATCGTTGGAATAGTACACGTTACTATCACAGAGGCAGTTCGCCTTATAGCGATAATGCAATGATGGTAGGTAGTATTGATTCAACAACTTCTTCTGGAACTGATCAAATTAGTAGTTTTACTACAAAAGGTCCTGGTGTTACATTATTTGCTCCAGGAAGTAATATTAGAAGTTCATTTAGCAATACCAATAGACATAATGATTCTACTTATTATCTAAATTCATCATTTAAGCAAGGAAGTATATCAGGTACTAGCATGGCTAGTCCACAAGTATGTGGATTAGGAGCAACTGTTTTACAACTAAATCCATACCTAACACCAGCACAATTACAGTTAAAATTAACGAATTTAGCGTCAAATAACGTGTTATACACTACTAATTCGGGTATTGACTATGCTGACAACAGATCGTTGCTAAATGCCCCTAATAAACTGCTATACACCCCCTTTAATAGCAGTAATGTCTTATCAGCATCATAAATTGCAAAAAATAAGACATTTCGGTTGACAAAACCGCATCTTACTAGTATATTAGTACTTAATAAGCGTAAAACCTTATTATAAAACAATTAAACACATTAATATGGTAAAAAAATGAGAGCAACAGAATATAAGGATGGGATAAAGCGAATTAAAGCCAAGATTGAAGTTCCAATGAGTGAACTTGATGTTGGTAATTATGTATTAAGTGCTCTTACGCATAATGCAGTTAATTTGACACAGATACAAAAACTTAATAAACGCGAATTGTTACAATTAGCAAAAAATGAAGTTAAAGAAAAAGGTATTAGATCAGTTTCTATTGAATCAGTTGATAATGACACTAAAGTTATCGTAAGAAATTACATAAAACAAATGTTCCCCGAACTACAGTAATGGGTCACGATTATTATGATAAAGATGCAGTCTTTAATTCATATATAAAAGACTTGGCTACTGAAGAAGGTTGGGAAGAGCCGTTTACTACTATGACTGTAAATGAAGATTCACTTGGTCCAGATGTACTAAAAAATGTTGAAAAAGTACACGAACAAATAGTATCTGCATAAATAACATAGTAGTTAATAATATGCCGGTATAGCTCAGTTGGTAGAGCATCTGATTTGTAATCAGGAGGTCGAGTGTTCAAATCATTCTGCCGGCACCATTAACAAGAATAGTTTGCTAACTTTACAGCACGAATACGCCCTAGGTTAGGTAATCAAAGGACAAAGTACAGGACACATAAAATATAATAAATAAAAAGACAAACGAGAGAGAGGCACAGGACGCCCAACTGTAACAAGTTGTAATCGGAAATACAAATAGACAGAATAAAAAAGAAAGATATATAAATGAAACTTAGAAATGAGATGTTAAAAACAGCTATACAACACGCAGACGGTGAAATTCAATTACATAAAATGAATGTTGAAGTATATTTAACTAATCCTGCAGGTATAGGCGAACACAGTGATGTAATGGAAGCTATTCAAGTTGAACTTGATAAGATGTCTACTGCACACGATCGCAAAGAAATGCTGACTAAGTATTTTAAATTGGGGGATTAGCTCAGCTGGGAGAGCGTCTGGTTTGCATCCAGAAGGTCAGCAGTTCGATCCTGCTATCCTCCACCAAAATTTAACCCAGCCTTAGTGCTGGGTTTTCACTAACTAGGAAACAATTCATGGACATAGCAATTTACCAAAATGACACAGGAAGTGCACCAGCAATACATTGGTGGCTTTCACAAGAAACTAATATAGGACCAGAAGTATATGATTTTAATACAGGTTACTGTACGCCAAGTGGGCATCACGTAGGTGCTATTGTCATTGAGAATGAACAATCAAAACATCATAATTTACATACACAATCGATTCAATTATTAGATAACTCAACAAACGGTATTATTGATGTTATGTCTCCGTTTGATGATATAAGAAAAGATTATGAGCATCTTGTATGGAGTAATTATAGTAGCAACCTAAGTAATCCAGATAATATTATTAAAGCAGATAAGACTATTTTAGTTGATAATAGTCCCGAAGAACAATTATTTTTTTATATTAGCCAATATGCATTTTCTTGGTTGGAATCTATAGAAGATATAGCACAACAAACAAATAATTGGGCAAATGAACATAATATTGAAAACTGGAAAGAAGTATGGGATAAAAAGTATGCTAAAAACTTTGAACAATCATTTGTTGATGGAAAACTAAAATATATGTGGCAACTTAATTTTGCACATCATGATTTAATGGATCAACTTGCAAAAGGTAATGATGATATAACTTTAGTTGACGCAGATGACCATGCTAGATTATTTGATAAACAAAAAGAAGATTTCACAGATACATTATTTGCATATGCTAACTCAGAAGCAGATCATTTAATTGTAGGTGACGATTGGTTTGAAAATTATGAAAGTATAATTGATTATTTAGAAATAGAAAGTTCTTTTAGATTAAAAAAGTTTAGAATTGATTATATGAAATTGTATAAACGCAAAAAGCAATTATACATAGATACATTTTCAAAATACCTATGAACATAGCAATATATCAAACTGTAAATGCACACGCACCAGCAATACATTGGTGGCTTGCACAAGATAAACGTTTTGGACCACAGTTGTACAACGGATTAGAGCCACTTTGTAATGGTGATCAAATAGGAAGTATTGTACAAGAAATACGAGATGAAGATATTGATGCTGATTTATATAACATTCATCAAGAAAGTCTTAGAGAAATGGAAAATAAAGAAGCTGTAAATGGAATAGTTGATTGTACTTCTTCTTATTTTAATAGTATAAACAATTATGAATATCCAGTATGGAGTAATTATTTTGGTTGCACAAAATATCCTAATTCAGTACCTTTAAGTGATAAACTTTTATTTGCTAAGTCAACTATAAAAGATGATGCTATGTTTTATATAACACAGTACGCATTTATTAAACTATCTATTGATGAAATCAACGATCATAGTAAAATATGGTGGGAAGATCATAAACTAATGGATGGCAAGGTGTTAGATAGTTGGAAGGAAATATGGTACAGAGATTATCATGATCAATGTATAGCAGACTTTCATAATGGTAAATTGCAATACATGTGGCAATTAAATTTTGCACATTGGGATTTGCATAATATGTTAGTAGAAAATAAAAGTAAATTTACGTTAGATTATTCAATAGAAAGATTGTTTAAGGAAAAACATAAAACTGATGATTTTAATGCAGAGCAAAATGCAATAAAATTAATGACTGATAATACTATAGATCATTTGTTAGTTGATGTAGAATGGTTTAACAATACTGATGTTATACTTGATTATTTAGGTATTAAAAATAGCAAAGCATTAGATGATGCGGCATTACTATACAATGAGCGTTATAAAATTGTTTGTAAAGCCTACGAAGAATTATCTAATAAATACTACAAAGGAATTATATTATGAATAGAAATATAGGTAGAGGTTTAATAGTATTAGGAATGTTAATGTTAGGCGTTCTTTTTGCAAATACAAGTTTGTCTGCAGAAAGAAAATCTACAGGAAAAGAAGTTGAAATGGTTGTTTACGACTATGAGGTAACTAGAGTAATTGACGGAGATACTGTAGCCTTTAGAGCAGACTTTTTGCCAGAGCCACTTAAACAAGAACTAAGCATTCGTGTTTATGGAGTTGACACACCCGAAAAGAGTTGGAGAGCAGAATGCGACTCTGAAGCAGCTTGGGGTGAACAAGCAAGTCAGTTTACAAAAGACCAATTAAATGGTGCAACAGTTATACAAGTAGCCATTTACAAGTGGGATAAGTTTGGTGGGCGAGTATTGGGTGATATTATTATTGATGGAAATAGCCTAAGACATATGCTTATTGAGAACGGATTCGCACGTGAGTATTATGGTGATAAAAAAGAATCTTGGTGTTCTTGACAATTATCAAAAGTTAATATATAATAAGAACTAATTTAGGGGGTGTAGCTCAGTTGGTTAGAGCACCTGCCTGTCACGCAGGGGGCCGAGGGTTCGAGTCCCTTCACTCCCGCCAAATGCACCGTTCGTCTATCGGTTAGGACACCGGGTTTTCATCCCGGCAAGAGGGGTTCGATTCCCCTACGGTGTACCAACAGAAAGGAAGTATATGAAGATTAGATACTATAAAGACATCGACGGAATGCGTTGGTTGGGCTTTGTATTAGCAATGTTAAGTGCGTACCTACTAAGTGGCGGAGAAGTTGAATATCAATACATAGGTTGGGGAGTAGCCTGTTTTAGTTGTAGTATATGGCTATACATGGGTTACAAAGATAAAGACATTCCAAGAGCATTAATGGAATTAATGTATCTAGCATTAGCAATACGAGGCGTTATTAATTGGTTATAGTTTCTCCGGTTTCTAATAAATAATTGTATCATACTAGGAAATAATAAACATGGCGGCACACAAAGAAACAGTTTTATCAGTAACACATTACACAGATACATTATTCCACATAACAACAACACGTGACAGTGGAGTTCGTTTTAGAGATGGAGAATTTATGATGATTGGACTAGACAACTGGTCTGAAAAACTACAAAAGAATAAACCTATAATGAGAGCTTATTCAGTAGCAAGTCCTAACCATCAAGAAACACTAGAATTTTATAGTATCAAAGTACAAGACGGTCCACTTACAAGTAAATTGCAACATGTAAAAGTAGGTGATGAGATACTAGTTAATCCTAAAGCAGTAGGCACCCTAGTACACGCAAATTTAAAGCCTGGACGCAATCTGTACTTACTGGCTACCGGAACAGGAATCGCCCCTTTTATGAGTATTGTACGCGGCGTAGACACGTATGAACACTATGATAATGTTATTGTAGTATGGGGTACTAGAATAGCCAAGGAACTAGCGTTTAAAGAGCTCATAGACGGGTTAAACGGCGATGAAATATACAGTCAAGTAACTGAAGGAAAACTTAAAACATACTTTACATGTACACGTGAAGATTACGAAAATACAGGTCGTGTAACAACGGCAATGTATAATGGAGACGTACAAAGCAAACTAGGACTAGAAGATTTATCACCTATACATGATAGAGTAATGATATGTGGTTCAATGCCTATGAACGCAGAACTTATAGAATATTTAGAAGGTCAGGGATTTACAGAAGGCGATAGTAAAACACCAGGTGAGTATGTAGTAGAGAAAGCATTTGTAGGATGAGAACAGAAGCACAAAAGAAAGCAATAACTGATAGGTACGAAAGTGCAACATTACATAAAAATATTGTAAGTCAAGGTTTCATTGATTATTTGCTTAACCAATTTCAAAAATCAGATAAAATTGATAAAAAAACTGGACCAGTTGTAATGAATTATAGTCCAGATAGGGATGGATATAAAGAATGGTTTGAACCTGTACAAAAATTTGTTGATAACTTAATTGGTGAAAGTTTAGTGTGGGGCAGTAATATATTTAGAGCTGAGTATCCACATATTGTACACAACGATGATTATCACGAAAAGGTTTATGACATATTTAAGACTGTGGTTATTCCTCTAGAAATATCTAAGCCAACTAACTTTATTGTATTTGATCAATATTATTTAGATGGCCCTGTTAAATGTTTCAAAGGATGGAAAGATGTACCAGACAGTTACTATAATAAGAGCTTAACAGATTATAGTGATATTTTCAATATCACAGACAAGCCATTCGACAAGCAAATATATAATGAATATTTGACCCATGTACCGTATGAATCACTGCATGGATTAACAGTAGAATCAATTATAAGATGGCAACCAGGTGATGCAATTACATTTGATATGGGAAAATTACACTCTGCTACTAATTTTGCAGAGAATGGAATAGATTATAAAATAGGTTATAGTATTTTTACTGCTAAATACTAGTAAGTAAAAAATACTTTGGCCCAGTAAATGTTCAGAGTTTACTATAGGACAGTGCCAGCGGACATATTTTTTATTTAATACTAAAAGGAGTTTTGAATATGTCAGACTTATTTGGTCACAATAGTGGAAATAAAAAATTTATTATTAACATTAGCGATCTTTACGATGAAAAAGAACGCAAACAAAAAGAACTTGAGTTCTACACACAAGAACTTGATAAGTTAATGCTTAGACTAGGAATGTTACAACACGAAATAGGCGTTACTGAAACTATCATAAATATGATAGAAGGTGAATATTTAGTAGACCTCAAACAAGCTATTGAACAAAGGAAGAGAATAAAAGGAATAAAATGAACACATTATATTTAATATGTAGTCACAGTTGTTTAAGTCAAATGGAAGTTCCATACTTGCTTAATAACAGCCCTATGCTACACGGTGAAAGCCAAGCAGGAGAACATTGGGCATCATATGAACTAGATGGAAAAGAAGTAGATCACGAACCAGGTCCGTTGGGAAAGATTCGTGTACATGATGATTATTGGAATATTTCAGATGAAGATAGAGAATGGTATAACTATGATGTTAGAAATACTATGGAAATATCTACAGAGCAATTAGATGGATTATTAAATTTAGTTAAAGATAAAAGTATAGCAGTTTTGCTACATGCACAAAATTATGAAGATATTTGGAAGTGGAGTAGAAACTTACCTGTAATGATGATTAGAACATCAGTTGATAGTTGGGATGGAGATATTGTTAGTTGGGCAGCACGTGAATATAATTACTTAATGGAAGATGACAGAAATGCAAATTATAGTGATGATGATCATAGTTGGCCAGGTGTAGAAACAATTGTTGATAATTTTATATCTAAAAAGAAATTTAATAATGGAATATACGATGAAAATTCACCACACGATCATGGCGATATTTTATTACATCAAAGTCAATGGTCAACAATGTCAGGATTAAATACATTATGGAATTGTGTAGGAATTGAATCACCTGATCAAAATTGGATACATCAATACTATGAAGATTTCCAACAACATCAAGAAATTAACGAAGAACTAGCCAAGGAACTAACTGATGCCTACAATAAAAGACAGCAATAACGTAGTACTATTTTCAGATCCTTTTAAAGTATATCTTTTTAAAGATAAAAAAAGAGTAAAACTTTCATTTAAAATAACTGACTATGTAGTTGTTAACAGAGAATTTAGTCAGGAAGACTTTGAATACATACTAGATCATTGGAAAGAAGAAGATGGTGTAGAAGGAAATATAAGAGATATAGATAATAATAAAATATGGTGGTACCATAGCAAGTTTGGTCCTAGACCCGAATGCGAACCTGCAGATTTTGTAGGTATTAACTTCAATAGATATAGTTTTAGATTCTCAGTAAAAGATATGGAATCCTTAGAAAATGCGTATTTTCACCAAAAAAACAACAAAATGCATTGGGATTAATTAAAAAAATAATTAAAAAACTTATAAACCCTTGTTTTACAAGGGTTTTTTTATGGCTTTTTTATGCTCTAAAGGTTGACAAGTAAGACATCTTACTGTATACTGTAAGTATAGTTAATAAAAAAAGGAGTTAATAAAGATGGCATATATTAGAACAAACGAAGTAGCAGAAATTAGAAAAGCACTAAAAGAGAAGTTTGGTAAATCACTAAAATTTAGTGTAAGACGTCAGCATTATTCAAGTGTTGATGTTTCTATTGTATCCGGTGATGTTGACTTCTATGATGGAAGTATGGATAGCACAGACAAATATAATGGACAAGTTCATAAGTTTGATGGACATGCACAAATTAACGAATACCATACTCATTTTTATGGAAAACACGAACAACTATTTACAGACATTGTTAAAATTATGAAGACTGCTCCTGCTTTAGCAGAAGGTGGTAGAGCTTGGTATGATAATTCAGATGCAATGACTGACTATTTTGATACTGCTTATTACACTCATGTTAGTGTTGGTAAGTGGAATAAACCATACGAACATAAATCTTAAGAAAGGAAACAATGATAGAATACAAAAAAGACAATCCACACCAAGATATAGGAAAGCAGAAATTTAGAGTTAAAAAATACTTTTCTGCGTGGGTTGAATATGATGTAATTGCTGATTCAAAAGATGAAGCCGAAGATAAAGTTATTGAACACGGTGGAATTGATAGAATTGAATGGCAAGATGGTTGTTTAGGTGATGCAGAAGTTTATGCATGTGATCATAATTTTGAAGACTCAGGTGATACAGTAAAAGTAGAAGAATGTGTACCATATGAAGATACAGATATTGACACAGGCGAAGACATGCTAAATTATGAAGATCCAGATTGGACTTCAGATGAATATAGATGGAAAAAGGAAATATAATATGAAAACATTCACATTTGAAAATCATTTAGGTGACACGTTTATAGCTAAAGCAGAAAACGGTCTTGATCTAATGGAAGATGCAAATCGCAAAATATTGTGGCCAAACTGGAAAGATGGAATGTGGCAACAAGTAAGCGAAACAAAGTTTGTTTGGGTTTTAGGTAATTTTTTTGATTAAGGAGAATAATATGAAAACAGTAATAAAATTTAATGAAGTAACAAACATAGAACTAGGTGGCGTTGATATGAACGACTACCCAGATTTCTGTGATGCATATGTAGAAAGTGCAGAAAAGTTAGATGGTACTCCACTAACTGATGTTGAACTAGAAGCGTTTAGCGAACTAGAAGAAACTGCATCTTATATTAATGAAAATGCATACGAAAGTTTATTTTAAAAAAAGGTTGACAAGTAAGACATCTTACTGTATACTGTAAGTATAGTTAATAAAAAAGAAGGAGAAAAATATGGAATACACGGTAAATGAAATTAAAAACATTCTTAATAAGGCAAAAACAGCAGCCTATGAAGCAGGTGGCGATTATTTTGTTGAGAAGTTAGATAGTAAAGATAATTATCCTTGTGGGTTTGCATGGGTTAACATTCATGGAATTAAAGGTAATACCAAATTGGGTAGGGCTATGAAAGCCGCTGGTATTGAAAAAGACTACAGTGGTTCATATAAGATTTGGAATCCATCAGGTATTAACGTGCAAAACGTAGATGTAAAAGAAGTTGGCGCCGAAGCAGCGGCAGACGTATTTACAAGTTACGGTTTTAAAGCATATGCTGGTTCGAGGTTAGACTAAATTGGATCAAGCAACAATAAAATTATACGAACGCAGAATTGATAACTGCGTTCGTACTGCTAATCAAAATCCCAAAGACAGTTGGGCATATAATTTTTGGATGACAACTGCTGGAACACTTTTACGAAAACTAACAAGGAGTACAAATGCAAAATATAACTAAACTACCAACTCTTTTCAAACGTGATACAACTGGTAAAATCCGTCAATGGGAAGTTGAATACGGCGAAGAAAATGGTTCTGCAGGTACAAGAACTATTAGTGGATTAACTGATGGACAAAAAGTCATTAGTGAATGGAATCTAAGTACTCCAAAAAATGTTGGTAAAGTAAATGAAACTACAAGTTTAAGTCAAGCACAGGCCGAAGCCCAAGCATTATGGGACAAGCGTTCTGAAAAAGAGTATTTTGAAAACGTAGGGGACGTTGACTCTTATGAACAATTTAAGCCAATGCTTGCACATGATTATACTAAGCGTCCACAAAGTGAAGGTTGGAGTCAACCTAAACTAGATGGAATTCGTTGTGTAGTTGATAGTAGAGGTATGTGGACACGTGCTGGTAAACCTATTACAAGTTGTCCTCATATTTGGGAATCACTAAAAGGTTATATGGAACAAAATCCACATCACATTTTAGATGGAGAACTTTACAATCATGAACTAAAAGCAAACTTCAATAAAATTACAAGTTTAGTTCGTAAGTTAAAAAGCACACCAGAAGATATGGCTGAAGCAAAAACACTAGTTGAATATCATGTTTATGATATGTATGATAAATCAGCACCAGATATGAAGTTTACTAATCGTGTTAAACAAGCATATTGGACAAATAACGATTATGTAAAAATTGTAAAAACTGATTACTGTGAATCACAAGATCAACTAGATGCATTGTATAGTGAATACATGGAACAAGGCTATGAAGGTCAAATGGTGCGTAATGATGCAACATATGACAACAAGCGTAGCAAAAATCTTCTAAAGCGTAAAGAGTTTAAAACTGAAGAATATGAAGTTATCCAAGTACTAGAAGGTCAAGGTAATTGGAGTGGATATGCTAAACGTTTTATTTTACGTGACAAAGCAGGTAAAGAATTTGGTAGTGGTGTTAGAGGGCAACAAGCACAATTAAAAGAATTGTGGAATATGCGTGATACTGCTAAAGGAATGCCAAATTGGGCAACATGTAGATTCTTTGATTTAACACCAGATGGAGTTCCACGTTTTCCAGTAATTATTGATTATGGGCATGGAATTAGGCAAGATTAATTCAAATTAATTTAAAAACCCTTGAAATACAAGGGTTTTTTTATGGCTATAAAGGTTGACAACCAAGACATCTTATCGTATACTATATGTATAGTTAATAAAAAACAGGAGTTAAAAATGCAAACACAAATAGAAACATTAAAAAGTAAAATTAAAGCAGACTACATTAGATGGACTACTAAAGGTGGTACAGAAGAACTGTCAGGTTACTTTAAAGAAACTGTTGATAAGTTTGATGATAGTATAACTGTTAAAGCTGGTAAAAAATATACAAAGATCATTAGAGATAATGGTGTTTGGGGTTTTATTGCTAATGATGATTTTGTAACGTCAAATGGTAAAGCATTTAAGAAAGGCGATATTCTTAAAGCGGCTGGTTGGCAAGCACCTGCACTAAACAGTGCAAGAGGAAACATTTTTGATGATGATTATTCCATTGCATGGACTGGTCCTCATTACTTAAAATAGGAAATAAAAATGGACGTTATTCAAAAAGCAGATTTGTTCGCTAGTGTGGCTCATGCCGCAATTGGACAAAAACGCAAATACAGTGGAGTGGACTATATAGTTCACCCACGCAGAGTATCTAAAATGGTTGCTGATTACGAAGGCACAAAAGAAATGATAGCGGCCGCATTGTTGCATGATGTGTTGGAAGATACATATGTAACCAGTGAAATGATTGCCGAAGAGTTTGGTTGGAAGATCCACAAGTTAGTTGTTGAGCTTACTGATGTCAGCAAGCCAGAAGATGGAAACCGTGCAAAGCGTAAGGCAATTGATGCAGAGCGTTTGAGTCATGCAAGTTACGAAGCACAAATTGTTAAACTTGCAGATCTCATAGACAACAGTGATGACATTGAAGCAAACGATCCAAGTTTTGCTAAAGTGTTTTTAAAAGAAAAAGCACACCTTATTGAAGTTATGGATAAAGTACATTTGCATCCTTTATATCCCATAGCACTTGGTGTAGTCAACGGAGGTAAATAGTAGTATGGTAGGACTAGATTTAATGATTATATTGGGCGTGTTTACAGTAGCATGTGCATATTTCAGTCAACGAACTGGATATAAACAAGGTGTAAATGAAGGTATGGAATCAACCCTAAAACTTTTGGAAGCAGGTGGTTATATTAAAGTTGTTGAAGATGAATCAACAGGCCTACAAGAGATACAAAGGGTACCAAATGGAAACAACACCAACACATAAATTATTCACCTTAGAACAATTACAAGATTATCAGCAAGCAGGTAAATGGCCACTTGCTGATTCTACATTGTTGTCTACAAAATATGCAGACCGATGGGAAATGTCTAAGAGACTACATGATACAGTAGATTTAGATTTTTTTAAAAAACATAATACTAGGAAAGAAATTGATTCCTGGCATGATGATATTATTCCTAATAAAATTTATTCTAATCTACATTCAGGAAATGTTTTTGGATGGGATGAAGATTTTATGGCAGGACCAACTGCATGGGCAAACAATGATATTCATTCAGATGAAGTTGTAATGAGAAGTAAAGTATATTTTTATCCATGGTCAGAAGAAGAAATTAATTCGTCTGTGCCAGAAGAGTTTAGTTATTTTATAGAAATGCACAAAGATTTTAAACCTGTGCTAGAACATTATTTGTATGAAAACTATTCAGACCAATCTGAATTATGGGAAGATTTAGTTCTTTACAAATTGATGATTATCAAGTATAATACTCCTAGTGCTACAGAAAAAAATCGTACAGAACATAGAAAACATAATTCTATACGATTTGGAGATGAGCATTGCGACGAAACTCTAGCAGGTTTGCACTTAGGTGAAAATTATTCAGAGTTTTGGGCAAAGAATACTAAAACAAACGAACGAGATATGATTACAGAACTAGCAGATAATAAAATGTTAATTATGCATGGACAACATTCAGAGCAAAGTGGGTGGATTCCAACATATCATGGAATGCAACATAATCCACAAGAAGACCTCGGAGATAGGTATAGTATAATTATGGATTTACAAGTAAGATATAAATAGGAGATAATATGTTAATACCAACAGTAATTGAGACAACAGGCAGAGGCGAACGTGCATACGACATTTATAGTCGTTTGTTAAAAGATCGTATTGTAATGCTTAACGGAGAAGTTAACGACCATACAGCAAATTTAGTAGTTGCACAAATGCTATTTTTGGAATCACAAAATAGTGCAGAAGATATTAATTTTTACATTAATAGTCCAGGCGGTGCAGTAACTTCGGGACTAGGTATATATGATACAATGCAATTTATTAAATCTCCAGTAAGCACAATTGTAATGGGTCAAGCATGTAGTATGGGTAGTTTCCTTGCTATGGCAGGTGAGCCGGGCAAACGTTTGGTGTTGCCAAATTCACGTACAATGATTCACCAACCTAGTGGTGGTGCAGGCGGACAAGCAACTGATATGCAAATTCAAGTTGAAGAGATTCTTAAAATGAAAAAGAACCTAACAGAAATTTATGTCAAACATAATAGTGTAGGTAAAACATATGAAGAATTGGCATCAGCTATGGAACGTGATAATTTTATGTCAGCACAAGAAGCCGTAGATTTTGGTCTTGCTGATAAAGTTGTTGTTAGAAAAACATAATATATTTGTAATACTATATTTGTATAAATAATAGTATGAAGATACATGATATATTAGAAGAACAACAAGTACTAGAAGGTCCAAACGATCCTCATATATTTAAAGCAGTATTCTTGGCAGGCGGACCAGGTGCTGGTAAAAGCTATGTGGCAGGAAGGTTATTGTCTGGACAAGGATTGAGGCCTTTAAATAGTGATGACGTATACGAGTATCTTGCTAAAAAACATAATATGGATTTAGGGGACCCTGATGTTGTTGGAAGCGACAAGGGACAAGAAATCCGTAACCGTGCTAAAGAAATTACTAAGACACGAGAAGATTTATATCTAGATGGTCGTTTAGGATTAATTATTGATGGCACTGGTAAAGACATTACTAAAGTATCACAAGCTAAAAATCAGTTAAATGAATTAGGTTATGATACAATGATGTTATTTGTTAACACAAGTGAAGAGGTAGCTCAAGAGCGTAATCTTCAAAGACCACGAACTATACCAGCAGAAATGGTAACAAAGATGTGGCAACGTGTACAACAAAATATAATGAAATTCCAACAAGTCTTTGGAGCCGCAAGGTTTCATGTAGTAGACAACAGTGGTGGACTGGAAGATCCAGATCGTAAAGAAAACTTTGATGCTGTTTACAGAGAAGTAAGAAAGTTTTTAGGTGAACCACCTTCCAAAAGAGCCGCTAAAGCCTGGTTAGACAAGAATACTAAAACATAGTATATAAGTGTCGCCAAAATCAGCATAAATATTAAGCAGTTCAAATATAACTGTTTTATATAAAAAGGAATTTTATGTATACATACAACGCAAAATTAGTAAGAGTCATAAACGGTGATACTTTGGACATTGAGATCGATCTAGGTTTTGATATTATAATCAAACAACGATTAAAACTATTTGGAATTGATACTCCTGATAGTAGATCAACAAACACAGAAATTAAACAAAAAGGTCTTGATGTAAAGCAACGACTTATGGATTTATTAACAAAAGAATTTAAAGTAGAAACTATGCTTAACAAACGTGGAAAGTATGGTCGTATACTTGGCAATATATATGTTACTGATAACAAAGGTAACGAGATTTGTATAAACGAATTGTTAGTCTCAGAAGGACTAGCAGTGCGTTATAACATCGGGAAATAATATGAAGTTATTTGGTATTTGGACAATATTTGTAGCCTTATCTATCAGTGCAGTGGCGGCCTACTACAGCATTGTTGGACTTGTGGCTATTTTTGCCAGTGCCGTAATACCGATTATTATCATGGGGTCTGTGCTAGAAGTAGGCAAGCTAACATCAGCTGTTTGGTTGCACATGAACTGGAAATCAGCTCCATTTTTAATTAGAACGTATCTCACTATAGCCGTCATAATGCTTATGTTTATTACAAGCATGGGTATCTTTGGATTTTTATCTAAAGCACACATTGAACAAACTAGTGCGGCTAGTGAGAACGTTGCCCAAATTGAACGAATTGAAGAAAACATTGTACGAAATAAACTAATTATTACAAAATCAGAAGATAAAATTATTAAACTAGAAGAAGTTGATATTTCTTTAGATGATGGAATACAAGAAAAAATACGCATTGAAGAAGAAAGAATTGCAAATGCATACACAGGTGTGCAACCATCAATTGATGAACAAAATGCAATTATAGAAGCAGAACAAAATGCCAAAGCAAATGCTATAGCACCATTTGAAACACAAATTGCAAACATTGATAGAAAAATAGCATTAATGGACGAATACTCAATGAATAATGAAGTTGAGAAAATGCAAGGATTATTAGGTGTTAGACAAGATGGTATACTTGGATGGAATACTAGAGAAGCATTAAAAAAGTTTAAAGAAGATAATACCAAGGCTAGGCAAATGGCACTTTTCCAACTAAATAAAGTAAGAGAAGAATTTGATAGTTCAGTTATCACTAGTGCTAGAGCTGAGATTAAACGAATTCGAATGTTAGCAGAGCAACAGATTGCAGACTCTAACTCATTAGTAACTAGACTTAGATCACAACTTGGTCAAGGTCAACAAGAAGATAATACTGCATTAATTGATGCACAACGTATCTTAATTGAAACATCAGAAAATAAACTAAATGAATTATACACTACAAAATATGAACTTGAAGGCGAAAGCAGAAAACTAGAAGCAGAAGTTGGACCAGTTAAATATATTGCAGAGTTAGTTTATGGACAAGATCCAAGCAGAAATATCTTGGAAGAAACAGTAAGATATGTTATACTAATACTTGTGTTTGTATTTGATCCATTAGCGGTTGTACTTGTTCTTGCAGGTATATCTGGATTAGGATTACGCAAACCAATAAAGGAAATATATGAACCCAAAAAAGAACCCAAAAAAGATGAAGTTAGTGCAAATACCAAAGATGTCGCCAGCACTAAGAAAAATGATTTGGGTAATAAAAAGAACAGCAAAACTACCAAAAAACCTGTTGTTCAAAATGAAGTATATGAAGATTACGAAGTAAAAAACGATGAAGTAATCCATGTTGATTCAAAAGGTAAAGAATATACAATTGATGTACATGGAAATAGAAAATATCTCATTGAACAACTACAATACGACCTCAACGATAAATCAAAAAAATTACAACAAAAAAAGAAAAATTAAATGAAAATTGATAATAGTAGTTATACAGTAACGCCCCCAGACCTTTATATGACAGAACATGGAATAAGTATTTTTATTTCAAGTACTAATAATGATTTAATTAATCCAGTAAAAGAATTATTTGAAAAGTTTATTGCAACAAGTGTTGTTTTTCTTGTTCAAAACAATAAAACAAATTCAGAGACATTACCATGGATGTGGAATGTATCTAAAACATGCGACTTTATGGTCATCGATGTTGATACGTGTGCATGGGAAGATATCATGGCAGGACTTTTAAAGTCAAGAGAAGAAGAAAATACAGTGCTATTTTACAGCGATAAATACAAGCGAAGAGAAACTGTAAAATTAATAAATGCTACAGGCACTAATCTAGTTGTTAGATCAATAGCTGATATTAACAATTATGTGAAGTTACAAATGAGTCCAGAATATTTTAATGACATCTAGTATCACGATATGTAATTTTTGTTCCAAAGACACAACACAAGTAAAGAAACTACTAGCAGGTGAAGGTGGTGTTCATATTTGTATTGATTGTGTTGAGCTTTGTCACGGCATTGTTACCAAAGAAACAGAACGTTCTATAAAAAAGAATAATATATTTAATGTACCTACTCCTAGAAAAATACACGATAATTTAAATGAACATGTAATTAGTCAAGAGCGTGCAAAAAAGACTTTAAGTGTAGCAATATATAATCATTATAAAAGAGTTACATCTAAAACAAAAACAAAATTACAAAAGAGCAATGTGTTATTAGCAGGTCCTACAGGAACAGGTAAAACATTATTAGCTCAAACACTTTCAAACTTTTTAGGTGTGCCTATGGTTATTACTGATGCAACAGTTATTACAGAAAGTGGATATGCTGGAGACGATGCAGAAGTATTAATACATAAACTATTTCAAGCGGCAGACTATAATAAAGAAAAAGCAGAGCAAGGTATTATATATGTTGATGAAATTGATAAGAAAGCAAAACGTAATGACTATGTAAGTCTTAGCAGAGACGTATCTGGAGAAGGTGTGCAACAGAGCCTTTTAAAGCTCATGGAAGGTACTACAGTACCGGTTCCGAACAAACCGCAACATAACCCGGAGAAGGTGGATATTGACACCAGTAACATACTATTTGTAGTAGGTGGAGCCTTTGTTGGCCTACAAGATGTTGTGGTCAATCGCCTTGGTAAAGCAAAGATAGGATTTAACGACGATTTAGACGCCGATGTAGAACAGTGGGAAACACACTTACAAACACGTGATTTAGTGAAATATGGACTTATACCCGAATTTGTGGGTAGATTACCGTCTGTAAACGTCTTAAAGCCGTTAAATAAGAACGATCTACTTAGAATACTAACAGAACCAAAAGACAGTATAATAGATCAAATAAAAGAGCTTTTTCTACTTGACAAAATACAAATAGAGTTTACAATAACAGCATTGGAAGAAATTACAGATATTGCCATAAAAGAAGAATTGGGTGCTAGAGGGTTACGTAAGATTTTAGACGAAAAACTACTTGAAACGCAATATCATTTACCAGAATTGTATAAAAAAGGAATAAGAAAAATTATAATAAATGAACAAGTTATTTCTAGAAACGCAAAACCGCAACTCATCAAAGGTGAAGATGCAGAATAGAAATAAAGGATATAAAAAGCGTAATACAGGACCGTTTGTAATCTCAAACGAACGTATAAGAGCAAAAGAAGTTAGAGTAAACTTTCCAGACGGTGAGAGCCAAGTGCTGTCTTTAAAGGATGCTTTGAATGAAGCAAAGTCGTTATATTTAGATTTAGTGTTGATCGCCGAAAAGGCAGATCCACCGGTATGTAAAATTATCGATCTAAATAAACATTTGTATTCATTAAAGCAAAAAGAAAAACTGGCTAAGAAGAAGCAACGCGAAAGTGTTGTAGAGAACAAAGAAATACGTATGGGACTAAATATTGATTCGCATGATTTAGAAACTAAGGCCAAAGCGGCTCGTAAATTTTTGGATAAAAATAACAAAGTAACAGTTACAGTTGTTTTGAGAGGTAGAGAACGTGGAAGACGAGACAGTGCAAAGGAATTGCTAAATACTTTTGCTTACTTATTAGAAGTAGAGTACGAACAAATCTCAACACAGAACAATCGTGTATCTGGAAAAATAGAAGGAAAAAATGGGAAACTATAACAATAATAGAAATAATAGACGTGACGATAAACAAGGTTTTGGTAATGGACTTTCTGTAGAAGTTAGAAATGGCAATGTAGAACAAGCCATTAGAAAACTTAAAAAGTTAGTTATGAAAACTGGACTTCTGAACGAAATACGTGAACGTAGATATTTTATCAGTAATACTGAAAAAAGACTTAAAGCACAGGCGGCAGGCCGAGCTAGAAGACGTAGAGAAATAGCTAAAGATTCTGTAGAGAAGAAAAGACTATATTAATACGTTATAACTGAATTTGTTCACATATGTGGATAAATAACAATGTATACAACAGGACTGATTCCTACTGTATACATAGAACGCCGAAAGGGTTCTAAATAATCTTGCTTAATAAAGGAGAAAAGATATGACTAGATTAACAACACTAAATCTTCCGGATTTTTATAAAACTACAATAGGATTTGATAGTATGTTTGATGAGATGTTGAATAACTTCGCAACAAACACAGGCGGTTACCCACCTTACAACATTGTAAAGGAAAGTGACAGTAGCTATACAATTAGCCTAGCAGTAGCTGGTTTCGATAAAGACGAAATTAAAATCCAACAAGACGGTAATGCACTTTCAATCAACGCTGAAAAGAAAACAAGCGAAGAAGAGATTGAATATTTACACAAAGGCATTGGAACTAGAAACTTTACAAAAGAATTTAGTTTAGCTGATTATGTAGAAGTGACATCATCGAAGTTAGATAACGGAATCTTAGTAGTTACATTGGAACAAAATATTCCAGACGAAAAGAAACCACGTACTATTAACATCGACTAATATAAGGTAAAAAATGACTCAAGCATCAACAGGTAGCGTAGCAGATATTGTTAAATTAAAAACACCATCACGATACAATGTAGTATTGTTAAATGATGATTCTACTCCGCAGGAGTTTGTAGTAAATATCTTACAGACGATTTTTAATAGATCGACAGAACAGGCAAACTCTGTGATGCTTGAGGTACACGAAAAAGGCCGAGGCATAGCAGGCACATACAGTTACGAAGTAGCTGAACAAAAATGTGTAGAAACAATAACTAACGCAAGACAAAGTTCTTATCCGTTAGATGTTACAATAGAAAAAGCAGAATAAACAATTAAATGAAAATAGCAATCACGCAACGTGTGATTGAATTTCGAAACGGACCTTACGATAGCATAGATCATGGATTCTATGAAATGTTTTCAGGTCATACATTGTTGCCAATACCAAACCATTTAGAACATTACCAAACAGATACTATAGTCAATAGTGACGTAGTAGTATTTACAGGTGGTAATAGCATGATGCCGGGCAATTGGCAATACAGTGAAAATCGTTTACGAGTTGAGAAACACACGTTAGATTTAGCAAAACTATATAATAAACCAATATTAGGAATTAGCAGAGGCTGTCAGTTTCTGACAGTTGCTCATGGCGGAAGTTTAGAAAAAAACGGTAGACATCACATTAATCATAGTGTAAACTATAAGGGTAGTAATGTAGAAGTATGCAGTAGGCATGAAGAAATTTTAAAAACTATACCTACTGGTGCAACATGTTTAGCTACAGACGAATATGGATCGTGTGAGAGTTGGAAGTTAGATAATATAATCACTGTATTATGGAATCCAGAAAGAATGAAAACACACTGGCTACCATATGAAGCATATGGAATATTAGGTTTATGATGCAAGAAGAAATAAAAGACGCAATACAAGAAGAAGTTAAAGAACAGTACAAAGACAGTCAAATGACCAAAGCTGGAAAGCTGGCTATGGAACTTGGTGCTGAGCGTAAGCGTCTTAAAAAAGAATTATCAGAATTACAAACAGAAGTAGAAGACCTTACTCCTACAACACCAGTTGGTACAACAGACTGGTATATTAAATGGGCGGCAATGGGACTTGCAGTTGCAGGCGTATTTTTAATGAGTGCAGGACTAACAACATATGGACAAATTGCATATATTATTAGTAGTGTTGGTTGGGTAGCAGTTGGAATGGCTTGGGGAGATAGAGCTATTATGATAGGAAGTGCTATAACTGGAACCGCAGTTGCAATGAATTTTGTAGAAAGGTTACTGTCATTATGAAAATAAATGAATGGGCAGACAACTTAAACATGTTTGATGATGGCACAGAAAGACTTGCTTATCTAGTTGAACTAGCAAAAAAGTCTACAACACTACCTAAAGAACTACGTACTGATGATAGACTTGTAGGTGGGTGTATGTCAAAGATTTGGATTGATGTAGGAGTTGTAGAAGATAAAGTAAAAGTATACTATGACAGTGATGCAATGATTACTAAAGGTATTACTAGTATTGTTGCAGATTGTTTTACAGATATTCCCCTTGCAGAAGCAAAGAAAATTACACATGATGATTTTCAAAGTTTAAACATTGCACAATTACTTACACAACAACGTAGAAACGGATTAGGAAACTTAATTGAAACTATTAGACAAAAGGTATATGTATTATGAAGATAGGATTTACATGCAGTACATTTGATTTATTACATGCAGGACATGTACAAATGTTAAGAGAAGCAAAAGAACAATGTGATTATTTAATATGTGGATTACAAATGGACCCAAGTATTGATAGAGATACTAAAAATCCACCAATACAATCAGTTGTAGAACGTTATACACAACTTAATGCAGTACAGTATGTAGACGAAATTATTCCATACGCATTAGAAAAAGATTTAGAAGATATCCTAGAAATGTATCACATTGATGTACGCATACTAGGTGATGAATACAGAGAAAAAGATTTTACAGGAAAAGACATTTGTAAAAGACTAGATATTGATCTACACTTTAATAAAAGAGATCACAGATTTAGTACAACAGATTTAAGAAAAAGGGTATGCAACACTGACTGAGAATCAAGTAAGAAACGAATATAGAGAACATAGAAAAGACCCAGTATTTGCTGAGCTTTGGCCAGACACAAACAGAGCTTTTTATGAATGGTGTTCGCAATATTTAGATTATATGCACATAAAGGATAAAAGAGATGAGAATTGATCAAGACATTAAACTAGACTACAGTGACGTTTTAATTCGTCCAAAGCGTAGTACATTAAGTTCACGCAAACAAGTAAGACTTGAACGCAAGTTTAAATTTAGAAACAGCAGACATGAGTACGAAGGTATTCCTATTATGGCTGCTAACATGGATGGTGTTGGAACATTTGAAATGGCAGATGAACTTGCACAACAAAATATATTTACATGTTTAGTAAAAACATATTCAGTGGAAGAACTTGTAGATTTTTTTAACAATGATTATCCAGATAATAGAAGAACACAAAACATTGCTATGAGCATTGGTACCGGAACAATAGACTTTGATAAGTTAGAAGCCGTGTATAATAAAGTAAGCAATAAACTAAAATATGTATGTATGGATATTGCAAATGGTTACAGTGATCACTTTGCACAACATGTTAAAAAAGTTCGTAATGCATTTCCTAATTTAGTAATTATAGCAGGTAATGTAGTAACTGGAGAGATGACAGAGGAGTTAATTTTAAATGGAGCAGACATCGTTAAAGTCGGAATTGGACCAGGAAGCGTGTGTACAACACGAATCCAAACAGGAGTCGGGTATCCGCAACTTAGTGCAGTCATT